>Ga0126381_100006724_pt1 | contig 12753 bp, 7 predicted proteins | sample PanSoiMetPlot_28_FD_96465 | JGI IMG/M metagenome (GOLD analysis project Ga0126381, IMG submission 96465) | Tropical forest soil microbial communities from Panama - MetaG Plot_28 | ecosystem: Environmental > Terrestrial > Soil > Tropical forest > Bulk soil | place: Panama | collected 2016-02-17
CGGGATTTCCTACAACGGCCCCAACTTGGACAAGGGGCCGTCGGACTTGGCCCTGAATCACACGTTCCTGATGCACGGACTTGTGCAGCTTCCCTGGAAATTTGATTTCAGCAGTATTTTCAGGGCACAAAGCGGTTTTCACTACAGCGCTTCGTTCGCAGGGAACGTTGTTAGCCCGGACGTGGATGGCGACAATCTATTCAACGGTGTGGACTTCTATTCACGCTGTGGTGGTCAACCGTGGGTAGGCGGCTGCAGGAATCATTTCGTCGCGCCTGCCTTTGTCAATCTTGACTTGCGTATCGCAAAGCGCTTCGACTTCCACGACCGTGTGAAGCTCGACGCGTACCTTGAATTTTTCAACGTGTTTAACCGCAGCAATCCGGCAGCTGTCAATGGTCTGCCACCTGTCCCGGGGTCAAACGCACCAGCGTTCGCCCAGGTGCTGCAGGTCCTGCCAGGGCGTGAAGGCCAAGTGGGAATCCGTGTGGAGTTCTAACCTCATGTGTCGCAAACGGATTCGATCATATGCATTATTACTCCTGACCAGCTTAATTCTCTCACCTCTGGCGATGTGCCAGGAACAGGCGGTCAAAAGCAGCATTGTGCTGCGGGAACGATTGGACAGGATCGCCAGCAGTTTCCCGGGCAAGATTGGCATCTTTGTGCGCAACTTGGAAACCAATGAAGATGTCGGCATCAACTCAGACGATCAGTTCCCGATGGCCAGCACTTACAAGGTTGCAATCATGGTGCAAGTGTTTCGGGAAGCCGAAGCTCGTCATCTTTCCCTTACTGAACGTGTCCAGCTCTCGGAGTCGGATCGCCGCTTGGGAAGCGGACTTTTGCCGTATGTAACACCCGGCTTGAACCCGACGATTCACGACTTGATTCTGTTGATGATCACCCTAAGTGACAATGAAGCCACGGATCTGCTGTTGAAACGCGTTGGCGCAAAGAATGTCACCGCCATGTTGCGGCAACTGGGAATCCAGGAGATGCGAGTGGATCGCTCGACCGAGGAACTCATAGGCGATTGGCTGGCGTCAGCAAACCCCAGCCTGCACGGCATATCTGGCGCGGAGTTCTTCTCGCATCCCGAGAAAGTTGCAGGACTTACTCGTGAGCAAACAGAACACGCGGACCGCGCATTTGTCGATGACCCACGCGATCACACCTCGCCAAAGGCGATGGCAGACCTACTGACGAAGATCTTTCGCGCGCAGGCAGCAAGCGAAAAATCGTGCCACGACATGCTGGAGATCATGGAACAGCAGCAGTTGCGAACCAGGATTCACCGTTACCTGGGCAATGCCACGGTCGCAAGCAAGAACGGCACCATTGGTTACGTGACGAATGATGTCGGCATTGTCTCCTCCGGTAAGCATCACTTCGTAGTGTCGGTCTACACTCTCAAAGCAAACTCGAACGTGACTACCGAGCAGGCCGAAGAACTCATCGGGCGGCTTGCTCGCGCCGCGTTCAACTATTTTGAAGATACGGCCTCATAGACCACTGAATGTGATCACGCGTTTCTACCATGTCATCAGAAAGGGGGCTACGCACGAGACAACATGAAAATCGATGAAATCATTCTTCGCGAGATAGACATGCGACTAAAAGGCCCGTTCGAAACCAGCTTCGGCACGATTTCTGGACGCAGGGTGGCTTTGATTGAGGTGCGCTGCGACGGCGTGAGTGGTTGGGGAGAAGTCACGGCCGCAGAAGGACCATTTTACAACTCAGAAACAACCGAAACAGCGTGGGCTGTGCTCTGCAAATTTGTCGCGCCCCTAGTGCTCGGCAAGAGTATCGGAACAGCTTCCGAGGTGATGCGTCTCGTTGAGGCGGTGCGCGGCCACGAAATGGCCAAGGCAGCTCTAGAAACGGCTCTTTGGGACGCGGAAGCGCAGGAGAAAGGCCTTGCGCTCTGGAAATTACTTGGCGGCACGAGGCCGGAAATTGCCTCCGGGGTTTCGCTGGGAATCCAAGGGGATACAGGCGAGCTCATTGCCGCGGTTGAGAAAGAACTGAAGGCAGGCTACCAGCGAATCAAGCTGAAAATTAAACCCGGCAAGGACCTCGATTTTGTTGCGGCGGTGCGAAAGAAGTTTCCGAAGATCAAGCTGATGGCTGACGCTAATTCCGCGTACCGTCTCGCCGACGCGGACTTTCTGCAAAAGTTTGACGCTTTCGACTTGATGATGATCGAGCAGCCGCTCGCATGGGACGATATGTACCATCATTCGAAATTACAACCTCTGCTGAAAACTCCAATTTGCCTGGACGAATGCATTCACAGTCCGCATCATGCGGAAGCGGCCGTCAACCTGGGCGCCTGCCGGATTATCAACATCAAACTGGGCCGAGTCGGCGGCCACGCGCACGCGAAGCAGATTGAAGAGTTTTGTCGATCGCGAGGAGTACCGGCGTGGTGCGGCGGCATGCTGGAGACCGGCATTGGGCGCGCTCACAACATCGCTATGTCCACTTTGCCCGGATTTGTGCTGCCGGGAGATGTGTCCGCCAGTCAGCGCTATTGGGAAGAAGATTTAATCGAGCCGGAAGTAGAAGTGACGTCTAACGGAACGATTCAAGTGCCGACGTCACCCGGAATCGGTTATGCCGTTCGCTCAAAACGAATCGAGCAACTCACAACGCGAAGGGAAACCTTGCGGGCGGTTAGCCGGGGCGTTCCCGTGGCCGGCTGAGCGAGCCTTGCAAGGAACCTTTTGATTTAGCTCAAAACTGGAGGACTAAATGCGAAGCCGGAAAATGCTGCTGGTACTTTGGGTTGTTCTGTTTTGTGTGAATGTATCGGTAGCGCAGAAGAAGGCGGCCGCTGCACCCGCACAGGTTGACCCAGCAAGCAAACTGCAAGGTTTGGACGATCTTGCGGCCCAAGCCATGCAGCAGTGGAAAGTGCCCGGCCTGGCTGTGGGGGTGGTGAAAGACGGCAAATTGATTTACGCCAAGGGTTACGGATTCCGCGACCTCGAGCATAAGCTCCCGGTGGACACCAATACTCTTTTTCCGATCGGTTCGATTTCCAAGTCCTTCACGAGCCTTGCCTTCGCCATGCTCAATGACGAAGGCAAAGTGGATTGGGACAAACCTGTTCGCGACTACTTGCCTGAGTTTCAGCTCTATGATGCGGTGGCCAGCGAGCGCGCCACTCCGCGCGACCTCTTCTCCCACCGCACCGGGCTGCCGCGCCACGACATCGTCTGGTATTCCTCCGACTTCAGCCGCCCCGAGATGCTCAGCCGGTTGAAATACCTCAAGCCAACCAAGGACTTTCGCAGCGCCTATCAGTACAACAATCTCACCATCATGACCATGGGCTATCTGGAGGGCAAGCTGACCGGCCTCGGGTGGGAAGGCACGATTCGCGAGAAGATTTTCACGCCGCTGGGCATGACTCACTCCGGTTTGTCCATAGAGGGCATCGAGAAGACGGACAACCACGCGTTGCCGTACGAGCTCAAGAAAGAAGTTGTGACCCAGGTTCCGTTCCACAATATTGACGCCATCGGGCCCGCCGGTTCCATCAATTCCAGCATTGCCGACATGTCGCATTACCTGATGTTCCAGCTCGGCGACGGCAAGTGTGACGGCAAGCAGCTCGTTTCGGAAAGCAACCTCCGCCTGATGCACAGCGCACAAACCACCATGCCCGCCCTGCCCCCCGCGTTCAGCTTCCCGGAGCTTGGGCACTTCAGCTACGGTTTGACGTGGGTTGTCACGGCCTATCGCGGACACAATCTCGTCTGGCACAACGGCGGCATCGACGGGTTCTATGCGCTGCTCTCCCTGCTTCCGGACGATCACATCGGGGTCGTAATCCTCACCAACATGCCCGGCCAGCCCTCTCCCGAGATCCTCGCGTACAACGTCTACGATCGGCTGCTGGGACTCGATCAAGTGCCGTGGCTTACGCGGTTCAAGGATCTCGAAGCCAAAGAAAAAAAGCAGGAAGAAGATTCGAAGAAGACCAAGACTTCCGACAAAAAACCCGGAACGCATCCTTCGCACGACTTGAAAGACTATGCAGGAAATTATGAGAACTCCGGATATGGCGTGATCAAAATCGAGCAGAAGGGCGACGCCTTCGAATTAACCCTCAACAAGCAGGGCCCTTATCCTCTCGTCCACTATCACTATGACGTGTTCCAGATTCCGGAAGACGCAGGCGCTCCCGCGGCCGGCGAACTGTTTCAGTTTCTCATGGACAAAAAAGGCGACATCCACAGCATTTCTGCCGCACTCGAACCGGCGCTGCAGGAAGACATCGTGTTCACGCGGGCTGCCGAGAAAGTCTCCGCAAACATCCTTCGCACCATTGCCGGCGAATACGTTTTGAATGGAATGACGGTCACAGTGGCGCTCGCTGGTGACACTTTGCGGTTAACTGTTCCCGGACAGCCGCAGTACGAACTCGTTCCCGCGCGCGGCCTCACATTCGACATCAAGGGAATGGCAGGCTTCAGTGTTGAATTCAAGAAAGACGACTCCGGCAAAGTTACTGAAGCGGTCTTCCATCAGCCCAACGGTGTCTTCAGCGCGACAAGAAAGTAGCGGGATATTTTCCTTTGAAGAGGAATCAGATGACGCGAAGGCTCGCTCGAATCACCGTTGCGCTTTTCGTAGTTGCTTTTGCAGTATTCGGTTTCCGCGGGATTCTTTCCGGTCGGGCAATCCTTCCCTTCCCTCAAACCGTTGGTCCTTCGGGAAACTATGCTCCCGTTGCGGAAGCCCTGTCGAGATTCATTCAGCATGAAATGCAGGACAAGAAGCTTCCTGCACTTTCCATCGCTCTTGTCGATGACCAGCAAATTGTATGGGCCCAAGGATTCGGCTACGGGGATCCCGACAAGAAAATTCCCGCAAGTCCCGAAACCGTTTACCGCATCGGTTCCGTCTCGAAGCTGTTCACCGACATTGGCGTGATGCAGCTCGTCGAGCGCGGTGAACTCGACCTGGACGCTCCTATCCAGAAGTACCTGCCCGATTTTCAGCCGCACAACCCGTTTCACAAAGACATTACACTCCGGCAGCTCATGTCGCATCGCGCTGGTCTGCTTCGCGAGCCTCCCGTTGGGAACTATTTCGATCCTTCGGAGCTCTCTTTGTCGGCTATGGTTTATAGCCTGAATGACACCACGCTTGTCTTTCCGCCCGAAACTCACACCAAATATTCCAACGCTGGGGTAGCGACCGTCGGCTATGTTCTCGAAAAGCACAGCGGTCAGCCGTTCGCGACCTATCTACACCATGCCGTCCTTGAGCCGATGGGGCTTCGCAGCAGCGCGTTCCAGCCCGAATCGCAGTTGATGGCCCATGTGGCGAAAGCCTATATGTGGTCATACGACGGCCTTCATTTCCAGGCGCCGACTTTCGAACTAGGTATGGCCCCGGCCGGATGCATGTACTCCACCGTGCTTGATCTCAGCCGCTTCTTGGGCGTTTTGTTCAACCACGGTCAAGGACCAAACGGGCGCGTTTTGCAGGCAGCGACTCTCGAAAAAATGTGGGCTCCCCAATTCGCCAAGCCAGACGACAAGTCGGGCTTCGGCATCGGTTTCTATGTTTCGCAACTCGACGGCCATCGCTTGGTTGAGCATGGCGGCGCCATCTATGGTTTCGCCACGCAAGCCGCCGCTCTCCCCGACGACAAACTCGGCGTAGCCGCTGTCACGACGATGGACAGCTCCAATGCCTTAACCAGCCACGTCGCGGAAGTGGCGCTTCGCCTCATGCTCACCGCGAAGGCGGACCAGCCGCTTCCGGAAATTCCCGAAACATCCGCGGTTCCCGTCGAGCGCGCTCGCCAACTCGAAGGGCAGTATGGAACCGGCGAGTCAGCAGTGAATCTCATCGCTGCGAATGACGAGTTGTATTTGCGCCGTGTTGCAGGCGGCGGGCAAGTGCGCCTCCGTCAATCGGGAGATTCCCTGATGGCCGACGGCCGCTTGGGCTACGGGCTTCAGGTCACGCCCGTTGCCAACGGTATTCGCATCCACGACCGTCTCCTGGAACGCGTTTCCACAAGCCAGCCCGCGCCCATGCCTTCTCGCTGGAACGGTCTCATCGGCGAGTATGGTTGGGACTACGACAAGCTGTACATCTTTGAAGAAGCTGGCAGGCTCACTGCGCTCATCGAGTGGTTCGATTTTGCTCCGCTTACCGAAGTCGGTGCCGACGTCTTCAATTTTCCCCACTCCGGGCTATACGACGGCGAGCAGGCTATCTTTACGCGCGACGCTTCCGGCCAGGCCACCCAGGTTAAAGTGAGCGGCGTTGTTTTCAAGCGCAGGCCTCTCAGTTCGATTCAAGGCGGCATCTTTCACATCACTCCGCAGCAGCCTCTCGCTGTCTTGACCAAAGAGGCGCTTGCCACTCAGCCTCCTCATGAATCAGGCGACTTTCTCAGGTCCGACTTGGTCGACCTCTCTGGACTCGATCTTGCGATTCATTTCGATATTCGCTACGCCACGAAAAACAATTTTCTAGGTGCGCCTGTCTACTCCCAGGCGAAGGCATACATGCAGCGTCCTGCGGCGGAAGCTCTGCTTCGAGCAAGCCGTAAGCTGAATGCTCTCGGCTATGGCCTGCTCATTCACGACTCCTATCGGCCCTGGCACGTCACAAAAATGTTTTGGGACGCTACCCCCGAAGACAAGCGAATCTTCGTGGCAGACCCCGCCGAGGGTTCACGGCACAATCGTGGCTGCGCTGTTGATCTCACCCTCTACGACCTGAAGACGGGCGGGCCTATCGAAATGACCGGCGTCTATGACGAAATGTCAGAGCGTTCCTACCCTTTCTACCCCGGTGGCACGTCTCTTCAACGCTGGCATCGGGACTTGCTTCGTCGTGCGATGGAAACGGAGGGGTTTGCTGTCTACGAATTCGAATGGTGGCATTTCGATTACAAGGATTGGCGGCGCTACCCGATTTTGAATCTCACGTTTGAGAAATTGCACAGTACTCGATCAGCTAACGAGAAATCCCCTTAGCCGGTTTACGCAGCGGATTCACGCGAAGAGTCAGAAACTCGCGCAGATAGGTAACAATCAGTCTCCAAGTGTCTTTAGCCGGTACCCCTTGACTATCGACAATAAGCATTGTAGATAGTCATGGTATGGTGGAACCCAAGCGACCAAGTGCAAGGAACTCTCGACCTCTTGATTCTCAAAACAATCTCGCTCGAACCGAAGGACGGTTGGCTATCGCCAGGCGCATTCAACAGATCTCCGCCCAACAAGGTCCGCTCTATCCCGGTCTGCACCGCCTCGAACAGGTCCTGGATCAAAGCCAAATGGGTGGAAACCGAGACGGGAAGACAAGCCAAGTTCTACTCGTTGACCGCCACGGGACGCACTCCGTTGAAGACGGAAGCGGCCAATTGGAGCCGGCTGTGCGGTGCGATCAGTCTTATCGTTGAGTCGATCTAGGAGTCAAGCGCCAATGCAATGGCCTCGACAATTGTGGATGCGCCTCCAAGCGTTCTGCCGCCGCGGTCGCTTCACGCAGGAGTTGAGCGATGAGATTCGCTTTCACCTCGACGAGCAAATGGAAGAAAACATTGCCGCCGGGATGAGCCCCGACGAGGCCCGCCACGCAGCCATGCGCCGCTTCGGCAACTCCACATTGGTCAAGGAGGAGACACGTGCGACCTGGGGATGGGCGTGGCTGGACGAAATCACACAGGACGTGCGTTATGGCTTGCGTATGGTACGCAAATCCCCGGGGTTCACTGCGGCTGCGGTACTGACCCTTGCCCTCGGTATCGGCGCGAACACCGCCATCTTCAGCGTGGTCAATGCAGTGCTATTGAAGTCTTTGCCTTTCAAAGACCCAGAGCAGTTGGTGATGGTTTGGAATCGAGGGGCGGCCGCGGCTGGCGGCGACCGCACCCCCCTAGCCGTTGCAGATTTGCAGGATTGGCGCGCGCAAAACCGCTCCTTCGCTGACATTGCGGCGTTTCAGAACGACAGTTTCAATTACGTCGGCGGCGACTTGCCCGAACGGCTTCAGGCCGCCAATGTAACCGCGAATTTTTTCTCTGTGCTGGGCGTTCAAGCACGCCTAGGGCGAACCTTCCTGCCGGGGGAAGATCGACCTGGAGCGCAACACGTCGTGCTACTCAGCGAGGGATTCTGGCACAGACGTTTCGCAGGAGATACGCAAGTGCTGGGACGTGCACTCCATCTGGGAGGTAAAGTTTATACAGTTATCGGTGTAGTTCCTATGGGTCTGGACTTTCCTGCCAAAGACGTCACGTTATGGACCACGCTGCAGTTGCAGACGCCGACGCGACGTGGCCCGTACTTCCTGACCGGCGTAGCGCGATTGAAAAAGGACGTGAGTCTCGAACGTGCGCGCGCCGAAATGAACACCATGAAAACAAGTTATCCGTCGGGCCAGCACATTCTGAGTGGCCAGCAATTCAACTTCAATGCGCTGCCTATCAGCGAATTCATCGTCGGCGACGTCCGGCTGGCCTTGTTAGTTCTTTTGGCTGCGGTAACGTTGGTACTGCTGATCGCGACCGCTAATGTCGCCAATCTCATGCTCGTGCGCTCAGCCTCCCGCGTTAAAGAAATGTCGCTGCGCACGGCGTTCGGGGCCAGCCGCTCACGCATCATTCGGCAGCTTCTAACGGAGAGCACGTTGTTGGCACTCGCTAGCGGCGGGTTGGGCGTGTTCTTGGCGATTGGTGGCGTACACGTATTGCTGAAGTTGGCCCCGGATACCATTCCTCGTTTGAGCCAGGTCGGAGTTGACGGGCAAGTGCTGGGCTGGACGGCGCTCGTTTCCGTATTGACCGGTCTCTTGTTCGGGCTCGTTCCCGCCTGGCAAAGCGCAGGGCTGAGTCTTGACGAAGCGTTGAAAGAAGGTGGGCGGACAACGACCGAAAGCACCGGCAAAAAACGGCGCGGCAGTTTGCTCATGGTAACGGAACTTGCCCTGGCGATCATGCTGTTGATAAACGCGGGGCTCCTTGCCAAGAGCTTCTGGCACATGCAGCGCGTTGATGCTGGCGTTAGCACGGAACGGATTCTGACCATGCAGATTCCCCTGCGCGGGCCGCAGTACGAAAAGACACAACGGCTTGATACTTTTTACCCGCGCCTCGTCGAGCGAATCCGGGCTTTACCTGGCGTGCGTGCCGCAGCTGTAAGCAACAGCTTGCCCCCTGACACCAACGAATACTCGGACGATTTTTCGGTTGAAGGCCGCCGAGCGACCGCCAACCAACCTCCTTCGATCGCCTACATGATCCTGGTCAGCCCGGACTACTTCCACGTGTTCAACATTCCACTGCGAAGTGGGCGCTACTTCACGGCTGCAGATGCGGCCACTTCGCCGCGCGTTGCGATCATCAGTGAGACAACGGCTCGCCAGTTCTTTCCGAATGAGGACCCTCTCGGAAAGCGCATCACCGAAAAGGGAGAGATTGTCGGTGTCGTGAGGGACGTGAAGTACACCGGTCTGACGGAGTCGGTACAGCCCGCGATCTACGAGCCTGTGAGCCAGGCCCATACCTGGGATGCGTATCTTTCCGTCAAAACGGATGTCGCCGATCCTATGAGTCTCGCCGCTGCCGTGCGAGACGAGATCAAGTCGCTCGATCCTGAGCTGCCACAATCGCAGGTTGGCACACTTGAGGGCCGCTTTAGCACGGCGGTCGCGCAGCCTCGTTTTCGCACGACACTGATCGCCTCCTTCGCTGCCTTGGCCCTGGTGCTCGCGGTTGTCGGCACCTACGGAGTGATCTCTTACTCCATCACGCAACGAACGCATGAGATCGGTATTCGCATGGCGTTGGGGGCGCAACGTACAAGCATATTGAAGCTCGTCCTGGGGCATGGCGCCACGCTGGCTATTGGCGGCGTATTGATCGGGTTGGCTGCGTCATTCGCGCTCACCGGCTTGCTGAGAAATCTGCTTTTCAATGTGAGCGCCACGGATTGGCCGACTTTCGCCGGAACGACCGTGCTGCTCTCCGGCACCGCCCTGCTCGCTTGCTATTTCCCGGCGCGACGCGCGACTCGCGTCGATCCCGTACGGGCTCTGCGGCACGAATAAACAACCCTATGCCGGCGATGGCCCCGGCACAGCGAAACTCTTGCGCGACTTGTGGGACGAAAAGAAGTAGACTGTAGCTCCCTCCTCTGCCTAATCCATTCTATGGCCGGTGTTTAGTGTTCAAGCGCAAGTGTGTCGTGAAATATGTCGATAATTTTGGAGTAGAGCACGCAGCCAAAGTCGAGGCGGAATCGCTGTTCGAGGCTGCGGTTCGTGGATTGTATCGGCTGGATTCGAGCTTCTGGGCGGAAGACGATGTATTTGATCGGATGTCTGTGACGGTCGAGGTATATGAGGAACCCACGACTCACACCGTCATGGTCGAAAGACTAAAGCACTGGATCAAAACACAAGGAAGGCACCCGCGTGAGCAAGCGAAGAAGGAGGAACTGAGGAAGCTGTTGTTCGGGAACAATAAATGAAACTTCAGCCCTGCCGCCAGTCATTTACTCTTGCCGTCGCACGAACGCCCCGCGGCTCGCAGGCCTGTCACGAATCTCTGGAGTCGAGCGCGTATATCCATCCGGAGGGTTCACCGAGTATCTGCCGCCACGTCTTCCACACGACAAGGGAAACAACGGTCACAAATGCGATCCCAAGGACATATACGCGAGGTCCGCGACTTTCGCCAATTGGAAGAGGAACAAGGAGAGAAACACCCCCCGCCCCTGACTTCCGTTTGATGTCCCGATTCATGGCGTGTTTGTCGCCATCGTGACATTGCACCGAAAGCATTCCATTTTGTCGGCCCTGTAAACGGCACCGGGGTGTGTTCGGCAGGAGCAGGTGATGCCTTTTGTCTGGCTCAATTGTGGAAACTCGCACCACTCAAGCGAATAGACCCCGAACCTATTTTGGCATGATGGAAGGCAGAATCCGTATCGTGGTAAGGGAGTTGTCCTGTCTGTGCGGGATTCTGACTTTGTGCGAAAGGCGCGCCCCCAACGGTGTCACATTGCCGAGCCACGATCACAACGAGCTGATGCTGACGGCGGAAGACCGCGTTTGGTTGTGCTCGCTGCGGATTGGATTTAGGCGACGACAGGAGGTCTGAAATGGGCCAAGCTGCGGCAACAATGCAAGGTAAACCACAGACATTTAGACGACAGCGCCTTGCGCCGGGCGCTTATTCGCTCGACCTGGCAGCCGTTCGTGATACGCCTCTCCAAATGGACGGACAGCCATCGACATTCGTCGAGGTCTATTGCAAGTTGAGAGATTCAAAGATAAGAGAGATAAGAAGCTTAATCGAACACACTTACGTCACGGAGGACAGTGAAATTCATCTCGACGGAAATATTGAGGAATGGCCGCTAAGGGCCACAATGCACGAACTCGCGGAACTGCTTTTGCGAGGAATAGATCCCCACGACGTAACCTGGTTTTATTACACGCACGATCGGTCAAAAGATGACGATGAGGTGCATACGTTCTTTGTCGTTCACGACGGCAAAGTCATCTTGGAGTCATGCAGCTTCAACTCCGAGGAGCCGTTGGTCCTCAAGCGCAGTGTTGCGGATGACCCCGTTTGGCAGAGCCATCGGTATTTCGATGAAGCTTTCGAGATTTATTGGTATCGGAAGTTTTACACGGAAACCATGACGGGTCAGCTTATGGTGCTGCGCCCCGATGAGCCGACCCTGTACCACTATGAGCGACAGCAGAAGCGCAACGTTCAGTTGGAGGCGCAGTTCGCTACGCAGGTCAAGATACACAGATTACTTTTGGTTGCTCTGCCGCTCTTGGTGGCCCTCGTTTTTCCGTCGCTCAAAGAATACATGGCTATCGCGGCCTCGGTGCTAGGCGCGAGCTTCTTATGGTTGTGCTGGGCAACCCGTAAGGTGGGCCAGCAGGAGTGAAAAGGGAGGGTTGAGGCGGAGGAATCAATGGGCGCTCACGGTATCAGCATTTTTTGCCTCCATACTCGTTGGCCCTGTTTGGACTCCGAACAAAGGCGCCGACGAGCCGCCCCAAATGTATGGAAGGTGGAAGCGCCATTGAAGCTCGACCGCGTTCGAACGAGCTATGTTCCCTTTGAAGGCTCTTTCAGTCCACAAGTTCAGAAGACGGGAAGCAGCTTGCGTATTAGCGTGAAATGGTCAATGGATGGGCGGCCGTTGCCGGTGCCAATCCGTGTGTTGTTGAAACCGATGCGCGGCTTGAATGACGACGTGATCGTTCAAGGCCCGGCCAATGAACTGCACTCCGAAGGGCAGCTTGTTCTTATTGAAGCCGCAGGGTACGGTCATGGCGGGCAAACCACACAGGCTCGAAATCCCGTCGGGCGCGCGCCTTTCGATTGGGCCTGCGGAATCCTCCTCGGGCGGAGCACTCAGAGGCGTGGCAGCAGATGACTCTCCAGCAGTCGCAAGAACATCAAACCGGTCGAACAGTTTGTCGACCTGTTCTTGCAAAACGGCCCGAACCCGCTGCACGAGCAAATAGTCGGTCGAGGAGAATTCCATGCTGGCATATCCGTTGATTCTCCCCACCGGGTCGACGAGTTCCGCGCAGCGGCCGCTAGAGATCAGATCTTGAAAGGCAGAAGCTGCTTCCATCAGGATGGTAAGCTCGGCAGCTTCTTCATAAGGTCCATCGGGAATCTCTGCATCGGAAATGCTGGCCCCGTTCTTTTCGAGGAGCTTGAGGGCATCGTTC
>Ga0126381_100006725_pt1 | contig 12752 bp, 13 predicted proteins | sample PanSoiMetPlot_28_FD_96465 | JGI IMG/M metagenome (GOLD analysis project Ga0126381, IMG submission 96465) | Tropical forest soil microbial communities from Panama - MetaG Plot_28 | ecosystem: Environmental > Terrestrial > Soil > Tropical forest > Bulk soil | place: Panama | collected 2016-02-17
ACACGCCTATGTCATTCCGCCCGGCCATACGGGCGTATTTGACATGAGTAGTCCCGATGTTAAGCGTTTGTTCCTAAAATTAGCTTTGGGAGCGGCTTATACGCCACTGTCTATCGACCAGGAAGGCAGAATCTATACACAGAATGGCGGGCATTTGTTCATATTGGGAAATTAAGGGCTCCATCAGCTGTCCGATGCCCTCCGTTTTGATTTTAGGGGCAGGGTACAACTGACAGGGAAGGCGCCGCACTGGAAGATTTGGCGGTCGTTTAAGTAGATAAGTTGCCCGTGGAGAACTGAGCGCGATCCAACCCTGCGAATCGAGCTCCCACACTCGCCGCAGCTCCATTTCAGTCGCGCCGCCCAAGCTCCACGTTCTGCGTTAGCTTAGCGGGATTGCGAGATAGAGCGTCCGCAACTTGCGCGATGCGGCGTTCCGCCGATCCCTTGTGGACTACAAGGCTGACAACGGCAATTAACAAATGCGACAACTGCGGCGGGACAGGCGCTTGATAAACTGAACGACACTTGGGGGGGAAGTGGGCTCGTCATCGGAATTTCAGCCCGCCATCGGTTCATCCGGCGTAGTTCAGTTCGGGCATTCGAGTTGTCGGAGCGCTGGGGAACTCCGGAAGCAAGGCCACTAGAATTCGTCTGCAACCGAAACCGATGCAGATCCTCTGTGTGCCCTAGAGTGGAGAGGCCGGGAAGAATTATTACGCGAGGAACTGAAGGCGCGCCTCTGGCCGGACGATACCTTCGCTCGAGACCACACCGCGTCGTCGCCGATACGGATCTCGAAAACGCCTCCGGTGCCGGGCACCAGCGCAAGCTCGCCGATGGTCTCTGCGCGCGGCGGCCGCAGGGCCGGCCGTTGGTCACCATCGGACACAGGAACCACCAGCGAAAACCTCCCCGCTTGAGATGTGCCGTTTGCAGGCGAATCTCGTAATACATTTGGTCGCGAATGTCTTGAAGGTCGTAGCTCAACCGGACGACCGGGCCATCCCGTCGTTCATAAAGCTGGTTGTGCAGGTGGAGTGGAACGATGCCGGTCGCCGCCTTGCTTGACCACGCCTTGCGACCGATCCAACCCGGACCGAGGATCCCTTGGCGCACCCAACACCAGGCATCGATCACCCGGCAGTGCTCCATGCAAAACTCGCCACGAATGTGATCGACACCGAGATCCGAACCCGTCCATGAGTGTGTTCTCCGCCCACGCGCGAGACCTGTTGCCTGCATCGCCCGCGCCGATCCCCCTCGCGATTCGCCGGCGCGAACGGGCAAACGCGCGAGGCATTCCTCGCTGCCGGCCGGGCCGCGTATGCCGTGCGGTTAGGCGTGCGGCGTCGAACTCGCCTTAGTCACCCGTGGCCGATGTCATAAGAAATTCATCGCAAGGCTACTATAATCCCGCCTTCCCTATGGTGTCGGGAATCGCAGGCGCGATTTGCGTTTTGGCAACGATCACCATCTCTAGCGGATCACGAGGGTGCGTCGTACGCGGACTGTCAACAAAGCCAACCACAGTGAGGACAGGGTCCGCGGTCGGGAGAAAGAGGTATGCCTTTGATAATCATACAGGTCTATCGCCTAGCCGCTCGCTGCGCTACTTCTCTAGGGTCTGCCGCACACGTTCTTTGATCACGGCTGGATCTTCGTCTACAGCAAAGCCCACTGTGCGGTCGAAGCCGTTCGGCCCCGTGATTAGCACTCGCACACCGCCGCCGAATGGATAGGAGGAAATCCACGCCTCGTACGAAGCGCTGAGGTGCTTGCCGCCGGCCTCCACCGCAGCCTGGATAAGCTCGCGTTTGGTGACCGAAATGCCTTTGCAGTCGAAAATCGTGATGGGCATCGAGTGACCGCCCCTTGAAGAATCCGTCCGGCCCTCGCGGCGGAAATGGAACGCAGCGAAACCCCAAAAGGGTCCCGGGAACGACTTCGTTGGGAACCGGACGGCCAACCAAGGCCGTGTGGTGCCTAGCCGTCGAAGGGTTGGACACCCAGCATGAATTGTTATCGTCTGGCGTCGTAAAGATAATAGTGCCGACTGCCCCGCGCAGTCAAAAAGTTGAAGCACAACCGACTAGGATGATCACCCTAACTCTCATCCCCGTTTGTTCACCGCCTTTTGGCGAATTATGCGGCACTTCGAGGCGGCTTTCAACAAGATTCGAGTCTAATATAGGTCTCTTGGTGAGGAATAAGACGGGTTGATTTTGCGCGCCAATAACTCCTCCTCTAGCCGGTCCCGTCACAACTTGTGAGGCGCCGCCGGCTGCCGCGAGGATTCGCCCGTGCCGGTCACGGTGGCGATTGCTGACCGAAGGCGCAAACCCACGAAGCGTTCTGCGCCGCCCCCCCGGTGCTTCCGCGCCGCCGGGAAGCCTGTGACGCTGGCCCTGCCGAACTCTGATTCAGTGGGGAAATTCGACGATCGCGATCGCTACTCCGGCTTGATTCGATTTCACGTGCTCCACCATGCGGCGGAAGGGCCGATTTTTGGGCTCGGTATGGTCGAAGAAGTGGCTCGCCACGGCTACCGCATCAGTCCAGGAACTCTATATCCCATTCGCGGCTCTTTCGCCCCCGCCGATCCCGTTGGTAATCGCTGGCGCGAACGCGCAAGCCCGAAGCGTTTCTCGCGGCCCCTCCCGCGCCTGGACGACCGAGCCGACGTTAAAATCTTCGTTCTTCCAACCCGAGCGAAGTCATGAGAAATTTAAGACAGGCTGCTATAATCCCTGTCCTGTTAGGCCCGCGGCAGTCGTATGCGCAATTTCTATTCCGGCTGTGGTCACAATCTGGTGGTTCACGAAAGTGCGTCGTTTGCGTATATCCAACAGGGCTATGCGCGACTACGTACGCAGAACAGTAGCGCCCCGCGGAGCACTTCCCACGCGCTCCCGCCCTCGCCACTCCCGCTCGCGACCACCGGCGCGAAGGCGCAAGCATTCTTCGCTCACTAGCGCGCACGCACGTGCATAGAGCAGTACAGGGCTAGGAACGCAGCTAATACTGCCGCGGCCCCCGTTAATCCACACGGCTCAGGCACAGTTCCTGCGGGTCCCAGAACCGTACCTGACACGGTACCTTCACTTCCGGTTTGGAACTCGTAATCTACCAATCCTGACGTCAATGCGGACGAAGTGACGCGTAGAACCGAAATGGTTTGGCTGACGGGGACAGGATCGAGAACGAATGGGGTAGTGTCAACAATTGTCACAGACATAGGGGTCGTGATGACTGTGGAATAAGCAAAACTGAGTCCAGCCAGCACGCTTGCGCTGGTAACACCGAACAACCCGGTTAGGGTGATCTGATCTCCGGCGAGGATCACCAAGCCGTGGTTCGGCTCAAGTTGAACCCCGTAATCGTATTGGCCGCCAGATTGTGCGGTCAGCGTGAGGCTGTCGGCTCGTGCAGTACCTGCCGAGATGCCAGCCAACGTCACAGTGATCAAGACAGGGCAGCCAACTAGAAAGCATGCCTTCATCGCGGTCCCTCCACGGCACGAAGTGCCCTCTGTGCAAGAAGTATACGTCTTAGCGCCTAAGTCTCTTAACTCAATTCGAAGGTGGCATGATCTTGCAGAGGATTCTCGTTTACGTTCTTTTGCCCAACAGGGCGCGAATTAGCACGCTGGGCGTCTCGCGAATCGCAGGGTCGCTTGCGAACCTCTCGGTGCCGCCCATGTTCAGCCGAGACCGATTGCAGTTCAGGTGGGGCGCAGAGCACCCGGCGAAGTTCGCCAGCACGATATCTCAGTTCTTCGCCGTCATGTCGGGACGCCGTGGATTCGCCCCCGCCGCGCTCAGCAGCACGTTTCCCTCGCGCTTTCGCCCCCGCCGACCCCGCTCGCGATCGCCGGCGCGAAGGTGTAGGGGCGCGAGCGTTCCACGACGCAGCAGCAACCGCGAGGGGGAGGTGCTCGCCCGGGCCCCAGGGCAAGTGCGCTTGGTGAAGCGAGATCTTAGGGCATAGTTCCAATGGCGATTCCGGCGTCGAGAGCGCCCTCATCATGTTTGCCCGAACACATTGACAAGGGGAGTCCACAGTGGCCGCAGTAGCGCTCGGGCACGTCATAGGGAGTTGTACTCTCCGGTCGCTGACCTTGACCCGCTGTTAAATGCCTGCCGCAGATTCGACAGAAGTTCTCTTTGAGATGGTCGTACTGCTCACACAATGAACAGCCCGGAGACACATTCTTACCCGGCACCACCAGCGTTTGGACTTGAATCCGCGTTCTCCGCAACTGCCGCATGAAAGCCAGCGCACACGACAGCAAGAGTGCTGAGCTCAGGCACGAGAGGTTCATCGTCAACGCAGAGGATGATGTCCTTGGGCACGTCAGCTATTGAGCTTATTCCGACTGGTATTACGTTTCAAGGCGAAGTCCGTATTCTTTCAAACGGATGCTCTTGACGAGACCTGATGAGATGTATCATCCCGCGCCATAGACGTTTTGTAGGCACCGGAAGCCTGTCTTACAATTTCACAATCCGAGGCCGAAAATGGGAAGTACCAATGCAGGGCGGGCGCGCCAGAGCCGCCAGCAAATCGAACAGGAGCTTTCAGATCAGGTTGAGAGAGCGAAGAAGAAGTACGAAACGTCTACGGGAGAAGGCAGAGAAGCCGCCCGTAACGCATACCGACATGCACTTGAGCGTTTCAACAGCTTCGTTCTGGAAGGCAACCTCATTGACGAAGACTGAGCTAACTTAACTGGTCAAGTGCCTTTCGAAGCCGGCTAGGTCTGTCGTTAAATGCTGCCGCTCTTTATATGTGAATATGCGATGTGGCGACATCCGCGGCGAGCAAATGCGGTACGACAGCGGCGGCTTACAACCTTGAAAAGCCAACCGCAGATCGCAGTCGTTCCCTTCGACCGCAAGCCCGCCAGAGATCGCCCTCCAGGGTGAACGTCTGCGTCGCCGGTTCGGACCACTGAGAGCTTAGGCCTGAAGGGCACACCGGCAGGGGTGTCTCGGCGCGAAGGATAAAGCCCAGATGGTCGGGCATAATCGCCCACTAACGGGACACCGACTGATCTGATTCGCTAGGCCGCCAAGATAACACCGTGACAACATCCTGCCAAAACAGGCTGTAACAAGTCGCTTTCTACATGCGAGATAAATATCACGCACTCGGCCGCTGGAGCGCGTAATACAGAACCTTTCCGGTTTGGCCGCTTGCCTTCATAGGCGTATGCTGTCAACACGGGTGAGGTGCTGACGGGGTGACTTTTCGTGAGCTACTAAGACAAACCTCGACGGAGGAAGTCTTGCGCGCTCACGAACGATCGCCCGGACCTCACCCCGATGTAGCTGTGGGGCGGAAGAGGAAAGAAGGAAGGTGACTACTTCGCTTTCCGTCTCATCTTCGGTTTCCGCGTCTCAGACGCGGGCGTCTTCCTGGCGGCGACTTCGTCATGGAGAACGTCTTTTGAAGCAACCGGCGATAGGTGGTTGGGAATAACCGTTCCATTCGTCGCCGACGAGCCTCAAGAACCACTGTCGATACATAGAGCGCGACTCTTTTAAGCGGTGTTGGAGTGGCTCCATTCAGGGCGTGTTTCAGCCACGAATGCCGCTCCGCGCTGCCAAGGGGGTCGCGTGCTCTATTTTGCGACAGCCTGCAGATAATGCACTGCGCCGACCCTGGCAGAATCAGGCTCTGCAACCGAGACAGCGACACCTCCAATGAGATGCCAATCATCCGCTAAGGCTTCAGTAACCTTCTTCTCTAGCTAAGCTAGAGGACCGCAACGGAATCGGCAAGCAATATGCGGTAGGCTTTTGAGACCGATTCTCGGGACGCTACAGACCCTCGTCTCACAACCTACCGTTTTGAAATGTGTCACTCGACATATATACTAGACCGATGATCAGATCGAACGGCGCACTTTGTTTCCTACTGCTGGGTTCAGGGTTGGCCGCCCAAACCGCTATGTCTGGAAATGAAGAAGTAGCTGTACGAAAAGTGATATCGGATTTCGCCGACGCATGGAATCGTCACGATGCGAAAGCTATGGCCGAGTTGCATACGGACGACGTGAATTTCGTCAATATCTTCGGGCAATGGTGGAAGGGGCGAAGTGAAGTCGAGGAAGGATTGCGTCGCGGGCACACCACAGCATTTTCCAAAAGCAGGATGTTGGTGAATACTGAGGCGGTCAAGTTTCTGGCGCCCAACGTCGCGCTGGTGCACGGCACCATGGAATTGCAGGATGCGCCGTCGGAGACCTTGGGACGTTGCCATTCCAGTCGCGTACTTGTCAAGGAAAACGGCAGGTGGCTCATCAGCAGCTTCCAAAACACACTTATCCGCCCGGGAGACCCAGCGGCACCGAAGAAATAACAGCATGTTGCACAAAGGACCCGGGACCGAATCGTTCCCTGCGCAGTTAAGGAAATGGAATGTGGCGTTTGCGGACAAGTACGGCCGGTCGATCCCAGCGGAAATTGACTTCGGCGGCAACGGCGTCCTACGAGCCATTATCGAAGACAAAACGTTCTCCGCCGTGAACGCTGCGGCCTATTCCATCTTCTCCACGCTGCGTAGAATTTCGCGAGCTTCGGCTTCCATCTCTTTTGGCACTCGAATGCTCCACCAGCCAAGGAAATTCCCCGCTTCCTGGCGGGCTGCTGGATTTTGGTCCATGCGAAAATATTGGACTCCCGCTTCCTGCAACAGGCTTTCGGCCAGGCCGATTGCAATTGGATCGGAGATGCTGGTCTGGATCAGCACATCGAGGTTGTCTGGTTCCTCATTCGGCATTGGCACGATTCCCCTTCGACGCTCTCTTGAAAAGCGTACTGCCGACGCGTCAGCTTTAACAGTAGCATCCGACATGTCGAACTGAGTCGCCCCGAGGTTACCGCCCGGCAATCCGAAGTCGCCATGGCCGCTGGTAGGAGGTCGGCGATCTCCAACTTGAGCAGAAGAGCAGGCAGCGAGGGCGATGCCGTAATCTCCAGCGTTTATGTAGCGCAATCCACTTGTGAGTCACCAACAGGACAGTCGTTTCCGGTTATGTCTTTCATCCACTGCGAGAATCAAGGCAAAGTGTGCCGGACAAAGATCGAATATAATACCCAGGAAACTCAAAAGAGAGGAGCAGGACACGTGCACTCCGGAACATGTCTGTTGGGCTGTGCGATGCTTGCAGCTGCAGTGCCGTGCGCGGCTCAGGAGTTTCAACCCACGATTCCAAAAGCATGGGACGACAAGGCCGTCGAAGGCTTTGAAGTGCCGTTGGCACAGCGCGATCGTACCCCGCGCCACCTGACCGCCGAACAATATTACGCGCTGAAGGTCAGGCCCATTTACCGATCGTACCCGGCATACGCCAAGGGTCGGGAGCCCGAAGGATATATGGAATCGCTGATGCAAAAGGAGCCGGAGATCATCTTCGATCCATCCAAACTCCACACCAAAGAGGACTGGATCAATGCTGGAAGAATCGTGTTCGATGCGGACATTCTGTTCCGGCCGGCGCCGAAGACTCAGCCGTCGGCCGGTGAAACGCCCTGGCCCGTCGGCAGCGATGGCGTGCTCGCACAGTTTGTTCCCGGCTTTCGCTATTACATCCGAAAGAAGGGCGTGCTCGAAGCGGGAGTAAACTCCTGCGCCAATTGCCATACGCGGATCATGCCGGATGGATCCATCTTCGAAGGAGGCCAGGGGATTCCCAATTCACCCTCCCCGCGAGCGCGGATCCGCAACCTACTTACACCAGAAGCGCTCCGCCAGCGGGCGGTTACCGCGTGGATCAATTATGGGGCCCCGTGGGTGATGGGCCAGGAGGCTTATCAGGAGGCGATCACCAGGGTGCCTGTCGGCGCGGCCGCCGCTTGGCCATCGGTGTTCGCCCGGCAAGGGACCAGCCTAACGCACCCGGTGCATGTTCCTTCCCTGGTTGGCACCGGGTCACTGGGCGGTATCCCATCCGGTCAATGTACGGTAAGAGTGTCACAGCCGCTATCGGCGCGTGCAGCATCTTGGCACCTGCGCCATAACGAAAAAAAGATGCTGCGAGGGATCGCCCGTTCGCTACTATCGCTCGTCATCGTTACCACTTTCCTGTGGGGCGGCTGCGTTTCGTGCGAACAGTTTTTGATGTTCCCGGGCGTGCGGCGTACACGCGCTTCCTCATGAAGACGATAGGCCGCTCTCGCTCTGTTCTTCGGCCTCCAATTGCAGTTCGCGCTCCAGATCCTCCTCGGGTTGCATTCGTCCTCGCCTCCGCTTAAATAAGATCTATTCGTATCTCAAAGCCACTATCGGATCGACTCTTGTCGCGCGGCGCGCGGGCGCATAGCTTGCAAGCAGCGATATGGCCAGCAGGCTCGCGCACACGGCACCGAACGTTAGCGGATCGCTCGGTTTGACTTCATAGAGGAAGGCGGCGAGAGTGCGAGCGGCTGCGTACGCAGCCGCCGTGCCGACCATCAGACCAATCGTTGCGAGTGCGAGTGCCTGCGACGTCATCATCCAAAAAATGCTTCCGGCCTCCGCGCCGAGCGCTATCCGGATGCCGATCTCGCGAATGCGCTGCGAACCAGCAAGCGAAATTAGGCCGTAGAGTCCCAAGGCCGCTAGGAACGTCGCTGATAGCGCGAAGGCCAGCCCTAGCAGGGTGGCGAATCGTCGGGGTGCCACAGCTTGGCTGAGCACTTCGTGCATGGTCGCGGGGAGTGGTGTGGCGATGCTGGAATCCATCTGTCGGATAATCCGCTGGACGCCTAATGCGACCGTTCGCGGGTTGGCGGCGGTCCGGACCGCGAGCGATACTTGCCAGGGTGGCCATTCCCAATAGGGGACATAAATGGTGCGCGGCGGGTGTTCATCCGGGGTCGTGCGCGCATCCTGAACGACGCCGACGACTTCCAGAGTGACAGTCTGGCCAGAAACCGGCAACCTCCAGGAAATATGTGTGGTGATAGGATTGAGACCGGCGGGCAACTGTCGGGCCAGGCCTTCAGAAAGAATGGCCAGATGGCGGCCGCTTTCCGAGTCTCCGAAATACGACCCCACCGAGAGCGGCAGGCCGATTGCCCGGAAGTACTCGGGACTGACAAAACGCCAGTCGGCCAGGATAGCTTCGGTGGACGGTTTCGGAATTTCCTGGAAGCGCACGTCCGCACTCCACATTTTCCCGGTGAAGGGAAGAACATTCACTACACCCGCTGTTGCGATTCCGGGGCTGTTGCGGACAGTCTCGAGCAGTCGTGAATACAATCGGAGCCGGTCTGCGGGCTTCTGGTAATTTTTGGGCGGGGCGCTCAGGCTGAGCGTGATGACATGCTCCACGTTGGCCCAGCGATTAGCGCCCAGCACGCGAGCTAGACTTTGGGCAAGCAGCAGAGCGGTCACCAGCAGGAGCGTACAGAGCGCGATCTCGAAGGCGGCGAGCGACTGATGGATGCGCGAAACGGAACGACCGGCGCTGGCGGTCGGGCCTGTAGTCTTCAGGGCTCCCGAAGATGCGCCAGTGGCCATGCGCGCCACCGGAAGAAGCGAAAAGAAAACTCCAGCGCCGAGCGCTGCGGCGCAATTGAACAGTAGTGCGTGGCTATTGACCGCAATCGATTCAAGCCGTGGGATTGTGACCGGAGCTGCCGCAACCAATAACCGGATACCGGCATAAGCACCGCTCAACCCGAGACTCCCTCCGGCGGACGCAAGCAGCAGACCTTCAAGCAGAAACTGCCGCACAATGTCCATGCGGCTTGCACCGAGAGCGGTGCGGAGCGCGACCTCATGAGTCCGGCCCGTGGTCTTTGCAATCATGAGTCCTGCCAGATTCACACAGATCAGCAGCAGCAAAATCGCGGAGCCCCCCATCACCATCCAGAGATACTTTTCGGCGGGGCCGACGACGGCCGCCTTCAGCGGCGCCAGATCGGCGCGCAGATGCGTACCCTCTGGAGCTTTGGCGGCTGCCTGAGCTTCGATCGCGTCCAACTCCGCTGTGGCTTCCTTGGCCGTAACGCCAGAACGCAGGCGACCGAGAGCAGAGTAATTGAAACTATCCATCGCCGGTAAGATTTCATCCCGCCGCAGGCCGATATTGATGAAGTACTGAATGGGATGCGCCCAGCCGGCGATGCGAATGGGGTTCAGTTCACCTTGATTGGGGAAATAGAACGACTCAGGCAGCACGCCGACCACCGTAAACGGAAATCCGTTGAGGTGAACCGCCTTGCCGACGATCGCCGGATCGGAATGGAAGTGGTCGCGCCAGAGGGGAGCAGTGAGGATAATGGCGGCCCCCATGCCCGACCGGTCGTATTTAGGCGCGAACGGTCTGCCCATCTTGAGCTGGATGCCGAGAACGCTGAAGAGGCTGGCCGTCGTCCGCACGCCGTAAACTGGAACGGTTGCATCCTCGAGGTTCAGATTATCGCTGGTCGGTTGAAGGAGGGCCATACCAGCAAAGGAGCGCGAGTGCTGTTCCCAAAACAGGAAATTGCCGGCATTGACCAGGGCGGGCGACCGCCGCGGCCCGGCCTCGATGGACTCCCGGATTGAGTACAATTGGCCGGGTTGTGGGTAGGGTAGAGCTTCCAGCAGCACGGCATCGATTACCGAGAAGATCGCTGTGTTCGCGCCGATGCCGAACGCAAGGGTGAGCACGGCGATTGTAGTGAAGCCAGGATTCTTGCGAAGCATGCGCAGAGCGTAGCGAGCATCCTGTGCTATTTTGTCCCAGCGAGTCCATCCCCACATTTCGCGTGTGACCTCCTTTATTGCCGTGATATTGCCCAAACGGCGTTGCGCCGCGAACTGCGCTTGATCCGGTGGCAAGCCGGCTTCACGCTGTTCTTCGGCCTCCAGTTCCAAGTGCGATCGCAACTCACGGTCCAGATCCTGTTCGCGGAATTTCGGGCGCCGCCAGTGCATTTTCAGCCCTCCTCAACAGGCCACATGATTCGTGCGACCGCATTGGTCACTTTCTTCCACTTTGATTCTTCCGCTACAAGTTGCTTCCTGCCAGCTGGGGTGAGCCTGTAATACTTGAACTCCCGCTTCAGGTCCTTTCCTGCTTGCTCCCACTTCGCGGCGATCCACCCCTTGCGCTCCAGTCGATGGAGTGCGGGATAGAGCGATCCATGGTCGACTTGCAGAAGGTCATCAGTGGTCCGCCGGATGTGCTTGGCGATCTGATGGCCATGGGCGCGGCCAAATAGCAAAGTCCGCAGAACCAACATGTCCAGCGTGCCTTGCAGCAACTGGATTCGGTCGGGGGAGTCGTTCGGCATGGGGATAGCAGACATTCTACCCGAATCAGATTATGCAGGGTAGACGATCTACTATGATTTTGGATAGCAAAATGGTGGGCCAAGGAGATCAGTTTGGTTCAGGACGATACTCGGACAGCGCTGACCACGCCATCTCGCCCCGCTTGCGCCCTTGGGGGCGGCATCCAATGGAGTGCTAGGCACGCCGAGGGCGTGGAAGTGTAACGGGGAGCGCCGACTTCCGGGCGCGGCTCGCTTGAGATGAACTGAGGACCTCTTTGCTGTCGCCCTTCTCCATCCCATCAGGAGGCTCGCCGCCAGGATGTCCATTTACGAGCCATAAACGAGGTCTACGGCTACTTCCCGATATGTCTAAGTGTTGATCGGACCTCCTGAGGCGAGGAGAGGTTGTACGGCAATGCCGCCGCGAGTTCAACGGGTCGGTCGGTCCCGAGGATTTGTGTCACAAGTGCTCCGAATTCGGGAGAATGGGGCCAACCAACTCGACACCATGAATAGTGGAAGACGCTACGTCAGTTGCTGAGCCGTCACCCCAATGGCAGACAAAACGGCGACCGACACCACGCGAGCCATATTGCTTCTCCACCAACATTCTGAATCTCTACCGCCGTGGAGGACAACGCCCTTTCGGGCTATGGACGGTAGGTCGATGATTGAACGTCAATTTATTCTGGTAAACGGTCTCGAGGTCGCGATATCCGGACTTCTTCATTCTGCAATGTACCCGACTGCCAAAATGCTCACACTCGAATGAAGTCCGGTATCGGCGTCTCTCGTCCAGCAATGGAATAGAATCGGGTGATGAATACTGCCGCTGGCGCTGTGGCTTTGATGTTGGGCTTGGCGCTATCGCTCGGTGCGCAAAGCGCCGCGAGTGGTCAGAAAGAACTCAAGACGACAGTTCAGCCTCTCGCAGGTGAGAACCTGAGGGGGCAATGGTCTTTCGAGCTGTGGGTCCCCGGTGCGATAGAGAGGCTGCGCTCGGTTTGGATCACGTATGACCGCGGCTACGATGTTATGCGCTATTACACGGACCCTGAGGTTCGCGCGTTCGCACGAGACAACACCATTGCGCTGATGCTCGCACATCAGTACCCGGCAATAACTCCGCCAACCGGTGAACAAGGCGAGATGGACATGGATATGTCTCGCGGAGTAGCGCAGTCCATATTCACGGCACTCGACGATTTCGCACGGCAGAGTGATCACCCGGAGATTTCGTCAGCCAAGCTGATTCTGCTGGGATTTTCCGGAATCGGAGCGATGTTTGGACACTTTGTTCAATATGCGCCTAATCGCGTTTAGCGGCCATCCTCGCAAATCCGGGGCAGACAGATCCATACGGCATGAAAGACATGAATCTCAGTGCAGATGCGGCTCCGAGTTCCTCAATTTATCATCGTCGGTGGAATCGATGACCGCCCCGGGACACAACTGCCGTTCGATTATTTCAGACGCCATCGAGCGCGCGGTGCGCCA
>Ga0126381_100006726_pt1 | contig 12752 bp, 8 predicted proteins | sample PanSoiMetPlot_28_FD_96465 | JGI IMG/M metagenome (GOLD analysis project Ga0126381, IMG submission 96465) | Tropical forest soil microbial communities from Panama - MetaG Plot_28 | ecosystem: Environmental > Terrestrial > Soil > Tropical forest > Bulk soil | place: Panama | collected 2016-02-17
ATTGAAAATGTTGAAGACGAATTGCGGCGCGATGCCGATGGCAAACATGAGCAATATCACAGGGACCACGACGAGCTTTTCGCCCCGCAAAAGATCGGGAAACACGCTGCAACTTTCTGCGAGTGGCCCGCTGAAAAGAGATTGCATCGCTCGCACAAAGACGATGGCTGTGACAAGGAGGCCGATCACAGCAATAGCCGTAAACCCGGCTGCGATCGCGAATGAAGCTTTGAAAATCAAAAACTCCCCGACGAACCCATTCAATCCCGGCAGACCCAAAGACGAAAACATGGCAACACTCATCCAACCGCAGAGCAGCGGCGTTCGCTGCATTAGCCCGCCAAAATCGTCGATGGTTTGCCGGCTGCCGGACCTTTGTTCCAGCAGACCGACGAAATAGAAAAGCGTTGCGGCAGTGATGCCATGGTTAAAAATTTGCATGAACACGCCGCTCAACGCGGCATGCGTGTCGATTCTGGAGGCAACGACCGGCGTCGCGGCTACCGCGAAGAGAGCAAGTATGCAGTAACCGAGGTGATTGACTGACAAATAGGCAATCATGCGTTTCAAATCGCGCTGTGCCCATGCAGCCAGTGGAGGGAAGACGATCGAGCAAACTGTCAGCACAAGCAGCCACCAACCGATGATTTTGATCTCGTTAGGAAAGAGCGGCAGCAGGAGGCGCACGAAACCATAAACGCCCATTTTTGAGAGCACGCCGGTCAGCACCATCGACACGCCGGTAGGCGCGGTTTGATAAGCGTCAGGCAGCCAGGTGTGAAACGGAAACAGCGGCACCTTTACCGCAAGCCCGATAAAGATTCCAGCAAACGCGAGCCAGGTCAGTTTACCGGGCAGAAGACCGTTTTTTCCAAGAGTCGCAAGCGTCGCGAAATCGAATGTGCCTTGGAGGAGATAAATCCCAAGAAACGAAAGCAGCATGGCAACGCTGCCCAGGAACGTGTAAAGAAAGAACTTCGTCGCAGCGCGATCGCGATTTTCGCCGCCCCATATTTTGATGAGCAGAAACGCCGGGATAAGGCTCATTTCGTAAAACAAGAACCAGAGAACGAAATTCTGCGCAGTAAACGTGCCGTAGAGGGCTGACTGCATAATCAGCATGGTCGCATCGAACCCGCGACCGCCGCCTCTGATCGGTTGCGCCATAAATGCAAACGGAATGATTATCGAGGTAAGCAATACCAGCAGCAGGCTCAATCCATCGATGCCAACCAGATATTCAGCGCCGACGGCGGGAATCCACGCGTGGCGTTCAACGAACTGGAGCCCCGCCGCCGTGGCGTCGAAATGCAGCCATAATGCTAAAGCGCATACTGCGCAGAAGGCATTGGAGATCAGAGCAACGGGACGACAATCCCTTTGCGGCCAGGCGAAGACGGCGAGCGCTCCGAGGAGCGGGATGAAAATGATCACGGTGATCAAGCCAACCATGCGTAGAGAAGCAGCAGCGCCAGCATTCCGATGGCGACCGCGCCGAGGTAAGTTTGGATTTGTCCCGAGTGCGCTCCGGACATCAGGCGGCCCAGACCGCGCGTGCCGGCGGTCGTCTCATCGACTCCGGCATTGATCCCGCGCTCATCAACGCTGGTTGTAAAAATTCCAAAGAGCTGGCCGATTGCGCCAACACCGCGCACCAAACCGTCCCAAAAATAACGGTCCATCCAATCGGACAAACGTGCGCTCTTCCAGCTGAACGCAATCACCGTGCGGCCATAAAGTTCATCGATCCACATTTTATTCGCGAGGAACCGAAACAACGCCGGCTGTGCGTATTCAAGTGGATCGATCTCAGCCGGACGATCTCGATCTTGGGCGCCAGCCTTCTGATATATCCAGAAGCCCAGCGCAATGCCGACACCAACGAGCACGAGCGAAACAAAGAGCATTGGTTGAATCAGGCGCGCGAGGTCGAAGTGCAAAGGTTCGCCGCTGAGATATGCATGCAGCCATGGCCATGTTGGCGTGAGCACGACGCTGAATAAAATTGTGCAAATCGCAAGGACGATCAGAGGGATCGTCATTACACGCGGACTTTCATGCACATGCGTAGAGGCGCTGCGGCGATTCCCAAAAAAAACATAGATGATTTGCCGGGTCATATAGAGCGCGGTCAGAACGACTCCCGCGAGAAGCAGATAGTACGGGACATGCGACCGCGGCCAATGGGCCGTGGCATGAAGAACTTCCTCTTTAGTCCAGCCACCGGAAAAAAAGAACGGCACGCCGCTTAGCGCCATCATCCCGGTCGCATACGTCACGAACGTCAGCGGCAGCAGCCGACGCAGACCGCCCATTTTGCGAATGTCCTGTTCGCCGTGGCATCCGTGAATCACGGAGCCGGAGCCGAGGAACAGAAGGGCTTTGAAAAACCCGTGCGCGAGCAGGTGCATTATCCCAGCAGCAACACCGCCGACGCCCAGCGAAACCATCATTAAACCCAGCTGCGATACCGTGGAATACGCGAGAATGCGTTTGATGTCTGCCTGCGCGATCGCGATAAGCGCAGCCATCAGCGCTGTGGTCACTCCGATCCACACCACGACGGTGAGTGACGTGGTCACGCCGTTGGTTGCCCCTAATGAGAAGAGTGGATACACGCGCGCAACGAGGAACACGCCGGCAGCAACCATCGTCGCGGCGTGGATGAGCGCGCTGACCGGGGTCGGGCCTTCCATCGCGTCCGGCAGCCAGACATGCAGCGGGAATTGTCCCGACTTTCCAACTGCGCCGCAGAAAATCAGCAGCGCGATGAATGTGGCGCTTGCGCCGAGCATGGCCAGACCTGCGCTTTCAAGACACCCGTTGCCACCATCGTAAAAGAGAAGTGTGCCGCTGCGGCCGTAAAGCCAGAGCATCCCGAGAAAAAATCCCATGTCGCCAATGCGCGTAGTGATGAATGCCTTCTTTGCGGCAGCCGCTGCACTCGGTTTCTCAATCCAAAACCCAATGAGCAAATACGACGCAAGCCCGACCAATTCCCAAAAAATGAAAAGGAGAAGGAGACTGTTCGCGATGACCAACCCAAGCATCGCGCCGGAGAAAAACGACATATACGCGAAGAAGCGGGTGAGATTCTTGTCCTCGGCCATGTAGCCGATGCTGAAGACAAAGATGCAAAGCCCAACCAGCGCGATCATCATCAGCATGGCGGCAGCAAGCGGATCCAGAACAAATCCGAGGCGCAACGTTTGCTCACCGAACGTGAACCAGGCGAAATTCTGAACGACGCGAAAACCGGGGGCTTGCAACGTTGGCACAAACGTCAGGATGGACAGCGCGAGTGCAAGCACCTGGCCAATTACTGCGAGCGCTGCTCCACTTTTCCGCTGCGCGTTCGACAAACTCAAAATGACGAGCGAAGCCGCGAACGGTATAGCCGCGATCAGCCAGAGATGATCGATGATCCAGCTCATGCGATGATTACGAGCAGGAGCATTAGTTCAGAATTCATCCTTTGAGTTGGTCGAGTTGATCGACATTTGTCGTTCGATAGTGACGATAAACGGCGATGACCATCGCAAGACCAACAGCGGCTTCTGCAGCGGCGATGGCAATGGAAAAGAGTGCGATCATTACACCAACCGGCGGTTGATGCTGCGGTCCAAAACGCCAGAACGCGATGAAATTTAGATTTGCGGCCGCCAACATCATCTCGATGCCAATGAGAATGAAAATGGCGTGGCGCCGGCTCAATGCGGCAAGCAGCCCGATCGAAAACAGCGCGGCGGAGACGATAAGGAAGCCTTGAAGTGTGGGTGTCATCGCGCAGCGAATTCGTTTTGGTAGCGCACGCGTCTCACGTGCTGGCGAGCGCGTCCTCGCGATCGCGGACTTTCCGTCTTTGTGATCCACGCGCAGCGCTTGCGAAGGCTAAAAAAAAGATTGTTTCGCCACGCCGCCGAAACCAGCACGCGTGACGAGTGCGCTACCCAGGCAATCAATCCACGTGTCATCGCTTTTCCTCTACTACGAGCACGAGCGCGCCAATTAGTGCGGCGGTAAGGAGGAGTCCGACGCATTGCAATGGCCACACATAACTGGTCATCAACGTTTCACCGATTTTTTTGACTGTGAGCACGCGAATGTGCAGCGCCACGATCGAGAGCGATTGCGTTTTTAGGATCGACCACGTCAAACCGACAAACACAGCAAAGGCGATGAGAACGCCGCTCCAGTTGAACCCATGATCTTTCCCCAAATCGCGCCGCGTCAGCAGAATCGTGAAAACGATCAGCACCGCCACTGCGCCGATGTAGATAAATACGAGGGCGAGTCCGACGAATTCTGCACCGAGTAAAAAAAAGAACGCCGCAATCCCGACAAATGCGACGGCGAAACTGAGCGCGGCGTGCATCAGCTTTCGCAGCGTTGCAGCCGCCAGCGCCGCTGCCAGCGTCGTTGCGGCGATGAGAATAAACGCGGCGCTGTTCATTCAGCAAAGCGATAAACGCGCGGCGCGAATTTTCTTTTCGTATCGAGCAACGTCGACAGGGCAGTATAAACGGCTGCGATCACCACAAGCGACCACAGCCAACCGCGCAACCCGCGTCCGGCATAATGCCAGACAGCAGCTGCGATGATGCACGTGAAGGCCATCGGCAACATGAACTTCCAAGCAAAATTCATCATCTGATCGACGCGCGTGCGTGGGAGTGTTCCGCGGACCCAGATGTAAACGAATAGTAGCGCGCTCAGCTTTGCGAAAAACCAGACGTAGGATGGAACGAACTCCGCAGCTCGCGCAGGCGCATGCCAGCCGCCGAGGAACAACGTCACGCCGAGACCGCTGACTGCGAACATGCCAAGATACTCCGCCATGAAAAACGTCGCGTACTTAAACCCAGAATATTCAGTCATGTGACCCGCGACAATTTCTGATTCGCCTTCCGGCACGTCGAACGGAGTGCGATTGGATTCGACAAGCCCAGACACAAAAAACAGAATGAACGCTGCTGCCCCCCACGGCGTGAAGGCAAACCAACGCGGCACAACGCCAAATGTGAATCCAGCTTGCGCAGTGACAATCCTGTCGGGCATGAGCGAGCCAACGACCATCACCACCGGGAGCACAGCGATGATGAGCGGCAGTTCGTAGCTGATCATCTGCGCAATGGCCCGCATTGCGCCGAGCATCGAAAATTTGTTGTTGCTGGCCCAGCCTGCCATGAACACGGCGAGTTCCGTTGCCGATCCAACGGCGAAGAAAAAGAGTATGCCACCGTCAATCGTAAAGGGCGTCATGTTTCGGCCGTACGGAATCACCCCGAGGGTGAGGATCGCCACGGCGGCGATGAGGACCGGCGCGCAGAAATGCACGATCTTGTCGGCTCGTGCTGGGACGATGTCTTCTTTGATCAACATTTTGATGCCGTCGGCGATTGGTTGGAAAAGACCGCACGGCCCCACACGATTTGGGCCGTAGCGGTTCTGCATTCGTGCCAAAATTTTTCGCTCCAAAACCGAAATGAGCGCGAAAAGCGTAAGGAATACCGCGAGCAGCGCGAAAATATTGATCAAACTCGACACTACGTGAATCAACCAGGCCGGCGACCCCGCTAGCCACGAAAGCAGCCATTGCTTTGCGCTGATGAAGACCTGGTCGATAGACTTGCTCATCCTGGATGAAGAAAACCGTCGATTAGTGCGATAATCAAGGCAGAACGCGGATGACTTTCGGTTTAAGGCGGCCCCGGCCAATGTATTTTGTTCTCGTATAGGACGGTTTTGGCTTTGCAGGGAGCGTTTGCTGCGGTACCGTCGGTGTTCGCCATGCGAACGCTGGTCTTGTTGCCCGCCGCTCTGCTTGCGAGTGCCGGTTTGATCCACGGAGAAATCAAAACTCCGGAGAATGCCCCAATCGAAATCACTTCAACCGGGCAAACCACATATGAAAACGGCCTGGCGACCGCCCGCGACAACGTCGCGATTCACATAGGGAACACCGACATTTACGCCGACTACGCGCAGTACAATTCCTCCACGCACGATGTGGAGTTGAAGGGTCACGTCCGAATTTATCGCGACATGAGCCTCTACACCGCCGACAGCGGAATTTACAACACCGAAACCAAAAAGATCCGGGCGATCAGCGGACGAACGGAGTCAGAACCTTATTTTCTGGCCGGCAATGATGTCACTTCAATCGAAGGGGATAATGCTTATCTCATCCGAAGCGGCTACTTCACCACGCACGATTCGGCGAAGCCCGATTTCCATCTGCGCGCCCGGAAGATCCGTGTTTACGAGCACGACCGGGTCATTTTTCTGAACGTGACTGCTTATGTCGGGAACGTGCCGGTGTTTTGGTGGCCGTATCTGTATCAATCGCTCGACAACGCGTTCAGTTTTACCGTCTCTCCCGCGTACTACAGCACGTGGGGACCGTCACTTCTCACTCAGGTCACGTTCCCGATCACGGACAACATTCAAGGCCGGCTTCGGCTGGATTATTTTGGTCGCCGGGGACCGGCGATCGGATTTGAGCCGACTATTGAATATGGGAAAGACCAAAGCAGTTCGGCGAAGCTAAAGACTTTTTATATTAACGACCAAAACCCGGACATCAATCAAACGAACATACCGCGGACGGGGGTGCCTGAGTCGCGATACCGGCTTAGCCTCGAAGACCGGACGAACTTTACCGATTCCATCTACGGCATCGCCAACATCACGAAGCTCAGTGACCAGTACGTGATGCAGGACTTCTACCAGGGAGAGTTCCGGATCGATCCTGTTCCAGACAATGTTGTCGCACTCGTCAAGACAAATCCTGTTTTCACCCTCACCGGGATCGAGCGATTTCAGGCAAACGATTTCTTTACCACCACCGAACGTCAGCCGGAAGTCGTGTTGGACATTAAACGGCACGCACTCTTCGGCGGGCCCATATTCTACGAAGGCGAAACTGGTTTTGCGAATTTGCGACTGCAATTCCCCGAGGACTCAGGTTTGAAGAATTATGGCACTGACCGTTTCGACACGTTCCATCAACTGAGTTTTCCGAATACGTATTTTGGATGGCTCTCTATTGTCCCGCGAGTTGGATATCGCGGCACTTACTACGGCAAGACCTGGGACCTTGGATCGACTGTGTTTGTGCCGCCATCAAATCCGCTCGTGCCCGATTTTATTCTGCCGCCCCCAACAACCGCCAACCCCATCAAGTTCGATGGAGACACTTTTCGGAGCGTATTCGATGCGGGCGCGGAAGCTTCGTTCAAGATCTCCCGCAAATGGGAGGATGTGCAAAGCCGCGCGTTTGGATTAGATGGATTAATGCATGTAATCCAGCCGTTCACCGACTTTTCCTACGTGAAAGAAGACGGACCTAATCCCCTCTCCATTCTGCAGTTCGATCGGTTTGAACCCTCTACGCAACTGCGGGCGATCGATTTTCCACAGTTCACCCCGATCGATTCGATCGCCGATTGGACCGTGTGGCGGCTGGGCGTCCGCAATCGTTTGGACACTCGGCGCGACGATTCAACAATCACGTGGCTTGAACTGGATACCTTTTTTGATGTGAACTTCGAGAATCCGTATGACCGCACGGACTACTCAAACTTGTTTAACAATCTCCGCTTTACACCACTGCCGTGGATGTCCTTGACGGTCAACTCGCAGGTGCCTGCCTTCTCTAAAGGGTTTACGGAAGTCGATACCATCGCCACAGTGCAACCCGTGGCGAATTTGCAGGTGAACTTTGGGCATCGCTATTTAAATGGTAATCCCTTCTTTCAGAATAGCAGCCTGTTTCTTATCGGCGGCTACCTTCGGCTTAACGATAACTGGGGTGTGGGAGTCCAGGAGCAATATGAGGGGGCGACCGACACTCTCCAGGAACAGCGTTATGCGATTTACAGAGATCTGACGAGCTGGGTTGCTTCTTTCGGTGGCGTGATTCGTGACAATTCGGGAGTGAAAGAATATGGACTCCTTTTCACAATAACGCTCAAGGCGTTCCCGAAATTTGGTTTCGACTTAAACTTCGACCCTACCTCCCAGGGCCAATGACCCAAAGTGCCCGAATAACAGTGGCGCCCTGGCCGGCCTACGGCCACTTGTGCTGCGGCTGATTCGCCCGCACGATTCTTCGACCAATGGATCTCTCAATCATCGGCTCCGGTTATGTCGGCCTGGTAACAGGCACCTGTTTTGCAGATGTCGGCCATAACGTGATTTGCGTCGATAACGACGCGCAAAAAATCAAACAGCTGCAAGCCGGAGAGGTGCCAATTTACGAACCAGGACTTGAGGAGATTATTCATCGGAACGTTTCCGCACGCCGGCTGCGTTTCACCGGCAGCATTGAGGAGGGAGTAAACAACTCACAAATCGTCTTTATCGCTGTTCCCACCCCGCAGCAGCCTGACGGCGATGTCGACCTCAGTTTTTTGGAAAAAGTTGCGCGCGAGATCGCTGGAGTGCTGACCGATTATCGCGTGATTGTTGATAAGAGCACGGTGCCAGTGAAAACGGGCGAGAAAGTGGCCGAATCAATCAAAAGATACAATCGGCACGGGGCGAAGTTCGACGTGGTCAGCAATCCTGAATTTTTGCGCGAAGGCTGTGCAGTAGCGGACCTGATGCGTCCTGATCGCATTGTGATCGGAGCGCAGAGCGAACACGCCATCGATCTCATGAAGAAGGTTTATGAGCCATTCATGGCACCGATCCTGGTGACCGATATTAACAGCGCGGAACTCATCAAACACTGCGCGAACTCATTCCTGGCGCTGAAAATTTCGTATATCAACGCGGTCTCGGCCATTTGTGAGGCGAGCGGCGCCGATGTGGAAAAAGTCGCCGACGGAATTGGAATGGATCATCGCATTGGGCGCGATTTCCTCAAAGCTGGAATCGGATACGGCGGTTCCTGCTTCCCCAAGGACATCGCTGCGTTCATTACGATCAGTGAACGGCTTGGCACTCCGTTCAATCTGCTTAAAGAAGTACAACGCATAAACAATGCTCAAAAAGAGCGTTTCCTGAAGGAAATCCGGGAAACCCTCTGGGTACTGCGCGAAAAGCGGATTGCAGTTTGGGGCCTCACATTCAAGCCAGATACGGACGACGTTCGTTCGTCTATCGCAATCGAGCTGGTGGCAAATCTCCTGCGGGATGGAGCGCATGTCATTGCCTATGACCCAAAAGGAATGCAAAAGTCACGCGCGATAAAAGCCATTGCCGACGCAGAGTTTGCGTCGTCGGCGCTTGAAGCAGTCACTGATGCCGAAGCGCTGGTTATCGCCACAGAATGGAATGAATTTGCCAATGTTGACCTCGCAGTCGTGAAAGAGAAAATGAGGACACCGATCGTGTTCGACGGGCGAAACCTTTTGGATCCTGAAACGATGAGGCGACTGGGCTTTCATTATTTTTCGATTGGACGCGCCAGCGTGAAACTGCAGTAGCCGCAGGAAATATGGCGCAGCTTTCTGCTCGCCAAATCGCGCTGGCGGCCTTGCGGCTGTGGCGAAAAGAAAAGCGCTTCGCCGATTTGATCATCGCAGGGCTTCTTGTGAAGGCTGAGCTGACTGGTTCCGATCGCGCCTTTGCCTTAGAACTGTTCTACGGCGTGCTCCGCAGTTTAACATTGCTCGATTTTTGGATTGGTTGCCTGCGCGCTTCACCGGTTGAGAGCAATGTTCGCGATGTTCTGCGACTCGGCTTGTATCAACTTTTCTTTCTGAAAACGGCCGAGCACGCAGCAGTCCATGAGACCGTGGAGCTGGCATCGAAAAGGCAACGACCAATCATCAACGCCGTACTACGAGCTGCAGCGCAACGGCGGAGCGAGCTGCTTGCGCAGGCCAATGCCCAGCCGCTGTTTGTTCGAATGTCGCATCCGCAATTTCTTCTCGAGCGGTGGCAACAGCACTTCGGTGTCGAACACGCAGAACAGCTGTGCAAATGGAACAACCTTCCTGCGCCCGTGTATGCGCGCGTCAATTTATTGAGAACCGATCGAACAGAATTCCTCCGGACCTATCCGGAATCGCGTCCTCTGCCCGGCCATCCAGATTTTGTGGAAATCAATTCGTTACCCTCCGGGCCGTTGGAACGCGGTCATTGTTACATTCAGGATCCCAGTACCACGATTGCCTGCAAATTGCTGAACCCGGAACCTAGAGCAAAAATCCTCGATGCTTGCGCCGCGCCAGGCGGAAAGACCGGTTACATCGCGCAATTTATGGGAAACCTGGGAATAATCGTGGCCTGCGATCGCGACCCGGAGCGGCTGGAAACACTGAAGGAGAACATGGCGCGCCTCGGTGTGGGAATTGCGCGCATTTTGCGCCACGATTGGAGACCTGATCGTCTCCCATCGGAGATCGAATCGCTAGCACCATTTGATGGCATTCTGGTCGATGCGCCGTGCAGCAACACCGGAGTTATGCGAAGACGTGTGGATCTAAGGTGGCGATTACGACCGGCTGATTTCAGCTGCATGCAAAAGCTGCAGATCGAAATCGTTCATGAGCTGGTTCCACTATTGAAACCGAACGGCGTGCTTGTTTACAGCACGTGCAGCCTTGAACCGGAAGAAAATGAAGAGGTCGTTTGCCGCATCCTCGCCGACGTGCCGGCCCTGCGCCTGGAAGCGGAAACATCTTCGCTGCCCTTTTGCGACGGTTTTGATGGTGCGTATGCAGCCAGATTAATTCGAAGCGCGCTATAGGTGTGGTCGTCGCTCTTTGAGGACACTCGAGTACCTCTTAAGCACGTAGATGTCGCGCTTCCCACACGGAGGCGGCTACGGTTGCATCTAATGTGACTAGTGGAATGATAAGCGCCTATGCATGACGACCGATTGGACAAACTCGCAAAACTCCTCGTGGAGTACTCCATTCGCCTAAGGCGCAATGAAAGGGTCCTCATCGAAGCATTCGATATTCCTGATGAAATGACTGTCGCGCTGATACGCGCGGTGCGGAAAGCGGGCGGGGTGCCGTTTGCGCAGACCTATCACGCCCGAGTAAACCGCGCGCTCGCGCTTGAATCCTCGGACCGACAACTAAACATGATGGCAAGCCATGAGCTGGCGCGGATGAAAAAAATGAACGCATACGTAGCAGTCCGCGGCAGTAACAACATCACGGAGTTGTCCGATGTGCCGCCGGAGAAGATGAAATTGATCGGTAAAAAAATGCGCCCGGTGCAAGACCAGCGAGTTAAAAAAACAAAATGGGTGGTCTTACGCTGGCCGACGTCTTCCATGGCGCAGCTTGCTGGAATGAGCACGGAAGCATTCGAAGATTTCTTTTTCGACGTGTGCACGCTGGACTACCGCAAACTGCAACCGGGGATGAAGGCGCTCCAGCGGTTGATGGAAAACACAGACCGCGTCCAAATCAAAGGTCCCGGCACCGATCTGCGTTTCAGTATTAAAGGAATTCCTGCGGTCATCTGCGGTGGCGATCGGAACATTCCCGACGGCGAAGTTTTCAGCTGTCCCGTGAAAGATTCGGTCGAGGGTTACGTCACGTTTAATGTGCCGAGCATTTATCAGGGGATCGCTTTCGATGGCATCCGTTTGGAATTCAAGAGCGGAAAGATCGTCGATGCAAAGAGCAATGAGACCAAAAAACTGAACAAGATTCTCGATTCAGATCCAGGTGCCCGGTACACAGGCGAATTTTCGCTCGGTTTTAATCCGCGCGTGCTACAACCGATGCGAGACATCTTGTTCGATGAGAAAATCGCCGGCTCGTTTCATCTCACCCCGGGACAAGCTTACGAAGAAGCGGACAATGCGAACCGGAGCCAGGTTCACTGGGACATGGTCAGTATCCAGCGTCCCGATTACGGCGGCGGAGAAATCTATTTCGACGGCAAGTTGATCCGCAAAAACGGCCAGTTTCTCCCGAAACAACTGCACTCACTGAATCGGAAGTGATGGCGTGTATGCGCACGCGGTTGTAGGTCCGCGCCTGGCTTATCAACGTCGCTTCTACGGTCGCGGCGGGGTCAGGCGGCGCTTCATGCTAGAAGACGCGTCACCGCCCCGCTTGACTCCGGCGCCGCGCCCATAACTTTCGATCAGTCAGTATCCATCTCCCTCGCGCGCGTGGAACTGTCTCATGCCTGGACCCGGGGCTGCAGCGAATGCCACCGCATACGTCGGATGGTTGGCGAAAGTGACAACCACGTCACCTTTAAACGCTGGCACTTCGCATGCCGTGCTTAGTCTAACTAGAATGACAAATATTAAGGCTGCAGCAATTCGCTTCCTCTTTGCTTTGGCTCTCATTATTTCGGCGCACGCGGCGACCATTATAGTTACTAACACCAATGACAACAGCTCGGGCTCATTGCGTCAAGCGCTCGCGCTCGCGAACGACGGTGACACAATCGATGCCACTGGTATCAGTGGTGTAATTACACTCACTAGCGGGGAATTGCTCGTGAGCAACAGCGTGATAATAAACGGTCCGGGCGCTGACCTGCTGGTTGTTGACGGTAACGGCGCAGGTACCGTGTTCCGGGTCATGTCGATGGGACCTGTGACAATTTCTGACCTAACTATCAGTAATGCTCACGGTAAATCCGGTGGTGGCATCTTTAACGGCGGCGTCGGGACATTGACCATTATCAACAGCGCTCTCAGAGGCAACACCGCGGATTTCGGTGGCGGCGTCTACAATGGCGGTACATTGAATATCGTTAACAGCACAATTAGCGGTAATACGGCCAACACCGAGGGTGCCGGCGTCTACAATCCTGTCACA
>Ga0126381_100006727_pt1 | contig 12750 bp, 11 predicted proteins | sample PanSoiMetPlot_28_FD_96465 | JGI IMG/M metagenome (GOLD analysis project Ga0126381, IMG submission 96465) | Tropical forest soil microbial communities from Panama - MetaG Plot_28 | ecosystem: Environmental > Terrestrial > Soil > Tropical forest > Bulk soil | place: Panama | collected 2016-02-17
CTGCGGAACGTATCGTCTTTGCGTTCCAACTTACGGTCTCATGGCAAACCTGTTCGAACCGCCCCGCTACATTGCAGTCGAAGGCCCCATACGAGTCGGCAAGAGTACGCTCAGCCGAGTCATCGCCGAGACGCTGCATGCGCAGCGCATCAGCGAGCCGGAGAGCAATCCGTTTCTCAAGGGCTTCTATAGCGGCGACAAGGGCGCTGCATTTCAGACGCAATTCGCGTTTCTGATCGCGCGCTATGAGCAGCTGGCCACGCTGGATTTGAAACACAGTCCCAACAAGACGGTGGTAGCCGATTACATCTTCGAGAAAGATAAGCTGTTTGCCTGTTTGAACCTGAGCGATCACGAGCTTGAGGTTTACAACCGCTACTACGATTTGTTTCGGCAGAATGTGCCGACGCCCGATCTGGTGATTTATCTACAAGCATCGCCCGATGTGCTGAAGAAGCGACTCAAGAAGAAGAACGCGCCGGGCGAGAGGGCGATTAACGATGATTATCTGGAAGAAGTTGTAAAGGCGTACGAACACTTCTTCTTTCACTACACGTCTTCCGATCTGCTGATTGTGAATACGTCGGAGATCGATTTCGTGGATCACAGCGAAGATCTGCAAGCCCTCTTGCGTCGCGTGAGCGAGCCGATACGCGGGACACAGTACTTCCTGCCGCTGGGCGCGGAGGAGAATGGCGGAAGTAACTAAGTTATCGGTTGCCAGTTGTCAGAAAAGACGAAGCGCCTTCAATCGCGACGTTAACGAAAATTCAACCAGCATTCGTTAAATCCGCGCAAAAATGCGCTAAGCTCTCATCCTCACTGCCAGGAGGTCGTCGTGGGAGTCCTGTTTCAGGCGTTCTATTGGAATTGTCCGGCGCAGGAAAATCAGGATGGAACCTGGTGGAATTTCGTCGCCAGCAAGATTCCCGAGCTGCAACAGGCGGGATTCACGGCGTTGTGGCTGCCTCCCGCATGCAAGGCGGCGAACCTCGGCGGGCCGTCAATGGGTTACGACCCTTACGACTACTACGACCTGGGTGACATTAACCAGAAGGGCCGCATCAAGACGTGGTTCGGCACCCAGGGTGAGCTGATCACACTGATCAACGCCGCGCATGCTGCCAACATGCAGGTTTATGCTGACCTGGTGATCAACCACAACAACGGCGGCGATGCGCAGGAGACGAATCCGATTGACCACAGCGTTCGTTGGACGAAATTCAATCCCGGCAGTGGGAAGTTTCCGCGCGACTGGGAATGCTTTCATCCGTCGCCGTACGAGACCTTCGACGGCGAGACGTTCGGCGACATGCCTGATATGTGTCACCGCAATCCAAGGGTTTACGAGGAGATGATCAACCTCGCGCAATTCGTGATCGAGACGCTCGGCTACGACGGCTTCCGCTTCGACTTCGTCAAAGGCTACGGTCCGTGGATGGTGAAATCGATTGCCGAGCTGCGGTACCTGAACAAGGCTGACGGCGGATTTTATCCCTTCTGCGTGGGCGAGTGCTGGGACAATGCGCGCACAGTCGAAGACTGGCTCACATCGATCAATACGTTCATGGACAATCCGGTGTCGGCGTTCGACTTTCCGTTGCATTACACGCTGAAAGGGCTGTGCGACACCTTCGGGTTTAGCTTGACTACGCTGGCTCAGCCCGGTTCGGTCACATCATGGGCGCCGCTGAATTCGGTTACGTTTGTGGACAACCATGACACCATCCGCGACGACGGCAATGCGATCATTCACGACAAGCTGATGGCCTATAGCTACATCCTGACGCATGAGGGCTATCCGAGCGTTTTCTGGATGGACTGGTACAACTTCGGCCTGGCGAAAACCGGAACGCCGAACGGGATTGCCGCTCTGCTGGCAGCGCATGAGAAATATGCCGGCGGGACGACGCAGGTGCTATTTACGAGCGACGACGTTTACGTCATGCAGCGCACGGGCGATTCCAGCCAACCGGGGCTGGTATTCGTACTAAACAATCGTGGAGACTCATGGAACGGTGCAACCGTGCAGACGCAGTGGCACGATGTTCGATTGGAGCCGGTGGCTTGGGGAGGACAGGACACGAGCCGTCCTGCGACGAAGTGGACGCAGACAGACGGGTATGGAGATTTTTGGGCAGGGCCGCGAGGTTGGGCTGTATACGCGCCGCAGTCGTAAGTCCGTTGTCAGTTGTCCGTTGTCCATGAAAGCTGGCGACTGATCACTGGGTTGGCGGTACGTATTCCTTGGGCTTTTCCGCACCCTCACCAAAGAAATAGGCTTCCATCTGCTGCACGATGAATTCCTGGTGGTCTTTCTTCCAGGGCTGCAGACGATATTCGTTGAGCAGCATCTTCATGTGCTCCTGCCATTGCTCCCAGGCAAGTTTGGAGACGTTGTCGTAAATCTTCTGGCCCAAGGGACCGTCGAAGGGCAGTTCGTCGAGGCCTTCCATCTCGCGGCCCATTTTTACGCATTTCACCATGTGCGCCATGCAGAACTCCTGTCACCGCATCGTGCGGAATGATTGCCAACCGACGATTCTACGAGAATTGGGGGACGGAACGAAGCGCCAGGCACGCGGGCGACAGGAGTTGCCACTGTTTACGACTCGCTGGCGGAAGTGCTCGGGCAGACTGTGTTTCCAAGCGGCAATGCTTCTAAGGTTTTCCCCGCCCGAGCAAAAGACGGAATTTCGATTTTTGCCGCCTCGGGGTCCAGAAACTTCACGTCGAGCAAACCGTAGCTGGGGACGCCGTAGAGCTGAAAGCTGATTTCTGCTAGACACAGACTCCAGCCCTCGAGCCAGATTTCCAAGTCCCTCCGCTGGCGGGAATTGCCATCTCGAACCACAATCAGATCGATGTCGCTTCCTACCGAAGCGTTTCCGGCTTCGGTGCTGCCAAAGAGGTAAACCGCCCGCACTCCAAATCGAGTGGGATCGAGCTCAGCGGCAATGCGCTCGGCGAATCGTTGCCGCCAGCGCCAGTGTTCGGGCGCGGCACCCAGCCTTTCACCGCTCAATTCCCTTTGCTTCCACTCGAGATATTCGCCGATACGGTGGGCGATGTTGTCGAGGAGTTCGCGTTCCTCGCGAAGAAATGGGCCTTCCCAAGCTGTGGGGTGCTCGTGCCTGTAGTGGACTTCAATCGATCCGACTGTCGTTCGCCAGACCGAGATAGGGGAACGAAGCCGGCGGGGAGTATCGACGAAATCGGGCAGCGCGTGCGTTCGCCCGAGATACTCAATGCGAGCCGTCGTGTCTTCCGGGTACTGCCACGCCGGCGGAATCGCGTTTAGCACCCAGCGGAAAACTACTTGCGGCGGTTCTTCGCGACGCGAAAGAGCTGCGGCCACGTTGTAAATGCACCTGAGTTCCTTGGCCCGTTCCCTGAGCGCCGAGAGTTCATGAGAGTGGTCTCGTGTTTCGTTTGCCATCGATGATATGAGGCGTGGTCGCCAAGGGAAGATTCTACGGGAATTGGGGCGTGGAGCGAAGCCGAGTGGGCAGGGAGAGTCGGGAGGAGCACCCGAACGGCGAGTTTCGCGACAAAAACTAGCTAGCGGCCTGCTGCGGCGGAGATGCTCAAGCACGGCGCGGACTGAAGTCCGCGCCGCTTAGAGAGTTGCGTCGGAACGACGTAGCTAAAGCTGCGCCCATTCGAAGCTGGCACTACGCCAGCGCGTACAGGTACTCGACGAACGAGCCTACGGCGCCGTCGATGCCAGCAACCTTGGGATTGGTCGAGTCGATCAGGTAGTACTCGTTGGGAGCATGCGCGCCGGTGCCGTGGCCGAGGCCGAAGTGTCCGGCCGGAAGGCTCAGCGGCGGGTTGGTGAAGATGTATCCCGGCCATGAACCGGCGGAGCGCGGCCACAGCAGAGGATCCTGGCCGAGCTTCTTGTAGGTCGATATCTGAGCCTGAATGAGCTTGGTGTCAGGCGAGGTCTGATTCGGATCATAGCCTCCGCTCATATTGACCTCGATGTCGCCGAAGCCCTTGTTTGCCAGATAGTCCTTGAGCAGTTGCAGCGTGCCGGAGGCGGTCATGTCGGGCACGAGGCGCATATCAACCTTGGCGACGGCACGATGTGGCAGGACGGTTTTGCCGCCGGGACCGGTATAGCCCGCGACCAGGCCCTCGATGTTGATGGTCGGTTTCGACTCGAGGGCGATCATGGCGTCGACGTAATTCTTGTCGCTTGTCCAATGCTGGACGCCAAGTTGTTTCTTCAGCACATCTTCGCTGCGACGAGCCGCGACGGCTTTAATCATATCGATCTGCGCCGGAGTCAGTGGCTTGGCCTTGTCGAAGAAGCCTGTCACGGCCGGCGTGTGGCCGTCGGGTTCGATCAACGTGTTGAGCGCCTGAACCAGGTGCCATGTGGGACTATCCACTGCAGCTTCGAGGCTGGAGTGCACGTCGTGGGACGGTCCGCGACCCCACTTCTCGCCGCTAGAGACGAGTTCGAGCTCGACTACTCCCTTGGCACCGAGGTCAGTCTCGACATTGCCGTCGGGGCCTTGCGCGGCTGACGGCATGAAGATGCCGACGGACTTCTGCAGCGGGGCAGTCACCCTCGGATTCCGCACGATCTCCGGAAAGTGCGGCGAGCCGATCTCTTCTTCGCCTTCGCAGACCAGTACAAGATTAACGGGCAGCTTTACTTTCGCGGCCTGGAAGGCACGCAGCGCGCCGAGGAACGAATTCTCGGGGCCCTTTTGATTAACAGCACCACGACCGACACAGACCTTGCCCAGACCTTCCTTCTCGACGATCTTGCCTTCGAGCGGAGGCGATGACCACTCTGACGGATCGAACTGCTTGACGTCGTACATGAAGTAAATACCAACTGTCGTGGGGGCGCCAGCATTGATCAGGCCGAAGACTCCAGGCTTGCCCGAGGTCGGAATGATCTCTACGTCGGTGAATCCGGCCTCACGCGCCAGCTTGGCCATATAGTCCGGACCCTGCGGAAAATTGCGGTTCTCGGCAGCGATTGAAGGTAGCGCGATCCACTCCTGCAGGCGCCTCACGTTGTCATCGTGCATCTTGGGGACTTGAGCCAGTACCGCCTCCATGGCGGAATTGTCAGCGCCGAAAACAGAAACTGGCAGGCAAGCGAGCGCGGCACCGGCGAGCGCTCCCTGAATGAACTCACGACGATTGAAGTACGAATAATTCGGGTCAGCCACGTTGTCTCCTTTGGAATATCACACGGCGGGATAGGGAAGCGTACAAAATCGGTCAGCGGCTATTCGCCCATCCAAGCCCCGTAGGGCCGCAAGCGTCCGATGTTATCGCAGATGATCTTTAACGCGCCGGTCAGCGGCACGGCCAGTAACAATCCCATCGCGCCCCACAGCCATCCCCAGAAAAGCAGGGCGAGCGTAACCGCCAGCGGATTCAGCTGCAGCCGTTTGCCCAGAACCATGGGATAAAGCACGTTCATCGCGAAAAGATGCAGGCCGACGACGATCATGCAGGTGAGGATGAACGTGGCGGTGGTCAGGTACCCGAGACCGACGATCACCGGCGGAAGCAAAGCGAGAAAGACACCCAGGTACGGGATCAGGCTTAGAAAGCCGCTCATGACCCCGAGGAAGTAGAAATAAGGCAATCCCATCAGGCCGAATGCAGCCAGACTCGCCGCACTCAAGAACAAGCCAATCACGAAGTTTCCTACGATGAAAGAGCGGATCATCGCCGCGATCATATTCAGGGTGACGTAGGCCGTGTTCCGGTTTTTCATGCTGAACAGCATCACCGACGCAGCCCGCACGTGGTCGCGCCAACTCAACATGAAAAAGGTCAGGAACGGAATGAACGAAATTGCCAGCAACGTCTCCGATAGAGTGCTCATGTTCCGGCTAATGAGCCTGCTCAGACTGTTTCGCTCGCGCACAGTCACGGAGTTCTTGTCTTCGGGCTCGGGTGGCAGCACCGTTTCGGTGGTCTTCTCGAATGCCTCAGCACGTTCGCGAATGTCGTTCATGATGTGTTGCAGTCGGGTGCGATACTCGGGCATTTGCGACATAAAATCGAGAGCGCGGGCGTAGGAAAGGTACGACACAAGCGCAAGGGTACCCACCATGAGAGCGACAGAGAGAAACGCGCCAACTGCCCGGGGAATCCGAAGATTGCTGAGAGCATCGACTACCGGCGCCAACACGAACGACAGCAACACCGCGGTCAAGATGACCACCAGGATCAGCTTGGCGATGTACAGCAGGCTCAAGACGGCGGCGCTAGCAAGAATGACCAGCGCTGCTTCCGGAACCCGCTGAATGCGATCGGCGCCAGTGCGAGCGGCGGACTCACCAGCTTCCTGTGCCAATAAGGGGGCACTTCCCGGGTCGGGTCCCGGCAGATCGTCAGGTCGTTCCGACGAGCTGAGGTCGTCAATGAGTGGATCGGCCATCTCGCCTATCGTACTCGCATAGCTGCGGAGTGGAATTAGGATACCCTTGCGGGCTTCAATATGGAAAATGTATCTGCTGATGTGGCGAAGAAACCAGCGCTCAGGCGGATCCTGGCGATTGATTACGGCAGCCGGCGGATCGGGCTGGCCGTAACTGACGAGCTTGGGCTGACAGCGCAGGGGCTGCCCACACTCTGCCGCACCAACAAGCGGAGCGATTTCGATCATCTGCGCCGGACAATCAAACACTTTGCCGTTAGCGAGATTGTCGTCGGTCTGCCATTGCGAATGAGCGGCGAAGCTGGGACGCAATCCCACAAGGTCGAGGAGTTCGCCGAAGCGTTACGTGCCCGCTTCAAATTGCCGGTACACCTGTTCGACGAGCGGCTGACCTCGGTTCAGGCAAATCGCGTACTTGACGAAACGGAGATGGGCGGCCGACGCCGCAAGGAAGTCGTAGACCAACTGGCCGCGGTACTCATCCTGCAGGCATTTCTGGAGTACCGCGCGCACACGGATTGAAGACTGCACGTCTGGGTGCACATCTAAACTGCATGGGTAAGGACTAGGGAATACGACTGTGCGACCTCTTCTCTACCTCATTCTGATCGTTATCATCGCCGCCGGCCTATGGTTTACCTGGGCGGCCTTGCTGCCGGTCCATCCCAGCGAGGCCAAGTTTGTGCTGTTATACCCGGGCTGGAGCGCCCGGCGTATCGCTGCTACCTTGCAACGAGAGGGGGTTATTCGAAGCGCCACCGCCTTCCTGCTCGCGCATTATGCGATGGGCAAGGGAAACCTGAAGGCGGGAGAGTATAAGTTCGACATTGCCGCAAACGCAGTGCAGGTGCGGGACCGCGTTTTGCGTGGCGACGTGTACGCTCGCAACGTGGTTGTGCCAGAGGGTTACAACATCTACGACATTGCGACTGTGGTTGAGCAGGCAGGCCTGGGGCCGGCGGCAGACTTCATCACGGTTGCAACTCATGATGTTGCGCTACTACACGACTTGGATCCACAAGCCACTTCTTTAGAAGGCTACCTGTTTCCGGATACTTACCAATTCAGTCGCATCGATTCGGCGCACGATATTGCAGCAGCGATGGTCCACCGTTTTCGCCAGACCGCAAAGCAGATTGGACTGTTGGGCCGGCCAGACATCCATCGCATTGTGACCATGGCCTCCATCGTGGAGAAGGAAACGGCTGTTCCCGACGAGCGCCCCCTGGTGGCAAGTGTGTACTACAACCGGCTGGATCGGAATATGCTGCTGGGAGCTGATCCCACCGTAATCTACGCGGCGTTACTGGGGAGACGTTATCGAGGCACAATTTACCAATCCGATCTGCAATATGATTCACCGTACAACACGTACAAGTTCCCGGGACTGCCACCGGGTCCCATCGCAAATCCGGGAGCCGGTTCTTTACAAGCCGCGATGCATCCAATGGCAAGCGATTTTTTGTTCTTTGTCAGTGACAACAATGGGCATCATCGTTTTTCGCGAAGTGCAGCGGAACACGAGAAGAACGTGGCAGCCTATCGCAAGGCTGTCGCGGCACAGCACTAGGGCGTGGCAAGACGACAACCTATTAGCCCGGCTGAGGCCGGACATATTCTCCTGACCGGAGCTATACTTAGGGGTTTGGAAAACCCTCTTCCCTGTTCGTTATGAAGGCTCGCCGCGCATTTTGTGCAGCAGCAATCCTAGTGTTGCTTGTTTCCACTGGGTGCCTATTCCGTACCCGGACGGTCGAGGTGCGCATCAGCACTGCCAAGCTGCTGACTGCCACCCAGCAGGAGCTCATCGATCGTCTTAACCACGATGCGGCGCAGGTAAAAACCCTCAACGCGACGGTCGATATCGACACATCCTATGGTGGCGAGAAGCGCGGGAAGGTCACCGCCTTCAAAGAAATTCGTGGTTATATTCTGGTCAGCAGGCCCAACATGCTGCGTATGATCGGCCTCTACCCGATTGTCCGCAACAAGGCCTTCGACATGGTGAGCGACGGGAAGCAATTTAGGCTCTCGGTTCCAGGGAACAACAAGTTCTACATCGGGCATAACGAAGTCAGGATCGAGGACTCCTCGAGCCCTCTGGACACTATTCGTCCCACCGCGATCTACGACGCATTGCTGTTGCAACCGATCAATCCTGACAACGAAATTGCGGTTCTCGAAAGCAGCAAGGAAATGGTGGTGGATAAGCAAACCCACAAGCTGGTACAGCAGGACAACTATGTGCTGGACGTGATCCAGAAGACGGACCACGGCTGGGTTCTGGCGCGCAAGGTCATGTTCGATCGCACCAACCTCGTTCCCCATCGACAGATCATGTTTGACTTGCACGGCAACCCAGTGACAGACGCGAACTACCAGGTGTTCAAGGATTTTGACGGAGTCTCGTTCCCCAGCTACATCGACATCAAGCGGCCACAGGAAGAGTACGACATCCAGCTCATCATGGTGAAGTTGACGATCAACCAGCCGATCACCGAAGAGCAGTTTGCGCTGCAGCAGCCCCCAGGCTCGCAACTTGTCGATCTCGACAATCGCAACAAGAACGCGTCAGGGAAGGTGTCGTCTACGAATAGCACCGCGGCAGAGTCAACCTCGCCGCATTAATTGCTCGATTTGCAGAGAGACAAAAAAGCTCCAGCCGGCTAGCTAAGAACTGGAGCCTCTTTACTTTCAGCGCGGCAAGATCGGAGCTACTAGCGCTTCGATTGGCCGCGTGCCAGCTTCTTGACTTTACGCTTGGCTGAGCCGCGAGCGTAGGTGCGGGGAGCCTTGGGCGCCGCCTTCTTGCGTGCCGCACGCTTCAGCTTCTTGCGCTCAGTCTTCTCGGTGATGCTTTTAGTGTTTGCCATGAACTCTGCTTTCCTTTTGCGATTGTGGATTCGAAGGCTGCGTGTCACTGTGCAGGGCAGTCGTATGGAACGCGCTCTGCGAACCTTCGTTAAAATTCTGGCGCCTATGCCTTTTCCAGTTGGGCGTACTTCTCGACCAGCTTTTTGAAGCCGTACCTGGGAAATTGTACCGTAATCTTCGCGCTCTCTCCTTCACCCTCGCGCTTGTAGACGAGCCCTTCGCCGTACTTCGGGTGGCGGACCTTCTGCCCGGGACGAAATCCCGTTCGACCGGTGGGCTCGACGGTTTTCGCTTTTGGCAGTGTAAATTTCTTTCCCCGCGAAGCAAAAAACTCGGCGATGTTGCCGACGGAGTTGTACGTCGTTCCGCGATCCGCGGTGCGCGAGCGTGGTGGCGCCTGACGATACTGCGGACGCTGGTCCTCGTCCTCATAGGCATAATGCGAGGATGAAGAATAGTCTTCGCTGGTCCGCGTTGAGTAGCGCGACGTTCCCAGGTCTTGTAACAAATCTTGTGGAATCTCCTCCAAGAAGCGCGACGGAATGCTCGCCTCCGGCATGTCGGTGCCGTAGCGGCGGCGATAGCGCGCGTTCGTAAGGATCAGGGTGTCCATGGCGCGCGTCATGCCGACGTAGCACAAGCGCCGCTCCTCCTCGATATCGTCGGGCGCCATCAAGGTGCGCGAGTGAGGGGAGAGGCCCTCCTCAAGACCGACGAGGAACACAACCGGGAACTCCAGTCCCTTGGCGGCGTGCAGCGTCATCAGCGTAATGCGGGAGTTCTCGTCATAACCATCGGCTTCGCTGACCAACGCCGCATGATCGAGGAACTCGTTCAGGGTCTCTCGCCGGTCGCGCGAGTCCATGGCTGCGTTCACCAATTCGTGCAGGTTCTCGATGCGCGCCAATGCGTCGGGCGTGTCTTCCTCTTCCAGTTGCTTGATGTAGCCCGTCCGGTCGATCAGGAATTTGAGCAACTCGGCGGTCGTCGCCCCGTCGCCCGGCTTGCGGAATCCTTCAACGGCCTCACCGTTGCTGGGAGTATGCGGGCTGCTCATTCCACCGGTTTGGTGTTGTTCCGATAGCGACTGCGGATTGACTTCCGTCGTACCGACTTCGGCGAACATCTCCGGCGAAAAATCGATGGCATGCTGCAAGTCGTTTTCGTCATCTCGCCCTGCCGGAGAAGCCGGTGAGGCCGTTTCCTCCATCCGTTCCTGGAATGTCCCGAGCGAGGCCGCACGAGCGTCGTCCATGAGCTGCTTGAAAGCCTTGAGAGCGGCCAAGGCGCGCGGTTGCAGCAGGTCGCGCTGAATGGCCTCCCGGATTGCGCCCCACAGCGAAAGGCCAGTCTCGAGCGCAATCCGTTCCAGCGTCTCCATGGTGGTCTTGCCGATGCCGCGCGCGGGGGTGTTGATGATCCGTTGCATGGCGATCGAGTCGTCGGGGTTCTGAATGGCTTTGAGGTACGAGATCATGTCTTTGATCTCAGCGCGCTCGTAGAAGCTGAAGCCTCCCACAACGTGGTACTTCAACTGATAACGCCGCATCGCTTCTTCCAGCAGTCGGGATTGCGAATTGGTGCGATAGAGCACGGCCGCGCGTGGAACCTGTCCGTCATCGCCAGCCTGCGCCCTCGACAGGTACTTGGCGATGTAGTCGGCGGCAAACAGCGCTTCGTTCTCGCCGTCGGGAGCTTCGTAATATCCGACCTTGGCGCCGCCCCTGCGGTCGGTCCAAAGATTCTTGCCTTTACGCTTCATGTTTCTCGACACGACCGACGAAGCGGCCTGCAGAATGTTCTGCGTGGAGCGGTAATTCTGCTCCAGCCGGATAATGCGGGTGTCGGGGAAATCCTGCTCGAATTCGAGGATGTTGCGGATGTCGGCCCCACGCCACGAATAAATGCTCTGGTCTTCGTCACCAACTGCGCAGAGGTTGTGCTCTTCGCCCGCGAGCATGCGCATCAGTTCGTATTGCGGGCGGTTGGTGTCCTGATACTCGTCCACCAGGATGTAGCGGTAGCGCCGGTTGTAGCGCTCGCGGGTCTCGGCCGAAACCTTAAGCACTCGCACTGCGTAGAGCAGCAAGTCGTCGAAGTCAAGCGCATTCGATTTCGCCAGCTCCTGCCTGTAAACCTCGAAGATGTGCGCGACGCGCTCAGTTTTTGGATCCGCCGATTGGAGATACACCTGCTGTGGATCGAGCATGTGGTTCTTGGCCCACGAGATTCGCGCCATTACCGATACCGGCGTCAACTGCTTGTCGTCGATGCCCAGGCGTCGCATTGCAGCCTTGACCACGCTCTGCTGGTCGGCCTCGTCGTAGATCACGAAGCCTTTGCGATAACCCTTGCCGCCGACTTGCAGCGTCTCGATGTCGTGCCGCAGCAGCCTTACGCAGAACGAGTGGAAGGTCGAGATCAGCGGCCTGGCCACCGTGCGGGCACCGACCAAGGACTCCACCCTGCTCGCCATCTCACGGGCGGCCTTGTTGGTGAACGTGACAGCGAGAATCGAGTCCGGTGCTACGCCGATGTGGTCGATCAGATGCGCGATGCGATAGGTGATCACGCGCGTTTTCCCGCTGCCCGCGCCGGCCAGAATCAATACCGGCCCGCTAATGGCCTCGACGGCTTCACGCTGCTGGGGATTCAACTGCGAAAGGTACGGCAAGTCTTCTTAGTCCTGATTTTCTGGTCCTAAACTCTTATGTTCGTTCGCGTTGCGGCGCTCTCGTCAAATAAATCGGTGCGGTCTCTATGCCGCGCCACTACAAACTTCTGAATGCGGTCAATTTGGCTTGCCGCTCTCGGTGCTCGCCATCAAGCGGCGCGTCTTGCAATCCTGGCAAGGGCAGTGTTCGCGCAGGAACTCCCAGGAATAGATGCCATGCTGGTGCCCGTCGTTCCAGGTGAAGCGGATGCCGTACTTACCGACAGGCTCGACTTCCGTCGGACGCGCCAGCGCTTTGAAGATCGGCAGCGTCCCTGCGACCGGTTTCAGCGGATCGCCCGGCTGGCGGCCGTCTTTCTCGCGCTCTTCGATGCAGAGTGCGCAGGGACACGCATCGCGCAGAAACACGAAGCTGTAGGAGCTGCGATGGCCATCCTTCCATTCGATGTCCATGCCGCTGCCCGTAGTCTTGTTGACTTTGACCGACTTGGGATTGGCGACGAGTTCCATGAGAGCGTGCTCTCGCAGGGGCTAAACTCCAGTATCGCAGATATCACCTGATACAGTCGGAGCGCAAATCCTGACGCTGCACGCAAAAAAAAGGCCGGGAGTCTAATCCCGGCCTCCGTCGACAATGCACATTAACCGCTGCTTCTAGCTCTCCTGAAACGGATTAAGTTTGGGGCGGAAGCTCCAAAACGGTGTTAGGTCACAGTAACGAGCACAGGTCCCGGACCAAGAACCGTTTCATGGTTCGTTGTGCCAGAATGGCATGAAA
>Ga0126381_100006728_pt1 | contig 12750 bp, 15 predicted proteins | sample PanSoiMetPlot_28_FD_96465 | JGI IMG/M metagenome (GOLD analysis project Ga0126381, IMG submission 96465) | Tropical forest soil microbial communities from Panama - MetaG Plot_28 | ecosystem: Environmental > Terrestrial > Soil > Tropical forest > Bulk soil | place: Panama | collected 2016-02-17
AACATTGGCCAGTTATAAACGCCCTTCCGCTGAATGGCATCAGTCAAGCCAAGCTGTCCGGTTCCCCCCACGGATCTCCGATCCCGGAAGCATCGCTTGGCCAAAACCGCCAAACGATCCTTTAAGTCAAACGCCACATCAAATGCTTAGTCATTCGCCTGCCCGGCAGTCTTTTCCTCAAGTTCTATCGCCTCGGTCCGATACGAGCATTGAAGCCTTATGGAGATCTGGGTCGCACGTCAGCCGATTTTCGATGCCCGATCGAATGTCGCCGGTTATGAACTGCTATACCGTTCCGGCCCGACCAATGCGTTCGATGGTTCAGAAGCCAATTCGGCTACCGCCAAGGTGATCAATGCGGCCTTCTATTCGCCGGGTGGAAGAGAAATCATGTATGGCAAGCCGGTGTTCATTAACTTCCCGGGCCAGTTATTGACAGATGGCGGCGCTACCCTTCTTCCCCCAGACGAAGTCGTGATCGAAATCCTGGAGACGATCGTGCCGTCTCTGGAGCTGATGGTGGCTTGCCACGACCTGCGCTCGCGGGGATACCGCTTGGCTCTCGATGATTTCATTCCGGCCCCGGAGCGCGATCAGCTCGCGGCCTTGGCCCACTACATCAAAGTAGACCTCCGCTTAACAACGCCGGAGCAGCAACAAGACGTAGTTCGGAGATGGGGGAAGACAGCCCGGCTGGTTGCGGAAAAGGTCGAGACGCACGAGGAGTTCGAGCGCGTCCGGGGCATGGGTTTCAACCTCTTTCAGGGATACTTCTTTGCCCGGCCGGTGATGATCTCCACTACCGACGTGCGTGGGTCGAAACTCAATCGGCTCCAGATTCTGCAGCAGTTACAGCATCAGCAGCTCGATTTTAACGCCATCAGCAAGCTGGTCAGTCAGGACTCCAGCTTGTCGTATAAGCTTTTGCGCCTCGTGAATTCGGCCCTGTTCAATGTCCGCGCGCCCATCGCCTCCATTCGGAAAGCGATCGTTCTGGTTGGGGAACTCGCACTGCGCCGCTGGCTCACCATCCTGCTTCTTACCGAGCTCACGGCCAATCAGCCGACCGAACTTGCTGTAAACGCGTTGGTGCGGGCCAGACTGTGCGAGCTGCTGGCATCAGACGCCGGCATGGGAGGCCGCAGCGATGACCTTTTTCTGCTCGGCCTGTTCTCTCACCTGGACGCGATGTATGGCCGGCCGCTCGATGAATTACTGAATGGGCTAAACCTGCACGAGGACATCGTGGATACCCTGCTTGGACGAAGCAATTCGAACAGCGGGATCGTCAGTCTGTGGAATACCATCGTGGCCTACGAACAGGGACACTGGGATCGCATGGCCGAGGCGGCGGCTATCGCTGGAGTAAGGACAGAAGCGGTGCCTGAGCTTTATGCGGCCGCGGTCCAATGGGCGGAATTGGTGGTACACGGCGGCACTGTCGAGAAAACAGCCGACGGTGTGGGCAGCGGCAAGCCCGTCAGTACGTGTTCTTCCCTCTGAACACTTCAGGGATTGTTCTCAGCAGGATGATCCAGTACAGCCGCAGAGAGCGATTGCGCACCAGTTCGAGATCGAGCTCTCGGCGCTCTTCGTACGTCAGTCGATTGCGCCCCGAGACTTGCCACAGTCCGGCAATACCCGGCTTCTGTTGTAGCACCTCACCCGCCGCCCTGCCGTAGTACCGGCGCAGCTCGGCAGCGGTTACCGGCCGCGGCCCCACCAGCGACATTTCACCCCGCACTACATGCCAGAACTGCGGAAGCTCGTCGATGGAATGCAGCCGGCAGAATCGCGCGAACCGGCTGGCCACGCGCGGATCTTCGGCCCGTTTCCGCTCAGGCCCGGCCGAGTCGTCGATGTATTCCACCCACCCCCGCCGCTCAACGTCAGCTTCAGCGCCGCCGCCCCACATCGTGCGCAGCTTCAGCATCCAGAGTGTTCTTCCACGCCAGCCTACGCGCCGGTGAGCGATGAACGGTGTGAGTCCGGAGAGCAGCCTGATGGCGACGGCTGCTGTTGCAATGGCGGGACTGACGGCAACCAGTAAGGCGGCTGAGGCGGCCCGTTCACACGCGTTCACCACGTCCCACTTAAGTTCGCTTTGGGCCGTACCCTGCCGAGGAATGGATATCGATGCCAACTGGAACTCCGATTTTGATCTTAACGGCCTGAGCACGTCGTAGGGTGTAAACGTTTTGTGAAATCGTGCGACGTCCGCCAACGGCACAATGGTTGCCACACATTTTACGGGAGAGGTCAAGTATGTTTCTAGCGCTGTTTTTCATTCTGCTTGTGTTGTGGCTGCTTGGGTTCATCGGGTTTCACCTCGCTGGTGGGCTAATTCACCTGCTCATCATCTTCGCGGTGATTGCACTGATCGCGCACCTGTTCATGGGGCGAAGAGCAATCTAGCCACTCACAACAATGGGTGCTGAGCTGCCAAAACACCAGGAGCAGCGATCTGCGGCTCGGCGGAGTTAACTCCAGCGCAACTGTTCGCGCGACTCGACCTTTGAATCGTCGATCTCGATCCCGAAGCCCGGCTTCTCGGTGAGACTGAAATGCGCCCGCATCGGCGCGGGCGCGCTCTTCTCGAAATGGTAGTAGTCCCGCATTTTCAGGATCAAATATTCTGCCAGCGGGCAGACGGCCGGTGACTGGCTGGCGATCAGATGGAGCGCTGCATGCAAGCTGTGGCCATGCGGCAGCACCGGAACGTCGAAGATCGAGGCTAACGTACAGATCTTCTGCAGCTCGCTGATGCCGCCGCACCACTCCGGGTCGCACTGCACCACGCTGAGCGCCCCTTCTTTCAAGTAATCGTAGACTTCCCATCGCCCCTGAATGTGCTCGCCTGACGCGATCGGAATCGACGTGCCTTTGTGAAGCTGCGCGAAGCTGTCGATCTTCTCCGCCTGCGTCGCTTCTTCGATCCAGCGCGGCCGGTAGCGTTCCACCTGCTTGGCCCACTCCAGCGCGTAACTGAGGTCCCAGCCGCTGTAAACATCGAACATCAACTCGGTGTCATCGCCCACTGCCTCGCGCAGCAGCCGCACCGTGTCCACGTTTTTCTTCATGCCGTCATAGCCGCTGCCGGGTCCATAAGCGAGGAACCATTTCTGATACCGGTAGCCCTCTTTCTTGTTTTCGAGCGCGCGCTGCTGCATCTTTTCCGGCTCGAGCGAATAACCGAGACAACTGGCGTAGGCCTCCACCGAGGCACGCGTGGGCCCGCCGAGCAGCCGGTAGACCGGAGTTTGAAAGTACCGGCCACGCAGGTCCCAGAGCGTGTTGTCCACCGCGCTGATGGCCATCAGAAAATAGCCGCGGCGCGAGTGCCGGTTCGAGCGGTACATCTGGTCCCACAGCTTCTCCTGCGCCAGGGCATCCTTCCCCATCAGGAACGGGCGAAGCTGCTCGTACACCACAATGGCGACTTCTTTATCGATTGGTCCGTAAAATCCCTCCGCATCATCAGTGCGGATCTTGAGATATAGCGCGCTCTCCGGCGCCTGCCCCGGTGTGGCGTCCGGCTTGTCGCGATACGGCTGGGGCCGCAAGTCGTCATAGATGAAGAGTGGATTCACCTGGTATTGCTGATCCACGCCGCGCGTGACAGCGCGGTGGCCGCGAAACTCCCAGATCTCGACCGCGCCGATGGGCATCGGCTTCGCGTCCGCGAGCACCGGCAGCGCGGAGAGCGCACCGAGGAAATGCCGTCTTGTGAGCACTCAGTCATCATAATAGAGGACAATGCGCTTCATCGACATCACACAGCCCGGCGGCCCGGAGGTACTCCAGGTCGCCGAAGCTCCCGCGCCCGTTCCAGGCCCGGGCGAAGTGCTCATCCGCGTGGCGGCAGCCGGCCTGAATCGCGCCGACATCCTGCAGCGAAAGGGATACTACCCGCCGCCGCCCGGCGCGTCCCCGATCGTCGGCATGGAAGTCTCGGGCCATATCGCCGAGACCGGCCCGGGAGTGAACGAGTGGAAGAAAGGCGACGCCGTTTGCGCGCTGCTGGCCGGCGGCGGATACGCGGAATATTGTGTCGCGCCCGCGGGGCAATGCCTGCCCGTTCCCGCCAACATCCCGGTCCCCGACGCGGCTGCGCTGCCCGAGGTGGTTTTCACGGTGTGGACCAATCTGTTCGAGCCGCCATGTCTCCGCCCCGGTGAAACCTTGCTCGTGCAGGGCGGATCGAGCGGAGTGGGATCGATGGCCATACAAGTGGCTCATCTGTTCGGCGCGCGCGTCTCAGCCACCGCGGGCAGTCGCGAGAAGTGCGACTTCTGTCTCGGGATCGGCTGCGAACATGCCTTCGACTACAAGGCCGAAGACTGGGAGGAAGCCGCGCGCGCGTGGACCAGCGGACGCGGTGTCGACGTAATTCTCGATATGGTTGGCGGCGACTATTTCCCGCGCCACCTGCGGCTGCTCGCACCGCGCGGGCGGCTGATTCACATTGCGTACAGCCGCGGTCGCGAAGTAACCGCCGATCTGGCGCTGATCATGGGCAAGCGGCTGGTCGTGACCGGATCGACGCTTCGGTCGCGATCCGTTGTGGAAAAAACCGCGCTGCGCGATTCCATCCGCGACCGCTTGTGGCCGCACATCGCAGCCGGGCGCGTACGGCCGATCATCGATCGGTTCTTTCCATTCGAACAGGCGTCCGACGCGCATAAGCGCATGGAATCGAGTGCTCATATAGGGAAAATCGTGCTGCGCATCGGCGGGTAAGACTAGTGGTAATATCCTCTCCATGAACTGGAATTCGATTCTCCAGGTGCTGCAGGAAAAAGCCGCAGGAGTTGGTCTGCAGATTGTCGGCGCGCTGGTGCTCTATGTTATCGGGCGATGGCTGATCGCGGCGGTGGTTGGCGCCGTGCAGCGCATACTGCGCCGGCAGGAGTTGGAACCGACCGTGATGCGGTTCGTCACCAATACGCTCTCGGTGGCGCCCCACATCACGCTAGAAGTTGCGATTCTCGGCTATTTCGGTGTGCAGACCACCACGTTCGCGGCGCTGATCGCGGCAATGGGACTGGCCATCGGTACCGCGTGGGCCGGACTGCTGGCGAATTTCGCGGCGGGCGCGTTCCTGCTGGTGCTGCGTCCCTTCAAGGTCGGCGACTTCATCACCGCGGGCGGCGTCACCGGAACCGTACATGAGATCGGCTTGTTCGTGACCACGTTCGACACGCCGGATAACGTCCACACGTACGTCGGAAACAACAAGATCTTCTCCGATACGATCCAGAACTTCTCGGCGAATCCGCACCGCCGCGTCGAACTCACCGCGCAGATCTCGGGGGCGGCCGACCCGCACCTGGCCATCGCGAAACTGAAAGAGCGCATGGCCGCCATTCCTAATGTGGTGAAGGAGCCTTCCCCGGATGTCACTATCCTGACGTTCACGCCGTTCGGCCCGGTGCTGGCAGTCCGGCCATATTGCCACAACGAGCACTACTGGCAGGTGTACTTCGACGCCAACATGGCTATCCGCGAAACGCTCGGCGATGCGGCATTCCCTGGCCCGGTCTACCCACTCGCGGTGCAACAGCCCCAGGCGGCTGCCTCAGCCTAGGTCGACGAACATCGACCCGTCTTCCACTGACAGTGCGATGCCCGCATTCTTGGCGGCTTCCTGAAGTGCGGCGTCGAGCATCACGACAGGATCGCGGCTGACGTCGAGGCGGCGCATCAGGCCGTCGCCTTTCTTCGCTCCAGCGGACAGCGTGATCTTCAAGCCGCGGCGTTTGGCACGGACCGCCGTTCCATCCGGCAGCTTCGCGTTCATCGGCTTCAGGTACGCATCGACGTAATGCACGCCGATGCCGGACTTGTCGTCGGTGAATTGCGGCAGTTTGTCTTTCGCCGCCGGGTTGAGATCGCAGAGTTTCGTCTTCATGGCCAACTCTATGATACAGGGTGCATGCGTTCTACCCGAATCGGAGCCGCGACCGTTAGGGAGCGTAGAGTAAATCCTCTAACTTAAATCACATGATCCATGCGCCGCGAGGATTCGCGCTCGCGGCGCGCGTTCTCCCGTTTGACGCGGGCCCAGAGCAGTAGGCCTCCGATGAGCAAGGCGATCGCAGTGCTGCCCGCCAACGGCGCGACCGGCAGGGCCGACCATAACGGCGGCTGCGGATGCCTGCTCCGCCAGCGATACACGGCGGCTACGATGATCGGGACATCGAGGAAGCAGAAGATGCTCCATACCGCGCAGAAGGCGGCGCGTTGACTCGGTTCTTCCAGCGCGCGGCGTAGCATCAGGTACGATGCGTACAGCAGTGCGCAGACCAGGGCGGAGGTTAGCGCCGGCTCCCATGTCCACAGGCGTGCGCGCTCCAGGCGGCTCCAGACGATTCCTGCAATGATATTCGCCGTAAGAAAGACAAGGCCGACCTGCGTGGCAGACACGGCAAGGGCATCGAAACGCAGGCCTTTCGTGCGAAGGAAAAGCACGCTCGCAGCGACGGCAAGGACGAACGCCAGTAGCGCGGCGAATCCTGCGGGAGCGTAAACGTAGAGCATCATCAACCGATCAGAACCACTTCGATGAGGATGAGCGACACCGAAGTGTAGATTACATCGAAGCCGATGAGCATCTTGAGCCACAGCGCGGTGTCTTCGGCGATGGCTTCACCGGCCATCAGCCGTGTAGTGAGCTGCATCGCAGACATGAGTGCGGGCACAAGGATCGGATAGGTCAGCATGGGCAGCATGACTTCGCGCAGCTTGATGTTGACCGTGAGAGCACTTGTGATAGTGCCGATCACCGTGACACCCCAGGTGCCCAGCACCAGGACCAGCATCAGCTCCGGCGCCTGGCGCGCCCAGCGGACGTGATAGAAGATGCCGAAGACCGGCAGCGAGACGAGTTCCACGGCCAGCACCAGCGCGAAGTTCGCGAAGGCTTTGCCGAGGAAGAGAGCGGACCGCGAGATGGGCGCGGCGATGAGGCCATCGAGGCAGTCGTTCGGCAGTTCGCGCACGAAACTGCGGTTGAGCACGAGCGTGCCCGCGAACGCGAACGCGATCCACAGCAGGCCGCCCGAGATTTCGTTCATGGCGGCTTCTTCGAGATCGGCCGCGTCGAAGGCGAAGCTGAACAGCACCAGGATAACCAGCGCGAAGGCGAGCGAGGCATTAACCGCCTCCTTCGTTCGAAACTCGGCGCGCAGATCCTTAACGCTGACTACCCAGAATTGGCGGAGAAAATCCATCAGCCCTCACCGTATCGCGCGTAGACGTACCCGGGGTCGGCGACCATTTCCGGCGTGCGTACGCCGTGAAACGCCACTTGGCCGCGGCTCAACAGCGCGACGTGCGAGGCCAGCTCGAGAGCTTCCCGCAACTGGTGGGTGGACATGATGATGGTCTTGCCCTCGGCGAGCGCACCGCGCAACAGGCCCTGCAGAACGGCGATGGCTTTGTCGTCCAGCGCGGTGAAAGGCTCGTCGAGCAGCAGCACGGAAGGCTCGTGCAGGAAGGCGCGCGCAACGGCGAGGCGCTGGCGCATACCGCGCGAGAATTCGCGAACGAGTCCGTTGGCGACGCGCGTCAGGCCGGTGCGCTCGAGCCACTCGCGCGCGGAACGCTCGGGATCGGGTAGGCGGTAGAGCCTCGCGAAAAGCGTCAGGTTTTCGTGTGCGGAGAGCTCGTCGTAGACCGAGATGCCGTGGCCGATGAAGCCTATGCGGCGCCGCGTTTCGGTCTCGCGCGGACCGCCGCCGAAGATCTTGACATCGCCGCGGCCAGGGCGCGAGAAGCCTGCGAGGATGCGGAGCAGCGTGGTCTTCCCTGCCCCGTTGCGGCCGATCAACGCGAGGCATGCGCCGGGATCGGCCTGGAGCTTGACATCTCGTAGCGCCGGGTAGTCGCCGAAAAATTTCCAGACGCCGTCGACGGTTACGGCGCTCATACGTGCCCCTCCGCTTGCTTACGCTCGCGGCTGTGGTGCAGGAACGCCCCAGCGGAGCCGCGACCGTGAGGGAGCGGAGGCTTGATGCGTGGCGGCTCGATCATTTTTGGAGCTGTCCCGGCGAGGAACGGTACAGGACCACGAAGCCGAGCGCCAGAATTCCGAGCGCGAGCGCGATAATCAGTTTGCCATTACGATAGAGACGCGGCATCGTCTCTTCGATTTTCGGCCCGCTGTCGCTATCGGCAGCCTCCGGCGGTGGGGCGGCCGCGACAGCGCCGCTCAGCTTCACGCTGTAGGTGTCACCAGTGAGGCCGTAGATCTTGGCCTTGGTGCGCGGCTCCTGGCCGAGGTCCTGGAGGTTCGCGCCCTGCATGTCGACTCCGTTGGGCGCAATCAGGTACGTATTTTCATCGTTGGAAACGATCTTGCCGGAAAAATCCGCGCCTTCGGTATACGGCACCGTGTAGTTCAGGTCGAAGCGCGTCTCTCCGGGCTTGATTTCGAATTTCGCCGTATAGACATCGGGCTTCGAGGTCTTCTCGGTGGGCACGGGAATGGGCACGCCGTCCGGCGCGCTTCCTTGCATCTCGATTTGTCCGCCGGCGGCTGCCGGCAGATAGAAATGCACTGTACCGTTGGCGGGATCGAACCAGGTAGTCTTGCCGGAATTCTTCACGAGGAACGTCTCGTTCACCGTCATCTGACCGTTGCCAGGCTGAAGCAGGATCATGTGCTTGCTGACCTTGACGTCAGCGCCCTGCTTCGACGCATTGTAGACATCTATGATCACGCCCTGGGCACGCGAGCCCGGCGGCATCATATGGTTGTACGTGACGTTGTCGATTTCGACACGCAGCATCGATGGACCCTGGAACCCGGGCTCCTGATCGATGGCGAAGTTGCCCTGGGCATCCGTCTTCGCGGATGTCACCGGCTGCATACCGCCCTGGCCGAATCGATAGAAGGTCACAGTGGCGCCGGCCTGCGGTTTGCCGGTGGTGCGGTTGTTAACCGTGCCGGTGATATTGGCCAAGAGCGGCACCACGAGAAAGGGAAGAAGGAGAAGCTTTCTCATGCGCTCGCCGCCTTCATGGGTTTGCCGCACTCGCCGCAGAATTTGAGTGGGGCTTTGAATTTCGCACCGCAGCTCGGGCAGATGTAGCCCACAGCCGACTTGGCCTTGACCGGTTTCGGCGCAGGCTCCGCGACCTTACCCACCCCGCCTGCTGTGAGCTCGGCCCGAAGCTTGTCGACTTCGGCCAACACAGCGGCCAGTTCCTTTTGCAGATCCTTTTTGGTTTTCTGATAATCCTCGTCGGAGAGCTTACCCACGCGATATTCAAACTGCAGGTCGCGAAGATTCTCGTAGATGGCCGCTTTGCGTTCGTCGAGGTGCGCGAACGGCGAAACCGGCTCGGGTTCGGGGAGATCCTTCGGCCTGACCCCGAGGATGAATGCGATAACGGCGATCGCAATTGCGCATGCCAATACAATAATCACGCTAAACGGTCACTCCAGGTTGGCCAGGTCCTTCTCGATCTGATCCTTGTACTTGGCCAGCGCCGGATCGTCAATTTCAATCGTGCCGAGGTCGGCCATAGGCTTCGGCTTCCGATACTTCTTGATGAATGCCCAGATGACGAGCAGTCCGAGCCCGACCGACGCATAGGGGACGACCCATCCGAATGCGCTGGGCGGAGCCAGATAGATACCGGGCCCGAACTCGCGAACAAATGAGTCGATGATCTGCTGGTCGGACATGCCGAGGGCCTGCATGCGCGCGATCTTCTCCTTCGCCGGTTTGGAGCGCTCGCATTCGAGCATGCTGCACGAGGCGACTGAATCGCCGCAGCCGCACATGCACTTCAGGCGCATGCCAACGCGGCGCACGTCGGTGGAGGGCTTTTCGGAGGCGGTTTGAGCAAACGCCGCCGCAGCGATGAGCGCGGTCACCAGGACCCAGACGATTGCATTAAGGCGTGGTGGGGCAGGCGATTTCGCCTGCCCGGCGGCCGTGAGGCCGCCTGCTCCACTCTTACTTCTCAACTTGCACCTGCTTCTTCGCGAATCCGACGACTTCGGTGCGAGCGTACTGCATCTTGATCTTGCTCGGGACCAGGCAGATCAACGTGCCGCCGATCAGCACAAGGCCGCCGACCCAGATCCAATCGACCAGCGGAAAGACATATGCCTGAATCACGGCCCGCTGGTTGTCATCCGACATGCCACCGAAGTTGATGTAGAGATCTTCGTTCAGCCGCTGCCGGATTCCGACCTCAGAAGTGCCTTCACGACTGGCTTTATACAGGCGCTTCTCCGGCTGCAGGATGCCGAGGTAATCGCCATCCTTGTAGACCTGGAAATTGCCACGATGCCATTGATAGTTTTCGTTCTCGCCGGCTTCCATCGAGGCCATCTTCAGGTTGTAGTGGCCGATCTGAAGGCTCTCGCCTTCTTGCATTTCCTTCACTTCGGCCAGCTTGAACGCGTTTCCCGTGAAGCCGATGAACATCAGGACGATGCCCATGTGTACGAGGTACCCGCCGTAGCGGCGCGTATTGCGATGGGTCAGCTCGACCGTGGCTCGCAACAGGTTCATGTTATTCTTAGCGCCAATCGAGCTCGCGCCGCGATAAAACTCGATCATCACGGTCAGTGCGACGAACAGGCAGAAGCCGAACGAGATCAGCGCATACGGATGGCGGATGCCGGCCGCCGCAAGCGCAATCACGAGCACCAGCGCCGCCAGGCCGGGCCATTGGAAGTTGCGGAGCAGGCTTTCCTTCGAGGTGCGCCGCCACGCGAACAACGGACCGACACCGGTGAGCAATAGCAGGAACAGGCCGATGGGAACCATCAGGCGGTTATACCAGTCGGCATCGAGCGAAATCTGGTTGCCGGAAATCCATTCGGAGATCTTGGGGAAGAGCGTGCCCCAGAGGACCGCGAAGCAGCTTGCCAGCAGGATGAGGTTGTTGAACAGGAAGCTCGACTCGCGCGAAACGACCGATTCGAGCTGGGATTCGCTCTTGAGGTAGTCGAGCCGGTCGATGATGAGGTACGCAGTGGCCGCGATGCCGACCGCTAGGAAGGTGACGAAGTACTTGCCGATTTCAGACCGCGCGAACGCGTGCACCGACTGCACGAGGCCGCCGCGCGTCATCGACGTTCCGAAGATGCAGAGGAAGAAGGTGGCGGAAACCAGAACGATGTTCCAGACCTTCATCATTCCCTTCTTTTCCTGCATCATGACCGAGTGCAGAAACGCCGTTCCGCTGAGCCACGGCAGCAGCGACGCGTTTTCGACCGGGTCCCAGGCCCAGTAGCCGCCCCAGCCGAGCACGTGATACGCCCACCCCGCGCCGAGCATGATGCCGCAGCTTTGGAACAGCCAGGTGACGAGCGTCCACCGGCGCGTGGTGTGGATCCACGCTTCACCCGGTTGGCGCGTGATGAGCGAGCCGATGGCAAAGGCGAACGGCACCGCGAAGCCCACGTAGCCGAGATACAGCATCGGCGGGTGGATCGCCATTGCCGGATACTGGAGCACCGGGCTCAGGCCATTGCCATCCTGCAGCTTGACGATCAAACCGTCGCTGGCCAGCATTTTGAACGGATTCGCGACGAAATTGTTGAGGACGAGGAAGAACGTCTGGACTGTGGTGAGGACGGCGAGCACCCACGGCATCATGTCGCGATGCCGGCGTCGGTTGGTGAACGCGACCACCGCGGTGTAGGTGGTGAGCAGCCACGTCCAGAAAAGGAGCGAGCCTTCCTGGCCGCTCCAGAGCGCCGTGAACTTGTAGACGGTGGGGAGCGCCTTGTTACTGTGCTCGGCGACGTAGGCGAAACGGAAATCGCCAGTCATGAGCGCAGTGACCAGGATGCCCGCAGCCAGGGTGATGAGGGCCCAGATGCAGTAGACCGCGCGCTGTCCGCTGACGATGAGGAACGGCCTGCGCTGAATACGGCCTACCACGGAAGCGAGGGTGGCATACAACGCCACGCAGAAGGCCATCAGGATGGCCAGCGAACCCAGATTTTCCATACCGCTCTCTTAGATGTTGGCTTTCTTGCCGCTATTGATATTGGGATTCATTCCCGGTACCGTGCCCGGCTTGGTTTCGTACTTGGAGGCGCACTTGGCTTGGATCTTGTTGGCGTGGAACGTTCCGTCTGCCCCCAGTTTCCCCTCGGCGAGCGCTTGCGCGCCGTCGCGGAAAGTGTCGGGGAGCGGGTCGGAGCCGGAGTAGGCCACCTTCAAAGTCTGCTTGTCCTGGCGGAGGATGAAGCAGACATCGTGGCCGACGCGCTGGATGGAGCCGGTTTCGACGTCGCCGCCGACGCGCAGGCGCTTCCCATACGCCTGGTTGCCCATCTGGCCGAGCTCGGAAATGGTTTTATAATACGTTCCGCTCGAGCTGGAGCCGCTAAACGCGAGCCAGACGAGCGTGCCGATTACCACCACAATCAGGGCCGCGAATTTTCCGTATCTTTGCATTCCAACCCTCTGAATTTTCAGTATAGACCCAAACGCGTTGCCCTATATTCGGACATATTTGGGTCTTTTGTGGGAAGGTCCCACACCCCCGCAAGTGGGGGTTACCGATAGACGCGGCGGCGCTGACGGGTGAAATAGCGGCAGGAGCTGGGCGACCACCCGCTGGTTTATACCCCTATCTCGAAATCTCGAACACCGTTCCGTTGTAGTGCGGGCCGCCTTGGTTGGTCACACCGAACAGATTACCGAAAGGATCGCCGATCAACTCATCCACCGGCGTATCGCCACTCGTTGAAATGTCGAAACTGTAGAGGAT
>Ga0126381_100006729_pt1 | contig 12747 bp, 10 predicted proteins | sample PanSoiMetPlot_28_FD_96465 | JGI IMG/M metagenome (GOLD analysis project Ga0126381, IMG submission 96465) | Tropical forest soil microbial communities from Panama - MetaG Plot_28 | ecosystem: Environmental > Terrestrial > Soil > Tropical forest > Bulk soil | place: Panama | collected 2016-02-17
GGGGAGAGTGCGAAGGAAGCGCCCGAGGTGAAAGTCACTTTGTCGGGAAGGTGGACCTGAAAGCGGACGATTTCGGGAGCGGCGGGGGGTTTTTCAAGCAGGCCCATCACCACGAGTGTAGCCGCGACGAGGCACATGGCCGCCAAGGCGCCGACGCCCCATAGCCATCGTGGAATGGCGCCGGCGCCCCGAACCGGAACCGTCTGGCCCGTCGGTCCGCTGATGTTGTCGAGCGCAAATCCTAAGTCCTTCGCCGATTGAAAACGCTGCTCGGGGGTCTTTTCCAGGCAGCGGTGCACGATGCGATTCAGGGCGGGCGGGACATGCAGCGCTGGATCGTCGATCTCCGGCGGCTCGGTTCTCAGGATGGCCGTCAAAGTCTCCGCTGCCGTGTCGCGTTTAAATGCGCGCCGCCCGCTGAGCATTTCGTATAAGATTGCTCCAAACGCGAAAATATCCGACCGATGATCGGCGGCTTCCCCGCGCACTTGTTCGGGCGACATATAGCCTACCGTTCCCAGAACAACGCCGGGAGTTGTGCCAATATCCGAAGACGTGCGTGTCAGTTCTTGGTCTGAACTAGTTGCGTCCGCCGCCAGTTTCGCCAGGCCGAAATCGAGAATTTTCACGCGTCCGTCTCGCATGACAAAAACATTTTCCGGTTTCAGGTCGCGATGAACGATGCCCATCTCGTGCGCGGCTGCCAATCCTTGGGTGATTTGAAGCGCGTAGTCCACGGCCTTGCGGACTGGGACTTGGCCCTCATTCAAGCGGTCGCGCAGTGTCCCGCCGTCGAGCAGCTCGGACACAAGGTACGGCGCCTCGTCGTCCAGCCCGACGTCATAGACGGCTAGGATATTGGGATGGCTCAGTGCGGCGACCGTTCGCGCCTCCAATTCAAAACGGCGCATTCGTTCGCGATCGTTAGCAAAGGAGGCGGGCAAAACTTTCACGGCCACATCACGTCCTAGCCGCGTATCGCGGGCCTTGTACACCTCTCCCATTCCGCCCGCACCAATAGCAAGGAGGATTTCGTAGGGCCCCAGACGCTTGCCGGTAGGGATCGTCATAGGCTCGCGCTGATGTCGTGGGAGAATATAACCTGACGAACTGCACGCAAAGTGCAATTTTTATTGAAAGTTGGCCCGGTGCCCCGAAGCCGCGATGCCGAGGGCAGCGACTTTCCAATTGAGTAACACCAACGGCAAAGTCCTGAGTATGACTTTACGCCAGAGCCGAACGCAGGACGTGCTCGTCCGGTCCGCGGCCGGCGCAGCAACCTGCGAGTTTGCCGTCAATCACGACTGCTGGTACGCTGCGGACACCGTGTTGCTTCGCCTTGGCAGCAACTTCAGACTTCTGCATATCGTGGATGACTACTTCGTGCGAGGAACTGGCTATCCGCTTGACGAGTTCAATTGTCTCTTTGCAAGTGGAACAGCCAGCGCTGAAGATTTCGATTTTCTTTTTCGTTGCCATCGTTTTCTCCTTAGGTACTACTGAACTGTCTTAGCACTTGGAGTCGGGAGTTGGCCTAACTTTCCGCGACGCGGCCAAGCGTTCCATACAGAGGCTGCGACCAGCATTCCGATGCCGCAGTAAATCGTGAGTTTGGATTCCCACAGAAACTTCCCAAACAAAATGGCAATTCCCGCAAACAGTCCTATTAGGAACGGGCCGAATCCATGGCGGTTAGTCGCTCTGAAAGCGAGAGCTACCAGGGTAAGACCTAAGAATGCGAGAGTCAGCGGCAGCAGATATGCCGCTGATATCAGGAAGCCAAGCCCAACGGAACTCAGCAAGCCAGCATAGGCCGGCCAGCAAACCGGGCAAGCCAGCTTAGGAAGTAGTGAGACCCCCACGCCGGGGAGGGCTAGCAATCCTTGTTTCCACGTACGGCTCATGCTTGCTCCGCGTCGAGGCTTTCGAGGATGGGGCAGTCGCGGATCGGACCACAACCCGAGCAAGCGTTTATCAGGCCGTGCAGGGTCTTTCTCATGGACTCCAGGCTTCTGATCTTTGCGTCTACGTCGGCAATCTTCAGTTCTGCACGCCTTTTGATATCCGCGCTCTTCGCTGTTGGCGTAAGCCGAAGCGACAACAGCTCTCGAATCTCGGCAAGGGAAAATCCGAGTTCCTGGGCACGTCGAATGAACCTTAGGCGGCGTGTAGCTTCTGCTGGAAAAAGACGGTAGCCCGACGCGCTACGAGGCGGCTTTGGCAGGAGCCCACGGCGTTCGTAAAAACGGACAGTTTCTAGATTGATCCCGACTTCTCTCGCGAGTCGGCCAATAGTGAGCGATTTGCGCTTGATGCTCATCGTCCTAAGCGTAGCCTAAACCCCGTACCATACTCCGGGGTCAAGCATTATTTTCAGTGCGCTCCGTTGGCTGCAAGATACCTCGCCGTAGAGCGCTCCTTCATGACTGCGAAGAACACTGGGACGAGAATGAGCACGTGAATGGTCGAAGTAATCATGCCGCCCACAATAGGTGCTGCGATGGGCTTCATAACGTCGGAGCCGATTCCGCTTTCCCACAAGATCGGGATAAGGCTGGCCAGAACTGCCGTCACCGTCATGAGCTTTGGGCGTAAGCGTTGGACCGCGCCCTCAATCGTGGCAGCTTCGATGTCCTCGTGCCTTAGAGGCAAGCCGGAGGCGAGACGTTTGTCGAGGGACTCGTGAAGATAAACCACCATCACGACTCCGGTTTCGACGGCGATCCCGAACAGGGCGATATAACCGACCCACACGGCTACGCTGAAGTTGTACCCAAGCCACCACTGCAGAATCAGCCCGCCAGTCATCGCATAAAACGTTGGAAAAATCAGAACAGCGGCTTCGGTCGCGGAATGAAACACCATGTAAAGCAATACGAAGATCACGAAAAAGACCACAGGGAGGATGAGCTTCAGTCTTTGTTTGGCTCGCAATTCGAATTCATATTCGCCCGACCACTTGTAGGAGTAGCCCGGAGGCAACTTTAGCTTGTCATGTAGGAGGCGGTCAGCCTTCGTGACAAATCCGCCGTAGTCTTTCGTGGCAAGGTCGAGATAGACATAGCCGGTAAGCAATCCCTCTTCGTCGCGAATCATGGCCGGCCCGCGGCTGAAATATATCTTCGCTACTTCCGAGATTGGAACTTGTGCTCCGGTGGGGGTGGCGATTAAAACCCGTCGCAGTTGCTCGACATTGTCGCGAAAATCCCGGCTATAGCGCACGTTGATGGGATAACGCTGTCGTCCTTCGACATTTTCTGCGATATTCTGCCCCCCGATTCCCGAAGTCACTGCCCGCTGCACGTCGGCTACCGTAAGTCCGTAACGCGCAGCTTCTGGGCGACTGACTTCAATGTTCACATAAAATCCTTCGGCAACGCGCTCCGCAAATATCGAGCGAAGTTCAGGAATTCCGTCGAGGATCTGCTGCACCTGGGCTCCCGCATCCTGAATGCCTGCGACGTTGGGACCTTGAATCTTGAGTCCCACCGGGGTCTTGATACCGGTCAGCTCCATGTCCAGTCTGTTCTGAACCGGCATCGTCCAAGTATTCGTCAAGCCCGGAAACTGAAGCTTCTCATCCATCTCGCGAATCAACTTTTCGTAGGTCATGCCAGCACGCCATTGCTCGCGCGGCTTAAGCATGATCGTCGTGTCGTACATGTCGAGAGGAGCGTTGTCCGTGGGACTATCGGAACGACCCACTGCTCCGAACACACTCTCCACTTCCGGGAATGATTTGATAATTCGGTCCTGTTTTTGGAGCAAGGTGGACGCCTGCGTAATGGAGATACCCGGAAGGGCGGTCGGCATGTACAGCGAGGAACCCTCGTACAACGGTGGCATGAACTGGCTGCCGATGCGCCAGGCGAGCGGAATGGTCACCGCCAGAAAGATGAGATTGAGAAGCAGTGTTGTCTTTCGATAGCGCAAGCAGAATGTCAGGATGGGCAGGTACAGAGCTTGTGTCCACCGAGAGAAAGGATTGGTAGCTTCTGGCCTCAGATGGCCGCGAATAAAGATGACCATCAAGACGGGTACGAGAGTGATGGCGAGAATGGAGGAGAACGCGACGGAGAGGGTCTTCGTCCAGGCAAGTGGCCGGAACATGCGTCCTTCCTGGGCCTCCAAGAGGAATACCGGCAGAAACGAGACGAGGATTATGATGAGAGAAAAGAAAATGGCGGGACCGACTTGTTTCGCCGCGCCCGTGAGAATGCGGCGCCTTTCTGATTCCGTCAGCTTTGCAGGCGCTTGGCCGTTCCCGGCCATGTGCTCCGAGAGATGTCGATAGCCGTTCTCGACCATGACAATGGCGGCATCAATGAGCACCCCAATGGCAAGCGCCAGTCCACCAAGGGACATGATGTTGGAACTGACGTGAAGGAAATACATGGGAATGAAGGAGGCGACGACCGAAATGGGCAGCGTGAGGATGGGAATCAGCGCGGAACGAAAATGAAACAAGAAACCAATAGTCACGAAGCTGACGATGATGACTTCTTCGAGCAGATCCCGCTGTAATGTGGCGATGGATGCCTGAATCAAGCTGGAGCGGTCGTAACCGGGAACGATCTCGACACCTGCGGGCAGCGAAGCTTTGATTTCCGCGAGCTTCTTGTTAACTCCATCAATCGCCCGGAGGGCATTCATGCCATAACGCATGACGATAATGCCGCCTACCGTTTCACCTTCTCCGTTCCATTCCACTACGCCCCGGCGAATATCGGGGCCGAAGCTCACTGATCCGAGGTCGCGGAGGAGTACCGGGGTTCCGTTCTTTGCCGTCACGGGTGAGTTGGCGAGGTCTTCAGTAGAGCGCAAATAACCGAGGCCGCGAACCATATATTCGGCGCCGCTGATTTCAAGCAGTCGACCGCCAACTTCATTGCTGCTGTCGCGCACGCGATCGATTACCGTCGAGAGCGGGACGTTGTAGGCACGGAGTTTATCGGGGTCGAGATTGACCTGATACTGCCGGACGAATCCTCCGATGGAGGCAACTTCTGCAACGCCTGGAACAGTTTCGAGTTGATAGCGTAGGTACCAGTCCTGAAGGCTGCGTAAATCGGCGAGGCTATGCTGGTGGGAACGGTCAATGAGCGCGTACTCGTACACCCAGCCGGCTCCAGTGGCATCCGGTCCAATCATGGGCGACACGTCTTTGGGAAGCGTTCCTTGGAGTTGTTGAATGTATTCGAGGACGCGTGAGCGGGCCCAATAGAGGTCTGTACCATCTTCGAAAACGACGAAGATATAGGAGTCTCCGAACATCGTTTGTGCTCGGACGGCCTTCACGTGCGGAGCGGCAAGCAAGGTCGAGACAATGGGATAGGTGACCTGGTCTTCGATGATGTTCGGCGGCTCACCTTCCCACGGAATGTGCACGATCACCTGCACATCGGAAATGTCCGGCAGGGCATCCAGCGGGATCTTCCTGAGCGACCAGATACCTGCAAGAACAAGCAAGACAGTTCCGGTGAAGACGAGAAATCGGTTTTTCGCACACCAATCAATTACGCGGGAGATCATGATCACATCCCCCCTTCCGCGTTGACGCTGAGCTGTTTTGTGCCGATAACAGTCCCATTTTTGGTTGCCGTGATGGTGACCTGCCAGGTGCCGCCTGTTTGGAGATTCAATTGGCCTTCATAAACACCAGCGCCTTTTTCGCTGAGAGTCGTGACAACATTCGTTGCCAACATGCCCATTTGCGGCATTGCCGCCATATAGCTGCGCACACTGATTGCGGCTCCGAGAATGGGCGAGCCGTCTGCACCGGTAAGCCTCACGCGGTAAAGGTCGGCTCCCTTTCGGGGCGTGGTCGGCTCAGTTGAGAATTCAATCTGCGCGGTTGCTTTTGCAGGAGCATTCATTGAGGCAGCAGCGCCAGCTCCGGGCGGCGGAGGAACAAAAGAGCCAATGGCAGCTTGCAGTTGGCTTTCGGAATCGACCAGAAAATTAGCCGAGGTGACGATTCGTTCGCCCGCCTTCAAGCCTTTCTGCACGATATATTTGTCTCCCGCTTGCAGCCCGAGCTGGACTTCGCGTGGTTCGAGATAGCCGCCGCCGCGGTCCACGAATACGATTTGCCTCGTTCCGGATTGCAGGACGCCCTCCACCGGGATCACCAGTTGATTTCCGAGCGGCACTTGCAGAGCGACATTTACAAACATTCCTGGCGTGAGCGTGAGATTGGGATTCGAGAAGATCAGGCGCACCCGCGCTGTCCGTGTTGTCATGTCGATGTCGGGGTAGATGAAATCGACTCTTCCGCGAAATACTCTCCCTGGATAAGAGTCCACCGTTAATGAAGCAGGCTCTCCTGCCTTTATGCGGCCAAAGTCATTCTGAAAAACCTGCGCGAAAGCCCAGACTGTCGAGAGGTCTGCGATCGTGTAAAGACGCGTCTCAGGCTGGACATTGACATTAGGTAGCGCGTTCCGCTCCGTGATGTAACCAGACACGGGCGAGTCAATTTCCAGGGCTTCTGCCACTTCACCTGTAGACTCAAGCCGGGCAATCTCCTGATCGGGCACGTTCCATTGCATAAAGCGCTCCTTTGAGGAAGCCAGGAGAGATGTCGCGCCGGCGGCAACTCCCGGAACTGTGCTGTTAGAGAATTCCTTTGCGTTTTGCTTCGCGACCAGATACTCGCGTTCGGCGGCGACGAGTTCAGGGCTGTGTATAGTAAAGAGCGGCTGACCCTTACGGACGTATTGATAAGTTGCATCCGCGAAGACCTGCTCTATGTGCCCAGAGAATCGCGTCTGAACGTAGGAAAGCCTTCGCTCATCGATGGCAACCGTTCCGGTAACGCGGATTTCGTCCTCGACCGGCTTCCGCTGGACTTCACCGAACTTCACTCCAATCGACTGAAGCCGCTCGACAGATAGCTGGACTGGAGAGAGTGCGGTTTCTGCAGGAGATGGAGCTGCTTCGACGGCAGCGCCGCTCTGAGCCATTTGCGTGGGCGCACTCGGGGCACCGGCCGCAGAATGAATGCTCGTAGAGTGGCGGTAATACCACCACGTTCCACCAAGCAAGCAAATTAGGGTTAGATTCCCGGTGACTGCGAGAAAGAATGCCTTTCGATAGTTCTTCATGACCAATCTCCCGAACTGCGGTTCTCAACGCAGTGACAATCCTGTTATTCCCTCAATCTGAGAGAATGCGGTTTCGTGTTGTGAAAGCGTCTGCCAGTACTCCTCGTCCAATTTCAAAACGTCGAGGAAGGAATTCAGCAACGCCTGAAAATCCAGTCGGTTCGATTGATAGGCGGCTAATCCCGCTTGCACTTCCGCACGGGCCTGTGGAAGCAATCCCTCGCGATAAATCTTGAGGAGTTCTTCTGATTTCTCCGCCTCTAGGTATTGTTGGCGAAGCTCGAATGCGACGTGCTGCGATTGCATTTCGTATTCGCTGCGGGCGCGACTGTGGTCCGCCTCCGCTTGAGCGAGTTCCGGCTGTTGCTTTCGCTTGCGATAGATGGGAACCCGCACTCCGAACGTGAGCATGTAATAAGCGCGAAACTGTGTAGGATCAGTGCGCTGCCACATGTACTGAAGATTGAAATCGGGATAGAAATCCTTCTTTGCTAGGTCAACTTGCAATCCCTGCTTTTCGACCATTTTTTGTGCCCCCGCAATTTCGGGGTTGTTGGTTCTCGCAGCCGAAAGAAGTTGGTCGTAAGTGTAGGTCGCTGTAGTGTCCGATAATTCGACCGTTTCCACATCCGGCGAAGATTGCGGACGATCGAGAAGTTGCTTGAGGTGCGCGTGGGCCTTTCCTCGTTCCAATTCGTTTTCCGTGATCTCTCGGAGGAGTTTCGTTTCTTGAAGCTGGGCTTGGATGATCTCCTGTTGGTTTCCCATTCCACTTCGGTAGCGAGCATTGGCTGCCAGCTCGACCTGTTGGAGCAACTGCCGGTCGCCTTCGAGGACCGCGTGCCGCTTCGATAGGTAGGCCAAAAGGAAGTAGGTTGTCTTCAAGTCCGTCAGCACAGCCCTGCGGACGGATTCATATTGCTGCTGCGAAACGTCGGCATCTTTCTTCGCGACTTCACCGCGCAGCCGAAGCTTTCCGGGATACGGAATGTCCTGAGAAAAGCCCAGGCCGACGTAAGCGAAGTCGCTGTTTGTGTAGCCGGCGAACGGACGCGGACTCCCGACACTCAGATGTTGCAGAACGAACTGCGGGTCGGGCAGCGTCGAAACTTGCGTCGAGGTTTGCTGCGCCGACTGCCATCCTTGCCTTGCCGCCTGAATCTGCGGATTGTTGTGCTCCGCCTCGGTTAGCAGATCAGCGAGCTTCAGGGGCTGGCTCGGTGGAGTAATCTCTTGGCCCCGTAAGCCAGCGCCCAATGACAGAAGCAAAACACCGCGAAGAACCACCGTAGAGCTGAACTTCATAAGCTGTCCTTTCTAGGTCGGGCCGATAGCCGTGCTTTGACCGGGAAAGCCGGTGTCGGACCTTGCAAGTGCTCAGACACGAGCACACACGTGCCCCCGAGTGAGTCGGTTAGGACGGTTTTAGATTAGGAATGTGCAGAGAACGGATTGCAGAGGGGGAGGCGAAAGGGCCTGTTCAATTTGAGTCGGTCGCTGCTCCTTGGTTCGGGGAAGCTTCCACTCTATGCCCAGCAAAACGATGGGAACGGCCGCCAGAGAAAGCTCAGATATCTTCTGGCGTGTTGCGGGTACGGGGGCATTAGAGAGAGAACAGCAGGAAGCATTCGGTGCTGCAGCGACCTTAGGGATGTTTTCATCCATATTCATTTGGTCGCAGCCTGATTTTGTCTGTGGCGTGGCGCACTCTGCCATTTTGGAAGAGAAAATGGCACAGGCTGACAGAGGCAGTGACCCCAATCCGGCCATACTCAACGCCAATGCGAAAATGAGAGATCGTCGCACGATACCTCAGTGTAACATCCGGCCTTTCGCGCCCCAAGTTTCCCCCCGGACTCAGTGGAAGACTGTGACGTTCATCACCTTGCGATGTAATAGTAATCACGGTTGGATTCCGCGCGAAGCGTAACGGGTAAAGGGACTGTCATAAAAATGTCATACGAATGGTGGCAAATCGCAGCGAATTGCGGACGACCTTTTTCTCTTCCCTTCGGACTGTAATAACTCCTTCCGGATTTTCGAGGAGAGTGACGATAAGCATCGTGCAAAACCCAATGTTTTGGACAAAAAAAACAAATGAAGACGCCCGACCATTCGGTTTGTGATCGAATGCTTGAGCATCGGTTGTCAATCCTCATCGCGGAAGTAGCTGAACGATCTGCCGCTGCTAACAAGCGACGTTATAGAAACGTAATAGCGCACCGGACTCGCGGGACGTCGCGTCGGTCAACACTGCGGCGTCAGGGAGGACCTACCCACCGATTGGTTGTGCGAAGGGCTGTTATCAACAATTACCGCCGAAATTCGGGCGTGGATGTAGCAACCGGGGCACCGCATTCTTCACAAAACTTTGCGAGCGGTGAGACACGATGGCCGTTCAAGCAGCGCCTGCTCTCATCGAAACGTTCAACATGAATCGCGGAGTACATGACCGCCAACGGAATCAGATAAAAAACCAAGAGTGCTCCCGACATAACCCGAGCCTTATTGGCTGCCAAATGCATGCCACCGCCGTACAGTAACGGCAAAACGAAAAACCCGGCCCAACAGTACAGGAAAATGCCCCACACGGTCCGATACATCCATCGTGGACACCCGGGCATGGCCGCACGCCAGAGGTCTTTTTGCTTGAAGTCCCGCGTTAAGCGATTCATCACGAATATCGTGGGCAGAAAGACGACGAACACGCCGGGGCCGAGGACCGCAATAGCGCGCTCGAACAGATATGTGCTCCCAAACGGTGATGCCACATGGACCGCCAACATTGCCGCGAAACCAACGGCGGCTAACGCGAAGAACGGATAAATAACGACGGTCATTTGGCTAACCACTTTACGCGATTTGTCGCTCACTGGTCCAACTGTTGTGAAATCCCCTTAGCACCGCTGGTTGCCAGCATCCCAAGCGCGTTGCAGGAAAGATAGGTCCTGCCTAGTCGCCAAGGGACGAGTGATCCTGCGTTGCGTGTTCGTTTATTTTGTTGTATGGTGAGTGTATGGCGCGGATGATCTCGACAACGATTCGCTTGAACAAAGAGGATGTTCGAGCTTTGAAACGCGCGAGAGCGGCGGGGCACTCCGCTTCGGAACTGGTTCGGAAAGGCCTGCGCGTCGTCGCCTCGCGGTACTACACCGGTCGCCGACCGCCCTCTACGTTACTGTTTGAGTCCACGGACACAAAACTGGGAGACGAATCCGAGCTGTTTCGGGATCTCGAAGATTGAGCGGCCCGATCATCGCCGATACGGGTGGGCTCCTCAAGGCACTCGCCCGCACGCCTGATCACAAACCGACATTCCCGGAATACCAAATGATCCTGACCACCGCGACGGTCGTGATAGTACCAGCGCTAGTGCTCGCCGAGGTGGACTACTTCCTCAGAGACAATCGGGCGGCCATGCGCAAGCTGATCGCCGAGATCTTTGATCCAGTGACCCGCTACGAGTACGAGCTGCCGATGCCTTCCGATCTTGTTCGCGCGCTGGAATTCGACGCCAAGTTCAAGCAGCTCGATCTTGGCTTGGTCGACGGCACAGTAGCCGCCCTTACTGCGCGGCGCAAAGTCTATCGAGTGCTGACCACCGATCGGCGCGACTTCGCCACAATTCGTGTAGGCCCGCGCTTCTTACGACCGCTCGAGCTTCTGCCGTAGCGGCGCTAGAGGTCTAAAGCGGAAAATATTGTCAAAGGACCCTGGCGCGTCCATTCTCAAGAAGCGCTCAAACAAGGCTTGGAATTCGTGAGTGGGATGCTGAAAGAGTACGGCCGCATGCGTGTGCGAAATGTCGTCATATTGTAAACCGCTGTGAACCGCTGTGAACCGCGCGTTGCGCCATTGGCGCCGAACAGGAGGGTTCCGTCCCGCACAGCTTCACCCCGAGTGCCATAGCAACGTCCATTACCAGGGTCTGACCGTTTCCAAACCGCTTTCCTCGGAAGCGTTCGAAGGGCTTGAGCCGTGTGAGGGGAAACTCTCACGCACGGTTCTTAGAGGGCTGGACGGGAGCAATCCCGTCCAGCTACTCGATCGGGATAACCGCCGAAGTTGAAACGCCCCAGGCTACTTTACCGGTTTGACGTACCGGGCACTTGGAGTCAGCTTTATACTTGTACCACGGTCCGGGACACAGAGGCCGTTCACTCATGGTCCAATCATCCGGAAGATTCCGGGTGAATGTGGATGGTCCTTGTGCCAAGGGCTATGAAAACAATGCGTCTGCCGCGCTTGTTTGTTACCTTGTATCTGCTGCCAAGACAGGCAGCTTGACATTGGTAACGAGGGGGACGTTTCCCATGTGGACTGCGCGGTCGGTCGTTGTGGTTATTGTACTGCAGGCGGTCTCCGCTTTTGCGCAGACGCCGTCGCCAGCGCTGCTGGTGCTCAACAAAGACGCGAACGAAATGGCCATTGTTGATCCGTCGGAGATGAGAGTCGTGGGCCACGTCCTCGTGGGTGAAAGCCCGTACGAGGTCGCCACCGACGGCAAGCTGGCCTTCGTTACCAATTACGGCTCGCATACGCCGGGCAACACAATTTCAGTGATTGACCTCGCGACATGGAAAGAAATCAAACGCGTGGACCTGAGCCCGATGCAGCGTCCTCACGGTATCGTGACCAGCGGTGGCAAGGTGTATTTCACCGTCGAAAACACAACCGCACGATGGACAAATCCCTCCGCGACCCGACCACCTGAACGCCGCCCACCGGACGGAGTGGTTAGCAGTTACGACCTTTCCGGCCAGGGAGGTTTTAGGTGGAGCTGGAGCACGGGTGAGCATGGGACCCACATGTTGGTAATTAGCGAAGACGGGAAGAAAATCTTCACTACAAACATCCAGTCGAACAGCGTCAGCGTCTGGGACCGTGAGGGGCCTGCGGGCGCTCAGGTGACCACGATCCCCGTGGGTAAAGGGCCAGAGGGCATCGACATGACGGCCGACGGGCGCGAAGTTTGGGTTGGGCATTCGCAGGACGGCGGCATCTCCATCATTGACGTGGGCGCCAAGAAGGTGGTGCAGACGCTTTTCATATCGACCAAGCGTCCCAACCGCCTGAAGTTCACGCCTGATGACAAGCGCGTGCTGGTTTCCGACATGGATGGAGACGAGGTGGTGGTGCTGGACGCGCAGACACGCCAGCAGATCAAGCGTATCAAGACTGGCGGCCATCCCGAAGGGATCCAGATGACACCGGACGGCTCGCGCGCGTTTGTCACGCTGGCGCAAGAGGGAGCGGTGGTGGCAATTGATCTGGAGACGCTCACAGTCAGCAGCAAATTGCAAACTGGGCCAGGCGCAGATGGGATGGCGTGGGTGAAGTAGGAGTGAAGCGAAAAGTGGAATCCTGTATTCGTGACCAGTGATTATTGCTGTGCGATCCGCGTGGGACCACTATAATAGTTGGGCGTGTTGTTTCTCGGACTACTCGGACTGGTCTCTTTCACGTGGCGCGATTAACTGATCAATTCTTTCCCCTCTGACCCGCAAGCTCCTGATCAACGGTGTCGGGTCAAACGGTCGATGCAACACCATCTGGTATATATCTGTTTTCAAAGGTGGTGTTTATGAGACCAGGGAGACGGTTTGGGCTTTCCGCGGAGCAGAAGTGCGACGTGTGGCGA
>Ga0126381_100006730_pt1 | contig 12747 bp, 9 predicted proteins | sample PanSoiMetPlot_28_FD_96465 | JGI IMG/M metagenome (GOLD analysis project Ga0126381, IMG submission 96465) | Tropical forest soil microbial communities from Panama - MetaG Plot_28 | ecosystem: Environmental > Terrestrial > Soil > Tropical forest > Bulk soil | place: Panama | collected 2016-02-17
TTGCGGCTCGGGTTCCTGGGAGTCCTTGCCGCTGTGCTGGTTACAGCCGGAAACGCGGGAGGAGTCGGCAGCACGGTCGCGGGGATCGCGCGCGTGCCGTTCGTGGTGGGAATCGACCGCTACCTGCCCGCGGCATTCGGCAGGATTCATCCGAAATGGAAGACGCCGTATATTTCGATCCTGGTCCAGGCCACGCTCTCCGGAGCGATTCTGCTGGTCAGCCAGATCAACGAGCAGACCATTGGCGCCTACCAGTTCCTTGTTGATGCGGGGATTATTCTCTATTTCATCCCTTTCCTCTATATGTTTGCGGCGGTCATCAAGCTTGCTCGCCGCAGGGATCGCAAGGAAAACCCACATGCAGTGCTGGTCCCGGGAGGTACAGCCGGAACATGGATCTGTGGCGGGCTTGGATTTGCCGTCGTTCTTCTCGGCATCATGGTTTCGCTGGTGCCGCCCGGCGACTCAGCGAACAAAGTTGGATTCGAGGTCAAACTGATTGGCGGGACTGCAGTTTCGATCCTGGTGGGACTGATTCTTTACTGGCGCGGCGCACGTTCGAAAAAGATCCTCTAATCGACCAAGCCGTTCATCTTTCATTTTTGCTGCGAGGCTGACGTGCTATAGTCTGCGAGTTCATGCGAGTCAGGAATGGTTGAAAGCTCGAAGCTTCGCAATGTAATCGGCTCCACGCTTGATCCCGCGTCGGCACGCGCAAAGACGAATCGGGCCGCGATGCTCGAGGTGCTGGCGGCGATCCGGGCCCAGGAGGAGACAATTCGCCACGGGGGAGGCGCCAAGGCGGCGGCTGCCCAGCATGCGAAGAAACGCCTGACGGTTCGCGAACGCCTGAAGCTGCTGCTCGATCCGGAGAGTGCATTCCTGGAGTTGGGATTGTGGGCTGCGCACGAGATGTACGGCGAATACGGCGGCGCTCCGGGCGCTGGAGTTGTGACCGGATTGGGCCGGGTTTGCGGTCGCCTCTGCCTGGTGATTGCCAACGATGCCACCGTGAAGGCCGGCGCCTTCTTCCCCATGACAGCGAAGAAGGTGCTGCGCGCACAGAACATTGCCCTCGAAAACCGCATTCCGACGCTCTACCTGGTGGACTCTGCCGGAGTGTTCCTGCCGCTGCAGGAGGACGTTTTTCCCGATACCGACGACTTCGGCCGGGTCTTCCGCAACAATGCCGTGATGAGCTCGCTCGGGATTCCGCAGATCACGGCCATTATGGGAATGTGCGTTGCCGGCGGCGCCTACCTGCCGGTGATGACCGATACGGTGCTGATGACCGAGGGCTCCGGGTTGTTTCTGGCCGGACCGTCTCTCGTACAGGCCGCGATCGGGCAGAAGACCGATCCTGAGGAACTGGGCGGCGCGGCGATGCACGCAGAAATATCGGGCACGGTCGATTTCAAGGAACCCGACGATCATCACTGCCTCGCCCGCATGCGGGCGCTGGTGGACAAGTTCGGAGCCCGCCAATCTCTTTCGGAAAGTCCCTTCAGCCGAACAGACTTTGATCCAAGACGCGATGCGCCGAGTTTTCCCATCGAAGACGTCTATGGCCTTCTCAATCCCGCGCCGGGCGCGAGCAACATCTACGACATGCGCGAGGTAATCGCGCGCATTGTCGATCGCAGCGAGTTTGACGAGTACAAGGAAGAGTTTGGCAGGACGGTCCTTTGCGGCTACGCACGGATCGGTGGATACGCGGTCGGCATCGTCGCTAACCAGAAGACAAATCAGAACCAGGTCGTTGCGATGGGACCCGCGGCCGGCGCAAAGCGAATCGAGGTGGGCGGCGTCATATATACCGAGGGTGCACAGAAGGCAGCCCGATTCATCATGGACTGCAATCAGAACCTCGTGCCGCTCGTATTTCTGCACGACGTAAATGGATTTATGGTCGGCAAGGATGCCGAGTGGTCGGGCATTATTCGGGCCGGCGCGAAGATGGTTTCCGCCGTCAGCACCAGCGTCGTTCCCAAGATTGCGGTGATCATCGGCGGCAGCTTTGGCGCGGGACACTATGCCATGTGCGGCAAGGCGTATGATCCGCGGTTTCTGTTTGCATGGCCCACCGCGCGCTACGCGGTAATGAGCGGCGCATCGGCCGCAGGCACGCTCGCCGAGGTCCGCGCTAAGCAGGTGGAGCGCGGCGGAAAAGTGCTTTCGGAGCAGGAAAGAGCAGCCCTGTACGAAGAGATCAAGTCAACGTATGATGCACAGGCGGACCCTCGCTATGGCGCCGCCCGGCTGTGGATCGATGCCATCATCGATCCCGCCAGGACAAGAGACGTTCTGATAACCGCGCTCGAGGCATGTGCGATGAATCCTGAGGTCCCAAAGTTCAACCCGGGAGTTCTGCAGACCTGAGTATCGATCGACGGTGTCTTACATCCACAAGCAATACGGCATCTTACCCAGTCAGGAGTTGGACTGGCGCCGGTCCCCAGACGAAACGTTAGGAGCCAGATATGAGCGTCGAGCTCGAAACCTCCAAAAGCCTGTACCCCTTCGTACTGACAGAAGAGCAGGAGCAGCTTCGCCGCGAGATTCGCGAGCTTGCGGCGCGCGAGATCGCGCCCAACGTTATGAGATGGGACGAGGCGAGCGAATTTCCGCTGAAAGCCGTGAAGAAGCTCGGCCAGATGGGGCTGCTTGGGGTGATCTTTCCGCCGGAATATGGCGGCTCTGGTCTCGGCTATGTCGATTACGTCCTGGCGATCGAGGAACTGGCCTCGGTGGATGGTTCGATTGGGATCATCGTTGCTGCGCACAATTCGCTGTGCACAAATCACATCTTCCTTGCTGGCAACGAAGCGCAGAAGAGGAAGTATGTTCCGCGGCTCGCAGGCGGCGAGTGGCTTGGCGCCTGGGGATTGACTGAGCCGGGCGCGGGATCGGATGCAAGCAACTCGCGCACGACGGCGGTGAAGAAGGGCGACCGATACGTTCTGAACGGAAATAAAACCTTCATCACAAACGGGCACTATGCCGATGTTGCCGTGGTCATAGCCGCGACGGATAAAAGCAAAGGAACGCACGGGCTCTCCGCTTTCGCGATCGAGAAGGGCACCAAGGGGTTCCGGCCGGGCAAGAAGGAGAACAAGCTGGGCCTGCGCGCAAGCGATACCAGCGAGCTGATCTTCGAGGATTGCGAGATCCCGGAAGAGAATCTGATCGGCGCCGAAGGTGAGGGCTTCATTGATGCCATGCGCGTCCTCGATGGGGGTCGAATCTCAATTGCAGCGCTCGCGTTGGGAATCGGGCGCGGCGCGCTGGACGCTGCACTGAAATATGTGAAAGAGCGGCGCCAGTTCGGCAAGACGATCGCCGAGTTCCAGGGGATTCAGTGGAAGCTGGCGGATATGGCGACCGAGCTTGACGCGGCGCGGCTGCTCACGCAACGCGCTGCCGTGCTCAAGGATGCCGGCCGCAAAGTCACTCGCGAGTCATCGATGGCGAAGTTGTTTGCGAGCGAAGTGGCGGTGCGGATCTGCGATGATGCGGTACAGTTATTTGGCGGCTATGGATTCATCAAAGACTATCCGGCCGAGAAGTATTATCGTGACGTGAAGCTGTGCACCATCGGCGAAGGCACAAGCGAGATTCAGCGCATGGTGATCGCACGGGAGATCCTCAAGGTGTATCCATCGCGCGGTTAGTTTGATCCAAGCTCCGCGCCGGCTTCGAGCGTGAATCGCATGCCAGATGGTGTCAAAATCGTCGAATGTCCGCGGGATGCGTGGCAAGGCCTCAACGGGCACATTGCACCCGAGATCAAGGCAGACTATCTGCGCAAGCTCATCGACGCCGGCTTCAAACACATTGACGCCGTAAGTTTTGTTTCTCCGGCTGCGGTGCCGCAGATGGCAGACTCCGAACAGGTGCTCGCGCAGGTGGGGCCGCCGGCCGATGTCGAGATCATCGGTATCGTTGTAAATGAAAAGGGCGCGCAACGCGCTGTCCGTGCGCAGGGCGTGAAGACGCTAGGATTTCCGTACTCCATCTCTCCGGAGTTTCTCCGGCGCAACCAGCATCAGACGCTGGAAGAAGCGCTGGATATGCTGCAGGCGATCTATTCCCTGGCCGAAAGCGAGGACAGAGACGTTGTGGCTTACGTCTCGATGGCTTTTGGCAATCCTTACGAGGAAGCTTGGAGCATCGATGAGGTCCTCGAAGCGTGCGATTTGATTGCGGAGTGTGGCGTGACCCAGATCTCGCTCGCCGACACAGTCGGATTGGCGGAGCCAGATCAAATTGCTGAGGTACTCTCCGCCGCGGTCGAGCAATACGAAGGTGTCGAGATTGGGGCGCATCTGCACTCGCGGCCAGCGGAAGCCGCGCGGCGCATCCGCGCAGCATTTGCTGCGGGATGCAGGCGTTTCGATTCGGCAATCGGGGGGCTGGGAGGTTGTCCCTTCGCCCAGGATGTGCTCGTCGGCAATATTCCTACCGAGGTGCTGCTGAGTGAGTTGCGTGCGTGCGGTGCAAACCTGCCCGTGTTCGGTGGATTCGAGGCCTTGATTCAGGCGAGCAACGAAATATCGAGCAGATTCGGAGCTCTCGTACAATAGCTGGAATCGCCGGAGGAAGAGCGGTGGCGTACAAGACGATCTTGGTCGAGAACAAGCCTCTTATCTGCACCATCACTCTGAACCGTCCTGAACGCCGCAATGCAATGACCGAGGAGATGCAGACGGAGTTGATCGGCGCCATGGAGGAGGCCGCTTCGACCACATGCCGCGTGCTCATCCTTACCGGCGCTGGCGATGCTTTCTGCTCGGGTCTCGATCTTGCAGAATTGCAGACGATGCGGGACAAGACAGCCGGAGAGCATCGCGCTCGAGCGGAGCGTCTTGCACGGCTTTTTGTGACGCTCAATGAGCTGCCGGTTCCCACGATTGCGGCGGTTCATGGTCCAGCAATCGCAGGGGGCACGGGGCTCGCAACCATCTGCGACTTCACACTCGCAACACCAGCGGCAAAGTTTGGCTTTACCGAGGTACGAATCGGATTCGTGCCGGCGCTCGTTTCGGCATTCCTGTCGTTGCAGGTGGGAGACAAATGCTGTCGCGACCTACTGCTGACCGGCCGTCTCTTCGGGGCTGAAGAAGCCTTGCGGATGGGGCTGATAAGTGAGGTCGTTTCTCACGGGGAATTGATGGCGCGCGTCGAAACACTGGCTGGCACTCTGATCGCCAATAGTCCATCATCTCTAAGCGCAACTAAACGATTGCTTGTCGCCCAAAACCGCGGCAGGCTTGACGCGGCGATCAAGGCGGCGATGGAAGCTAATGCACAGACCCGCGATACGGAGGACTTCCGCGAAGGAATCTCCGCGTTTCTCGAAAAGCGCAAGCCGGTGTGGCACAAAAGGTGCTGAGGTTTCTATCGAAAACCGAGCTCGGCGCCGCTGCGCTGCTCGACTTGCTCGCGCGTAACTCCGTCAGCCAGTTCAAAAACCACAAAGCCTGAATCTGTGACATCGAGCGCGCAGAGGTCGGTGATGACGCGATGCACGACGCCACTTCCGGTGAGCGGCAGCGTGCACTCGCGCAGCAGTTTCGAGCCTCCGTCGGGTGTGGTGTGCTCCATGACAACCACGACACGCCGCACACCGGCGACAAGATCCATTGCGCCGCCCATGCCTTTCACGCGTTTGCCGGGGATCATCCAATTGGCGAGATCTCCGCGCTCTGAGACCTGCATTGCGCCAAGGATCGCGAGGTCAACGTGGCCGCCGCGAATCATCGCAAAGGAATCGGCGCTCGAAAATGTCGCGGCGCCCGGCACAAGGGTGACCGTCTCTTTTCCGGCATTGATCAGATCGGCGTCGACCTCCGATTCGCGCGGATAGGGGCCCATGCCCAGCAGGCCGTTCTCCGATTGCAGAGTTACAGTCATGCCTGCGGGAATGTAGTTGGCGACGAGCGTGGGAATGCCGATACCAAGATTCACATAAAACCCGTCCTCAAGCTCTTTCGCTGCTCGTGCAGCCATTTGGTTGCGTGTCCATGCCATCGCCTCAGCCCTCTCTCGTGGTCCTCTTCTCGATGCGCTTGATGGGTCGTGGAACATGCACGAGGCGTTGAACAAAGATTCCCGGCGTATGAACTTCATCTGGATCGAGTTCGCCAGGCTGCACCAGTTCCTCAACCTCGGCAACCGTGATCTTGCCGCAGGTTGCGGCGTTGGGATTGAAGTTGCGCGCGGTGCGGCGATAAATCAGGTTTCCGTGCAGATCACCCTTCCACGCCTTCACGAGCGATAGATCCGCTTGAATGCCACGCTCGAGAATGTAGGCGTTGCCGTCGAACTCCTTGTGTTCCTTACCATCGGCGACCATCGTGCCGACACCTGTTCGCGTGTAGAAGCCGGGAATACCCGCGCCGCCGGCTCGCATGCGCTCGGCCAGCGTTCCCTGCGGGCAGAACTCGACTTCGATCTCGCCGGAGAGAAATTGCCGCTCGAATTCGGCGTTTTCCCCAACGTAGCTCGAGATCATCTTCCGGATCTGATGCGTTTCGAGCAGCAGCCCAAGGCCTGCTCCGTCCACGCCCGCGTTGTTGCTGGCAATGGTCAGGTTGCGCACACCGGTATCGCGCAGGGCGAGTATCAATTCTTCCGGAATGCCGCATAGACCAAACCCTCCGATCGCCAGGAGCATTCCATCGTGCACAATGCCTTCGAGTGCGGCTTTCGGGTTGGGGAAGAGCTTGTTCATGGGGAAATCGGAACCGAATCTGCGACCTTTTGTCCCGTCGCTGTTTTACACGATGAAGTACGTCGCCGCCAAGCGGCGTCCGCCAAAATCACCGGAAGCGTATGGTTTACAGTGTCGGCATGTCCTCTAATCGGATCTGTACGCGTGTAATATCGTGTACTGCACCGCTGCGAGTGTGTGTTTGCTCTCTGCTTTTGGTGTGCCTGTTCGCGCATGCCGCTCCGCCCGACGCTCCGGCCCGAGGCTCAGAGAGAGCCGACTCGATCCTGATTCTCAAGAAGGATCATGTGATGGAGCTTCTTGCCGGCGGTAAGGTGATTCGCACATACAAGGTCGCGCTTGGCCAGGGTGGGCTTCCGCCAAAGGAGCGGGAGGGAGATGCCCGCACGCCAGAGGGGCACTACGTCATTGATGCCAAGTACGAGCACAGTGCGTATCACAAGGCGCTGCATGTCTCCTATCCGAATCCCGAGGATCGCAAGCGAGCGGCGAAGCTTGGCGCGCCTGCGGGCGGCGCCATCATGATCCACGGTCTACCGAATGGGAAGGGTTGGGTCGGTGCGCGTCACCGCCTCTACGATTGGACCTTGGGCTGCATCGCCGTCACTGACGAAGAGATCGACGAGGTCTGGAAGCTCGTTCCGGTCGGCACGCCGGTGGAGATTCGTCCATAGAATCCTGCGCTCTGCGAAAATAAGAACAGAATGCTGTCTCTGCAGAATGCCGGAAAGCGCTTTGGCCCTCGCGTGCTGTTTATGGAGGCCGGCTGGCTGATCCGAGCCAAGGAAAAGACCGCGCTGGTGGGCGCCAACGGCACCGGCAAGTCCACGTTGATGAAGGTGCTGGCGGGCCTCGAATCGCTCGATTATGGGACGATGCAGCTGACCCGCGGCATGAGCATCGGGTACCTGCCGCAGGAGGGACTGCGCCTGACAGGGCGCACGGTCTTCGACGAGTGCCTGAGCGTCTTTGACGAGCTGCGCGCCATGGAAGGCGAGATCGAGCGGACGGCAGGGCAGTTGTCGGAGCTGGATCACGCAAGCCCTGAGTATGAGGCCGCCGCGGAGCGCTATTCGATGCTGCAGGAGCGGTTCCACGCGCTCGATGGCTATGCGCTCGATGCGCAAGTCGGCACGGTGCTGACCGGGCTTGGGTTCGGCAAGGAAGACTGGTCACGGCAGGTGGACGAGTTTTCCGGCGGCTGGCAGATGCGGATCGCTCTGGCGAAACTGCTGCTAGCCAAGCCCAACCTGCTGCTGCTGGACGAGCCCACGAATCACCTTGATCTGGAGACGCGCAACTGGCTCGAAGACTATCTGCATGGCTATCCGTTTGGATACATCCTGATCTCGCACGATCGGTACTTCCTCGATGTCACGATCGATCGCACGGTCGAAATCTGGAACAAGCGCCTCACGATCTTTCAGGGCAACTACACGAAATATCTGTCGCAAAAAGACGAGCGGCGCGCGCAGCTGCTGGCTGCCTACAAGAACCAGCGCGACCAGATCGAGCATCTCGAGGCGTTCATCAACCGCTTCCGCTACCAGGCAACGAAGGCCAAGCAGGTGCAGTCGCGGATCAAGGAACTCGAGAAGATCGAACGCATCGAGATCCCTGAAGAAGAGCCGATCATTCGTTTCAAGTTCCCACAGCCCCCGCCGTCGGGGCGAATGGTGGCGGAGGCCGAGGGGCTGGGCAAGAGCTACGGAGCGAAGCATGTGTTCAGCCATGCTCGTTTCACCATTGATCGCGGGGACCGCGTGGCGCTGGTTGGCGTGAACGGCGCAGGAAAATCGACCCTGATCAAACTGCTCACGGGCGTTGAGTCGCCGACCTCGGGCACGGTGAAGCTGGGGCACAACGTGGTGTGCGAATACTTTGCGCAGGACCAGTACAAGGTGCTCGATCCCGAAGCGCGGATGCTGGATGACATCAGCCGCGCGGCGCTGAAAGTTCCGGAGAGTGAGCTGCGGTCGCTGCTGGGATGCTTCCTCTTTTCCGGGGATGACGTGTTCAAGACGCTCGGCGTGCTTTCGGGCGGCGAGCGGAACCGCTATGCGCTGGCGCGGATTCTGGTGTCGCCGTCGAACTTCCTGTTGCTCGATGAGCCGACGAATCATCTGGACATGCGCGCCAAGGACGTGTTGCTCAATGCGATCGCGGCATTTTCGGGCACCGTAGTTTTCGTTTCGCACGACCGGTATTTCATCGACCGCCTGGCGACTCGCGTCATTGAGGTGGAGAGCGGCGCGATCACGACCTACGAAGGCAACTACGAGGACTACCTGCGGAAGAAGGAAGAGCTGGCCGCCGCCGCAATACCCCCCATAAGCAGTTCAACACCGGGTTTCGATCAGGGCACCACCTCAGTCGTGCCGAACAAACAAAATGGAGCTTCAGCCCCTGCTGCACCACCGGCGGGCAACACCATCGTCATCGAGGGTGGCGTGGATGGGCCGGCGCCGAACAAGCAACGGCGCCTGAATCCGATCAAGCAGAAGCAGATGGCGGAGCGGTGCGCGTTCCTCGAGGAAGAAATTCCGCGTGTCGAGTCCTCGATTGCGCACACGGAGGAGCAACTCACCGTTTTCGTTTCGACGGCGGAGACGCATCGGCTGACGGACCTGGCGGCAGGCCTGCGCGAGCAGCTTGCTGCGTTCACAGCGGAGTGGGAAGAGCTGATGCTGCAGCTTGACTAGGGACCAGGGGGGAGTGGGAAGTGGGGAGTAACAGCCCCCTAACTGAGGTTTGTGGTTTCCCACCCGGTCGGTCGGAATGACAGTCGCTGGGATTTGGTCGGGCGGAATGGCAACCACGGTTGAGTGAGACGGCAATCACTGCCCGTCGTGCATAATCAAGACACGATGGGGCTTTTGTGGAATCCCGGAAGCTGGTCGCAGCGGTTGGCGGAGATTGAGGCGCGTTCCGGCGATCTGAAGGAAGCGCCGCTGCGCCGCGATGTGCGCTCGCTGGGGACGCTGCTCGGTGAAGTTCTGCGCGAGCAGGCGGGTGAGGATCTCTTTGCGCACGTTGAGGCGTTGCGGCAGGGGACGATCCGGCGGCGCGATGCCGAGGCACGCGGCGACGGGAAAGAGGCGGCACGGCAGGGCGCGAAGGCGCTGGAGCTGGTGCACTCGCTGCCCGTGGAGCGGGCCATTCTGCTGACGCGGGCGTTCGCGTTCTATTTCGAGCTGATCAACCTGGCGGAGACCAACCACCGCAAGAGACGGCGGCTGGCGCTGCAACTGACAGGCGAGGCCGGGCGCCAGCGCGGGTCCTTGATTGGAACCTTGGGCGAGATGCGGCGGGTCGGAATATCCGCCGAGGAAGCGATGGAGTGGCTGCGGCGGATTCTAGTTGTGCCGGTGTTCACCGCGCATCCTACCGAAATTGCCCGGCGAACGGTCATGACCAAGCGGCGCCGGATCGGGGAGTTTCTGGCGACGCTCGACCGCATCCCGATGCCGGAGCAGGAGCTGGCGCGGCTCGAGGAGCAGATTCGTGCCGAGATCACGAGCCTCTGGCAGACCGACGAGGTGCGGTCGCGGCGGCCGACCGTTTTCGACGAAGTGAAGATGGGGCTCGACTACTACGACGTCTCGATCTTTGCGACGCTGCCCGAGTTGTATCGCGAGATCTCAGAGGCGCTGCGGGCGGCTTACGATCTGCACATCGAGCCGCATGAGCTGCCGCAGGTGCTTCAGTTCGGATCGTGGATCGGCGGCGATCGCGATGGCAACCCTTTCGTTACCCCGGAGGTGACGCGCGATGCAATTCAACTGGCACGCGGGCACGTGCTGCTTTACTACCAGAAGCAACTCGACATCATCCTCGATCTGCTGACGACCAGCGCGCAGCAGAAACCTCTGAGCCAGGCTCTGCGTACACGGCTGGATGCGTACGTCGAACTCGTGCACACACCGGAGGCGCAGGTCTTCGGCGAGCAGTACGAGTTTGAGTACTACCGGCGGTTCATCATCTGCGTGAAGGCGCGTATTCAGCGGACCCTGGAGCAGACCAGCAGACATGCAGGATCGCTGCCGGTGATGCCATACACGCTGGCACAGTGGCAGGAGAAGCTGGCGCAGGTTCTTCCGGCGTACAGCTGCGTCGATGAGTTTCTGAAAGATCTCGAGGCACTGCGTGCGTCTCTTGCAGAGAATGCGGGACTACGGATTGCGCGGACGCTGATCGATCCGTTGATTTTGCAGGTGCGGACCTTCGGGCTGCATCTGCACACGCTGGATATCCGGCAACACGCGCGGGTTCACGCAGCGGCGCTGCAGGAGGCGATCAGCGATACGATCGCGCAGGTTTTGCCTGCGGGGATGTCGGACGAGACGATGGCTGTGCTGGAGACGTTTCGCGTAGTCGCGGAAGCGAAGCATGGCTGCTCGCCCGAGGTGATCCGGCAGTACGTCATCAGCGGCGCGTCGAGCGTGGAAGATGTACTGGCCGTGGTGCGGTTGGCACGGCTGGGCGGCGTGACAGTGGAAGGTGCAGGCCACGATCCTGGACTTCCACCCCAGCGACGTGGACCCGTCGCCGGGGACCCCGGACTTATGCCGGTGCCGCTGTTCGAATCGATTGAAGATCTGCGGCAGGCACCTGAGATCTGCCGCCAACTCTGGGGCCGCGCGGATTATCGCAAGCTGCTGGCTTCCTGGGATAACTGGCAGGAAGTGATGCTGGGCTACTCCGATTCAAACAAGGATGGAGGAATGCTGACCAGCACGTGGGAGATCTTCCGCGCGCATCGAGGCCTGCACGAGGTGGCGCGCGAGTGCGGCGTGAAGCTGCGGCTCTTTCATGGGCGCGGCGGAACGGTGGGACGCGGCGGCGGGCCGACACATCGCGCCATCTTCGCGCAGCCGATGGACGCGTTCGAGGGACAGTTGCGCATCACCGAGCAGGGCGAGGTGCTGAATTTCAAGTACGCCGACGAGGTTCTGGCCGAGCGAAATCTTGAACTCATGATTGCGGCGTCGCTGGATGCACTGGCGCGGCCGAATGCGCGCGACCCGCAGGGGCATTTTACCGGTGTGCTGAAGCCGGAGTGGGAAGCGGCGCTCGATGAACTGTCGGAGATTTCGTTCGGTTTCTACCGGAAGCACATCCTCGATGATTCGGATGTGGTGACGTACTTCGAGCAGTCGACGCCGGTAGGGGAACTGGAGCACGCGAAGATAGGTTCGCGCCCGGCGCGGAGGAAGGAATCAACAAAACTTTCAGATCTGCGGGCGATTCCGTGGGTATTCGGATGGACGCAGTCGCGGCTGCTGGTGCCGGCGTGGTTTGGCGTAGGGTTCGCGATCGAGGAGTTCACGAAGGATGCCGGCAAACTCGAACTGCTGCAGGTGATGGCGCGGGAGTTTCCGCTCTTCATCGACCTGGTTCGCAACGTGGAGATGGCGCTGGGCAAGGTGGATTTGGCGACGGCACGGCTGTATTCGGAGCTGGTGCAGGATGAGAAGGTGCGCAAGCGCATCTACGACATGTTCGATGCGGAGTTTCACAGGACGGTGCGCGCGGTGCTCGCGATTACCAATCAGAAGGAGCTGCTCGAGACCAATCGTGTGCTGGCGCACTCGATCAGGCTGCGAAATCCGTATGTGGACCCGATGCACTTGATCCAGGTGGATATGCTGCGGCGCAAACGGGCAGGCGAGGACACGCCGGAGGTGAATCGTGCAATCGCGGCGACCATCAGCGGGATCTCAGCAGGTCTGAGGAATACGGGGTGAAGGGATAGAGGCTCTACCCTTTCAAGACAGGTTGAGTCGGTATCCCCCTAGTCGAGTTCAGTACCGATCCCCGAACTCCGGCTCGACTGGGTTCTCGAAGAGCGACGCGTCCCTGGTCACGATCGTCAGTCCCGACGGGGTAACGAAGTATCGCCGCTTGTCTTCCACCGGATCGTAACCGATCACCGTTCCCTCCGGGATGTGAACGTCGCGGTCGATGATGGCGCGCCGGATACGGCAGTGCCGCCCAACCGAGACGTGCGAAAA
>Ga0126381_100006731_pt1 | contig 12743 bp, 8 predicted proteins | sample PanSoiMetPlot_28_FD_96465 | JGI IMG/M metagenome (GOLD analysis project Ga0126381, IMG submission 96465) | Tropical forest soil microbial communities from Panama - MetaG Plot_28 | ecosystem: Environmental > Terrestrial > Soil > Tropical forest > Bulk soil | place: Panama | collected 2016-02-17
GCGTAGGCCATCCCGATCAGCCCGAACGCCAGGCTGACCGTGAGCCAGCGGGGATCGTCGTTGAACTCCCACCAACGCGGATCGGAGGGGAATAACTCAGTACGCGGGCGCAACCACATGTCGGCAATGCGCAATGCCGGGAGCCAAACGTAGTAGCGGAGCGGGGCCGCGTGGATGCGCTCCGCCGCGAGCGCCGCAAAACGGCCGTCGAGGTCCGGACTCATCTCGTGGCTGGCGTTGTAGGCAGATATGAGATCGCTGGTCTGCGCGCGCTGCGCCGCTGAGTCGAGCGCCCGTTTTGGAAGCTTGCTGAAATCGATGTCCGAGCCTGGGACCGGCCAGTAAACCTCCTGCACCGATACGTAGTCGGCCGTCCAGGTCTTCACCCAGCGGTTGAAGCCGGGCATCAGCATCTCGTCGGAATCGGTGGCGTAGCGCGGCGCGAGCGGCTCAAACTTATGCAAAGTGTGCAGATTGCGGAGTGTCCACGGGATGAGCGGAGCCAGAGCGGCGATACCGACCAGCACCCCTGCCACGAACAGGGATCGGGCTGACAAGTGCGCGCTCTTGTTTACAGGGCTGGGCTTCAAACTCTTTGCGAGCAGCCACAACAGATATTCGCCAATCGCGGCCAGCAGAATTCCGCCGTCCGGCCTAAGCAGGATGCCAGCGCCGATGGAAAGCCCGCAGCCAAGCCACGTGATGTATGGCCGCGCCGCCACTCCGCCCACTCCCAAACCGCGAAGAGCCAAATCCAGCGCCAGAGCAGTGAAAAAAATCTCGAGCGTCTCGGTCAGCGCGGCGGCGGCATAATTCGCCAGAAACGGACTTAGCGCGGCCATCAGAAATGCCGCTTTCGCCGCGCGGGCGGAGAACAGGCGCCGTGCCATGTCGGCAACCAGAAAGCCCGTGCCCAGATCGAAGAGAACTTGAATCAGCAGGACCGCGCGAAAGTTGTCGTCGCCGAAGACGGAAAACACCGCCGCGAGAAACGCTGGATATCCCGGCAGCCGCGACAGCGTCGGGGTGATCACGCCCGAATTCGTGATGCCGTAGTTGCCGTGGTGCAACCAATTCTTGGCGATGTCGGCGTAAAGGCGGGAATCGTCCACCACAGCCGGAAAGCGCAACACCAGAAAGATCCGCAGTGCCAACGCCGCCAGGGACGACCATATATAGAACCGCGACTTCGCTCGCCGGATCTCCCCCCGCCCCTGTTCGTGCACGGTGCGAATGATAGCGCGTTTCAAGCAATCCCGGCGCGGAGAAAGCGCATCGTATAAGATAATGAGCGCAGCTCACCCTGACCTGCCGAGAAATTGACCGTGTGCCGCCCGCGGCATACGATGAACAATCGTCCTAATGGCTGAACCAGTTTTTTATGATCCACGACGGGCCCGATGGAAACGCCTGCGGCGACTGGTTGACGTCACCGCGGTGCTGGTTTCCGCGCTCATCATCTTCTTTGTTTACACCGCCCTTAGGGAGGAACGTCTACCTGAACTTCTCTTTTCTCCCCAAAAACGCGCCTTCAAACAACTGAAGGAGACCGAAAAAGAGAAGGCCCGCGAGCGCCAAAAAAAGCAGGCAGCCCGCTCCCACCGCAAGTCAAAGCTGGCCGCCTCGCAGGTCACACTCAACCAACAAGAAGGCATTCGTGCCGCCTTCTATGTTCCTTGGGATGCCGCAAGCTTCTCTTCATTGCGAACCTACGCGCACCAGATCGACATGCTCTTCCCCGACTGGCTGCACGTGGTGACACCCGACGGCCGGCTCCAGGGCGTCGACGATCAGACCAACAAATACTTTGACGTTGTCCAAGGATCCAATGTTCTGCCCGTCGACGATCGGGTGATGCCTTTCCTGAAGACGGACGATCCGCAAATGGAAGTGTTCCCCATGGTGAACAATTCCGACGGCGCGAACTGGATCCCCGGCATCACTGAATTCCTGAATAATCCAGATGCTCGCGCGCGCTTCCGCCGTGAAGCTGCCTTATTTCTCTCTGCGGGCCACTATCACGGCCTGATGCTCGACTTTGAGACTTTCCCGCCCGAAGGACAACCGGGATACGTCGCGTTACTGCAGGAGTTGGGAAGCGACCTGCATGCACGCGGGATGAAGCTCTACGCAGCGGTGCCACCGCACAACAGTGAATACAACTACCCGGCGATCTCGGCCGCCGTGGACGGCGTGGTGCTGATGAACTATGACGAGCACTACCCCGGCGGGGAAGCTGGCCCGGTGGCATCGCAGGACTGGTTCGATCAGAACCTGAAATACGCGGCCAGCGTGATTCCCAAGCGGAAGATCATCTGCGCCATCGCCAACTACGGATACGACTGGGTGCAGAAGCCGAAGAAAGGAAAGCTGCCTCCCGAGGAGCACGACCACACTGTGAGCGTGCAGGATGCCTGGCTCGCGGCTCGCGATTCAGACGTCGATGTCAACTTCGACGACGACGCCATGAATCCGCATTTCAGTTACCTCGACGAGCGCAACTTTCGGCACGACATTTGGTTCGTCGACGGAGTGACGGCTCTGAACCACATGCGTTCGGCGCAGAATCTGGGGATTCAGACATTCGCCCTGTGGCGGCTCGGCAGCGAAGACCGATCGCTGTGGAAGATGTGGGACATGCCCGGCGAAGTTGGCGCGGTCGACAAACTCCGCGACGTGCCTCCGGGCGCCGAAGTTGACATGGAAGGACAGGGCGAGATTCTTCGCATCGAAGACAAGCCTGCACATGGCACTCGCGACCTGACGGTCGACGACGGCAGCAAGATGATCACCGACGAGGTTTTTCAGAACCTGCCTGAGCCCTACCGCGTCGGCCGCTATGGTTATAGCCCTAATAAAGTTGCGATCACGTTTGATGACGGCCCTGACCCCGAGTGGACCCCGAAAATTCTCGATGTGCTCAGAGAGAAGCACGCCACGGCGACCTTTTTCCTGATCGGCATTCAGACCGACAAGTTTTCGGGCATTGCGAAGCGGATCTACAACGAGGGCAACACCATCGGGAACCACACGTTCACGCATCCCGACGTGACCAACATGTCGGCGCCGCTGTTCAAGGCGGAGTTGAACCTGACCGAACGCCTCTTCGCCAGCATGATCGGAGTGCGAGCCACGCTCATGCGCCCGCCCTATGCGATTGATGAAGAGCCCGACACCGCCGACCAGGTACGGCCGCTCGAGATTCCGCAGGAAATGGGCTATATCACCGTCGGCAACCGGATCGATCCGAACGATTGGGCCACTGGACAGAACCGCCGCACCGCGGAAGAGATCAGGGACTATGTTCTCGAGCATCTGCCTCCCTGCCAGCCGGAAGACTTGCGCTGCGGCAACATCGTACTGCTGCACGATGGCGGCGGCGATCGTTCCGAGACCGTTCGCGCCCTGCCCATGATCATTGATGGCATCCGGGCCAAAGGCTATGAGATTGCGCCGGTCTACGAGTTGATCGGCATGCAACGGGCCGATGTGATGGCTCCATTGCCTCGTGGTGAGTGGTGGGCGGCGCGCCTTGATCGGCTCGGCTTCTGGCTTTTTGACGCTGGCGTAGTCGGCATTACATGGATTTTCCTGGTCGGCGATCTGTTAATGACGGGACGGTTGCTCTTTATCGGCGCGGCCGCCGTCTATGATCGCTTGCACGAGAAGATTTTCGGCAAGCCCTCGGAAGTCGCCTCTTACAAGCCGAAAGTCGCGGTATTGATCCCGGCGTATAACGAAGAGAAGGTGATTGAGCGCACGGTGCGGGCGGCGCTGAATTCCAACTACCCGCATCTGCGCGTGATCGTTATCGACGACGGTTCCAAAGACCGCACGCTGGAAGTCGCTCGCAACGCTTTTGCGGACGAAGCGGCGGCGGGCAAAGTGTTAATTCTCGGGAAGAAGAATTCTGGAAAGGCCGAGGCGCTCAATTACGGGATCGAACATATCGGCGACGCCGAACTCTTCGTCGGCATCGACGCCGATACCATCATCGCGCCTGACGCCATCTCGCGGCTCGTTCCGCACTTTATCAATCCGAAAGTGGGGGCCATTGCCGGGAATGCCAAGGTCGGGAACCGCGTCAATCTGTGGACCCGCTGGCAGGCGCTGGAGTACATCACCAGTCAAAACTTTGAGCGGCGCGCGCTCGATGTGTTGGGCGCAGTCAGCGTAGTCCCCGGAGCCATCGGCGCGTGGCGAGTGTCCGCGGTTCGCCAAGCTGGAGGCTATCACACCGATACGGTCGCAGAAGACGCCGACCTCACCATGGCTCTGCTTCGTATGGGGTACCGGGTCGAGTACGAAGACATGGCGCTCGCCTATACCGAGGCTCCGACCAACGCCAATGGCTTGATGCGCCAGCGTTTCCGCTGGTCCTTCGGAATTCTGCAGGCGGTGTACAAGCACCGCGGAGTCATGGCGCGCAAAGGCGCTCTGGGTTGGGTCGCGTTGCCCAACATATGGATTTTCCAGATCTTCTTGCCTCTGGTATCGCCTCTGATCGACATCATGTTTGTGGTGGGGACGATCTGGTACCTCCTCCAGAAACATTTCCATCCGGACTCAACCGACCCGGCAAGCTTCCACAAGCTCGTCGCATTCTTCTTCGCATTTCTGGTGATCGACTTCATCGCGTCGGCAATTGCGTTCGCGTTGGAACGCCGACGTCGCGACGACAAAGAAGATGTCATGCTGCTCAGCCAGGTATGGCTGCAGCGTTTCGCCTATCGGCAACTGTTCTCGGTTGTCCTGTTCAAGACACTGAAGCGTGCCCTGGAAGGCCGCAAGTTCGCCTGGGACAAGCTAGAGCGCACGGCGGCGGTGAAGTACGTGCCCGCGGAGAATCCCGAGCACGTCAATGTGCCGTAAAGATTCGTGCAGGGGCGGACACATTCGTCCGCTCCGAGTGGCGAAAGCGACGAGTCTCGGCCGTATCTGCCACCCCAGCTCCTCCTGACCCGATAGCAACTCCATTGCATACTCCGTGCGCAACCCGGGGACGAAAGGATCCGGGGCTACTCGTTCCTATCGGAACAGCAGCGGTACGAACTCCGCCAGATTCCTCCGCCAAACCATCCACGTATGCATGCCCGGCGCCTCGATGTCGACATGCGCAATTCCCTTCGACTTCAGCCACTCGCGCAGGTTACGATTCGCCGCAATGAGCCGGTCTTCCGTTCCACAAGCGATCCACAGCAGCTTCAACTGCTGATTCGCCTTGCTGTCGAGCCCGGGGAAATCTTTCTCAAACGGATCCGGAAGGCCGCCAGCGCTGAACGCACCGACCCACGCGAACTTGTCGAGGTTGTTCAGGCCGGTGAGCAACGATTCTGATCCGCCCATCGAAAGACCCGCGATCGCCCGTGAGTCGCGGCCTTCGGCGACGCGATATTCGCTCTCGACCTTGGGCATGACCTCGGTCAGCAACGCCTCGCGAAATTTCGCGAGATTCTGCTCGCGCACTTCCGGATGGTTGAAGATGCCTCCCCAGCCAACCCGCACCATTTCCATCGTGCCGTAGCCAAGCGGCATCACCACGATCATCGCCTTCGCTTTGCCCTGCGCAATTAGATTGTCGAGGACGATGTTGGCCCGCCCGACTGCGCTCCAGCCGCTCGCGTCATCGCTGTAGCCGTGAAGCAAATACAACACGGGATAGTGCCGATTGGCAGTTGGGTCATAACCCGGCGGCGTGTAGACGTAGAAATCGCGCTCATCATTCGCCACCGCCGACCGGTAGAAGTGATGATGCACCACGCCGTGCGGCAGGTCGTTCAACTCCCACGGCAGAGACGGCGGCCCCTGCACGTGAACCATGTTCTCGGTCGAGAGCAGGTTCGGCTTTAACAGCGGGTTGTACGGATCGATCGATCGGACGCCGTCGACGATGATCGAGTATCCGTAGTAGTCGGGAGGAAGCGGCGGGGTGTTGACGGTCCACACCCCGGAGTCGTCTTTCTGCATGGCTATGGGCTGCGCGCCTTCGCGCGCGAGTCTCACGTCCTGCGCGTTCGGAGCGCGGAAGCGGAACGTCACGCTATCATCGGAGTGCACCTCCGGGGTAATCAACGCAGGCGGAGGCATCTGTGGCGGCGGGGCCGCGGGCTTGCTTTCCTGGGCGAGGGTCCAACTGGAAACGAGCAGCAAGCAGAAAAGAATCAGTGCGGTGTTCACCTTCATGCCAGCTCCTTGGGAAAAGCGGGATCATTGTATCCCCTGGGCAGGAAGGCTCCCACAGTTTGTACGGGGATCCGATGCGAGGCGAGGCGCCCGCGCGACACCCGGCCCGGCGCGACGTCAAAGGGGCACCGGCCTACACTATTTTTCGGAGCCTACATCTAGGCGGGCTTCGGCGCGATGCAATGCGCCCAGGGCGCGTTCTACATCGACGGTCGTATCGCCGCTTGTCAAACGCTGCTCCGCGCGTTCCTTGGCCTTCCGCGCACGGTCGACATCGATTTCTGATGGACGTTCGGCGGTCTCGGCCAGGATCGTCACTTTGTTGGGAAGGATTTCCGCGAATCCCCATGCAACAGCAAGCCGCTGCTCGCCAGAGTTGTCGCGGTACGTGATCTCGCCGACCGACAGCTCGGTAATCAGCGGAGCGTGCCCGGGCAGAACACCCAGATACCCGTTTCTGCCGGGTATCTCCACTTCCTCCGCCGCCGTGTCGACGACTCTCTTCTCCGGGGTGACGATCTCGAGTTGGAATGTGTCTGCCATATCGGTAGAGACGTCTCTTCGCGCCACATGCAGTTAAGCCGATCCCAGCAAAGACGTCGCCAGCAACCTCTCTACGCTGCCGCCTTCATCTTCTCCGCAGCCTGCAATACTTCCTCGATCGGCCCCTTCATGTAAAACGCCTGTTCGGGGATGTCGTCGTACTTTCCCTCTACGATGGCTTTGAAGCCCTTCACAGTGTCAGCGATCTTCACGTAACGTCCCTGCGCGCCGGTGAACTGTTCGGCCACGTGGAACGGCTGCGAGAGGAAGCGCTGAATCTTGCGGGCGCGAGCCACGGTCAGCTTCTGATCTTCGCTCAACTCGTCGATACCCAGAATCGCGATGATGTCCTGCAGATCTTTGTAGGTCTGCAGCGTCTTCTTCACGGCCTGCGCGACATCGTAATGCTCCTGGCCGACAATGCGCGGATCGAGAATACGCGAGGTCGAAGCCAGCGGATCGACCGCCGGATAAATTCCGATCTCGGTCAACGCGCGCGAGAGCACCGTGGTGGCGTCGAGGTGAGCGAATGTCGTCGCGGGAGCGGGATCGGTCAAGTCGTCGGCGGGAACATAAATCGCCTGCACCGAAGTGACCGAACCTTTCTTGGTCGATGTAATCCGCTCCTGCAATTCGCCCATTTCGGTGGCGAGGTTCGGCTGATATCCCACCGCGCTGGGCATTCGGCCCAGCAGCGCCGAAACCTCCGAACCGGCTTGGGTGAACCGGAAAATGTTGTCGATGAAGAGCAGCGTGTCGGCGCCCTCGGCGTCGCGGAAGTACTCGGCAACCGTCAGCCCCGTAAGCGCGACGCGCAGACGCGCTCCTGGCGGCTCGGTCATCTGTCCATAGATCAGCGCGGCCTTCGACTCAGCCGGCTTTCCAGGCTTGATCACCCCGGACTCCGACATTTCCAGCCACAGATCGTTGCCCTCGCGCGTGCGCTCGCCGACGCCCGCAAACACGGAGTAGCCGCCGTGCTGCTTGGCGACGTTGTTGATCAACTCCATGATGACGACGGTCTTGCCGACGCCCGCGCCGCCGAACAATCCAATTTTGCCGCCCTTCAGAAATGGCTGGATCAAGTCGATGACCTTCACGCCGGTCTCAAACATCTCGGCGGTCGTCGCCTGCTCGTCGAATGCCGGGGCCAGACGGTGAATGGGAAGTCTCTCTTTGAAGTCGATCGGACCCAACTGATCGACGGGCTCGCCGATCACGTTCATCACCCGGCCGAGCGTTCCACGGCCCACGGGCACAGAGATCGGCCCGCCCAAATCAATGGCCTTCATGCCGCGCACCATACCGTCGGTGGGCTCCATCGCCACGCAGCGCACGCGGCCTTCCCCGAGGTGCTGCTGCACTTCAAGGATGACCTTAATCGGGTTGGGTACTTTGAAGCCGTCGCTGACGACTTCCACGGCCTCGTAAATCGGAGGCAGATGCCCGTCGGCAAACTGCACGTCCACCGCCGGGCCGGCGATTTGAATGACATGTCCTACGTTTTGAGCCATATCTGTTCTCGTAGAAACGTAACTCGTTACGTTTCTCTGTCCACTTTCGGAATGCTGCACGCCGAGGCGTTGGAAGCAACGTCTCTAAAGTTACATCGCCGCTGCGCCACTGACGATCTCGATGATCTCTTTCGTGATCTTCGCCTGGCGCGCACGGTTCATCGCTAGCGTCAGAGAATCGATCATGTCGGTCGCGTTGTTGGTGGCCGAATCCATCGCGGTCATACGAGCGGCGTGTTCGGCGGCCACCGACTCCAACAGCGCGCGGAAAATCTGGATGCTGACATACTTCGGCAGCAGCGCGCGGAACAACGCCTCGGGCGGCTGCTCGTAAATGTAATCAACCTGAGAAGTTCCGAACTCCGTTCCCGCTTCCGGCGCGCCTTCGGTGCCGTGCATCCCGACACCTGCGCTCACCGCCGCTTCTTTTGCTTTCTTCTTCTCTTCTTCGGTCATCTCCTCGGCAAGCCGTACTGCTTGCTCGCCGATCTGCTCGATGGGCAGGACCTGCTCGACAATCAGTCTCTGCGCAATGACCGACTTGAACTCATTAAACACGACGTAGACAGAATCAATCTCTTCGCGACAGTAGCGCTGAATGACGCTCTCGGCTAGGGCCGACGCCTGCGCGAATTCCACTTTGCCGAGTACCCCGACGTGTTCCCCAGTAATCTGGATCGCGCCCGCGCGTTCGCCTGCTTCGGGCTCTTCCTCGACTGATTCTTCGAGGTCGGCAAGACTCTGCGTCTGCACTTTCGCAGCCGGATAGCGCCGGCGCAGAAAGTCGCGTCCCTTGCGGCCGACGGCTTCGATATCAACATTCTTTCCCGACTTCGAATTCAGAAAGCGGAGAGCAGCCTTGGTGATGTTGGCGTTGAATGCGCCCGCCAATCCTTTGTCGCCGGTCACAACAATCAGCAGAATGTTCTTTTCTTCCCGCTGCGCCAGCAACGGATGCTTCGCTACACCGGTCTCGGGATCGTAAATCTCGGCACGGGCGACCAGAGATTTCAAGACATGCGTTAGCATCTGCGCATACGGGCGCGCCGCCAGCGCACGCTCCTGCGCACGGCGCAACTTGGCCGCCGAGACCATCTTCATGGCCTTGGTGATCTGCCGCGTGTTGATCACGCTGCGGATACGGCGCCGAATGTCGAGAATGTTAGGCATTTGTCGCAGAGACGTAACTGGTTACGTCTCGCTCTCACTACCTGCGTTGCGCGCCCTCAGAGCACAGGCGCCGTACGCATAGACGCTGCAAGCAACGTCTCTACAGATTATTTCGCGACCGCTTCCCGCGCCGCCACAAACTGCTGTTTGGCTTCTTTAATGACACCCTGAAGCTGCCCTTTCAACTGATCGTCGAGAATCTTCTTCTCCATGATCGCTCGCAGCAGGGCGGGATTGGTCGCGTCCACATACTTGTATAACTCTTGCTCGAACTCGCGCACCTGCGACACCGGCATATCGTCCAGGAATCCGCCGGTGCCGGCCATGATGATCAGAATCTGCTTGGAGAACGGCAGAGGCGAAAACTGATTCTGCTTCAGAAGTTCGACCAGCCGCTGGCCGCGATTCAACTGCGCCTGCGTGGCCTTGTCGAGATCGCTGCCGAACTGCGCGAATGCCTGCAGTTCGCGGTATTGCGCCAGTTCCAGCTTGAGAGAGCCGGCCACCTGACGCATGGCTTTAATCTGCGCGCTGCCACCGACGCGGCTTACCGACAAGCCGACGTTCACCGCTGGGCGTACGCCTTGGTTGAACAGATCGGTTTCCAGATAAATCTGACCATCGGTAATCGAAATAACGTTGGTCGGAATATACGCGGAAACGTCGCCGGCCTGCGTTTCGATCACGGGCAGCGCGGTCAACGATCCGCCGCCGTTCTTGTCACTCAACTTCGCGGCGCGTTCCAGCAGGCGCGAGTGCAGATAGAACACGTCTCCGGGATAAGCCTCGCGTCCGGGGGGACGCCGCAGCAGGAGCGAAATCTCGCGGTACGACGCCGCATGCTTCGACAAATCGTCGTAAATGACGAGAGCGTGCCGCTTCGTGTCGCGGAAGTACTCGCCCATCGCGCACGCCGCATACGGCGAGATGTACTGCATCGGAGCCGGTTCCGAGGCCGACGCCGCCACCACGATCGTGTACTCCATCGCTCCGGCATCTTCGAGTATCTTTACGACCTGCGCGATCGACGATCGCTTCTGGCCGATCGCGTTGTAAATACAGATAAGATCATTGCCCTTGCTGTTGATGATCGTGTCGAGGGCAACGGCAGTCTTTCCGGTCTGGCGGTCGCCAATGATCAGCTCGCGCTGACCGCGGCCGATCGGGATCATGCTGTCGATGGCCTTCAACCCGGTCGCCATCGGTTCGCGCACGGGTTGACGGTCGATCACGCCCGGCGCCAGCCGTTCCAAAGCGATGAACTTCTCGGTGCTAATCGGACCCTTGTCATCGATGGGCTGACCGAGCGAATTCACCACGCGACCGATCATGGCATCGCCCACGGGCACGCTCATGATGCGCCCCGTACGCTTGACCTCGTCGCCTTCTTTGATCTCGGTATATTCGCCCAGGAGCACCACGCCGACCTGATCCTCTTCCAGGTTCATGGCGATGCCGGCCACCCCGTGCGGAAACGACAACAACTCGCCGGCCATGACCTTGTCGAGTCCGTACACACGGGCAATGCCGTCGCCGAGGGTGATGACGGTACCCGTCTCGTCCACGGAGATCTGCGATTCGTAGTTCTCGATCTGCTCGCGGATCAGTTTTGTAATTTCGTCTGCTTTGATTTGTGCCATAGAAAACCAGTTCTCAGCTTTCAGCCGCTAGCTTCACAACAGCCGCTTGGCTAGAAGCTAGGAGCTAATCGCTTCCTTTATACGTTCCAACTGTCCCTTCACCGAACCGTCGTAAATCGTACTGCCGACGCGGACCACCGCCCCGCCCAGCAGCGATGCGTCCAGCCCGAAGTGCGCGCGGACTTTCTTGCCGGTTACCTTTTCGATCTGCGCCTCAAGAGAACGCTTCTCAGCATCCCCGAGTTCCCGCGCGCTGGTGATTTGTGCTTCGGCAAATCCCAGCCGCGCATCAAGCTCTTTTTCAAGCTGCCGTGTAATGCGCTCGAGGAAGTTCGCGCGTCGGTGATCGATCAGCACCGCAACCAGATTGCGCACATGTTTCTCGACGCCCTCACGCTGCACAATGGCATCGAGCAGCTTGCGCTTCTGTTCCGCAGGAACCGCGGGATTCTCCCAAACGCGGCGCAACTCCGTGCTTTCCGCGAGAAGCCCGGCAATCCGTCGCAGGCCGCCTACTGCGCGATTCGCATCGAGGTGGTCGTCAATTACGACGTCCGCGAAAGCCCGGGCATAGGTACTGGCGACAGAAGCCATCGGCTAGTTCCCGTCCTTTCGCGACTGGCCTGCGGAGCCCAGCTGCCCCGCGAAATTGTGGACGAGCGCCTGATCGGTTCCTGCATCCACCCGAATCTGCTTCTGCGCCAGCCCCACAGCGAGATCCGCGGCGTAAGCTGTCAACTCGCGGCGCGCAGCCTTGGCAGCTGCCGCAATCTCCTGCTCGGCCGCAGCCACAATCTTGTGCGCATCTTCCTGGGTGGCGGCTTTGATACGCGCTTCTTCCCCCGCGGCTTCTTTCTCGGCGGCGTCGCGCATCATGCCAATTTCTACGTCGAGTTTTTGCAGTCGGGCTTCAATCTCAGCCAGTTTCTGCCGGGCCTCGGCGCTCGCCTTCTGCGCCTCCTGCATCGCCTTCTGAATCGCGGCGGTGCGGTCGCGGAAAATTCCCGGCAGGAATTTCTTCCCCGCCCATAGCAGGGCGCCGGCAATTACCGCAAAGTTCAACGCCATGCTGAGCCAGTACGATTGCCGCACACTCAATCCGGTGATTCGATGGATCGCCTGCACCGAAGCGGAGCTCTTGAACTCTTCAAACTCATCTTTCTCTTCATCGGCGGCCTCCCGGCTCTCATGGGCCAACTGGCGGCCCGGAGTCGAGCGCTGAACTTCGCCATTGTTCTGGTCTTCGTCCGGCGCTGGAGGTTGCCCCTGGGCGTAGGTGCACATACTCATGCAGCCCATCATGAGCAGCGCCAGAGCCAGCACCCGTAACTTTTTCCCCATGGACTTCATTACCGCCCCGCTCCTGCCGGCTCCAATACGCGGCGCACGATCTCCCGCGCCAGCGCCGCCGCCTCGCCCTGCAGGCCCTTTTCGGCCGCCACCCGATCGGCCTCGATATCTGTCTTCGCCGCCTGCACTTGTGCCTGCGCCTTCGTACGCGCTTCATTCACCGCATGGGTGCGCGCTTGCAATGCAACCTGTCTCCGGGCCTCCTGCGCCCGGAAGACAGCCGCCCGAGCCTCCCGCAGCTTCTGCTCGTACTCGGCGGTGCGTGCATCGGCCGCAGCGATGTCGGCCTTCGATTTTTCAACCGCACCCTCAGTCTTGTTGCGCCTCTGTTCCAGTACGCGCC
>Ga0126381_100006732_pt1 | contig 12743 bp, 8 predicted proteins | sample PanSoiMetPlot_28_FD_96465 | JGI IMG/M metagenome (GOLD analysis project Ga0126381, IMG submission 96465) | Tropical forest soil microbial communities from Panama - MetaG Plot_28 | ecosystem: Environmental > Terrestrial > Soil > Tropical forest > Bulk soil | place: Panama | collected 2016-02-17
CACTACCAAAACAACAGACAGCTTCACGCACGCTCAGGTCGATATTCGCTGAGAACCCATTTCCGGAAGACTTGGACATCCGATGTGCCTGGACTCTCCGCGCTGACAAGCCTGCTTGGTAGACCTGATGCACGCGCTCTTTTCTGTTTTCGCTCCATACTAAAGAATGAGGCAAGCGTACAAGATACACCGCAAGTTTAGCCTCTGTCAAGGCGGAAGGGGTTGGTATCCACTTCGTCGCCGGCAATATACAGGCCTTTACCTCAGCCGCCAAAAAACCCTTACCAGCGCCGCCTTTTTGCTCAGCAGCTCATTCCAAACGTGCTTGCGAATTTTGCGCCGCCTCTGTCGCTGGGAATCCGTTCCAGCGTGCAAATCTTGCCCTAGTGCCGATAGTCCACCTTCGCGCATCGAGGTGCTGGTTCAGGAATGTCCTGTGAACGATGCAAGTAAGACCGCGACCTTGTCGACCGCCTCCCTACCTGAATTGCCCGAGGCCGGAGCCGCTCCATTCAATAAGATTGAGAACGCGAGCGGCTCTCCTGCAACAGATGTCACGTACCCTGAGAGCGTAACGACATGCGCGAGTGTTCCCGTCTTTGCACGCAGGTTCCCTGACGCCACCGTGCCTTTCATCCGGTTTTGCAGCGTGCCGTCCAAACCAGCCACCGGCAGGCTGTCCATGAAAACATCACCGTATTTGTGACGGCTCATGTACTGGAGCAGACTGACAATCGATTCGGGACTCACCTCGTTGCGATAAGCCAGGCCGCTCCCTTCCTGGATCAATTGACTGGCCGGCGGCGTTATCGATTGCAGGAATGACCTCATCGCTTCCAGTCCATATTGTTCCGTAGTACGGTCAGACTCGTCCTCTTGAAGAGCCACTGCTGACTGAGGCGAAACTGGATTTGAGCTGCGCGGCTGCCGCTGGGCACTACCGGAATCGGATGACATCTTGTCATCCCTGGCCCTCGCGCCCACTTGCAGCAGCAAAAGCTGTGCGTAAAGATTCTGAGAGCGTTTTAAAGTGTCCTTGATGATTTCCCTCAATGGCCTGGAAAGCACCGAGCCGAGGCATTTGATCTTGTCCTTGTCCAGCGGCGCCACATCGCGATACTTCCAGTCCACACTTCTCGTTCGCCCCGAGACCGTTACCCCATGCGCCGATAACACGTCGCGCAGCATGGAGACAAACAACAGCGCGGGATCATGGACCGCAACATAACCGACATATCCTGAATCGCCTGCAGGCATGCTGCCCGAGACATAAATGACGTTCTCTCCGACGGGCCGGTAGACGCCTATATGGCGTTTGCCGCCAGGCGAAACCGTAGTGGTCCGGTTCATCAATGTGATGAGCGAGGTCGAAGGTCCGGTCTCAATTCTGGCTGGCGCTCCGACATGGGGCCCCGGCTTTACCCACAGGTCCAGGGAGTTATCGTTGATCGATAAAGCAGAAACCTCGGCTCCGTAATACCACTGGAAATCGTCCCATTCCCATCCTGAGCCATAGGGCGGCCCGCTGAAGTAACTCTGGTCTCCGATCAGATCGCCATTTATGCGCTTAACGCCTGATTTCACGAGAGCCGCTGCCAGCGGTTCCAGTGCCGCTCGATAATCGCCCGAGTGCAACCCCGCTCGGAAGTCCGGATCTCCGCGACCATACACGACCAGGTCGCCATCGAGAGTGCCATTCTCATCCGGAGCCCGAGCTGCATATAGCGATGTTTCAATCTTGAAATCGGGACCAAGATTGTTGAGCGCCAGGGCAGCAGTGAACAGCTTCGCATTTGAAGCCGGGCTGAAGTACTTCTCAGGATTGTGCGCGTACAAGACCTTCTCGGTTGCTAAAGAAATGACCTTGACCCCCCACTCGGCTCTGGTGAAATCGGCTTGCCCGATTACGGCCTCGATGTCCGCGCGAAGGCGGTCGAGTGCGGCCGGACTGCGGGCCGAAGCGTCGCCACTGGCCCTCCCCGGATTCTCTTGAACCTGGGACGGAACCGGCAAAACGCTCACCGCGATGCTCAGGCTGACCGCCAGGCTGCGGGCCACTTTTAATATTAAGTTGACGGTTGCACGCGGCAGCAGGTTGCTCATCAGTTTTCTTCAGACCACCTGAGTCCAATAATCAGAGTCGATTTTTATAAGGGAGCAATACGGCACCCGGCTCCAGGTTTGGTCACGAAGTCTTTGGGGCCGCCTTCGAGACAAAACGTGGCCGGGGCTCAACAGTCGAAGCACTAGACGCCGGATTCCGCACTCAAAACTGTAGCCCCTGCCTCCTGCTCGCTGAATTGGGTCTCATGCAGCTCTGCGTAAAGCCCGCCCGCTGCCATGAGTTCGTCGTGATCTCCGCGCTCGACGATCCGCCCATCGCTCACCACAAAGATTACATCTGCTTTCCGTATCGTTGACAACCTGTGGGCTATGATTATCGACGTCTTCCCCTCCATCAGCCGCCCCAGGGCCTCGATGACCAGCATCTCAGACGAGGCATCCAAACCTGAGGTAGGTTCGTCCATTATGAGAATCGGTGAATTCCTGATTATAGCGCGGGCGATGGCAATCCGCTGCCGCTGGCCGCCTGACAGGGTGACACCGCGCTCTCCGACCATCGTATCGTAGCCCGCCGCAAGTTTTTCGATGAACTCATGAGCATTGGCAAGCTGAGCAGCCCTCACGATTTCGCCATGAGTCGCCTCTGGCCGGCCGTAAGCGATGTTTTGCCATACGGGAGCATGGAACAGAACCGTCTCCTGGAGGACAAAGCTGACTTGCTGCCGAAGCGACCTGATCTTAAATCTGCGGATGTCGAAGCCGTCTATTCGAACCTGTCCTGCCGTTGGATCATAGAACCGGGGAATCAAGCTTATTATTGTGCTCTTCCCTGCTCCGGTCGGGCCGACGAAGGCGGCGACCTGGCCCGGCTCTATCTTCAAGCTGACATCGCGCAACGTCGGCCGCTTTGGATCATACCCGAAGCTCACATTCACGAATTCAATTTTGCCTTTGAAACTCGGCGCCCATCTGGATCCTGGGAGATTCTTGACCTGCCGATCGGTCTCGAGGATCTCTTTGATCCGCTCAAACCCAACTGCCGCCTTCGAGGCTGTATCGGTCATCTTGGAGAGGTCACGCATCGGCTTATACATTTTGCCAAGGTACAGCAAAAAGACAACCAGCCCACCCGTCGTCAAGGCACCGCTCAGAACCAGAGTAGCTCCATACCACAGGACCAGGCAGGTTCCGGCGGCTACGATGATTTGCACTACCGGCGAGAGCATTGCTTTGAGGCCTCGCGCTCGGAGGGCAATCTCGACGCTCTGCAGGCTCTCGCGTTCCAGGCGTTTCTGTTCGTAGTCCTCACTGGCAAAAGCCTTTACAACGCGAATCGAAGTGAATACTTCCTGAATGGTCGAGATGATTTCGCTCTCTTTCTTACGAACCTGGCGGGATGCCTTCTTGATCCTGCGGGTGAATGAATACACGACTCCGAAGAGCACAGGCGTCACCGAAAGAGCGATTAAGGTAAACCTCCAGTCAAGATAAAACATCACGCCCAGCATGCCCAGCAGCGTTAAAACATCTACTAAAATCCCTAAGAGCGCCGAGGATATGAAATCTTGAATTGCATCGATGTCGCCCGTAACCCTGCTGATCAGGTCTCCAGTTTGCTGGCGATCGTAGTAAGCCAGCGAGAGCCTCTGAATGTGGTGGTACACGGTCCTCCTGAGATCGTGCATTATCCACTGGCCGATGCTGGTCGTCAGGAAGTTTTCCGTATAGGAGCTGATCGCCCCAACTGTCGCTATCAGCATCACAGCAACAGCTGCAAACTCAAGAGCCGCCGAGCGGCCCTGACCAAAAGTCATCCCGATTACTCCGCCGAGCCAGCCGGCTATCGCTTTGGTCCCGAGCACGTGATCGAGGACGACCTTAAGTGGCCATGGCTCGAGGAGGTCCATTCCGCTCTCAACCAGAACTGCTATAAATGCGATCGTGAGCCTTTTCCAATAAGGCCTCAGAAGGTATGTTATCTTGAGTTTGTTGCTTTTCATCTCTCCAGCCGGAACACGGCATAAACCATTAGACGCACTATTCCCGCTCAACGTGGCATCAGGGCTGTACACGCGTGCTGCAGGGATTGTCGATGCAATACTGACATATTAGACAAAGTGCAGCAAATGGCGTACCGGACATCCATCCGATTCATTTCCCAAGCAAAACCGGGTGGCAGATAGATCGCACGGAACTAACGTCACCATTTGCCGGGGAGTCGCCTATGCGCGTTCATGTTCATCGCTTTCGTAACCGGCCGCAGCACTTCTCGCCAAGGCCTCTGGGAACAAATCCTGCTCCCCACGCGTCAAAACAGGATAGTCGCGACCACTTTTCGCGCTCGTCTCCCGCGAGCAAAGCGATTGCTGAAGTCACCCATACAGATCCGATCAATGGAGGAGTCATGAATAGGACTGTAAGAATCCTTGCCGGAGTGTCAGTGCTGCTGGTCGCCGCCGCGATCATTCTCGGGCATTTGGGAATCAAAGAAGGCGCGGGCTTTGTGCCGGTTGCGGACCCGACTGCCATTCTATTCGATGCGGCGGAAGAGCCTGGCGCTCTGTTGACTGGAATCGCAATGGTCTTGCTGCTGGCGGGACTGTCAATGACCTTAGCAACGATAAGATGCTGGATTCAGAACAGGAGCGACCTAGGAGGATTCTCGCGCCACGCGACGAAAATCATTCCCAAGGGCTAACCTTCCGGGTGGTCAGCCCAGCCGCTTTGCCACGTCGACAGCAAAATAGGTCAGGATCATGTCGGCGCCTGCTCGTCTGATCGCTGTCAGCGATTCATCGACCACGCGCTCCTCGTCGATCCAGCCCTTAAGGGCAGCGGCTTTTATCATCGCATATTCGCCTGATACTTGATATGCCGCGATTGGAACGTCGAATCGGTCGCGAACCGCCCTGATTACATCGAGATAGGGCATTGCCGGCTTAACCATCAGGATGTCGGCTCCCTGTTCCAGGTCCAGAGCTGCCTCTTTCAGTCCCTCGCGTATGTTAGCCGGATCCATCTGGTATCCGCGCCGGTCTCCAAATTGTGGCGTCGATTGAGCTGCTTCGCGAAAAGGACCGTAGAAACCGGACGCGTACTTAACGGCGTAAGACATTATGGGAACGTGATCGAACCCTGATTTATCCAGTGCTAACCTGAGTGCTGTAACAAAACCGTCCATCATGTTCGATGGCGCGATCACATCCGCTCCCGCTTCAACCTGGGAAACCGCTGTCCGCGCCAAAAGTTCAAGTGTGGGGTCGTTCAAGACCTCGCCATCCTTGATTACCCCGCAGTGGCCGTGATCGGTGTATTCGCAAAGGCAATTGTCGGCTATTATCAGGATGTCCTTCACTTCGCGCCTTAGCGCGCGAATCGCCTTTTGAGTGATGCCATCCTCTGCATAAGCCTGACTGCCTATCTCGTCTTTGTGGTCCGGCACTCCGAAGACCACGATAGATCTTATACCGGCTTGCGTTGCGCGGCGCGCTTCACCGATCAGTTCATCGACGGAGAAGTTGAAACAACCCGGCATTGAACCAATCTCGCGCTTGATCCCCTCGCCTTCACAAACAAACAAAGGATATATGAGCTGGTCGGGGCTGAGCCTTGTCTCCCGGACCAGAGCGCGAAGGGTATCGGTTCTCCGAAGTCTCCTGGGCCTGTGAATCATTGTAAGCTCCTCAGATTTCCGTATCGCCAACTCCGAAGAAGAAAGTCTTGGCACATTCCTCTGAGCAGAAAAGATTGCCGTAGCGGCGTATACTGCAGCCCTCACACAGGAGTTTGAGGCATGTGACACACTTGAGCAACCGCGTTGCCTCCGGCACCTGATGGCACTTCGAACATGCGTTCTTCACAAGCTACAGTATAACATAGGTGGCACGAAGCCCGTCGGATGGTCGCACCAGGCGCGCATGCCGAACTCCGCACCTCGCATTCCGAACTCCAACAGACCTGCACTCCGCACTTCTCTTCACTTTGCCTGCCTGGAATTCGCCAGCCGGAATTTGAAGCCAGTTCCCCGCTCCCGTACATGTTCTTCATCGTGGCTGCGCATTCTCGCGGCTATAACACCAGACCGGCCCAAATACCCGAGCACTTTGCGTGGTTTGTCGCGGGCCACGACAGGCAATCGTCCAATGTCGTTTCTTATCATCTTTGCGACTGCATCGCGGAGCACCTCATCAGGATAGGTCACTATCAGGTTCGTGCTTCCCGCGTCGATCACCGTCCGGTCACGCGAACGATTGGCCTCGAGCGCGCGTAGCAAGTCGCCCCTCGTGATTATCCCGGCGAGATTACCTGCTTCGTCGACTATCAGGGTTCCCTGGCGCCTGGTCAATTCAGGGTCGCCCGCGGCGATCCTGTCTGACAGCTCGACAACCTTCATGTTGGCGGGAATCGTGAACGCATTCTTGTCCATAACCTCTGATACCCGCAGGGCTTCTATCGGGTCCACCGTGTACTCTCGCATTATGTGGTGTCCGCGGCGAGCTACTTTTTCTGTCAGGATCGACCTCTTCATCAGCAGGACCGTTACAGCCTGGGCCGCAACGCAACCAACCAGAAGACCGGGGAGCATATTCAAGTCATGTGTCAGCTCAATTGTAAATGCAATCGCGGTCAGAGGAGACCGCATCGTGCCCCCCATCAGCGCTGCCATACTGATCATTGCCCATATGCCCGGGCTGCCAATTGAGATGAAGTGGGACTCAAAGGCTCCAAGCGCACCGCCCATTATCAGCAGGGGAGCAAGCACGCCTCCCGAGGTGCCGGAGCTCAATGATATCGACCACACCAGCGCCTTGGCGATTAACAGTCCCAGCGCTACGGAGCCAATGAGTTCGCCCCGTAGCAGCAGCCTAATGTTGTCATAGCCGACTCCAAGCACCCTCGGGTCGATCAAACCCCCGATGCCCACGAACGCGCCACCGATTATGGGCCACCATACCCAGTGAATCGGCAGCTTTTTGAACAGGTCTTCGACACCGTATACCAGGCCGGTCAGAAGGCTCGACGCCAGACCAGCGATCAATCCGACCATCAAGCAAACCAGCAAACCGGTTCCGCTCAACGGGTCGTGCGGCGTAACAGGGAAAATCGGTCCCTGGCCCAGCAGAGGAATCCTGGCCGCCCAGGCGACCACGGAAGCAAACGCAACGGGAATGAAACTTCTGGGCCTCCACTCGAAGAGCAGAAGTTCTACTGCAATCAGGACGGCTGCAAGCGGCGTCGAGAATATCGCGGACATTCCGGCGGCTGCTCCAGCGACCAGGAGCGTCTTGCGCTCCGCCGAAGACAGGTGAAAAAACTGAGCGAACAGCGAGCCAAAAGCTCCGCCGGTCATGATAATCGGGCCCTCAGCGCCAAACGGGCCGCCGGTACCGATGGCAATTGCCGACGAGAGCGGCTTGAGAATAGCTACCTTTGGATCTATGCGGCTTCGGCCGATCAGAATCGCTTCGAGCGCTTCAGGAATGCCATGGCCTCGGATCTTTTCGGATCCAAAATAAGCCATCAGGCCTACGATCAACCCACCGGCCATTGGAATCGCAATCACCCAAACCCCAAGATTATTGGAAGCGGGCGAAACAAAAGCAGACGAGAGGCGGCCGTAGAAAGAGATGTTGGTTATCAACCCGATGAGCCATACCAACGCATACGCTACCAGCGCGCTGATGCCGCCGATTGCGACTGCCATTAAGCTGAGCAGTATTACCCTCAGGTCGGTCGTGAAATCTCCAAGCCGCCCTTCATCATGGTTCGATTCATCATGACTCGTCAAATCATTCAATTCCGCACGATTCGACTTCAAATGATTCGATTCCAAGGTCATAGGTCTTCCTTCAGTCTCCGGTATAACGATTGCGGCAGCCTACACAATATAAACGGCGCGATTGCGCTGAGGGAGTAGTATTGAATTACAAGGCAGGAATCCAGGAAATGCAAATTTAACGTTACTCTAGCAATGACCTCCGTAGCAAGTCGTACGCGTCTCTGCTTAAGGAGCGCCCAACCTGGTGACCAGGCTCAGGGCAATTGGAGAACCGGGCGACAGAAAGGCGGAAGCAGGCTCATCTGACAGCAGTCTCGCGAAGTCATTTCCAAAGACTCCGGCCGCGTCGCAGTCCAACGAACCCGATCCTGCGCTGACAAGCCACTCGGCACGGTCTACTTGGAATTCGAGAGAAGCGTTCCGCCGCCGGCTATATCCCCAATGCCGCCTGGTAATGAATTCCTCGAACGAGCCGGCGCGAGGGACTTCAGGCGCGCCGGCCGCCTCTACCCTCATCCGATTCCACCGGCCCGAGTGTCGCCAGCAGTACTCAACGGCTGTTGGAACCTCGCCAACCGAGCAGCCTGCAGCCTCTAATTCTGGCGCAGGCGGGCCCGTCTCGACGCGGTGCTCCATTCTCGCAAAGCAATACCTCTGGTTGTAAAGCAATCGGGATACAGCGATCATTGCCCGGTGAGGCACAAATTCTTTGATGAAGACCACGCCGTTGCGACGGTCGCTTCCCGATGTGCGACGGACATAAAAGCGCAGATTGACCTGTTGGAATAGGCGGAAGAAAGGCACGGGCATCCTGAGAACCCTGAGATGCTCAAAGGACAATCCAACTATACTGACAAAAGCCTGCCCGTTCCATGAGTCCAACTCGACGCCCCTCGGAAGCAGCGGCGTCAATAGAGACGCCTCGGCGCGATAGTTCAAGATTGCGATATGAGACCACCGGCCCGTAAGAAACCCGCCCGAGGTAGTGGTCATGCGATCGTGCGTCTCGTTTGTGTCAGCATCGATTGTCCCCATCGAAATGCCGATGGCATCGACTAAAATTGCCGATCCGTCAAATCCAAAGACGAGATTTGATTGGGGACCGTGGCTTCGTCCAGGCATTTCAGCAGCCCATCGAAATCGGCGAAATTGCTGACGACGTGACTGGCCCCTTCGTCGAGTAATCTATTGCCGCCAGATCCATCGCCAATTCCGACAAACGGCAATCCTAGGCTCCGAGCCGCTCGCACATCCCAGACGGCGTCGCCAATTGAGACTATCCTCTCGAATCTTGCTTGTTGATACCTGGCAAGAGCGCGCGTTATGGCGAGTTGGATTAATCCCTCCCTGCTTAAGGACTCGTCGGCGAACACTGAAGCAAATCCCGCGGGACTGATGCCTGCGCTCTGGAGCTTGATCCAGGCCGAACCGCGCCACGCTCCGCTGGCGATCGCTATGGCCCAATCTCGCTCGTTTCTGAGTCTATAAAGAGCCGACGCAGCACCGGGGACCTCTTCATACCGCTCGGGCGCTATCTGCATCCGGTCCCTCAGTAGTTCGATGAACTGGTCCCTTACGGCGCAGAGCGTGGCGTCGTCTGGCGCCGCCCCAAACTGCTCCCTGCATATCTGGTGAATTATCCCGGGGTCCGTCGAATGGTGGTAGTGAGACCAGTCCGTATCAAGCTCTCGTATTCCAAGCACCTCGCCGATGGCCTGAACGAAGCACTCGGAATCGACATCGCTGGTTGCCGTCAATGTCCCATCAACGTCGAAGATCGCCAGATTCACGGACAACTCCGATAAGGGTCAGGGAAACCAGAGCCCGCAGCATCCCTTGAAGCAAATGACCCGTTTAAGCGGAAAAAGCCACGCGAAGATGAGCTTGCCCGCCGCAATTCTTTAGTCTGCCCCTAGCGTCCTGCGGGCCTGGAGTCCGGGCTCATCAGGTCTATTACTGCAGCGGTCATCGCTCTGACACCTGTGCGGATTGTTGGTTCGGGCAATGGCGCAAACAAGCTTGAATGAAGTGACGGCAGTGGTGTTCCCTCCTGGCTGCTCTTTGCTACTTTGGCAGGATCTACAGCGCCAAGCCAGATCATACATGCAGGTATCTGATGTCCTTCGAGCGCGAACCGGCCAAAGTCCTCGCTGCCCATCACCGGGGGCGCCTTAACGACGTTCCCGGACCCGATCGCTTTTGCCACGGCGCCGGCTACGCGCTCGATCAACTGCGGATCGTTGTAGGTTGCCGGCGTGACTTCGTTGTCGCTGACCTTGACGATTGGAGCCAGCCGATCGGGTATTCCTGCGGCTGTCGCAATTCCTTTGGTTATTCGTTCGATTGAGGCCAGGATCATCTGACGAACCTCTTCGCGATAAGCCCTTACTGTAAGCTGCAGGTGAACCTCGTCCGGAATTATGTTGTACTTCGTCCCGCCATGTATCGATCCAACCGTCACAACCGCCGGATCGAGCGGTGAATTCTCGCGGCTGACGATGGTCTGCAGAGCCAGGACAACCTGGGCTGCGACAACTATTGGGTCCTTCGTAGCTTCAGGCCTTGACCCATGGCCGCCCATGCCTCGAACTGTTATATCAACCGAGGTCGAGCTCGCAAGAGAATAGCCGGGGCAATAAGCTACTTTGCCCGCCTCGAGATCCGCGTTGTCGTGCAAAGCTATCGCGTAATCAGGTTTCGGGAACCGCGAATACAGGCCGTCATTCAACATCGCCCTGGCCCCGTCAATGGTCTCTTCAGCCGGCTGGCATATGAGCATCAAGGTTCCATGCCATTTGTCCTTGGCCTGTGACAGCACTTTGGCGGTGCCCAGCAGACAGGTCATGTGGATGTCGTGCCCGCATGCGTGCATGACCGAGACTTCCTGGCCGGCGTCATTCTTTGTCTTGACCTGGCTCGCATAGGGAAGTCCGGTCCTTTCCTCGACAGGCAGTGCGTCGATGTCGGTTCGGACCAGTACTGTTGGACCGGGGCCATTCTTCATCACGGCGACGACACCGTACCCCTTCCAGTCGGTCCGGTCATATTTGCCAACTCCGTCGGTCACTTCGTACCCATAGGACTTGAGCTGCGACGCTAGATAAGCCGAAGTCTTCGCCTCTCGGTGGGAAAGCTCCGGGTTCGTGTGCAGCATTTTGTATGTAGTGATCAAGGCGGGCAGCTCCCTCCCGACCTGTTGGTCGATGTCCGGCTGATCGGCCGCAATCGTATGAGAGGAAACTGCAAAGAGTAGCATCGCGCCTAAGATGGCGGCGCGTGGCCTTTGAATATATTTCATAGTGGTTCGTTCAAGGCAAACCTGTAGTTTCAGCCGGTGACTCGACGGTAGTCGAGATACCTGGTTGACGCGCGCGTCTCTAAGGCAGCATCTCGGCTGCGGCTCGACACCCTAAACCTCGAGCACGACCGGGATGATCATAGGCCGGCGGCCCGTCTCCTTTTGAATAAAGCGTTTGATATCGACGCGTATCTTTTCCTTTATAACGCCCCAGTCGACGCGTTCTTCATGACTGGCTGCCCGGATCGTTTGTTCGACGATCCGCTTGATCTCGTCCACCAGTCCCAAAGGATCCTCTTCGTGAATGAACCCGCGCGTAACAATCTCGGGCTCGGATTCGATATCACCCGACGTTGGATTCAGCGCGACGATCGGGACAACAATCCCGTCGTACGATAAGTGCTTGCGATCGCGCACGACAATGTCTTCGACTTCGCCGAACGTTCCGTCAATATAAGTGCGCCCGACGACTTCTTTGGTGCCGATTTTCGCGCTGGATTCGTCAATCTCGAGGACATCACCGTTCTCGATGATTATTATGTCATGAGGCTCGACAATCCCGAGGGTCTCAGCCCATTCCTTGTGGCGGTAGAGTTGCCGGTATTCGCCATGTATAGGCACCAGGAATTTGGGGCTGGTAGCCTCTATAAGGATCTGCAGGTCTTGCTGGCTTCCGTGGCCGGACACATGCACCCTCGCAACCGAACTGTCGATAACACGAGCTCCCCGCTTATAACAATGGGATATCAGCCTTGAGATGGATCGCTCATTTCCAGGGATGATCCGAGCTGACAGCACCACGAGGTCGTCGGGCCCGATTGACAGATTCTTGTGCTGGTCAGTGGCCAGTCGCGCCATGGCCGACATCGGCTCTCCCTGGCAGCCGCTGGCCAATAACACCAGGCGATCATCTTCCATTTGGCGGGCCTGTGTTGGACTGACAAATATTCCATCCGGCACATCTAGCTGGCGCAAGCTATCGGCGGTCTCGACATTGCGCACCATGCTCCGCCCCAGCAGTGCCACATAGCGTCCGGAGTCCTGAGCCAGATCGAGCACTAGCTGAATTCTATGCACTGAACTTGTAAAACAGCTCACCACGATGCGGCCGGGCGCAGATTGGAATATCTCCTCAAAGGCCGGCAAGACCGCCCGCTCCGAAAGCGTCCGGCCTGGCCGCTCGGCGTTGGTCGAGTCGGCAAGAAGCGCAAGCACCCCACGATCACCGTATTCGGTTAGTCGCTTCAAGTCGATCGGTGCGCCGACAACCGGGGTTTCATCAACCTTGAAGTCGCCCGAATGAATAATTACACCAACCGGTGTAGATATCGCCACCGCAGTAGCTGATGTCAGGCTATGCGAAACGTGAATCCATTCGACTTCAAAGTGCCCCAGCCTTACCACGTCGCGCGCCTGCACTGCATGAAGCTCGGCGCTATCGGTCAAGCCGTGCTCGACCAATTTGTTTTCTAAAAGGGCCAGCGTCAGGTGAGTTCCGTAGACGGGCACATCGATTTCTTTCAACAGAAAGGGGACTGCTCCTATGTGGTCCTCGTGCCCGTGGGTCAGGATGATCGCCGATATCTCGTCACGATACTGCTC
>Ga0126381_100006733_pt1 | contig 12742 bp, 8 predicted proteins | sample PanSoiMetPlot_28_FD_96465 | JGI IMG/M metagenome (GOLD analysis project Ga0126381, IMG submission 96465) | Tropical forest soil microbial communities from Panama - MetaG Plot_28 | ecosystem: Environmental > Terrestrial > Soil > Tropical forest > Bulk soil | place: Panama | collected 2016-02-17
CAGCTTCAGGTAGTTGTTCTGCATCAACCATTCGTTGACGCAGATGCCTCCCTCCATCTTTTGAGCTCCGTGATCGGAAACGATCAAGACCGCGGTATCTTCCGGGACGCACTCCAGCAGCTCGCCGGTTTCGCGATCGACGTAACGGTAGTAGTCGCGAATCGCGTTCTGATATCGGTTACCCGGTTCGTGTTTGCGATGGGTGCTGTCCATATACTTCCAAAACGCGTGGTGTATGCGATCGACTCCCATTTCGACCATCATGAAGAAGTCCCATGGCTTCGATTGAACCAGATGCCTAGCAAGCTGGAAACGCTTGGCTGTCATATTGTGAATTTGCCGAAGAATATTGTCCTTATTGTCGCTTCGGAAATCGTTCACGTCGAAAATGTATTCGCCAACCACCGATTCCACCTCGGACCGGAAATCGGGTGGGTAGGTGTACTGGTGAGTAGCGTCTGGCGTGAGAAAGCAACTGATCATGTAGCCGCGCACCGGCCGTGGTGGATAGGTTTGCGGTACTGAGATTAGGACGACCTCCTTTCCTGCCCGCGACAGGGTATCCCAAACGCGCTCCTCCTTGACTACGTTGGAGGTGGCCACCGTAAGCTTGTCGTAGCTGTAGTCGGCGCGGTTTCGAAACCCGTAAAACCCCAGCCGGCCAGGGTTCTTGCTGGATAACATAGAGGACCATGCGGGCACGGTAATAGGCGGTTCGCAGCTCTTGAGCCGTCCCCAGACACCTCTCTTTCGCAGACCACTGATGTTTGGAAGTTCGTCAGCCCAGCGCTCGAAGGCGAGCTGTGGGGTCATACAGTCAAGGCCGATCACTATCACTTTGCGCATCGTTACTCCGTTTCACCAACCCGAAGGCGGCGGTCGATTGCTTTCGCTCGATGGCGGAATGAGGCCGAGAGCGCCCTCGGGCTGCGAAGGTTCCCCAGCTGCCTCGACATCTTGCGCTTGCTCACGCGGATTGGCTTGACGAGAGCGCCGCCGCACCCTCAATGCTGCCCGCACCAAGCGCACTTTCCGCGTATTGCGCCAGATTCGAATTCGCTGGTGATAAACGGAGCTGGCGCCCCAACGGTACTTATATGCTTCAGCTCCCCGAAGAAAGTCGTATTCCTTGTATCCGTGTTCAATTAAGTATTGGAGTACTTCCCACTGAAGGACTGTGCCCACGCTTTGCTTGCTGAAGGATGGATCGTGACAAAGATTGTAGGCATAGCAGCTCTGCTGGTACAGGAGACAGAGCTGACCGGAAACCGGGGTACCATCGACCAACAACAGCGCAAGTAGAATGCGCTTTTGCCGAGCCATTTCGCCTACTACATCGCGACGGAAGTCGGCGAAGCGTCTATCCGTAAGGGGACTCGGTCGAGCCGCGAAGCTGGAACGGTAGACTTCCAGAAAACACTCCAAGTCGCGACCGAGTTCGGCTGCGCCTTCGTTAAAACGCACTTCCAGAGCGTGTTCCTTCCTGAGCCGACGTCCATAATAGTCGACTTTCTTCCAGAATTCCCTGTGGCGCGTCGATCGGTAGGCCGCAACATTATTCGGAACTTTCACCACCGGGCAGACGCTCTGGCACACCACTTCTACAGAAGCTCCCCGGCGGCGCGCTAACCAGGGCAAAAGCTCCGCAGTCAGCGAAGTTTCGGGAAGCTCGTCAACGTCCCAGACATCCCATCCTTGCGCGAAGAGCCAACCAGTAATCTGCTCCAGTGCCTCGCGTTCCTTGCCGGAAGCCGCAAGGATATCCAGCCGGTCGGACAACCCCGCGCCTAGAAACTTAATCTGCTTCAACAGGGGGATGCCGCAAACTGATTGGTGTTCGACTAGCAGCGGTGCAAGTCCAATCAGCTCACCATCCTCGTACACGACGATCACGCGGAGCCCTGCGTCCTTTACATAATGACGGCACCACGCGATCAGCCACGCTGGGCTGAGAAAAACATTCGCAGTGGCCGCCCGGGCCAGGAGTCTTTCCCAGCTTTCACGCAGCGCGAGCAGCTGCTCCACTCGGCTGAGAACTCTAAGATCCAATTGCCGCAACACTCTTCTGGCCAGTTTCGATCTCAGGCGGTCGGTCGACCAGCGAGGACCATGCCAACGCGAGCGCGCTAATCATTGCGGCGACCGTAACCAGCAGCTGCGTCCACGCAGCTCCCATCGCTCCGTGCCCGGGTATCAGGCTGTAACCACCTATGATCAGCGCCGCCAGTTGAATCAAAGCCACTAGGGCTACCGCGCGCGTCCGATCCTGCGCAAAGAACAACACGTTCAGTGGAATCACCGGAAGAACTCCAGCCCGCGCAGCGACCAGGATCAGGAAAATCGGTCCGATGGTTGCGTACTGCCGGCCCAGAATCAGGCCAAGAAATGGGCGCACGGCCGCGCCCCCGCACCACAAGAAAAGTCCCACCACGAGCAGCAGACCCGAGCACTGCAAGACGAACCGCCCCCGTTGAGGCATGTTTGCTCGGCTGGAAATCTCAGCGAGCAGAACACTTCGAACCACCCCTTCCACCAGCAGAAGGCCCCCGCAGAGATCGAAGGCGGCGCTGAACTTTCCAACCTGGGCTACGGACGCGAACGCGGTCAGGAAATAAACTTCCAGGCGGCTGAAACACATGGTGCACAGACTGACGATGAACAACCACTTGCTCAGTCGCCACAGTCGAGGCCACACCAGCATCGCCTTGTGTCGCAGGTACAGCAGTGGCACAGGCACCATGGACAGGCTGAACGGAAGTGCTAAGAAGGGCGCGCCGACGTTCACCAGGATAGCCGTCGATAGCGTCAAGCGCCGCACAAGGACCAGGATTGTCAACGCGACCAGAATCGGAGCAAAGCGGATTATGCTCGCCAATGAATAACGCCGATATCTGCGCAAGGAGAGGAAAATCGCTTGCACGAACTGAAACAGACTCGTGCCGCACGCGCCGACCACGCCCAAAAAAAGCGGCCAGCCAAGATCCGGCTGGTGAAACACTCGCCCCGCCAGAGGCCGCGCCAACAGGCTGCCCAGCCCAAACCCAATCGACGCAATGATCAGGCGAGCGCGAAGACTCGCTCCAATCAGAGCCAGAGCGTCCTCCGAATCGCGAGCCGCCTGTGCCCGCGACACCAAGGTCACCATACTCTCATTGATACCCAAGGCCATTAGGGAGCTGACGAACTGCATCGTGATCAGGGTTATGTTCAATACCCCGAACGCTTTGGTGGAAAGGTGGCGAACCGTCAAAAGAAAAGACGCAAAATTCATCGCCCCGGTGATTCCATTCGCGCCGAACAACAGACCCGAGGCTGCCGCCAGCCGAGCCCAGATGACCTTTCCCTCAGGGTGGTCAAGCAGCGAACGCACGCGCGCCGAGGATGTGCCCAATCGAAAAACCTTCTTTTGAACGGAACTGCTTGGGAACGATCAGGGCATTCCCGAGCTGATAAACATCGCTTCAAACATTGCCATCAAGGAGGGCGTCAGCTGAGCTACCACCTCGTTCCAAGATCCCAATACAGTCGACGGCACATACACGATGTCGCCGCGCTGAACGTAGGTGTCACCAGCTTTGCCGGCCAGCACCGCATCCATGTCTACGGTCTCGGCCACCGGATGGTTCGCACCCGTACCGAGCCCGCCATGAATAACCTGGACGTCGCTCTTCTGGGCACCCACGCGAAATCCTTGAGCCGAGGCGATCGCTTCCGTGACAGTGATTGGACGCGACACAGGGATAGGCGTGGGTTTCGTAACATACCCCAACACGAACACTTGCTGTTGGACAACTTCCGGCACGTAAACCACGTCGCCCGTCTGGAGCACCACATTCTGGGTCTCATCGCCCGAGAATAAGAGGTGACCCAGGTTCACCGAGATTATTGCATCTTTACGGATCACGTAGGCTTGATCGACATTGGCCTGTGTGGTCAGACCCTTGCTTGAAAAGACCGCATCCTCGAGCGTATCGCCGTGATTAGTGTCGAGCTGGCGAACGCCCTGTTCAACGACCTGACCCACGACGTAGACGCGCTTCTGCGGTGGTTGCGCCAGGATAACTGCGACCCCGGGCGACCTGATGTATTGCGACAATCTTTCGGTCAGTTGATTTTGAAGTTCGGGCACGCTGAGTCCTGCAGCCTGCATGCCGCTAACAAAAAAATATGAAATGGTGCCGTCTGGGCCAATGAGCACCGTGCGGCGCATATCGTCGTCTTTGGCGGCATCGTACCGAAATACCGAAATATCAAGCTGGTCGCCGACGTTCAGGTGATATTGCGCGGGGCGGTAGGAGGCCGGCTGTATCGACAAGGTTTGAGAACCGCCTGGGGGTGGTGATAACTGAGAACCCTTAGGGGGCGAGACTGGACCGGGGACTTGACTAGGTATTGAGCCCATTGATTGCGGCCCACCCATGATACCAGACAATTGCGCGGGGGCCGTGTTTCCAGGCATGTTCGGCCAGGTCGGAGCCGGGGTCGTTGGCGGTGGTGAGCTCGGGAACTGACGTACGACGGAATCGTAGCTGGGGATTCCGGGCGAGCCAGGCATCTTCATGGCCCCTGAATTGCCGGCTCCATTCAAGTTCAATGGGAATGCCCCAGCAGGGGGATTCGGCATCATCGCAGGTTTTGGCGGTTGCTGCGTCGAGCATCCGGCCAGAAGAGTGGCGATGATCAACGTCCAGATAGTACGTGGCGACCTGAACCTACCTCTAGCCAGGGTGGCTTGTTCGAAAAGTCTCTTCTTCATGGCTGATCTCTCTAGTAACTAGAGAGTTCGGAAAGGACCTAACCCAATTTGAGTTTGCGACTTAGACCGAAGGCGACGGACGTCCATTGCCGGAAGTTGAGCTCTGCGTCGCCAACGCCGAAACGCGCCTCGGGGCGCCGGTGTGAGCGCCAGAGAAGAAAGCATCACGCCAGGCTTTCATACACAGCTCGTTATAAGAACGTCGATCGAACTCTCCACGCCGGCCCGACCAGTTGAACCAGAGGTTGACCGGAAAAACGAGTCCCATTTTGTCGCGCCGATCGAGCACTTTTTTCGGCAAATAACGCGCCGCCACCTGTCGCAAGATCCACTTAAGTGTGTATCCCCGGATCTTCATATCCGGTGGAATCGAAAACGCCAGTTCGATGAGCCGATGGTCCAAGAAGGGCGAGCGGTTTTCTAGGCCAAAAGCCGCCGCGGAACGGTCTTCCATCTGCAAGAGAGACACCAGTAGTGACTTGAATTCGGTGTAGCCCATTGCATGGACTAGGTTTTCGAACTCTTCGAAGTGTCGCGCAATGACTGATTTGACGGCATCGTCGGGTACAGAACCTCGGTTGAGCAGACGGGAGAAGCGGTCGAGTGTACTGCCGAGATAACCGCTGAGCAGGGGTTTGTAGAGTCGTAGCTCAGGCACCTCGTACAGCTCCTGCTCACGCACCAAAATCAGATAACGAGCATAGCCGGCGAACAGTTCGTCGGCGCCTTCCCCTGACATCACAATCTTGACCCGCTCCGCCGCGCGTCTGGCCAACATGAAGAGTGGAAACATACTGAAGGATCCAACGGGCATGTCGAGGTGATACATGATGGACGGCAGAGACTGCTCAAAGTCTTCCCGGGTCGGCTCGACCACGATGTGTTCGGTCTTGATATCCGCGGCGATCTCACGAGCGTACGCGAGCTCGTCGTATTTTTCGCCGTACGGGAAATGACACGAATAACAAAGTGCAGGGCGCGCGATGTAGGCCAGCAGCCCGGAATCGAGTCCTCCCGAGAGGTACAAAGCCATCGGCACATCAGCGCGGCGGCGCAATCGTACGGAGTCATTGAGCAACTCGTCGAACCGATCTAGTGCTTTGAGCGAATCGATCTCATACACGTTATCGATAACGTTCCAGTACTCGGACAAGCGCTTACCCTTGAGGCCCTGATCAATGCCGCGACAGAGCAACTTGTGACCCGGCGGCAGACATTTGACGCCGGCGAACAGCGTCGCTTCGCCGCTCATATACTCAAAGGCTGCGTACTCGTCGGTTATGTTGAGTTCCGGCCGCGGGATCTGGGTGAGAATCCCCTTGATTTCGGAAGCAAAAATAAATTCGTCACTGCTCTCGTGATAGTAGAGCGGCTTTTCGCCCGCTCGATCGCGTGCGGCGAACAGCAGGTCATTGGCAAAGTCGACAATGACGAAAGCAAACATGCCATTCAACTTGTCCAGGCAGCCCTGTCCCCATTGCCGATAGCTCGTGAGCAGAACCTCGGAATCGCAGTCGGTTCGAAAACTATGCCCCAGAGCCTTGAGCTCATCGCGCAGTTCGATGTAATTGTAAATTTCGCCGTTATACAGCAGCACCTGGTCGCCTCTGGGGTCGTGATTAACGACCGGCGCTAATCCGCCCGAGGTCACGTCGATAATCCGTAGCCTTGCCATCGCCAGGGAGACGGTATCCACCTTGTAATAGCCGGTGTCGTCTGGGCCGCGATGCTTCTGGGCCAGAATAATCTCCTCGATCCGGCCCGGGGCAAGCTGGCGTCCGGGCTGTTTAGCTATGATTCCTGCGATTGCGCACATTTGCTCTTACCTCTGCGCGGACGCTGCGGCGACCGCCGTTCGGGCCGAATGCTGGAAGGTTTTCTCGCGCACCTCGTCGGGGCTCTCATGCTGGAGAAAGATGCGGCCCCAGACTTCGAACATCAGCATGTGATACCACAGGGCGCGGGATTCGCCCGACGTCAGGATCGCCTCGCGGCAACGCTCCTTAGGTAAGCCGAAATAGTTCTCCCAAAAGCCGTCGGCGAATATCGAAAAATCGATGTAGTCGTAGAGGAAAGCCGTTGCGGGTACCGGGAATCCCTTCTTGGGTCGATAGATCACCTCGCGGGGCAGGTAATTTTCGGCCACCTGCTTGACAATCCATTTGCTCGTGGCACCACGCAGCTTGAGTCCCAGTGGCAGGTTAAGCGCAAATTCTGCGACTGTGTAATCGATAAATGGTACGCGGCACTCCACCGAGGCGGCCATGGTCATGCGGTCCTGCCGCATCAGAAGCGGCTCTAGAAACTCGCGCAAATCGGACAACATTGCCGCGAGCACCTCGTTCTCCACCGGATCATCGACGAAGCTGTAGGTTACCAGATCCTCGCGGCGCTCGGCCTCCCGCGCGAAAGTCCCCGAGACCAGATGAATCACCTCGCTGAGGCTGTTCTCGCGAGTCCGGAAACGCTGTCGGTAGAGTTGCTCGTCACGAAGCAGCATTCGCGACAAAGCATCGCGCACGGCAACCGGCAGCAAGCGCATGCGATGGCGCCACCGCAAGCCGCGAAGCAGACTCAAATGGCGCCACTCGTAGCCGCCAAACAGCTCATCGGCGCCCTCTCCTGAAAGCAGTACTTTGACGCCGGATGCGCGGGCCAGCTCGGAAAGATAGTACATCGGCACAGAGTTAATGATTACGAGCGGGTTATCGTTGAAGTAGGTCGCCCTGACGAAGCCGTCCTGCAAATCGTCCGGTTTTACTTCGTAGACGTTGAGGTCCGCACCGATATGGCGCGCAACCGTACGGGCAAAACTCACTTCGTCCCGATCGGCGAAGCCCTTGCTGCTGACCGTGAACAAACTGACATCGGAGCTCAGCTGCCGGGCCATGGCAGTAATCAGGCTCGAATCCAGTCCGCCACTGCACAATGTGCCCACCGGCACGTCGCTGATTAGACGGCGCTCGACGCTGGCCAGCAGAAGTTGCTGCAAGCGATCGACATTTTCCCGGTCCGAGCGCTTTCCTGAGGCGTCATACTCGGACGCGCTGATCTTGAGCCGCGGGTCATAAAACGGGTGGCAACCAAGACTGCCGTCGCGCAGCGACAAGGTCAAAAACGTACCCGGGCGCACGGCGTATATCGCATCAAACAGGGTCTGTTCGCCCGAACAACCCGAAAACAGGAATAGCTCCGCGACGCGCTCGCGCCGGAAATGGGTTGAAAACCCGCTTTCCAGAATTCCTTTTATCTCCGAGCTGAATACCAACTCCGGACCGCCCTTCCACCCGTAGTAGAGCGGCTTGATTCCGAAGCGGTCACGAACCAGAATCAGCTGCTGCGCCTGCTGGTCGAAAAGTGCAAAGGCGAACATTCCATTGAATTTTGCAAACGCCTCCAGACCCCACTGTTGGTAAGCGCGAAGGATTACCTCGGTATCGGTCTTGGAGCGAAAGATGTGTCCGTGGGTTTCGAGCTCGCTCCGAAGTTGCCGGAAGTTGTAGATCTCTCCGTTATAGGAGATCCAAAGGGTGCCGGCCTCGTCCGACATCGGCTGATGGCCGTTGCTGGAAAGATCAATAATGCTCAGGCGTCGATGGCCCAACGCGACTCGGCCGTCGGCGCTGAAGTAGTAGCCAGAATCGTCGGGACCGCGTAGCGCCTGCACGTCACACATTTTCCGCAAGCGCGTGCGGTCAAGCATGGAAGGCCTGTTGTGCGCCCAACCGGCAATACCGCACATGACTACTGACTCCGCGCTTCCGGCGAACAGAGAGCATATTTCCGCCGCCACCGGAAGTTGAAGAATTTGCTATAGCTCATTTGCCCGTAAGGTCTGAAACCTGCCTGCCAATGCGCATTGAGCGCGGGCACATTATCCGAAAAGACGATGGAGTAAACCCTTCGACAGCCGTCCTTCTGCAGCCAGTCCAGACGCGCGAGCAAAAGCCGGGCATAGATGCGTCGGCGCCGGAATGCGGGAAACATGAATCCGTCGTAGATGTAACCTTCATCTTGGCCCGGCGCTATCTCGATTCCGGAGCGGGCATCGATTTCGGTTTGAAGGCTGAGCCACCCATAGCCGCAGGCCCGTCCATCGGCCAGAGCGACAAACCCGCGTCTCCCGCTCTTGAGCCGTGCAGCAAAAACCGCGATTCGGCGCTCCGAAATAAAGCTCTCGGGTTCGCGAAATCTCCCGAGGTCAAACTCGTCCATCTGGCGGATGACCAGGTCGGACTCGGCAACCAACATTTCCACAGGTCCCGCCAGCGTGTTTTCCAGGATCATCACCCGCGCGGCGCCAAAAGAATCAACCACGATTCTGTTCGGTAGCTTGTACAGAATGCCTGTCAAACCTTGGCGCATAAGCAAAGTGCGCAGTCTCGTGCTCCGCGCAACCGGCGGGGGAACGGTGGCAGGAGATGAGGAGCACCAGTTTATCTCCACGCTAGCCTGCTGTGCTCGGATCTTTGCCAAGCATCTTCATCTTTTGGTCGGGAAGGACAACTTCGCGGCGTTCTTGGAGCGCTACGACGCTCCCGTGAATAGCAGCTGCAACATCTGAAGACAGTTTATGTCCTCCCGGCAGCCACGCTAAAGGCCCCTACCCAGGATCTGCCCTACCAGCTCGCCGTGATGGGCCCGATATGCTCGCCACGTAAACTGTTCGGCCCGCTCACGAGCCCGCACACCCATCTCTCTGCACAGTTCGGGGTCCTGGTAGAGCGTCAGGATCTTCTCCTTGAGAGCCGGGACGTCTCGGATCGGAATGACAAACCCTTCAAGCCCATCGCGAACCACCGATCCGGCGTTTTCGGTTGTGATGACGGGAAGTCCGCTGGCCAATGCCTCGTAGGTAACCAGCGCAGACCCCTCGTGAAGCGAGGGAAAGACAAATGCGTCCGCAGACTCAAAAACTCGCTGTATTTCCGCATGCGGTCGATTCGGAATATGCCTGAAATAAGAGCGATAGGAAGCCAATCCCTTCTCGATTCCGTCGATCCCTCCGACCATTACCAGCTCTATTTCCGGCCGCCAGAGCTGTTTCATGGCTTCCAGCAAATATTTAACACCTTTTCCTTGAGAGAGCCGGCCCACAAACAGCAAGCGAAATTTTTTGCCGGATCGGCGAGGTGCGGGTCGAAACCGGTTGACATCAACTCCATAGGGCAGGACTCTGATGCGTTCCGCCGCTACCCCTACATCGAGCAAGGTTCGCTTTACGTAGTCGGAGCCCGCCAATACCAAATCCGCGAGATGCACCTGATCGCGCGCTCGATCAAGAACCCAGTCAACTACCCCCGGATTACTATTTGGAGCGAAATCCGGATGTAATTCAGATTCTTCCCGATAGAGTCGAAGGGCGGACCGAACATGACCGCTCGCCTGGTTCAGGATACAAAAGATGCCGAGCGACTTCGCTTTGCGAAACGAATAAACGGCGTAATCATTCGAGCAGATGATTGCAGCAGGCCTCTCTCGCTCCAGGACCCGCGCGAGGGCACGATCAAACCATCCGGCACGCCATTGCCAGAAAGTGGCAATGATAGTTTTCGGAAACTTGAACCGGTGAGCAAGGACATAGAGCAACTCGGGGATGGGTACCATCCGAATGCGACTGGCGTCCAGCTCCGGTCGGTAGCGTCCCGAAAATCCTCGCTCGATCAGCTGGCGCACGGGACGTGAACATTCAAGGCAGGCGCGAACTATCTTGTTGGGCCGATAGTACAAGCCGGTCACGTATTTCTTTAGGTAGCCGGCCTCCTGCATGCTCAGTACGGCCTCGTACGAAAGCTGTGGGTTGCCGGGGTGCGCGACAATGACCCCGCTCAATGGCCCGTAAGGCTCCCGCATTGTACCTCCTCGCGATCGTTCACGGGTTCGAAGGAGTCCACAAAATGTATTGTTCGATGTTGCCCGTGCGATTCGAATTGAAGGAGATTCTCGTTCCGTCTGCACTTGGACTAGCCAGCGGCTGGGCCCAAAATGCCGCGCCTCGGCCGGGATTGGTCTGGGTTCGCGCCAAATTTTTTAGGTTCCCACTCAGGTCGATTGCGGCGATCTCGTCAAATGGCGGCGCATACTGCTCCTGGCGCGCGTTAGGAAAAGGGAAGAATCCCGCGACAAACCAATTGGTCACTCTGTCCGGCCATGAAAGGTGGAGGTTCTGTAGGTACCTGGTCCGTTCTTGCGGAATACTGTAGAGCACCCGGTCGTTGGTTCCATCAAGGTTCACCACATGGATTTCGAGAGGAGTCGGCGGCTGACCCCTGCCTCCGCCCGCCATCCTGAAATAAGCAAGCTTCCCTTCGGGCGAAAAGTCGTAATGTCCGCCCCCGCCGACGCCGTCGAAAACGTGAAAGGATCCGCCCGAATCGTCGTAGATGAACAACCCCTGGAACGGCGGGTTCGTCGAATTGCAATGCGTGGCAATATAATCGCGGAAACCAATATAGCGATCGTCTTTCCACGCGCTCCGGCACGCGCCGGGAAATCTGGCCGCGAAGCTCCGCTCCTCAGTCATGTCCGGAAGGCGGTAGGAATGAAATACATTGTCCGAGGTCGCGACTAAAATCCGGTCCCCCGTCTGATTCAACGACGGGCCGTTCGGTTTCAGCTGCAGCGGAGCAAATGATTTGAGTAACTGCGCCCGGTTGCTGGTTACGTCGAACCGATACAGGGCAGAGCCCCGCCAGGTATACAGCGTGTTCGGGTCGCGGCGGTCCCACACCAAGCGCCAGTCGTATTGGTCAATCGTGAACAACCGCTTGATGAAGCACCCGCGACCGTCGTAGAGCATGACCGACCAATTGCGCGACTCGCTGTCGCTATCGATCCCGAGGAGATAGCTGTTATCCGCGTTCCATGGATCACGATGATAATAGAGATTGTGACCATTGCGCCCTGGACTGAGTAGTTCAGTGATCTTACTGCCGTATACCGGGTCGACGAACTCGCGTGTGTTCGAACAGCGCGTGTCGGATTGAGTTCTACCGACCGAAGCACAGCAGAGACAGATACTGACACCAAGCACTGGAAGCAGGATTAGAACAGGACGCATCGTTTACCTCTAAGACAAGAGTCACCCAGGGAGGTCACAGACTTCCGAGCGTCGCGCGAACTCGAGCACGTACCGATGATTGACGTTCAGCGATGCAACGGATTTTACTGCTGTCACAATCGCTTCGCATCAGGCGCTCGGTGGCCATCGGTCGAAAACTACTGATGTTCCACTCAGACACAGAAAACGCCAAGCCAGGCCTTCGACGACTATCGCGATGTGCTGGACCTGATCTGTCATACAGTCGATTTCTTCTGCCCTGCGATCAAGTGAGAACTTGATTGACCACAATTCCCAGGCGCTTGGCATCCACATGTCGCAGCAAGTCAAGACAGGCACGCGCGGTTTCCGTGGCCTTTACGCGATTCTCGCCGTTGACCACCAATACCAGTGCCTCGAGCTCTTGCAGCATCTCTGCCGCGTCGGGAAATTCCAAAAGTGGAGGCATGTCGATCAAAACCACATCGTTTTGTTCCTTGAGTTGCTCGAGACATTCGCGAAACCGCGGGCCCTGAAACAGCAAGTCGGAGTTGGCCGGGACCAGCTCCCCGTGAGCCTTGGCCGGAAGCAACTGAACCTCGTCGCTGATCGGCACCAAAGCCTCCTCGAGGGTGCTTTCTCCGGTGAGGACCTGGAGCAGACCGGACTTAGGCCTCATGCCCAGCTTTGGTGCCATTCCAACCGTCCGCAGGTCTGCATCGAGAATCGCCGCGCGTCTACGTTCCTCGACCAGAGCGCGGGCCAGTTGCAGCGTGACGGTCGAGCGCCCTTCCCTGGCATGACCGCTGATGATTCCGATCACACGTGGCGCCTGCTGACCCCAGACCAACCGTAAACTCGAGCGCATTACGCGGAACTCGTTCAAGCTGACCAGGCCGTCGTCGTTCCTCAGGCGGCGAGGGCTGAGAGCTCGCGACTTCGGCACG
>Ga0126381_100006734_pt1 | contig 12742 bp, 11 predicted proteins | sample PanSoiMetPlot_28_FD_96465 | JGI IMG/M metagenome (GOLD analysis project Ga0126381, IMG submission 96465) | Tropical forest soil microbial communities from Panama - MetaG Plot_28 | ecosystem: Environmental > Terrestrial > Soil > Tropical forest > Bulk soil | place: Panama | collected 2016-02-17
AGGCCAAGATCGCCCGTCGGCGAGCACCATTAGGTGCGAGCCCAGACGATCTGGACGAGGCTAACGTGCGCAGCACGTTAAGGGCTTGGGCCCGGCCGAGGCCAAGATCGCCCGTCGGCGAGCCACCATTAGGTGCGAGCCCAGGCGATCTGGACTTCTTATCACCACGTCGCCAGCATTCCAGCGACCGCAGCGGCCATCGCACCCGTCGCAAGCCATCCGAGCGCTTTCAGTCGCCGGGTGACAGTGAAGCGCCCCATGACCTTGGGGTCATCGGCGAGCAGCATCATCACCATCATGATCGGTACCGCGATCACGCCGTTGATCACGGCGCTCCAGAACAGCGCTTTGATGGGATCGATCGGCGAGAAATCGAGCGCGACCCCACCCAGCGTCGCCAGCGCGATCATCGCGTAAAACTCGCGCGCCTCTAGAAGCTTCAGGTCCAGGCCGCGCTTCCATTCGAAGGTCTCGGCGAGAGCGTATGCCGCGGAGCCGGCGAGCACCGGGACGGCGATCAAGCCGGTGCCGATGATGCCGAGCGCGAACAGCAAAAAAGCGAAATCACCCGCGAGGGGTCGCAATGCTTCGGCCGCCTGTGCCGACGTCTGGATATCGGTCACTCCTGCGGCGTTCAGCGTGGCCGCGGTACCCAGGATGATGCAGAAGGCGACGATGTTCGAGAACCCCATCCCGAGGTAGGTGTCGATCTTGATGCGCCGGAGATGTTCTTCTGCACCTTGGGGGGCGTGCGCGAGCGCGTCGGCATTGGGATCGGCGGCGAGCTCCTCGACTTCGTGCGACGCCTGCCAGAAGAACAGGTACGGACTGATGGTGGTGCCGAACACCGCCACGACCACGGTCAGATAATCGGCGGTAAAGGCGAAATGAGGCGTCAGAGAATGTGCGGCTACCTCGCGCCACGGAATATCGATGGTCAGGACGAGTGCGACATACGACAACAGTGCCAGCGTCAGCCATTTCAGGTAGCGGACGTAACGCTGATACGTGAGAAACACCTGCAGAAGCAGACATGCGCCACCGAACAATACCACGTAGACATGCGACGGGCCGCCGACGACCAGATGCAATGCCTCGCCCATGGCCGCGATGTCGGCAGCGATATTGATGGTGTTGGCGACGACAAGAAGAGCCACCACCCCATAGAGCACGACGCGCGGAAAGTGCCTTCCGATGTTCGAGGCGAGACCGTGTCCGGTCACCCGTCCGATGCGCGCGCTGACCAGTTGGATGCCGACCATCAACGGATAGGTGAATACGATCGTCCACAGCGTGAGGAAGCCGAACTTCGCACCGGCCTGCGAATACGTTGCGATTCCCGACGGATCGTCGTCCGCGGCCCCGGTGATCAAGCCGGGACCGAGTTGACGTGCCCAGTCGCGAATCGTGCTTTGCATTGGCCGATCTGTCGCCGGTGGCGCGGCGAGTATAACCCGGGACACTGCGTGCGAAGATGACCAGACCCACGCAGCGCGGACAGGAGCCCGAAAGAAAAAAGGCCCGCGCAGCGCGGGCCCTTTATCCTCGGTTTGCGAGCTTGGCGCCCGCGGCTGAAATTACGGCAACATGCTGTGGTCGTAGGTCCTGATGTCCCGGTTATGGGTCTCGGTAAGGAACACCGACCCGATGATCAGCGTCATGATCGATACCACGATCGGATACCAAAGCCCGTAATAGATATCTCCGGTGGCGGCGACCATCGCCGTGGCGGTCAGCGGGAGCATGCCGCCGAACCACCCGTTGCCGATGTGATAGGGAAGCGACATCGACGTGTAGCGGATCTTGGTCGGGAAAAGCTCAACCAGGAAAGCCGCGATCGGGCCATACACCATGGTCACGTAGATCACCATGATCACCAGGATCACCTCGGTCATGAACCAGTTGACCTGGGATTTGTCGGCACCGCTCCTGTAGCCGGCGGCCTTGAGCGTGTCCTCGAGCTTCTTCTGATCCCAGCCTTCGATGCGGGTCGTGCCGATCGTGGTTACCACCGCCGCTCCCGACTCAGGAGAAACGGACTTGAACGACAGTCCCTGCTTGGTGAGGAAGTCCTTGGTGCGGTCGCAGTCCGAGAACTTGCTCCATGGCCCGACGAAGAGGTGGAACTGGCAATCGGTCGCGGCCACCGTGATCGGCGTCTTGGCCGCGAACTCTTCGAGCGCGGGGTTGACGTAATGCGTGAGCGCACCGAACAGCGGGAAATACGTCACGGCGGCGATGAGGCAACCTGCCAGGATGATTTTCAGCCGCCCGATCTTGTCGGAAAGCCAACCGAAGAAGACGAAGAACGGCGTTCCAATGAGCAGCGACAGACCGATCAGCGTGTACGCCGACACGTAGTCCAATTTGAGCGTGATGGTTAGGAAGAACAAGGCGTAAAACTGCCCGGTGTACCAGACAACGCCCTGCCCTGCGGTCGCGCCGAGGAGCGCGAGCAGCACGTACTTGTTGTTCGGGTACTTGAAGAAGCTATCGCTCAACGGCGACTTCGACCCTTTGCCCTCGGACTTCATTTTCTGAAATACTGGCGACTCGTGCAGCTTGAGCCGGATGTAGATCGAAAAGACGAGCAGGATCAGCGACGCCCAGAACGGAATCCGCCAACCCCATTCGGCGAAAGACTTGGTGTCCATGTTGCTGCGGCACAGGTAGATGACGAGCAGTGCCAGGAACAATCCCAGGGTCGCCGTCGTCTGGATCCAGCTTGTGTCATACCCGCGCTTGTTGTGCGGAGCGTGCTCGGCCACGTAGGTTGCGGCACCACCGTACTCTCCGCCCAGCGCGAGCCCTTGCACGAGTCGCAGAGTCACCATCAATATCGGAGCGAACCATCCGATCGATGAATAGGTCGGGAGCAGGCCGACCAGGAAGGTCGATCCCCCCATGAAAACGATGGTGACAAGAAAGGTGTATTTGCGTCCTACCAGATCCCCTATGCGTCCGAATACCAGCGCGCCAAAAGGACGTACGAGGAATCCGGCGGCGTAGGCCGCAAACGCCGATAGGAGCGCCGCGGTCTGGTTGCCAGGAGGGAAGAACAGCGCTGCGAAAAACGGTGCCAGGACCGCGTACAGATAGAAGTCATACCACTCGAAGACCGTTCCCAAGGAGGAAGCGAATATCACCTTCCTCTCTTCGGTGCCCATACTCTTGATGGACTCTTCCTCTAAGAACCGCTTGCCTGCCTTAACGTCCGCCATCGTCATCTCCCCCAAAAGGGTTGTTCAATGGACGCGTTGGATGCGTCGAACCCACCCCCTCCGACGACTTCCAACAGCTATGCCCCCCCAAAAAAGCTGGTCAATAGTATCTCAGCCGCACCTTACGTGGAACTTACATGTGTCGCCGACTGCTCCGCCATATTGCGGCGCATCATCGGCCGCAGCAGCTTAAGCGACGGCACCTCTTATCCTGCCGCCTGCGGTTCAAGCAACGACTTGATCTTGGCCATCAAATCTCGCGTCGAGAAAGGCTTGGTGATGTAAATGTCGGCGCCCAGCGATAACCCCCTGGTCACCTCGGCATCGCGTCCCTTGGCCGAGAGCATGATGACCTTGATATTCCGCCAGTCGTCGCGCTCGCGGATTCGCGTGCACACTTCGTAGCCGCTTTTCAGAGGCATCATCACGTCGAGCAGAACCAGATCCGGATGGTTCGACTCGACGAGCTCGAGCGCTTCTTCGCCATTGCGCGCGATGTGCACCTCGTATCCGCCACGCTGAAGCAGGAATTCGACTGCAGCGACGATACTCGGCTCGTCGTCGGCAATGAGTATTTTCTTGGTCACGTCTCTAGGGCCCCGGTGGGCAAAGTAAAGGAAAAGCGAGCGCCTTGCCCCAAGCTGCTCTCGACCCACATCCTGCCGCCAAAATGCTCCACGATCTGCCTGCTTATGTGAAGCCCAAGTCCGCTCCCGTGCGGCTTGTCGGTGAGCGTATCTCCCACTTGATGGAATTTACTGAAGATGACTTCATGATTCTCCACCCCGACTCCGAGGCCATTGTCGCACACGTCCACGCGCAGACTGCCGTCGCGCTCCGACAGGGCGATCTCGACCCGGCCTTTCTCCGTATCGCAGAATTTGACCGCATTAGACAGCAGATTGAGCATGACCTGGATCATGCGGTCCAGATCGACGGTGACGCTCGACACCCGTTCGGGAAGCCGCGCTTCGACCTCGATGTTCTTTTCCTTGAACAGTTGCTCCATCGCAGCGAGGGTGTCGGAGATCACTTCCTTCATATCGACTCGCGTTTCAACCCAGTCCGCCTTGCCCGACTCGATCTTTGACAGATCGAGCACCTGATTGATGAGGCGTGTCAGGCGCTCCGCCTCTTTGGTGATGATGCCGAGGAATTTCTGCCGCTGCTCGCTCTCCACGTCGGGATCGTCGAGCAGGATTTCGGTGAAAGCACGGATCGAAGTAAGCGGCGTGCGTAGCTCGTGGGTGACGGTCGAGACGAAATCGTCCTTCAGGCGGTCGAGCTCGGTCAATCGCATATTGGCCTGGCGCAGCTCGGCTGTCGCTGCTTCGAGCTCGCGCGACTTCTGCTCGAGCTTGTGACTGTAAACGACCACCTGCGACGCCTCGTCGAGCACTTCGCGGACTTCTTCGATACTGAGCGCCTCCTCCTTGACCACGGAGGCCACCATGACGCGCGCCGATGCCGCGCCGATCGCACCCGCGAGCTGAACTTCCACGTGATGCACCAGCTCGGCGTCGGCGACTAGCGCATCGGCAGGCCAGCGCAACCCTCTCGCCTTGGCGTATTCGTCGAACGCGCTCTGAGCAGTCGTGGTGCCCAGAAACCGGACCAGCAAGGAGTAAAGGTCCGGCACCGAAGCCGTGCCGCGCCAAAAGCGGGCTCCGCCTGGTCCGCCGGTGTGGCGAAATACGTCCACGAACAGGCTGGCCTGGCGGTGCTCGTCGGCACTGGGCGACGTAAAGAGCGACGCTCCAACATAGGCGCCCACGTTGGCGATCAGGCTCCAGATCATCGCGTGGCTTATCTGATCGAGACCCGTCAACCCGAACAGCTGCAGCGGCTTCAATAGCTCGATAGCGAGCGGACCTTCGTCAAGCAGGCTGATGGGCAGCCAGCCTGAGCGGGCCAGCGCCGGCAAAAGCAGGGTGTAGAGCCAAACTGCGAAGCCGGCGGTAAGCCCGCAAAGTGCGCCAGTGCGCGTGCCGCCTTTCCAGAAGATGCCTCCCAATATCGCCGGGGCGAATTGCGCAACGGCGGCGAAAGAGATGAGTCCGATGGAGACCAGCGCGTAGGCCTCGCCGGCGAGCTTGAAGTAAATGTAGCCGAGCAAGAGGATGAGCACGATCGCTCCGCGCCGGATGCCGAGAAGCAATCCGGTCAAGTCGCGGCGCTCGCCTAGCTTCAATCGCTTCATTCGCAGCAGCACCGGCATCACCAGGTCGTTGCAGACCATGGTCGACAAAGCGATGGTCTCGACGATAACCATGCCCGTGGCCGCGGATAGACCTCCGATGAAGACGAGCAAGGCAAGCAGCTCCTGCTTCTCGGCCATGGGCAGCGTGAGCACGAAAGTGTCGGCATCAACGCTTCCGTCGGGAAAGCGAAGCAAGCCGCCGAAGGCGATGGGAAGCACAAACACGTTGATAGCCAGCATGTACACCGGAAACAGCCAGATCGCCTTGTTGATGTGCTTTTCGTCGACGTTCTCGATGACCGCGACCTGGAATTGCCGCGGCAGAAACATGATCGCCATCATCGAAAGAATGGTGAGCCAGACCCAGTTGGCGTAGCCGCCGGCGACTCCTTCCAGCGGCGCCAGCATGGGGTTGAGCTTCGGGTCTGCCGCAGCGCGCCCGAAGAGATCCCCCAAGCCGTTGTACATGCCGAAGGTGACGAATACGCCCACCGCGAGGAACGCCAGCAGCTTCACCAGAGACTCGAAAGCGATGGCGGCGACCATGCCTTGATGGTGCTCCGCCGCATCGAGATGCCGGGTGCCGAAAGCGATGGTGAACGCTGCGAGTATCAGCGCCACCCAGAGCGCGGTGTCCTGGCGGGCGGAGATTGCCCCGACAGAGGACGGCATGGCGATTTCAGGATATTGCACCAGAATCGTGAAGCTGCTCGACACGGCTTTGAGCTGCAGCGAGATATACGGAAGGATGCCGATGACCGCAATGACGGTGACCAGGCCGCCTAGCAGCGCGCTCTTGCCGTAACGCGAGGCGATGAAGTCGGCGAGCGATGTGATGCGGTTCTGCTTGGAGATGCGCAGGATCTTGCGCAGGACGACCCACCACAGCGCGATCATCAGCGTCGGGCCGACGTAAATCGGCAGGAAGCCCACGCCGTCGCTGGCCGCGCGGCCCACGCTGCCGTAGAAGGTCCACGCCGTCGCATAGACCGCCAGCGAGAGGCTGTACACGTACGGGCTCGCAATGACTGAGCGGCCGGCGTCGGCGCGCCCGTCGGCGTAGTAGGCGATCGCGAACAGCACCCCGAGATACAGGAACGCGATAAGGACAATGGCGGTTTCGTGGAGCATGGTGCCTTGCGACTACGCCGCTCTAGCTCCCCGACTCGGCGACGTATCCCATCAGGCCGATCAGCGCCGCCCAGGCGATGAACAAATAAGCGTAAAGGACCGGCACCCCGAACAGCGACCCCGACACGTTGAACAGTGCGAGCACGGGGTAGTTGAACAAGACCATGCCCAGCATGCACAGCGCCACGAAGCGCTGGCCTTTGCTTTCGAGTTCGTTCATCGCTTCTCCTTTGCCGATCGCCGCTAAACGGCCCGCGAGCGCACCACCGTGACCGTGCAAGGGGCTTGAGCCGCAACCACGGCGCACACGCCCGGGAACAGACGCGTCGGCGTGCCATCGCGCGGCGCACCGAGAAGTACATGATCGACTTCGTTCATCGTAGCGTAGTCGACGATCGCCGCGGCGGGCTTGTCCGACTCCAGCACGTGATAAGTGACACGCTCCTCAGCCAGCTGCAGCGGCTTCGCCCAGCGGCGAAGGTTCACCAGATGCTTGATGTGCCTGCCGGTCGCCGTGTCCTCGTAACGCTCCCCGCTTAAGCTCGCCGCGGGGGGCACCGCAGTCACGCAGGCGATGCGGCAGTGGTCGTCCGCTGCCGCAAGGCGTCTCGTCGCATCCTGGAGCGCCTCGAACAGCGCGTCTTCCGGCTGCGCCGGCGCGATCGCCACCAGCACGATAGGCGCCGGACCGCTCTGTAGCGACGGCGGTGGACACGGTGCCGGCTCAAACCTTCTCGCCCTGACCCAGCGTCGCGCAAGCGCTCCCAAGCCCGAGCGCCGCCGGCGCGACGCACGCTCGCTTAAGCTCGCATGCGATGGATTGGCGAGGTCGAAAGCGGCCTCGGCCGCCGAAGCGTAGCGGTCGCGAGCGTCGATCTCCAGGCAGCGCAGGATGATCTCCTGCAGCCAATCCGGAGTCGCAGGAACATGCGCACGCGGAGGCAACGGATCGCGGTAGAGACGCCGGCGCAATTCCTTGCGGCTGCTCGGATTGCCGAATGGCAGACGTCCGGTGGCAAGCTGATAGAGCATGGCGCCCAACGCGAAAATATCGCTCCGTGGGTCGCAGCGTACGCCGACGACCTGCTCCGGCGCCATGTAGACCCAGTTGCCGACGGGATATCTGAGCTCTTCGGCCAGGAGATCGGGGTACTGGGCGTGATGCGCGAGACCGAAGTCGATGAGCGCAGCTTCACCGCTCGGACGGTAGAGCACGTTAGTCGGCTTTAAGTCGAGGTGGGCAACGTCCTGCCGATGCACATCGTGCAGGGCGAGTGCAAGCGTCGCGCCCAGACGCGCGATCTCTTCCGGTGCGTTCGGAGCGCGTTGAACCCAATCGTCGAGACGAGTGCCGTCGATGTGTTCCATCACCAGATACGGCGTGGTCTCGACATCCCCGAAGGCAACCAGAGTCGGATGGTGAGGACTCTGCGGAAGGGCGCCCAGCACCATGCGGCAGACCTCGAACGCGATCACGTTCACCGCGCGCTCGCCCGGACCCAGACGGGGAATCTTGATGATCAGCGGCAGCGGTCCATCGGGACCCGTCAGGCGATAGATCGTCGCCATGCTGCCGGCGTGGATCACATCGCCCAAGCGAAACCCGTCGATTTCGGTGCCAGGCTCCAGCATCTGCGTCAAGGCCTGTTAACAGGCACTAGGCGCCTCGCTCGAGGCGCAAAGCGACGCGCTCGGGAAGCCCGGCGGATCGAATCTTCCGCGCGGCAAGCGGAAAGTCATAGGGCACGCGGAAAAAAGTCAGCCGCTCGCGCTCGAGATCGGCAAGCGCATAGCATGCCTTGTTGCTGCGATCGCGCGGCTGGCCGGCGGAGCCCACGATCGCCAGCCATTGGCGATGCTTGCCCGTCGGAATCGGTGTACCCGGCACCGGCCGGAAAGGCATCGGGTGGCCGTCGGCGCCCATGTAAAACAGCTTCTGTTCGTGCACATGCCCGCAGAAGACATAACTGGCGTTCGCGGACCGGAGGCTGTCTTCGGCTTCTCTCAAGCTGGTTACGTAGATCCATTGCTCGGGCGCTGCAGCGCTTGCGTGCACGAACAGCATGTCACCCTGCCTGACCGAGAGCGGCAGACCGGCGAGGAACGCGCGCTGCTTGTCTCCAAGCTGCGCTTGCGTCCAGTCGATGGTGACTTTCGCGTGACTGCTCAGCGTATCATCCGGACGGCCGAGCGCGGCGGCATCGTGATTGCCGAGCACAACGACGGCTCCGTCGGCAGCGTGCTGTTCGATCAAGTCGAGCACCGCAACGGGATCGGCGCCGTAGCCGACCAGGTCGCCCAGGAACGCAAAGCGATCCGCCCCCAGCGCCTTGGCATGGGAAAGACAGGCGGTGATCGCCTCCAGGTTGCTGTGTATGTCGGCGAACAGGGCCAGCTTCATCGCGGGTGCGCGCGCACCATTAGGAAACCGCCGCCTTCACACGTCGAGCCCGAAATGTACCACCGTGCGCGGTGGAGTCGAAGAGTAAGCCGCAAAGCGCGATTGGAGACATGGGCGGCGATGCGATAGAGTTGCCGCGAACCTCTCGCACACAGGCAAATCGCCGTTGATCATCGCCCTGCTCTCCGACATTCACGGCAATCTGGAAGCGCTGAGCGCGTGTCTCAAACACGCGGACCAAGCCGGTGCCGGACGCTATGCATTCCTTGGTGATCTCGTCGGATATGGCGCCGATCCTCAAGCTGTTGTCGACACCATTGCCCGGTACGCCGACCGAGGAGCCGTGGTCGTCAAGGGCAACCACGACGAGGCGGTCGAGAAGACGCCGCGCTACATGAACGAGTCGGTGCGCGCAGTCATCGACTGGACACGCCAGGCATTGAGCGACGACGGCAAGGCGTTTCTTTCGTCGTTGTCGCTTTGCGTGCGGGAGTCGGACTTCTGTTTCGTCCATGCCTCGGCGGCATCCCCGCAGCGCTGGGATTACATCGACAGCGCTGCCGCCGCGCGGCGCAGTATCGAGGCCGCGCAGGTGATCTACACCTTCTGCGGCCACGTCCACGATCAGGAGCTATATTTCCAGGGGGCTGGCGGCAAGACGATGGCGTTCAAGCCAATAGCGGGTACCCCTGTTCCCATTGGCCGGCACCGCCGCTGGCTGGCGATCGTCGGGTCGGTAGGGCAGCCGCGAGACAACAATCCCGCAGCGGCTTACGCCCTGTTCGACACCGAGCGTGAGCGGATTACCTTCCGCCGGGTTCCTTATGATCACATTGCCGCCGCGCGCAAGATCCGCGAAGCCGGTCTGCCGGTTTCCATCGCCTACCGCGTGGAGAAAGGCATATGAGCGATCGCTGTGCAGGCAGCGAGCTCGACGGCTTCCGCATCGGAGATCGCATTCATTCCGGCGCGATGGGCTACATCTATCGCGTCGACGGTGGGGACGGAGCGTTCCCCAAGATCATGAAGGTTCCTCGCGTTGGTCCAGGAGAATCCGGAGAAGGCGTGATCAGCTACGAGACAGAGGCCATGGTATTGCCTGCGTTGTCGGGACCCCACGTGCCGCGCTTCGTGGCGATGGGAAACCTCTCCAAGACGCCCTATCTCGTGACCGAATGGGTCGAGGGCGAGAGCCTCCAGCACCTCATCAATCGCGGCGCGCTTGCGCCCGACCGGACCGCGTCGCTCGGATCTGCAATCGCCGACGCCGTGCACAGCCTGCACCTGCAGGACGTGGTTCATCTCGATCTCAAGCCGGACAATGTCATCATCAAAGCCGACGCCACGGTCGTTCTGATCGATTTCGGGCTCGCCTACCATGCGCACTTCCCCGATCTGCTCGCCGAGGAGCACCGCTTCGCCGCAGGGTCGGCGCCGTACATTTCGCCTGAGCAGGTGCTTGGGCGGCGCTCCGACCCGCGCAGCGACATTTTTTCGCTCGGCGCAATGCTCTATGAGATGGCGACGGGAGAGCTGCCCTTCGGCGTGCCGTCGACCATGGCGGGTCTCCGCGACCGCTTGTGGCTCGACCCTGTGCCTCCCAGGGTACGTTCGCCATCGGTCCCGCCCTGGCTGCAGGAGATCGTTCTGCGCTGCCTCGAGCCCGACGCCGAAGATCGCTACCAATCGGCCGCGCTTGTGGCGTTCGATCTACGCAACCCCGATCAGGTCGCACTGACTGCTCGTGCTCGCAAATCGGCACGGGCCGGCTTGCTCGAGCAGACCCGGCGCTGGTGGCGTACCCGTGATCGGCGTCCGGGGCCGCACGCGCTGCCCAAGTCGCAGGTCAGTGCAACGCCCGTCGTCATGGTGGCAGTCGACACAACGCACCCTGATGACGAGAGGCAGCCAGCACTGCAGCGAGCGACCGCGCAAGTGCTGTCGCTGTCCGCGGAGTTCCGGCTGATCTGCGTGTCGGTGATTCGCCGCTCGGTGGCCGCCGGAGGCGCTGAGGGCGGCGAGAGTGCGTCCGGAGCCTACCTCGACCACCTCGTGAGACTGCGCCATTGGGTAGAGCCGCTGCACCTGCCACCGCGCCGGCTCTCCCTCCACGTCATAGAATCCGCCAATCCGGAAGGCGCGCTGCTGGAGTTTGCGCGACGGAACAACGTCGACTTGATCGTGCTTGGCGCGCCACACCCGGCCCAACTCGGGCTCGCGTGGTGGCGCTCGATCGCGTCAGGGGTCACCGCGAACGCGAATTGCACCGTTCACGTGGTGCGCGTTCCGGCTGCAGCAAGTTAACGCGACGTGAGGTTGCGGCGGCGCGAATCAGCGCATCACTGATCCGTCGGCGCCTCGAGGCAGTAGCCGACTCCGCGCACCGTCGAGATCCTGACGCCGCCCGGCGCGAGCTTCTTGCGCAGGCGATGCACATAGACCTCGATTGCGTTGGCGCTCACTTCCTCGCCCCATTCGCAAAGGTGCTCCACGAGCTGGTCCTTGGGCACCAGCCTTCCCGCTCGCTGCAAAAACAGTTCGAGCAGAGAAAGCTCGCGCGCGGAAAGCTCGAGACGCTCCCCGCATAGCTCGGCGACGCGTCCAACTTGATCGAAAATCAGGCTTCCGTGCTTCATCAGCGCCGGGCCCCCGGACAGGCCGCGACGGGTGAGCGCGCGCGCCCGCGCTTCCAGCTCGGCGAGCTGAAACGGCTTGGCAAGGTAGTCATCTGCACCGGCGTCGAGGCCCCGCACGCGGTCGGTAACACTGTCGAGCGCGGTGAGCATCAATACCGGCACCCGCGAGTTGCGGGCTCGAAGGCGCCTCAAGACCTCGAGCCCAGAGAGCTTGGGAAGGGTGATGTCGAGGATCAGCAGATCGAAATCGTTGGCGCCGAGTGCTGCATCGGCCTCGCCACCGTTCTTCGCCCAGTCCACCGCATAGCCGGATTGTCGTAGCGTACGCCGCAGCCCATCCGCGAGCACAGGATCGTCCTCGGCGATGAGAATGCGCATCAATGTCCTCCTGGCGCGGGAGCGCCGGAGTTCAGTCTAGCAAAGAAAGGACAGAACGAATGATTGCCTTGCAGGTCCCTTGCTACGGCGTGGAGCAAAGCGGCAGGGCGAAGGATTGCAGCACTTCTCCGCTGGTCGAGTCTTCGACAAGCGCGGCGAGCGCGATCGGACCCGTTTCCGAGGGAAGCGGAAATGTCAGCCGGTCACGCAACTCGCCGTCGGCCGCCACCGGCATGCCTGCCGCCCACTGGCGTACCACGCGATCATGGCTTAAGCGTTTTCCCGCGTTCTCGCCGGCCTTGACTTCGCTCACCAGGCGGTCCTGTACCAGCGCGACTGCGACGCGTGCACGGCTGCGCTCCGACGCATCCGGGACGCTTACATGGACATCCACGTGCACCTTGCCGCCCTCGCTTTGCGCCGCGAGCTCGACCGTGGCGCGGGCGCGGCGCGCATTGACGGCGGCGATTGCAGCTGCAGCGTCAGCCTGCGTCCGCCACTGCGAGAAGTCGCGTCCTTGGAGCAGGATTTGCGGCGTATAAACGAACGCGCTGTGCTGACGTCGCATCTGCTCATACTGTCGCTGCGTAAAGGCGGCGCTGGCAAACCGGTCTTTCCAGCCGAGCCGGTCCCAATAATCCACATGCAGCCCGAGCGGAACGACCCGATCGGCGCGCGCTTCCAACTGCGACAGCCAGCGGTCGGCCGGAGGGCAGCTATCGCAGCCCTCGGATGTGTACAGCTCGATCAGCGCTACCGCATGTGGCGGGCTTTG
>Ga0126381_100006735_pt1 | contig 12738 bp, 14 predicted proteins | sample PanSoiMetPlot_28_FD_96465 | JGI IMG/M metagenome (GOLD analysis project Ga0126381, IMG submission 96465) | Tropical forest soil microbial communities from Panama - MetaG Plot_28 | ecosystem: Environmental > Terrestrial > Soil > Tropical forest > Bulk soil | place: Panama | collected 2016-02-17
GATGGACCGGGAATCGATGACCGGCATACGGGAGACCCTATCGAAAAACCTGCGCAACGCCGCCTCGCGGTTCGCCGGTGCGGGGCCAGCGATGCGTGACAACCGCTCTGCGATCGCCCGTTGCACCGCCGTCTCGACGTCTTCGCCGGTCAGGCGAGCCAGACGCTGGGCGAGTTCATCAACCTTTGGCGATGCGATATTCATGCCCTACGCTCCACCATGCGACGGAAGACCATAGCATTCCCGCCACACCCGGTCATAGGCATCGACGTTCCCGACCGCCCGTAGGCGGGGCGGAAATAAGCAGCATCTGGTAAGCCCTTCCCCGCATGTTATCTGAGAACGATGAACCGTCAGGAAATCCTTGCCAAGCTGCGGGAGAATGAAGCCGCCTTGTGTGCGCGCGGCGTCAGTCACGCGGCGTTGTTCGGTTCGCGCGCGGGGCGACGCCCGCCCCGACAGTGACATCGACATCATCGTGGAATTTGATCCGGCGGCGCATGTCACGGTGTTCAACTACGCCGGCTTAAAGGACTACATCGCCGGTTTGTTCGACGGCCCGGTCGATGTGGTCAGCCGCGAGGGGTTGAAGCCTTACGTTCGCCCGGCCGTAATAACCGACGCGATTTATGCGTTCTGATACCGCGATTGCTGCGCTGCGCGACATTGCGCATCACATCGATCTTACTTTGAGCTTTACGGCGGGCTTCGATTACAAGCGTTCGCGGCCAGCCCACCGTTTGTGGCCGGGCTTGTCCCGGCCACCCACGACTCGTGATTTCGGCACAAGGCACGAGACGTCAGCGACCTGCGATCAGCGGTCATCGGCTTAGCTCCGGCCTGACAGCTGGGATTCGAAACGCGCTCTGAGGACGTCTATGGGCGAGCGCTAATCTCGCCCTGAAGAAATTTCACCGCACGTACTAGCACCAAATCCCGGCCCACGGTTTTATATGTGCCCACCACTCCTCCGGTGTTGTTATGCGGAGAGGTACTTGTCTCAGGCTTTTACGTTGCCTGACAATAGTAGCCCGGTCACCGGTGCAGAAACCGTCACAGCCAAACCCTAGTGCATTGCCGATCAGCTCGCGGTCAGCACGCTCGAAAAGGTGATGGAGGATCTGCTGGTGCAGCTTAGGCGCCTGCACGCCGCGCTTCAGTCAGCGGCGGACGGGGCAGTCACTGCGCCGCAATAGCCTACTGGATCGAATCCAACGTGTGCTGCCCGTGTCTGACGGCTGCCGCGGCTTGACGAGATCGGCACGCGGTGTCATGTGTGTATTACATTTGTGAAAATGTAATGGAGGCCGCGTGGAATCGGCCATTACCAGCAAAGGCCAGGCGACGATCCCGAAGGCCGTTCGTGATCATCTCCAACTGAAACCCGGCGACCGGGTGAAATTTTTTATCCATCCGGATGGCAGTGTGGTGATCTTGCCAAAGCTTCCGGTGGCGGCGCTGCGCGGCGTCGTCAAGGCTCGTCGGCGGCGGGTGTCGATCGAAGAGATGAATGAGGCCACTGCGGCAGGCGCGGCCGAGTATGAAATGCGCCGCAAGCCGCGATGATCGGACTCGATAGCAATGTTCTGGTCCGCTACATTGCGCAAGACGACGCGGTTCAATCGCGGATTGCGACGGGTTTCATCGAGCGGCTCAGCGAGCGAGATCCGGGCTTTATCAGCGTTGTCGCGATGACCGAGACAGCCTGGGTGCTCGAACGCGCCTACCGGCTCTCCGCCGCAGAGGTCGCCAAAGCGATCGAGCGCACGCTCCAGGCCGATGCTCTCGTCGTCGAAAGCGAGCAGGAAGTGTTCGCTGCGATGATCGCGCTCAAGGAAGCACGCGGCTCTTTCGCCGACGCGCTCATTGGCGCGCTCGGCGCCAAGGCCGGCTGTTCCGCGACCGTGACATTCGATCGAGGGGCGCTTCTGCTTCCCGGCTTCGAGCTTCTGTCGTCCTAGCGGCGCGGGCCCTTGTCGACCCGCCGCTCGACCTCGGGCATCGTCGCCTCGTGGTATTCCTGGAACAGCGGCATCGTCTCCTTCGACATGCCGTGCACGTAGCACGGTACGCCTGCCGTCGGCGTCCTTGCAGCGCACGACAGGATGACGGGTCCTCGCCATATAGCTGTGGAAAAAGTCGTAGACCGCCGGCACCAGGCTCTCATACCCGATCATCAGCCGGGCGCGCGCGAAGATCTTCTCCATCTCGTCATCGTAGACCGCCTGGTCGCTGAAGATGTGGCGGTCGAGCTTGCCGGGGCGGAATCGATGACGGCGTAGTTCCGAGCGGTGCCCATACCTGGACCCTCCCTCTCACGGTCATGATAGCAGGCGCCGAGGTGGATCATCACGGGGTTTCAGCGTGCTATGATCCGCGAGGTTTCCTTTCACCTCTGGAGGTTCGATGGCCGAACCCGAACGCATCGACCGGCGCCGCGCAGCACTTATCGCTTACGATGTTTGCCGGCGCGCGCTGACGCCGTCGGAACCCGCACGGAGGGCTGTGATGCGCCCTGTGCTCGACGCCTGGGTGCGGATGATCGCGACGGCGCGGACGGCTAGTGTGCCGCTGATCTATACGACGCCGGTCAGCCGCGCGGACGGCTCCGACGTCGTTCTGCTGCCGACCGACCTTTCGGCAGAGACGGGCGTGCCGCCACTTACCAATGCTACAGAGGGGTCGGCGGAGGCCGGCTTCCCCGACGAGATCGCGCCGCGGCCCGAAGATTACGTCTTTCTAAAACGCCGGCCGAGCGCCTTCTACGGGACCGGCGTCGCCGAACTCCTGCACATGCTGCGGCGCGACACGATCATCATCGGCGGAGGCGCCACCAATCGCGGCGTCGAGACGAGCGTCCGCGAGGCCTTCAACCTCGATCTCGCGTCCGTCGTCGTGCGCGAATGCTGCTGGAGCAGCGACGCTGCTGCGCATGCCTACAGCCTCGACAAGGCGGTGAAAATGTACGCGCGCATCCGAAGCCTCGACGAAGTCGCGGCGATGCTGCGGGAATAAGGGATCTGCGCACGTTTGTACAAAAACGCGTGGGCAAGCGATATCCTCCGCGCGCAACAGTAATCGAGGAGCGTGGCGATGGCATCGTTTCCGCTGGTTTCGGCGACGGGCATGCTGGGTTCGGGATTTCGCACGGAATCGCTCGACAAGGCGATTTCGCTCGGCGCCCGGATGATCGGCTGCGATGCCGGCAGCACCGACCCCGGTCCCGGTCCGCTTGCCACGGGCACATGCATGTTTTCCGCCGCCGCGGTCAAGCGCGACACCGAGATCATGATGACCCGCGCGATGAAGGCCGGTATCCCGCTGATCATCGGCTCGGCCGGCACCTCGGGGTCGGATGCCGGGCTCGCCTGGATGGTCGACATCTTGCGCGAGATCGCCCGCGAGCAGGACCTCCATTTCAAGCTCGCCGTCATTCATTCGGAATTGTCGCGGGAGGTCGTCCGCCAGCACCTGCGCGACGGCCGGACGCGAGCCTTGTCGCCTTCGGGGCCCCTGAGCGATGCCGATATCGACGCCTCTACACACATTGTCGGCATGATGGGGGTCGAACCGATCCAGCAGGCGCTGACGGCGGGTGCACAAATGATCGTTGCCGGCCGCAGCAGCGACACCTCGATTTTCGCAGCGCTGCCGCTGCTCGAGGGCTACAGCCCGGCCGTCGTATGGCACATGGCCAAAATCCTCGAATGCGGCGCTGCCGCAGTTGCCGTGCGCACCGCGCCCGACTGCATGATGGCGGTGCTGCACGAGGACAGCTTCGATGTCTTTCCGCTGCGCGAGGACTACCGCTGCACGCCGCAAAGTGTCGCGTCGCACACGCTTTACGAAAATGCCGATCCGTTCGAGCTCAAGGAACCCTCCGGCACCCTGCGGACCGATAAGGCCCGCTACGAGGCGATCTCCGAGCGCGCGGTGCGCGTTTCGGGGTCGCAGTTCGTGCATGACCCCGAATACACGATCAAATTGGAGGGGGTGCGCCAGGTCGGATATTCGACGATCCTGATGGGCGGGGTGCGCGACCCCTATATCCTGGCGCAGATCGACGATTGGCTCGCGCAGCTCGACGACAACATCAAGACCCGCATCCGCAACACGGTCGGCGACCTGGCATACGAGATCGTCACACGCGTCTACGGTCGCGACGGGGTCATGGGTGCGCTCGAGCCGCAACGCCGCAGCGTCGGCGGCCACGAGGCTTTCATTCTGTGGGACGTGATCAGCGAGTCGCAGGAGCTATCCCGCACGATCGCGACGAGCCTCTCGCACCTCGCCGTGCACAACCCGATCGCCAAATGGCACGGATTGATCTCGGGTGTCGCCTTTCCCTACTCGCCGCCCGAGATCGACCGGGGCCCGGTCTACGAGTTCCATCTCAACCACGTCCTCGTGCCGGACAGCCCGACCTCCCTGTTCCGCAGCGAATACGAGGAGCTCTGATCATGACGACGCTTGGCGATCTCGCAAAATTGGTGCGGTCAAAGAACGCCGGCCCGTTCTGGTTGACGATCGACATCATGTTTGACGATGCGGAGGCCTATCGCCGCGCCCGCGACGCCGAAATCGTCAATCGGGCAGCCATAGCTCGCCTCTACAACCGCGACCCGGCCGACATCATCGTCGTCAATCACGACGTGGCCCTGGCGATCAAAGTGAGTTTTCCCCGACCCCAAAGCTCCGGTTCCAAGCTCGACAGCGATGCTTACGGCGGTCAGCAATACGCACCGCTGCTGGGTCTTGAGGTGCCAGCCTGATTAGTTTTGTGAAGTGGTTTGCCTGGCCGCGCCAGCCGACGTCGAAGGTCCCGAGTCCATAGACAGCCGGCCATATAGGGGTCGGGGTTAAGCCGCGTCTCATCCAAATCTTTTGCGTTGCAGTCCAGGCCGCAAGACGGAGGTGCGCGGCTGGTGCCTAAAATTGCGCCATCGAGCAGGGGACGTCTTCGGGTATCTCCCTCCTATGCACGGGGCGCGCGCAACGACAGTCGATCCAGGCATTACCAAAGGGTCGTGGAACGAGATTTTTCGCAACGAGCTCGGCCTTTATTCGGCATTGGTGATCGGCGGCATCGCGATGAACGCAACGCAGATGTTGGTGATTGCTATCATCATGCCGACGATCGTTCGCGATATCGGCGGCGCGAGCTTCTACACCTGGGCGGCGATGCTCTACACGATCGGCTCGATTGTCGGGGGCGCCTCGACCGGCACGGTGTGGTCGCGCCTTGGCGCACGCCGCGCTTATACGCTCGGCGCTGGAGTCTTCGCCCTTGGTACGGTGTGCTGCGCTCTGGCACCGGATATCGGGTCGCTGATTGCCGCACGTGGCGTCCAGGGGTGGGCCGGTGGCCTCGTCTCGGGAAGCGGTATGGCGCTGATCACCGGCGTGTTCGACGCGCGCTTGCGGACCCGCATCATCGCGATCTCGCAGGGGACCTTCACCGCCTGCCATCTGAGTGGACCGATCGTCGGCGGCATGTTCGCGGCGATGCAATGGTGGCGCGGCTCGTTCTGGATGATGGCGCCACTGATGCTGGTCTTTGCCGGGCTCGCCTATTGGAAGATCCCGAGCCGGCTCAGCCGCGAGGCCGAACAAAACCGCTTCGCCGGAGTGCCGTTTCTCCGGTTCGGAACGTTGGCCGCTGGCGTGCTGTGCGTCGCGGCCAGCGGATCGGTGCCGGGGGTCGCGGCGCGCCTTCTCTTGATTACGGCGGCGGTGGCGCTCGTCGGCCTCACCTTCTGGCTCGACCGGCGGACCGCGCACAATCTCTTTCCGCGGCGCGCTCTGTCGATCAACGCGCCGATCGGGCTGGCGCTGTGGATTCTGGCATTGCACGGGATGACCCAGACCTCGGTGACTCTCTTCCTGCCACTATTGCTGCAGGTCGTGCATCGGGTGTCACCGGTCGTGATCAACTTCCTCAGCATCGTCATTTCGGTGGGCTGGACCACCGGCACATTCACCGTTTCCGGGTGGTCGGGGAGGCGCGAGCGCATCGCGCTCGCCTCGGGGCCGGTCATCGCCACGACCGGGCTCGCTTGTCTGACGGCGGTGGCCTTGCTGCCGGGTCTGATGCTGATGACGCTGAGCGCCTTCGTGATGGGGATCGGCATCGGCATTTACAACGTGCACCTCGTCGCCCGGGCCATGGACAGCGTAACGTCCGATGAGCATCGCAGTACCGCCTCCGCTCTGGCCTCGGTTCGCTCGATCGGCACCGCGTTCGGCGCGGCGATTGCCGGGGTGGTGGCGAACGTTGCCGGACTTGGCGACGCGACCGAACCGGACGCGGTCGGCACCGCCGTCATCGCGGTGTATATGTTTTGCTGCATACCGTTCGGACTCGCTGCACTGCTGATGTTCCGCTTTATCTGCATCGCGCAAGGCAAGCCGGAGGCGAGACATTGTATAGCGCGGCCTGCCTCGCGTGGCTGTTGACGCACTAGTTTCGGCTACGCTAGGGCTGACCAGAGTGGGGACTTGAGGAGGCTACGATGAACGAGGCGGGCACTATGCAACCTCACATGCTCGACGTCAGGGAGCTGACGACTGAGGCGTTTGCCCCTTATGGCCAAGTCATCGCACCGCTGTCGGCGGGCGGTCAAGGTGCCGAGACCGGCTACGACCCCGAGGCCTCGGCCAGCGAGGCGAAGCTCGTCCTGAGCAATGGCGAGCCACGGCTGTGGATCATGCATTTGCCGCACGTCGGCCTCGGCTTCGCACGGATCGCGCGCCACCGGCGGGTCACGCAGTGCTTGGGCTCGCTCGGTGGCAAGGACTGGCTGATCGGCGTGGCGCCGCCCGGCGATCTTGGTGACAGTGCACGGCCGCGCATCGAGGATATCGCCGCCTTCCGGGTCCCGGGCGATCGCCTGATCAAATTGCACCTCGCGACCTGGCACGCGGGCCCTCACTTCGTCCACGACGAATGCCTATTCATCAATCTCGAAAACCTCGACACCAACCGCCGCGATTTTCACGCTGTGCCGCTCCCGGTCGAATGCCGGTACCGCCTCTGAGCCGCGCGATGACAAGAGGCTCGGGTCAGCACTTTGGCAGCCCATCACCTATTGGCGATAAAGGAAATAGGTTTCCATCGGCCCTTTCCCTTTGATTTGGAGCGGTCCGCGGGGCTCGAAGCGGAACGAATTGCCGAGTGCCTGGCGGGTGGCGGCAGAAATATGGACGCGGCCGGGCGAGCCATAGGTCTCCATCCGCTTGGCAATATTCACGGTGTCGCCCCAGACGTCGAACGCGACTTTGTGGGTGCCGAGCACGCCGGCGATAATTGGTCCCCCCGTGTGGATCCCAACGCGCAACCGCAGCCTCCCGTCGAGACCCCGGCCCACAACCTCCACGATCTGCAGCATCGACATGGCCATCTCGGCCACCGCGAGTGCACCCTCCGGCCGTCGTTCGAGGATCCCGGCGGTCACCATGTAACCGTCCCCGATAGTCTTGATCGTTTCGAGCCCCCGGCGCAGAGCGAGATCGTCGAACTGGGAAAACAGGCGACCGAGAAGCTCGACGGTTGTCTCGGGAGTCAGACTGACCGACAGCCCCGTGAAGTCGACGAGGTCGGAAAACAGAACGGTCGCCTCGGAAATGCGATCGGCAATCACCGTTTCACCCTGCCGCATGCGCGCGATGACGGTGCGCGGCAGGATGTTGAGCAGCAGCGCCTCGGATCTTTCTTTTTCGACACGAAGCTCGTCGAGGAGCCGTTTTTTCTCAAGGCACGCGACGATGCGCGTGCGGAGCAGCACGGGATTAAACGGCTTCGGAAGATAGTCTTCAGCGCCGGCTTCGATGCACCGCACTGTGCTGTCGAGCTCGTCGAGCGCCGATATCATGATGACCGGAATATGCCGAGTGCTCTCCCCGCTCTTTAATCGGCATAACGCCTCGAACCCGCTTATCCCCGGCATTACCAAGTCAAGGAGTATTAGATCGAAGTCCTCGCCGGAGATCCACGCGAATGCCGCCTCCACATCCTCCGCGGTCGTCACCTGATATCCTTCACGTGCAAGTCTCCGCGATAGGAGATCGCGGTTCGACGCATTGTCGTCGACGATGAGGATGCGCCCCCACGCCACGCTCCGATCACGAATAGCGGTCGCGTCGAGCGGCTTTATTGCCCGCAGCACATCGCCGACTACATCGATTGGCGGCGCCGCGGCGACTTCCACAAGCCGGTCTATTTCGCCCAGCAGGCGATCGGCCAGATCCACCACCTTGGCCAGATCTTCCTGAAGCGCTCCATGCTCGTGATCTTGAGCCTCCTCGAAGAGCAATTCGCCGTAACCCTTGATCGCGCTCAGCGGCGTGCGGAGGTCGTGCCGAAGCGTGGCGACCCCTCCCTGACCGCCCGCGAAAGCGTCGGCCGTCTGGGCGACTAGCGTGGAAAGTTGGGTCCCGGCAGACCGCATGCGCTCGAGATCCGGCAAACATCCCTCGAGCCCGTGCTTGCGCGCATCCTCGAGCAAAATATCGACAAAGCCGATGATTGCCGCTGCAGGCGCGCTGAACTCCTGCCGCAACAAAGCGGCAAGCATCTGCTCGGCACGGCGGCCGCTCACGACCGGTTGTTCCCGCCGGCGAGCAGCGCTTCGATCTTTTGCAACAATCTGGGCAGCTCGACCGGCTTCGTGTCGTAATCGTCGCAGCCGGCGTCGATGACCTTCTCCCGGTCCCCCGCCATAGCATGCGCTGTCAGACCGATAACCGGAATCCCTCGGGTCGAGCTTTCCGCTTTGAGCCGGCGTGTCGCCTCCCAGCCGTCCACGACAGGCAGGCTCATATCCATTAGGATCAGATCGGGGTTTTTTGACTTCGCCGCCGCGATGCCCTCTTCGCCGTCAACCGCCATGATGATTTCATAGCCGCGACGGACGAGCCGCCGCGAGAGCATGTCCCGGTTCATCTCGTTGTCCTCGACGATCAGGATCTTGGCCATGCGTTCCCCCGATCAGCCGGCAGCGGCGACCTCCGCTGCCTTCGGTAACCGCACCAATATACGGCGGAGCACGGAGGCAAGGTCGTCGGCCCCTTTAGCGATGACCTCACGGGTGCGCCCGGCTAACAACTCGCGCTCGGCAGCGCCCAGCGGCATCGCCGTCAGGATCACGATCGGGATGCCGCGCGACTCCGGGTGTTTGGCGATTTCTTCGAGAAGGGCAAAGCCGTCCATACCCGGCATCAGCAGATCGAGCAGGATCATCGCCGGACGCGGGTTCTGTGATAGCCAGGAGAGCGCGCCGGTTCCTTCCTCGACCTCCGCGACCTCCCACCCGAGCCTGTCGAGGTGGCGCCGGGCGAGTTGGCGGCTCTCGCTTTCGTCATCGACAACGAGGACGACGCCGCTGCCATAGACATGTCGCCGGATCGTTGCCGCGAGGCGGGCACGGTCGAGTGGCTTGGTCAGGAACTCGGCGGCGCCAAGCGAGACGGCGATGCCGCGATCGGCCAGCACAGTCACGATGATGACCGGGACCTCGGACAGCTCGGGATCGGATTTCAGCGCGGTCAGCACCGTCCAGCCATCCATTCGCGGCATCAGCACGTCGAGCGTGACGACATCTGGATGCCACTCGCGCGCAAGCGCCAGCGCGGTTTCGCCATCGCTCGCCTCGATCACCCGATAGCCTTCCCGGCGCACCGTCACGGCGAGGAGGTCGCGGGCATTCGGATCGTCGTCGACGATCATGACCAGTGGCGCGTGCTCGGCGCCGTGAGGGATTGCAGCGGCGGCGGAGGTGGAACGGCTGCTGTCGGGCAGTGTGATCGTAAAGGTCGAGCCCTGCCCAGGAATGCTTTCGACGGCGATCCTGCCACCGAGCATTTCGCAGAAGTGCTTGGTGATCGCGAGACCGAGCCCGGTGCCGCCGTACTGCCGGGTCGTCGACGCATCGGCCTGACTGAAGGCCTGGAAGAGCCGGCCCTGCTGCTCCTCGGTCATGCCGATCCCGGTATCGCTGACGATGAAAGAAATCTCGCCGGCGGTGGGTCTGACCTCGAGCTCGACGTGCCCTTCGTGAGTAAACTTGCCGGCGTTGCTCAACAGATTGAGGAGGCTCTGCTTTAGCTTGGTCCGGTCGATGTAGAGCACGTCGAGCGCCGGGCAGACGATTTCGAAACGGTTTCCATTGGCTGCCATTAGCGGGCCGATGATCGAGCGCACCTCCTCGACCAGATCTCTGAGGTCGATCTCTTCAAGATAGAGATCCATCTTGCCCGCCTCGATTTTCGACAGATCGAGGATGTCGTTGATCAGGCCGAGGAGATGCCGGCCGGCGTCGCGGATCTTGGCAAGGTCGGGCAGAAATTCGTCCTGACCTTCATCCTGCGCGGTCTCGTACAGCATCTCGCTGTAGCCGATGATCGCGTTGAGCGGCGTCCTCAATTCATGGCTCATGCTGGCAAGGAAGGCCGATTTGTGCTCGCTCGCCGCTTCGAGCTGCCGGTAGAGATCCCCGAGTTGCTCGGAGGTGCGGTTCACATTGGCCGCGAGGGCACCCAGCTCGTCGCGGTTGCCGACCTTGACGCGCTGGGTAAAGTCGCCCGCAGCGATCTCATCGAGCCTCGCGTCGATCTCGCGGATCGGCCCGATAAGGGATAGCGAGATCGTGCGGCCAAGGATCAGGGCCAAGGCGATGCTGAAGAGGTGAAAGCCGATCACGATCGCCCGCGAGGTGCGATACGCCTCGCCGTTAGCTTCGATCGACGCCACGACATCCGCTTCGGCCTTGTTGACAAGTTCATTGGTCAACCGCTCGAGCCGGTTCGCCAGCGGCCGCGCCTCCTTCAGCTGCGCCTCGTGCGCCTCGTCGACATGCCCGCTGCGGATCAGCTCTACCACCCGGGTGACGACGGCGATGAACCGGTCGTATTCCTGCCTGACCTTGCCGAGCAATTTGATTTCGTCCTTGGCGACGAATTGCAGCCGCTCGAGGTCATAGCCGAACTGGTTCAGCTGACGCAGCGCGCTGTCCAAGGTGCGCTCGTCCGAAACCAGCAGCGCCGAGGAGATGCTGTAGAGCTGGCTCGTGGTGTCGTGCTGCACCTGGCGGTAGGCGGCGATCTTGTGCTCGCTTTTGATCAGCTCTTCGGTGCGTTGGTTGACCGCTCGCAGCTCGTAGAGCCCGATGGCGCCGAGCGCGATCAGCAATGCGACGATCGCGAGAAACGCAGCCAGCAGCTTTGTCTGGACGCGCCACGGCAGGCGCGCGACTGGACCTACAAGAAGGTTGTTGAGCCGCCTCATTCCTTGCCGACGAGGCTCATCAGGTCCCGCCGGAACTCTTCGGGGTCAAAGCGGGCGCCGAGATACTGCACGCGCATCTGGCCATCGGCATCGACGAGCGTGGTGAGTTGCGAATGCTCGACCGAGCCATCCTCCTTCTTGGCAAAGAATACCCCATAGCGCCGCGTCACGTCACGGACCGCAGCAAGCGAGCCGGTCAGAAAGCTCCACCCCTCGGGCTTGGCGCCCCAGAATTGGGCATAATCCTTTAGAACCTCCCGCGTGTCGTGCTCGGGATCGAGGCTCACCGAAACGAAGGCGATCTTCGTGCCGAAATCGGTCCCCAACTCGTCCTGCACCTCGACCATTTTCTGCGTCAACAGCGGGCAGATGTCCGGGCAGCCCGTATAGATAAAGGTCAGCGCCACGACCTTGCCGCGCAAATCGGCGAGCGCCACCGGCATGTCGTCCTGCGAGGTCAATGTGAAGGGCGGCGCCGGACCGATCACCGGCAGTCGCTTATCGCCACCGGTCTCATGCGCCGGTACAAGTGCCGGGAACACCAGCAGTGTCAGTGTGAGAAGGAGGACTGCGGCGCCCGGGATGTGGCGATGTTTCGCTGTCATGCCGCGGCACCGAGCAATGAAACGCCGAGCGCGCGACCAGCATCGCGCAGTTTCTCGTCGAGTGAGGCGAGAGGCAACGACCGCCGATGGGCAAGCTCGAGATAGGCAGCATCGTAGAGCGTCAGGCGGAAGCGGTCGGCAAGATGCAATGTCGTCGTCCAGCTGTAGGCCTCTGTATGCGGATCCGTCGTAATATTGAGTAACGCAAGATCGGCAAGGGCCGCGTTGCGGAACTCGACATCAATGCGGCCCCGGCGAGCCGCAACCGTCAAACTGTTGGCGACTTCGAGACGCCAGAGCGTCGGTACGTGCGCACCATCTTCTGCGACAATTTCAAATATGCGACGCACCTCGTCGGTGGTCTCATCGGCGTATATCCACGCAAGAGTAGCCGAGCTGTCGAGCACCAGGCTCACGGTCGGCCTTCGTCCCGGTACGACTTCCACTCGGTCCACTCGAAGGCACCGAGCTTCAGCTTCTCTGCGCGCTCGCGGATGCGCCCTATTGCGGCGCGTGCTTGGTCGCGGTTGAACTTTTGTTTCGGTGGCACAAGGCGCGCCACCTCCTTGCCGTGTCGCGTAATGACGATCTCCTCACCGCGCTCGACCAAGTCGAGCAGCTGGCCGAGCTTGTTTTTCGCCTCGAAAGCGCCGACCTCTCGCATCGCTCGCCTCCAATTTAACCTTAAGCTAGCCTGAATCGGCCTTAGGTCAAGCGTCCTTCGCAAGCGGCAATACTCACGCCTTCAGCTCGCGCTTGAGCTCGTTCAGGAAGCGCCAGTCAGTGCCGTCGGCGATGATCTTCTGCGGGCTCGACTTGATGAAGCCGGCTTCGTGCAAGCGCAGGGCATAA
>Ga0126381_100006737_pt1 | contig 12737 bp, 11 predicted proteins | sample PanSoiMetPlot_28_FD_96465 | JGI IMG/M metagenome (GOLD analysis project Ga0126381, IMG submission 96465) | Tropical forest soil microbial communities from Panama - MetaG Plot_28 | ecosystem: Environmental > Terrestrial > Soil > Tropical forest > Bulk soil | place: Panama | collected 2016-02-17
GACGCGGGTGAAAGCCTGCTCGTAGCCGAGCAGCAGCGCCTCGTGACTGGTGAAGAAGTCGGTGGTGCGCAACTCGTTGTGCGATTGCGGATCGACGCCGCAGGCGCGCATGAAGCCGAGCGCCTCGGTGATGTGGCTGGCGAGCTCGGCGTAGCGCTTGGATTGCGGTGAGTCCTTGACGAACGACAGCATCCATTGATGCGCGTTCGACAGGTTGGCGTAGCCGCCGGTGGCGAAGGCGCGCAGAAGGTTGAGCGTCGCGGCGGACTGCCGGTAGGCTTCCAATTGGCGGCGCGGATCGGGCACGCGCGCCTCGGCGGTGAAGTCGGTGCCGTTGACGATGTCGCCGCGATAGACCGGCAGTTCGACGCTGCCGCGTTTCTCGGTCGGCGAGGTGCGCGGCTTGGCGAACTGGCCGGCGATGCGGCCGATCTTCACCACCGGCGAGGCCGCCGCATAGGTCAGCACCACCGCCATCTGCAGGAACAGCCGGAAGAAATCGCGGATGTTGTTGGCGCCGTGCTCGGCGAAGCTTTCCGCACAGTCGCCGCCTTGCAGCAGGAACGCTTCGCCGGCGGCGACCTGCGCCAGTTCGCGCTTGAGATTGCGCGCCTCGCCGGCGAACACCAGCGGCGGAAACGTGGCGAGTTGCGCCTCGACCTCGGCCAGCGCGGCCGCGTCGGGATACTCGGGCATCTGCAGCGCCGGCTTGGAGCGCCAGGAATCCGGGCTCCATTTCGCCGCGTTCGGCCGCATGGACATGATACTTCTCCGGTAGTTCTAGTTTTGCGAGCCTTATATAGCGGCTCTGTCCGCAGCGACAGCCCGGCGATTTCGCCGTTTTTAAGCCTATTCGGCCGCCTCGCGGGCGTAGCTGGCGCTTTTGGTCCGCATCGTCACCAGCTCTTCGGCCGAGGTCGGGTGCAGCGCCACGGTGGCGTCGAAATCGGCTTTGGTGGCATTCATCTTCACCGCTACCGCAGCAAGCTGAATCATCTCGGCGGCGCCTTCGCCGACCACGTGGCAGCCGACCACACGGTCGGTCATGCCGTCGACCACGAGCTTGAGCAGCACGGTGGTGTCGCGGCCCGACAACGTGGCCTTGAGCGGCTTGAACATGGCCTTGTAGATGTCGGTGCGGGCGAGCCGGGCACGCGCCTGCGTCTCGGTCAGGCCGACCACGCCGACCTCGGGATCGGAAAACACCGCGGTCGGCACGTTGGTGTGGTCGACGGGCGTCGGCTTGCCGCCGAATACTGTGTCGGCGAAGGCGTGGCCTTCGCGAATGGCGACCGGAGTGAGATTGACGCGATTGGTGACGTCGCCGACGGCGTAAATATTGGCGACGCTGCTGCGCGAGAATTCATCGACCGCGATGCCGCCGTTGGCGGCGAGCGCGACGCCGGCCTCATGCAGACCGAGCTTGCCGATGTTCGGCGCCCGGCCGACGGCGAACATGACGCAATCGGCCGTGATGCGGTTGCCGCCGGTGAGCAACGCGGAAAAATGCGCGCCGCTGCGCTCGATCGCCGCCACCTTGCAGCCGGTGATGACCTGGATGCCGTGCTTCTCCATGTCGGTGCGCACATGGTGGCGCACGTCGTCGTCGAAGCCGCGCAGGATGTTCTCGCCGCGATAGACCAGCGTCACATGCGAGCCAAGCCCGGCAAAGATGCCGGCAAATTCGACCGCGATGTAGCCACCGCCTTGAATGACCACGCGGCGCGGTAGTTCCGGCAGATGGAACGCCTCGTTCGAGGAGATGGCGTGCTCGAGTCCGGGAATTTTATCGCCGTAGCTCGGCGCGCCGCCGGTCGCGATCAAGATCTCGGCGGCGCGCACGCGCTTGCCGTCGGCCAGCGCGACGGTGTGGGCATCAGCCAGCACGGCGCGGCTTTTGACCACGGTGACGCCGGCCTTCTGCAAGGTCGCGGTGTAGGCCGCTTCGAGCCGTGCGATCTCGCGGTCCTTGTTGGCGATAAGCGTCGGCCAATCGAAGCTTGGTTGGTCCAACGTCCAGCCAAAGCCCGCGGCGTCTTCGAACTCGGCGCGGAAACGTGAGGCATAGACCAGAAGCTTTTTGGGGACGCAGCCACGGATCACGCAGGTGCCGCCCAGCCGATATTCCTCTGCCAGCATGACGCGTGCGCCGTGCTGCGCGGCAACCCGCGCGGCGCGCACGCCGCCCGAGCCGCCGCCGATGACGAACAGATCGACGTCGTGGTCGGCCATCCTAGAGGTCGTGCCCGCGTTTTTTCATCTCGTCGCGAATCTTGACGACGACCTCGTCGGCGAGAGCGTCGCCCCAATTGCCGCCGCTCGCCATGCTCTCGTCAAGCGCCTTCGGCTCCTCGACGATGGCTTTGCGGCCGACCGGCGTCTGGTAGAAGGCGAGAAGCTGCTTCAGCTCGGCTTCAGTGAAGTGGCTCGCATAGATGCGCGCCGCCATGTCGACCAGTTCATCGACACGCGGGGCGTAGTCCTTTTCCAAGTTGGCGGCGACCTCGTTGAGATCTTTGGCCCACATGAAGTTGGTCTGCATGAACTGGTCTTTGACCTTCTCGACCACGCCACGGACCAGTGGCGTAAACAGCTGCCTGGCGCCCTTGAGCTCGACGATCTGCTTGGCGAGCAGGATCGCGCCGGGCGACGGGGCGGCCGCCGGATTTTGCGCCGCAGCGGGCCGGGCGAGGCCGAGCAAGGCAAGCGCGACCAGGGCAGCCAGCAGGCGATACGGGCGCTGGCGCGCGCTGCGGCGCGTTGACGGACGGGCGATCATGGACGCACTCCCTTGTAAAACTTGAACTTCACGGCCGTTCGACGAGACGCGCGCCGGTCGGGCCAGCCACAATAACAGCCCACGCCAGCCCGATGAACAAGCCGTGTTCCACGACGCCGGGGACGGCGGCAAGGCGCGCCGCAAGGCCTTGCGGATCGCCGATACGCTGCAACTGAGCGTCGAGCAGCCAGTGCCCACCGTCCGTGACAAAAGGATGGCCGGATGCGGCCTTGCGCAGCAGCGCCGGCCCCGGGCATCCGGCTGCGGCGGCGACGGTTTCGACCGCGCGCTGCGTCACGGTGGCGCCAAACGGCACGATTTCGATGGGCAGCGCAAAGCGCCCCAGTACCGCGACCCATTTCGATTGATCGGCGATCACGACCATGCGCGCCGAGGCGCTGGCCACAATCTTTTCGCGCAGCAGCGCGCCGCCACCGCCCTTGATCAGGGTCAGATCCGGCGCGATCTCGTCGGCGCCGTCCACCGTGAGGTCGAGCTGCGGCGTCTCGCCGAGCGTCGTCAACGCAATGCCGAGCCGTTCGGCCTGGGCGCGCGTTGCCTCGGAGGTCGGCACCGCAACGATCTTGAGCCCGTTCCGGACGCGCTCACCGAGAAGATTGACGAAGTGGGCGGCCGTGGAGCCGGTGCCCAGCCCAAGCCGCATGCCAGGCCGCACGAACTCGAGCGCGCGCTCGGCGGCGGCGCGCTTCTGTGCCTCGACATCCATAGCCACCGGCAAAAACCCCTACGACGCGGCGGTCGCCCGCGCTGTATCTAGCGCCGTCCGGCCGGCCAGCCCAGGAAAAACGCGCCGGACGAGCCCGGCTTGCACAGCCGCGCGTCGCCCGCTAGGCGGTCGGCATGCTGACCATCGTCTTCGATCTCGACGGCACCTTGGTCGACACGGCGCCGGACCTCATCGATACGCTCAATGTCATCCTGACGCGGGAGGCGCTTCCGCCGGTGCCGTTTGAGATTGGCCGCAATCTCATCGGCGGCGGCGCGAAGGTCACGATCGAGCGGGCACTCGCTGCCGAAGGCCGCAGCTGCCCACCCGCCGAGATCGACCGGCTCTATGCGGCGTTCATCGCTCATTACGCCGACCACCTCGCCGATCGGTCGCGGCCCTTCCCGCATCTGGAACACGCGCTCGACGAGCTTGCCGACGCCGGCCATCGGCTGGCGGTCTGCACCAATAAGCTCGAATGGCTCTCGGTGCGGCTCCTCGACACTCTCAAGCTTGCGCCGCGCTTTGCCGCGATCTGCGGCCAGGACACATTCGGTATCCAGAAACCGAACCCCGAAGTGCTGCGCCGTACGGTGCTGCGCGCCGGCGGCAAACCCGCGGCCGCCATCATGGTGGGCGATTCCAAGACCGACGTGCACACCGCCCGCGCCGCGCAGGTGCCGGTCGTCGCGGTCGATTTCGGCTACAGCGATGTCCCGATCGCGAGCCTCAAGCCCGACCGCATTATCAGCTCGTATGCCGACCTGCCGGGCGCGGTCGCGGCCTTGGGCGCTGCACCGCCGTTCGCGGAGGCCGGCAAGCGCCCATTAACCATTTCTTAGACCGTAATAATTCCGCAAGGTTACCGCTTGCATAGTCCGCTCCGAGAGGTGCGACCGCCTGTTGCGGCTGCGATGAGCCCTGCCGATTGGGGTAATGGCGGGCTTTACCAATGGCTTCAGCCGGCCTACGGTCCGGCATTCGGGACGGAGAGGGTCATGTCACGCGTCGGACTCGTCGTCGCCGCCGCTGCGGCGGCCGTGATGGGCATTGGGCTTGCGGGATGCTCGGCCATGCCCGACTGGATGCCGTCGCCATCCATGCCGGATTGGTTCTCGTCGAGTTCATCGGGGCCGCAACTGCAGACGCTGCGTTTCGAATCCGATCCGCCCGGCGCCGACGTCCGCACCATCCAGGGCCAGACCTGCTTCACCCCGTGCGCGCTAGCGGTGCCATCGCAGAGCCAGCCGATCACCATCACCAAGGCCGGCTTCGTGGCCCAGACCATTCAGGTCAGCGTCGGACCGCCGCCGGAGCACTCGTTCTGGGAAAGCCCGCCGCCCACGCTCGTTCCGAACCCGGTGCAGGTAGCGCTGCAGCCCCTGCCGCCGCCCAAGCCGATACGCAAGCCGCCGCGGCGCAAGACGGCGGAACGCACACATACCGCCGCCAAACTGACGCCAGCGCCCGCGCGCGCCGGTGGCCCAGCGCCGGCGCAGCAGCAGGCGCCATCGCCGTTCCCACCGGCGCCAACCGGACAGTAACGGGGCGCCGCGCGGCCGCGGCTGCGATTGTGCAATCCCTGGACGGTTGGGGCTGCATCCGGCACTATGACCGCTTATCTGAAGCTTGAGGGCGCGACGGCCTGCGGCCGCAGCCCGCGAGCACCCCGGGATTTGATTGATGGACGGCCGGCAAACGGAAAGCTTGGACCTTGAGCGTGCGCCAGCGCCCGTCGCGGTGGTGGCCGATCTGCCGGCTCTCGTCGATCTGTCCGGCCGGGCCATCACCTATTTGCGCGTGTCGGTGACCGACCGCTGTGATTTCCGCTGTGTCTATTGCATGGCGGAAAACATGGCCTTTCTGCCGAAAGCCGACGTCCTCACGCTCGAGGAACTCGACCGGCTGTGCTCGGCCTTCGTCGCGCGCGGGGTGCGCAAGCTGCGGCTGACTGGCGGCGAGCCGCTGGTGCGACGCGGCATCATGACCTTGTTTGCGTCGCTGTCGCGCCACCTGCGCGCCGGTCGGCTCGACGAGCTGACGCTCACCACCAACGGCTCGCAGCTCGCCAAATACGCCGAGGAGATCAAGGCGTATGGCATCAAACGCATCAATGTCTCGCTCGATACGCTCGATGCGGAAAAATTCCGTGCCATTACCCGCTGGGGTTCGCTCGACAAGGTGCTGGACGGCATCGACGCCGCGCAGGCCGCGGGCTTGCAGATCAAGATCAACGCGGTGGCGCTCAAGGGCGTCAACGACGACGAGTTTCCCAAGCTGATCGAGTGGGCGCACGGCCGCGGCATGGATTTGACCCTGATCGAGGTGATGCCGCTCGGCGAGATCGGCGAGGGTCGGCTCGAGCAATATCTGCCGCTGTCCATGGTGCGGGCGCGGCTCGCCGAGCGCTATCGGCTCGAGGAGCTCGACTATCGCAGCGGCGGGCCGGCACGCTATGTGCGCGTCGCCGAGACCGGCGGCCGGCTCGGCTTCATCACGCCGATGACGCATAATTTCTGCGAGTCCTGCAACCGCGTGCGCATCACCTGCACCGGCACGCTGTATATGTGCCTCGGCCAGGAGGATGCGGCCGACCTGCGCAAGCCGCTGCGCGCCTCCGAGAGGGACGATCTCCTATTCTCAGCAATCGACGAAGCGATTGCGCGTAAGCCCAAGGGCCACGATTTCATCATCGACCGCCGTCACAAGCGCCCGGCTCTGTCGCGGCACATGAGCGTGACCGGCGGCTGACCGCGGCGGCGCCGATATTCAAGCACAGTCATGAATGCTTGTTGGTGGAGCGCGGCCGCACTGCCGAGAGGAATGCCTGCACGATTGCCTGATTGCGATCGGCATCAAAACCTTCTTTGAAAAAAACGCCGGCGCGCAGCTCCGGAAGCTTGGGCAGGATCTTGTGGTTGGCGGCGACCAGTGAACGCGACAGGTCCGACTTGACCCGATCCAGCGTCACCAGAACGCCCACGCCGGCCTCTGCCGCTGCGGCGAGATTCCATAGATCGACCGCACTGAAAGCAATCCGGTAGGGCACGTTGTTCTCGTCGAAGAGATCGAGGACCTTGCGGTCGATATAGCCCTCATGCCGGCTCAGGTACGGAATAGGCGCGTCGCCCGGTACGGCAAAGTGTCGGGCATGGACCCAGACCAATTTTTCCGGCCACTCCGCGACCAAACCGCGCCGTGAAGTCGACTGCACCAACATGAAGACCAGGTCGAGATAACCCGAACGCAGGTTCTCGGCGAGATATGTGGCGTTCCCGGAAATGAAGCGATAGCTTCCTTTATTCGCCCCCGGCAGCCTGCGCACGACACTGGACAGGACCGAGCGGACGAAGATGCTTTGAATGCCGATGTACAGCGTTTCGCCTTTAGGCACGCGGCCGGCTATGGCGATGACCTGATCGTTGAGCGTCAGAACCCGCCGGGCGTAACTCTCGACGATCGAGCCCAATTCGGTCAGCCCGATGCCTTGACCTTTTTTCACCAGCAGATCGCCGCCCAGCATCTGCTGCAGCCGCTTCATCTGCGCGCTAATCGCCGGCTGCGTGAGGTTCAGCTCTTCCGCCGCTTTGGTAAAGCTGCCGTGCTCACTGATAGCGATGAAAGAACGAAACAGCTCGGTCGGGATAGTACTATGGCCGTATTGACGAGGCATCAGCGAAGGCCACATGGTCCTTGGTAGCTCGGGCGAGCGAGCGGGATGTTCATCGTGCCACAACTCTCAGGCGTGATACAGCCCCCGCCTGCAATTCAACAGAGAAAAACCGGATTGCCCGCATCATTTGTTTGACCCCCCAGTGGACGGTTTTCTTCCAGCCTTCCTGAAACCGGGCGAGTTTTTTAGATGGCGGAGACATTCGACGTCGTCGTAGTCGGATTTGGGCTTGCCGGTGCCATTGCGGCGATCGAAGCCCACGATCGCGGTGCGAGGGTCGTGATCCTCGAGAAGCAAACGGTGCCCGGTGGCATCTCGATCTGTGCCGGCGGCGGCGTGCGCATCGCTGACGACGCCGATCAGGCAACCGAATATCTGCAAGCATCCTCCGCCGGGACCACGGCCGATCCGGTGCTGCGCGCGCTGGCGCGAGGCGTCGTCGAGCTTCCACGCTACGTCAAAGGCTTGGCCGAGCCCCTCGGCGCGACGGTCTCGGTTGTGCCCGGCAAGGGAAATTACCCGCTGCCGGGTTACCAGACGTGGGGCTTTGTCGAAGTCGACAGCGTTCCCGGATTGGATCCGGCCACCACCTACCCAGACGTCCGCGCCGAAGGCGCCGCCAAGGGCATCAATATGTTCGCGCTCGCACACAGGCACGTCATGCGTCGCGGCATCGAGGTGCGGCTCGGCACGGCGGTCGATCGGCTGTGGCACGATGACGGCGAGATCAAGGGCGTGCGCTGCGGCGAGGCCATCATCGCCGCGCGACGCGCCGTCGTGCTGGCCTGCGGCGGCTTCGAGGCTGCCGAAGACCTGCAGCGGCAATTCTGGCCGGCGCCGATGCGCTCAGCCGCAACGCTTGCCAACACCGGGGACGGCATCCGCATGGCGCAAGCGGCCGGCGCCGGGCTCTGGCATATGTGGCATTGCCACGGCGTTTACGGTTTTCATCATCCCGATCCCGCCTACAAACTCGGCATCCGCATTCGCCGACTGCGCAACTGGACGCCGGGAAGCCCGGCCAACCGTGCCAGCCCGATGAGCTGGATCCTGGTCGATCGGCGCGGCCGCCGCTTCATGAATGAATACGATCCGTACATGCAGGACACCAATCATCGACCGCTGTCACACTACGATCCGGCCACGCAATCGTTTCCGCGTATCCCAGCAGTGCTCGTGGTCGATGCCAACGGCCGCGCGCTCTACACACTATGCGAGCCGAGCTATAACGACGCTGCCACTGCGGCGCGCTTCAACAAACAAAGCCTGGAAGAACTCGACGGCATGATGCTGACGACACGCTCGAGCCTTGCCGAGCTCGCCGATGCCTTCGAACTTGACCGCGAAGCCTTCGGGACGACCATCGACGACTGGAATGCCGCATGCGCTGCCGGCAGCGATCGCGCCTTCGGCCGGCCGCCGGCGAGCATGATGCCGATCGCGCAGCCGCCGTTTTCGGCCGCACGCGTATGGCCGATCGTATCCAACACCCAGGGCGGATTGCCGCATGACGAGAAACAGCGCGTGCTCGATGCGTTCGGCACGCCAATCCCGCGCCTCTACGTGGCGGGCGAGCTTGGCAGTGTTTTCGGCCATCTGTACATTTCGGGCGGCAACTACTCGGAATGCCTGGTGGGCGGGCGACTCGCCGGACGCAACGCGGCGCGGATCGCTCCCTGGCTGGCGGAACTGCCGGGATACGGTGTGCCGCGCCACATTCGGCGATCAGGTCTGGAATGAGACGAGCCGCGATTGCGTTCACGTTGGTGTTTGTGGCGCTGTTCGCGGCGGCAGATCTGGCGCGGGCCAGCTCCTATCCGAGCCGGCCGATTCGCATGATCGTCGGCTTTCCGCCGGGCGGCGTCGTCGACGTCGCCGCCCGCATTGTCGGTGACAGGCTCAGCGCCTTGCTCGGCCAGCCGGTGGTCGTGGAGAACCGGCCGGGCGCCAGCGGCACGCTCGCCGCAGGAATAGCGGTCAAGGCCGCTCCAGACGGTTATACGCTTTTCCTGTGCCCCAGCGACCTGATCACGCTGGCCGCGTTCAAACCGCACATGGATTTTGATCCCGGAACACATTTGCTGCCGGTGGCGATGATATCCAGCAATCCGCTCGTCGTCGTCGCCAATGCCCAGGCGCCGTTCAACAGCATCAAGGAGATGCTGGACGCGGCACGGACGAGCCCGCGCGCGCTCGAATATGCAACACCCGGTCCCGGCACCGAAAACCACGTTGTCGCCGAATGGATAGCGACCGCCGCGCACATCAAGCTGTTGCATGTTCCCTATAGCGGCGGCGCGGCGGCCGGTAACGGCGTTGCCGCCGGCTTTGTGCCGCTTGGAATTTTCTCGCCGCCGGTTGTCTACCCGGCGCTCATCGATGCCGGCAAGGTCAAGGTGCTGGCCCTGACCGGGAAAGACCGGCCGCCGTTTCTGCCGGCGTCCTGGCCGACGCTGATCGAGAGCGGCGTGCCGGTCGACTCCGTCAATTGGCTCGGCATTTTCGTGCCGCCCACTACGCCCGACGACATCGTCACCCGCATCGATGAGGCTTTGGCGGCAGTCGTGGCGGATGCGACCGTCCGCAAGCGCATGAACGACTTTGGCATGACGCCAAGGCATCTCGGTGCTGCCGCCTTCGCCGCGTTCATCCGTGCCGACGCGGCGACTTACGCCCGGATCATCCGCGAGACCGGCATCGACATCGAGCGCTGATCGTGGACGCGACGGCACCCGGCTTCGATGCGTCGCTCGGCCAGGCGGCGTTCTGGATCGCAGCGCTGCGCATCGTCGCCATCAACATGTTGCTCTCCGGCGACAACGTCGTCGTCATCGCCCTAGCGTGCCGCGGGCTGCGGCGCCGTCAGCGATTCTGGGGCATGACGATCGGCGCGGGTCTCGCCATCGTTCTGCGTATCGTTTTCGCCGGCGGGATCGCGGAATTCATGGCCGAGCCGTACTTGAAAATCGCCGGCGGCCTCGGCCTGCTCTACATCGCCGTCAAGCTGCTCCTGCCTGAGGAGCCCGATGAGACGGAAGTGCAGGCCGCGGCGCATTTGTGGCGCGCGGTTCGCATCGTCGTCGTCGCCGACCTGATCATGAGCTTCGACAATGCGCTCGGCATCGCGATGGCCGCGCAGGGCAATCTCGCACTGATCGTGTTCGGTCTTGGCGTCTCTGTTCCGATCATCATCGCGGGCGCGGCCCTGATCACGGCACTGCTCGAGCGTTTCCCGGTCCTGATTTGGCTCGGCTCCGCCCTGCTCGGTTGGGTCGCCGGTGAGGCGATCGTCACCGATACCGCCGTGGCCACGGCGCTTGCGGACGCTTTTTCGGGACCGACGGTGCGCGACTTGCAATGGGCGGCAAGCGGCGCGGGCGCGGTACTGGTCGTTGTAATCGCCGCCTTGTGGCGGCGCGTGCGGTCGGCCAAATCTCACGTGCCAACATCCGGCCGCGAGACGGGGGGCGGCTGAGGACCGCAGGCGAAGCGGCCACGTGCCCCGCACAACTGCAATACCCGCAGATAATTTGGTTGTCAGCACTTATAATCGGCCGCCGCGCTTGACGGCGAACGCGTCAGGCCTGCTAAGGTAGCGGCCGGTCGCGCGGGGGCCGCGATAGACGCCTTTCAGGCTCGAGGGGAACAACAAAGTGGCAGCGCTTCTGAAGCTCTCCGGCCTCATCGATACCATCAACAAGCAGATCGGGCGTTGGGCCGCCTTGCTGCTTCTGGCCGCGGTTGCGGTGTCCTCCGGAAACGCGACCGTGCGCAAGATCTTCGACTTATCCTCGAATGCCTGGCTCGAACTGCAATGGATATTGTTCAGCGCGGTATTTCTTTTGTGCGCGTCGTGGACGCTGCTCGACAACGAGCACATCCGCATCGACATCGTGAATAACCTGCTGCCGCGCTGGCTGCGCAATGCGATCGAGCTGGTCGGCCACGCATTCTTCCTGCTGCCGCTCGCTTTCATTCTCGTCCTTACCGGCGTGCCGTTTTTCACACGCTCCTTTGAGATCAACGAGCAGTCGGGCAACGCCGGCGGGTTGCCGCAATGGCCGACCAAAGCGCTGGTCATGATCGGCTTTGCGCTGCTGTTGGCACAGGCGGTTTCGGAGCTGATCAAGCGCGTCGCCATCATCCGGGGCATGATTCCCGATCCGCACGAAACACAGGTCCACGCCCTGGAAGCCGAGGTCGAGCAGATCGTCGAAGCAATCGATAAGCGCTGAGCGCCGCGGGCTGGGGGGTCGGGGTCGGAAATGGAAGCCTTTCTCATTCAATACATGGCGCCGATCATGTTCGGCTCGCTGGTGGTCGTGCTGCTGCTCGGCTACCCGGCCGCGTTTTCCCTGGCATTCGTCGGCCTGTTCTATGCGCTCCTCGGCATCTGGCTCGGCCTATTCCAGCTGGATTTCTTGCAAGCCCTGCCGGAGCGCATCTACGGCGTGATGAGCAACGACACGCTGCTGGCAATTCCCTTCTTTACCTTCATGGGCCTGGTGCTCGAACGCTCGGGGATGGCCGAAGACCTTCTCGACACCATCGGTCAGCTGTTCGGCACGCTGCGCGGCGGACTTGCCTATGCGGTCGTTTTTGTCGGCGCGCTCCTTGCCGCCACCACTGGCGTGGTCGCCGCCTCGGTGATCTCGATGGGCCTGATCTCGCTGCCGATCATGCTGCGCTACGGCTATGACCGGCGGTTCGCCAGCGGCGTGATCGCGGCGTCGGGAACGCTGGCGCAAATCATTCCGCCGTCGCTGGTGCTCATCGTCATGGCCGACCAGCTCGGCAAGTCGGTCGGCGACATGTACGAGGGCGCTTTCGTTCCCGGCATCGCGCTGGCCGGTCTCTACGCGGTCTACACGTTCATCGTTTCGATGCTGTCGCCCAAGGCGACGCCTGGACTGCCGGAAGCCGCGGTCGGCTTCAAGGAGCCGGTGCCGCGTTCCCGTCAACTGCTCACCCGCCTCAATGCCGCTCCCCTCATCCTGTGCTGTTTGGCGGTGATCGCATGGTCCGGGCGTGGCAGCTACCAGATGCTGCCAAATCTGATGTCAACGGGCGTTGTTGCAGCGCCGGGTGAATCTTTCGTGCTGTTTTTGAACGTGCTGTTGATTGCGTTCATGCTGTTCATCGGCACGAAATTCGTCCGCTTTCTCGCTTCGGGCAACGACGAACGCGGCCTGCTCTCGCTTTTTGTCCTCGCGCTCGTAAGCGCTATTTTCGGCGTCTACATGATGCGCAATTCCGACAGCCATGGCGCCGATTTCGTGGTGCTGTGCATGTTCTTCGGCATCGTGTTCGCGTTCGGCGTGGCGATCGTGAACTGGCTGCTCTATCGGTTCACGGGACTGCGTTTTCTGTCGCACATCGCGCAGCAGACGACGTTCGTCATGGTGCCGCCGCTGTTTTTGATCTTCCTGGTGCTGGGCACGATCTTCATCGGCGTCGCCACGCCGACCGAAGGCGGCGCCATGGGCGCGACCGGCGCGCTCATCCTCGGCGCGCTCAAGGGCCGTTTGAACTGGACCTTGATCCGCCAGGCGACCGAA
>Ga0126381_100006738_pt1 | contig 12737 bp, 27 predicted proteins | sample PanSoiMetPlot_28_FD_96465 | JGI IMG/M metagenome (GOLD analysis project Ga0126381, IMG submission 96465) | Tropical forest soil microbial communities from Panama - MetaG Plot_28 | ecosystem: Environmental > Terrestrial > Soil > Tropical forest > Bulk soil | place: Panama | collected 2016-02-17
AACGGAGCAGCACATGACCCACGACAACGACGGCGACCGCCGCGAGATGACCGAAGCCGAGACGCTGGGCATCACGATGGCCGTCACCCACTACCACCCCGTCACCGGCGCCGAGCTGGCCGAGGCGGAGGAGGCGCTGCGCGCCGCCCGCCGGCTGACCTGGGCGACCGCCGGCACCCTGCGCGGCGGCCAGGTCACCGTCATCACCGTGCCCGAGCCCGGCACCATCACCGACGACGGCCGGTTCCGGGTCCGCCACCACCGGGGCTTCGGCCACGGGCTGCGCCCCGGCACCGACGCCGACCTGGGCTGCCCGTCCTGCAAGCGCGAAGACGCGGCGGCCGAGCTGTGCGTGATCGACGGCACCCCCATCGACCCCGAATCCCGGCTGTGCCTGTGCTCCTGCCAGGACGCCGACCGCGACCAGTGGCTGGCCGAGGGCAACCCCGCCTACACCGGGGAGGACCAGTGACCGTCGCCCGGCTGAAGGCCGAGCACGTCCACATCGGCCGGTGGGAAATCAGCCGCACCGACCGGGAGATGAAACCCGTCGTCACCGCGCTGGCCGAGATCCGCGCCACCGAGGCCGAGATCCGCGAGGAGCTGCGCTGGACCCGGGAAATCGCCACCCGGGTGGAGGACGCGGTGGCGGCCGGCGGCAGCCTCAACCAGCTCGGGGAGCTGCACCGGCACGCCATCGACCTGGACCGGGCCATCGCCCAGCGGGCCACCGCGTGGCGGCTGCTCGGCGCGATGCTCACCGAAGCGGAGCTGGCCGCGTTCAGGGCGGACCTGGCCGCCGCCGCCAAGGAGGAGGGGCAGTGACCACGCTGGAGGAGGCCCGCGACGCGGTCCCCCGCGTCACCGAGACCTGGACCTGCGCCGGGGCCCGGGTCCACAACGGCAAGCTGTGGACGCTGTGGGTGTGGCCGGACGGCGCCGAACGGTACTACGCCACGCGCGGGTTCGTCACCGGCGGCATCTACACCCTGTCGGTGTCCCGGTACGAGCACGGCGGCAAGCCGCACTCCACCTACTGGGGCGAGCCCGAATACGCGGGCCGGCTGGACGCCGGCGACGAGCGGCTGGTCCGGTGGCGGGCCGAGGAGATCGCCGCCGAGGTGCGCGACGCCGCCGCCAAGCGGGAACGCAGCGCCAAAAGGCAGGACCCCCTCGATGCCGCGCTCCAGCCGCTGATCGACATCGCCGCGAAGATGCCGATGGCCGCCGACCGGCGGGCGCTGGCCGCCTACGTGCTGCTGCGGATCGAGAACGCGGCATGGTAGCCGAGACGCCGCCGCGCCGGTTCGAGCTGGGCCAGCGGTATCCCCGCTACCAGCTCGGCCCGGCCGGCACCACCGTGGTGCGGCACGCGCTGCCGTACGGCCGGGGCAAGGTGTTCCGGTCGTCCACGCCGTGCTGCGACGCCGAATCCCGCATCGACGCCGGCGACGCCACCTACAAGCTCGCGGACGGCACCGTGCCCGGCGCCGCCAAGGCATGCGGCGGGTGCGGCTGGCGGTGGCGGGTGTTCCTGGCGCTGGGCGACGCCCGGCTGGACCCGGTGCCGCCCGGCGCCGCCCACCCGCAGATCCGCGCCGACCGCGCCGAGTGGGTGTCCGCCGGCTACGGCTTGCGGCCCGCCCCGTCCCGCAAGCGGCGGCGGCGGTGAGGACCGGCGTGCACCTGTCGGTGGCCGCGATCACCCGGGTCACCGCCAAGATCCCCGACGCGGCCCGCCCGCAGATCCCCGTCCGCAAGGGCTGGCTGCTGGTCGGCGCCGTCGAGCTGGACGTGAACGAGCGGGGCCGCATCACCGGGCTGATCACCGTGCACGGGCACTGGGTGAACAGCCCGGCCCGCCGCCCGGTCACCGCCCGGATGCACCCGGCGGCGGTGCCGTACGCGCTGTGCCCCCTGGTCGAGCTGATGACCGGGCAGGCGGCGGCACCCCGCGACGACGGGACCGCCGCGCTGCTGCACGGCATAGCCGGCGAGCTGGACGACGCCGCCGACAAGATCCGGGCGCTGGCCGCCCAGAGAGGAGACCACCCGTGAGCGACCTGTGGGCGGTGTACGGGTACGACGCCGCCGGGAAACGGCAGCGGCTCGCATTCCACGCCGACGACTTCGAGCAGGCATACGGCATCGCCGTCCCGCTGGCCGCCATCGAGTGGCGCGGCGGCCGGATCACCGCGCTGGGCATCGAGCAGGAGCCGGCCCGCCGCCCGGCCCGGCCCGTCCAGATCACCCGGCCCGTCATCCGCACCCGCAACCAGGGCAGGAAACCGGAGGACTACCAGTGAGGTACAACGACATCACCGTGGGCGGCCTGGTGCTGTATTCCAGCCACCGCAAGGGCACCCGCTACTACCGGGTAGCGGACTGCTCGCTGGCGGAGGTGACCGAGACCGGCGTCCGCCATGAGTACACCGTGGACACCGGCGGCTGGACCACCCGCTACGAGGACCGGGTGACTGACCAGGGCGTGCGCATCCGCGTCCGGCCGCGCGACGGCATCGGCGCCGGCCAGCCGTGGGACAAGGTGGTGCTGGCCGCGCTGCTCCAGCCGTACGCCGGCGAAGACAAGGCCGCCTGGGACGCGGCGCGCGAGGCGCACCGGCAGTGGCAGGCGGAGCAGGCGGAGCAGGCCACCGCTGACGGGCTGCTCACGGCCCGGCTCGCCGCCCACGGCGTGCACGCCGTGGTCACCGCCGGGCGGGTCACGCTGTCCGCCGCCGACCTGGACACGCTGCTCGCCCTCCGGGGGCGGCAGTGAGCCCCGTCATCGCCCCGGCCCGGCCCGGCCGGCGCACCCGGTACGTCCAGCGGACCCGGTGGGACATCTGCGAGCGGGCCGACGCCCCCGGCCACTTCCGGCCGCAGCGCTGCCCGCACGACCCCCGCTGCACGACGGGGCCGGCCGGGTTCGGCCGGGAACGGTCCGGCTGGACCCGGGTCAGGGGCAGCCGGGCGCGGGCCGAACGCGAAGCCCTGGCCTGGCGCGAGCAGGGCTGGGCCACGGCCATCGTGGACACCAGCCCCGCAGTCCGGGCGCAGGTGCGCGCCTGGGAGGCCGCCGCCAAGGGCCACCCCGGCGAGACCGGCGGTGCCCGGTGAGACCGCGCCCCCCGCGAGTGGCACCCGGTGATCATCAGCGGCTCCTGGCCGCCGGCGCCGACCTGAAGTAACCCGAGAGAGAGCGAGACACACGATGAGCTACGTCTACATCCAGACCGAACCGCGCCTGTGGACGGTCGGGGAACGCGTCAAGCCCGGCACCGGGTCCGGCCCGGCCCGCGACTTCCTGCCCGAATCCGACCACGGCAGCCCCGGGGAGGCCGCCGCCCGCGTCCGGCACCTCAACGGCGGCACCGACCCGGCCCCCGTCCCGCAGCCCGGACGGGTCCGCGAGGTGATGGACCGGCTGCTGGCCGGCGCCGGCCGCAGCTACGAGCAGATGGCCGGCGACGGGCTGGAACTGGCCCAGCTGCTGCGCGAGACCCCCGCCCCGGCGCTGACCGGCGCCTGGGAGCACCCGGCCCCCGAACGCGACGAGCGGTTCGGCCTCACCTGGCTGGCGCTGCTGATCAGCGACGGCAACCCCGGCGTGGTGGTGCGGCTGACCATCACCGAGCTGTGCGACCGGATCCGGTGGGCCACCGACCACGCCGCCCGGGTGGAGATCGTGGAGGACCTGCGGGAGGGACTGCCGGTCGGCCTGCCGGACGGCAGCGACCTGGCCCGCATGGACGACGGCGAGCTGCTGGCGGCCGGGGCGCTGCTGGAGGAGCTGGCCCACGAGGCCGGGGAGATCCTGGCCCACCGCAACCGCGACCGCCGCCACCCCGACGAGATCCCCGGCGCCATGGGCACCGGGCAGGTAGCCGACGACGACGAGGAGAGCCTGGTGTTCGCCGACGAGGGCGAGTACGGCGAGCGCAGCGGCGCCGGCCGCGCCGAGCTAGAGGAGTATCACGAGGCCCGGCTGCGCGAGACCGGTACCGGCGCCGACACCATCGGCACCGGCGAGACCGGCGAGACCGGCACCGGGGCGACACCGTGACCGCCGCCAGCGGCACCGGCGACACCGGGCGAGACCTGTGGTGGCACCTGCGGCACCTGGACGACACCGGCGACACCACCGCAGGTCACGCGGTCACGGCACCGCGAGACCCGGACGGTGACGGCACCGGCACCGGCGGCACCAGCAGCACCGCCCCGCGAGACCCGGACGGCACCGCGACACCGGACGGCACCGCCGGCCCGGCGCCGGACGGCACCCCCGGCACCGGCGCCTGGTACCGCGTGACCGGCGCCGGCGCCGCCTGGCGGTCACGCGCGACCTGGCTGCTGCTGGCCGGTGTCTTCGCCAGTGTCGGCGCCATGTCCTGGTCGGGGCTGTTCGGGTGGTTCACCGGCCGGCTCGGCTGGTCGCACGGGCACGCGCTGATCGGCCCGCTGGCGCTGGACGCCGCCGCCGTGGCCTGCCTGGGCCTGGCCAACGACCGCATCGACAAGGGGGAATCCGGCGCCCAGTTCCGGGCCATCTCGCTGCTGCTGGTGGCCCTGTCCGCGTTCATCAACCTGGTGGGCGCGCTGCCCAGCGGCGACCTGGGCAAGATCGTCGTGTTCCCGGCGATGAGCCTGGTGGTGTACTGGATCGCGCACGGCGTGATGGGCGCCCGCCGCCGGGATATCCACCGCGCCCAGCACGGCCAGTCCTCCAAGGCCCGCTCCGAGCCGATGACCCGCTACGACCTGCTGGCCTGGGTGATGTTCCCGTGGGCGACCTGGTGCACGCTGCGCGGCCAGGTGCGAGACCGGCTGGCCAGGCAGGCGAGACCGGCGGCGGCACCGGCCCGCGAGACCCGCCGCCGCCGCCCCGCCCCGGACGGCACAGGCACCGGCACCGGCACCGAGACCGGCGACACCGGCGGCACCGCCCCGGACGAGACCGGCGGCGGCACCGGGGACGACACTGCGGTGTCGTTCGGCCCCGACCGGTATGACTCGATCGCGGAGGCGGCCCGCGCCGCCGCCGCCCACCTGGCCAAGACCGGCGACACCGGCATCACCCCGGCCCGGGTGGCGGAGTTCCTGTCCGCGCACGGCCGGCCCGGCACCCACGCCCGGCAGGTCGCGGCGCCGCTGCGCCGCATCCACCTGGTAACGGCGGAGGAGGCCGCCGGGTGACGCGGAGCGGGCCGGAGGGCGGCCGGGAAGTTTCTCGCGGGCGGTCTGCTGCCCGCCCCGGCCGCCCCCGGCTCGCGTCATCCTGGGGTAAACGCGCTGTTTACCGGCCAGGGAGGGTGCCGTGACCGGCTATGACGACGAGTACGACCCGGCCGACGACCCGGTGGACCCGGACGGGCTGCTGGAGCTGCTGGCCGGGCTGTGCGCCCGGCAGGCCGTGCTGGACGCGGAGGGCGTGCTGTGGCTGGTGGCCCGGGGCGAGGCAATGGACCTGCACCTCCAGGCCGGCGGGGCGCTGCCGCGCCGGTGGCAGGCGGCGGCGCGCACCGGGACGGCGGCGCACGCGGAAGCGCTGCTGGAGGCGGTGCGCGAGCTGAACACCCGGTGGGGCCGCGACGGGGCGCTGACGGGCGGCGACGTGGCCGGGCTGGCGGCGGCGTGGGCGGTGCTGGGCCGGTGGCTGGCGGCCGGGGGGGAGCTGCCGGCCGACTGGCAGACCGGGACCGGGCGGCGCACCGACACGGTGGCGACCCGGCCGGGGCTGCTGTTAACCCCTAACGTGTTCAGGATCACATTGCGGCGGGGGAGCGGGGCAGCTCGCCGCCTCCCGCACCCGAATGTGGCGCCTACCTCCCCTAACATGTTTAGGGTAGACTGGGCGGTGTACGGAGAGAGCAGGGAGACACTGATGGACACCACCACCGCCACGGTCAACTACGACCAGACTGCCGCCCACCTGGCCGCGTTCGACTACCTCGGCAGCGCCGCCGGGCTGGCCGCCCGCTACGACGCGCTGGCCGCGATGGCCGCCCACATGACCGGCGACCACGGCTGGACGCTGCTGGGCGACGAGCCCGCCGACGCCGCCACCCTCACCGCGATGCACCACGCCAGCCACAACAACGAGGCCGCCGCCCGCGCCGACGCCCTCACCGCCACGCCGCTCAGCGCCCACGCCCACTACCGGGCCTGGCACACCTGCCACTACGGGCCGCTGTGCGCCACCGCCACCGCCACCGCCGCCGACGACGGCCCCACCTTCAACGACGACGGCACCCTGATCCTGTGCGGGCACCCCTCGTGCGAGGAGCAGGTCATGGGCGACCTGTGCTACCCGTGCCAGGAAGAGGCGATGACCGGGACCAGCGAGGCCGACCCCATCTGGTGCGCGACCCACGGCTGGACCTGGGTCACCGACGCCGGCTCCAACGGCGGCTTCGCCGGCGAGGGCTTCTGGTGGGTCAACTGGGCCTGCGGCTGCGGCACCGCCGACGCCGGCGCCTACAACGGCTGAAAGGACACGGACCAGCGATGACCGCCACCATCACGATCGACTTCAGCAGCGACTTCAGCGCCGCCGCCGGCTACCGGCGGGAGGCCGGCCGCTACTACGACCGGTCCGCCGCCGCCGCCCGCCGGGCCGCCGGCTGGTACAAGCTCGCCGCCGGCAAGCGCGAACACGCCGCGTGGCTCACCGCCCGCCCCGACCTGTGGGCCGAGGACCCGGCGTTCGTCCCCGCGCTGCACGAGCACACCGCCGCCGTCTTCACCCGGGTAGCCGACCGCTACCTGCGCAGCGCGTTCCGGAACATGGACCAGGCCCGGCACGCCAACGAGCGGGCCGCCTACCACGCCGCCCGGCACGCCGGGCTGACCCGGAAGGACCCCGCATGAGCATCAGCGTCACCCAGGTCACCCGCGCCACCGGCGAGACCACCTACCTGATCCGCGACGACGGCACCCGCCGCCGCGTCGCCACCGTCACCAGCGACGGTTTCTTCTACGCCGACCCGGCCCGGTTCCACGGCTACGTCGTGGACGCCGACCTGGGCATCCGCGACCCCGCCAGCGACTTCGGCCGGGCCGCGCTCGGCGCCGTCGCCCACTACGAGACCTGGAACCGCCAGCCCGCAAGGAGCCACCAGTGACCGCCGCCCCCGCCGAGATCCCGGTGCCCGTGTTCGGCCCGGCCGAGACCATCACCGTAGCCGGCCTGGCCGTAGGCGACTGGGTGGTGGAGGTGCCCACCCAGCAGGGCGTGCGCGGCACCACCGTCAAGTCCGGGGTGCGCGACCTGCGCGCCGACTGGGGCACCTGGCGGCGCAGCGCCGGCTACCGGCGGCCCAAGCTGGCCATCGAGTCACGGGTGATCATGTTCTGCGACCCGCACGTGGCCGCCGTCAACTACCCGGCCGACTTCGCGGTGGCGGTGCGCCGCCCGCTCGCGGGGGAGGCGGCAGACCTGTGAGCGGCGACTGGCACCACACCAACACCGCCGAGATCCTGGCGGGCAAGGCCCGCGCCCGCACCACCATCGAGGCGTGGACCGGCACCCCGGCCCCGGCCGACCCGGACAACTGCTACAAGGTGACCCCCGGCGGCCCGGACGGGCCGGAGCACTGGGCGCGGCTCACCGACCGCATCAAGAACGTCAACGCGGCCACCGGCCGCGCCATCTACCTGAGCATGGCGCACGGCCCGCAGACCGTCACCCGCTACATCGACGGCACGCCCACCGCGATCCGCCGGTACGCCGGCGGCGCCGAGATCACCCTCGTGCCAGGAGGCCGCCCGTGACCCCGCAAGACGCCACCCCGCAGCAGCGGATCGATGCCGCGCTGGCCGTCGCCCGCACCTACGGCGGCATCCAGGGCGACGCGCACCGCGCCTGGGTGATCCACCAGATGCTCGACGCGCTGACCGGCGGCCGGCCGTGGCCGGTCGGCCCGATGCAAGCCCCGTAACCCCAGGAGAGAGAGGAAACCGATGACCGAACTGGAACGCCGTGTACTCCCCTACGCCGCGCACACCGCCTACCTCGCGTCACTCGCGCGGGCCGGCCATGCCGGCGTGGAGCGGTTCGGCTACGAGCTGTACCGCGCCCAGGCCATCGCGCGGGAAGCCGCCCGGCAGGCAGAAGGATCACGATGACCGGCTACCGCAGGCAGACCACCGCCGCCAGTACTGAGCTGGCCGCGCTGTACGCCCGGATGCGGGCCGCCGCCGAGACCACCCCGCTGCCGCCCCGGTTCGAGGCCATCCCCGGCCCGGCCGGGGACATGCTGCTGCTCGACCGGTACACCGGCCGCACCGCCACCGTGTCCCTGTTCGCCTACGCCGAGGCCCGCGCCGCGCTCAACGACCTGTTCCGGCCCGGCGGCACCGAACCCGGCCCGGCCGGAACCCCGTCTCCCCGGCACGAGGACGCCGCGACGCTGACCGCCGCCGCCGTGGTGATGGAAACCTACCGGGGCGGCCTCGGCACGACGATCGCCGTGCTCCGCGAGACCGCGAACGCGCTCCGCGACCCGGACGGGCGGCTGGCGCTGTGAACCGCCCCGGCTACGCGCTGCTGGCCGCGCTGATCGCGCAGGCCCGCACCCCCGCCCCGCCGCCGGTGGTGTTCACGCTGATCACCCCGCCGCCCGACCCGTGGGCCGGCGACCAGGCCGGGCTGGTGGAGATACTGGCCGCCCCGCCGCTGCACGACCTGCGCGAGATCCCGGGGCAGCGCTGCTACGCGGGCCGCCCCGGGCAGCCGCCGGCGCTGCAATGGCACCCGTGCCCCCTCGACGGCACCGTCATCAACCCCAACGGGCGGATCTGCCGCCGGGGCCACGGCGACGCCGCCCGCGCCGAATTGACCCAGCTAGAGGAGAGAGAACCGTGACCATTCCTGACCGGACGTGGCTGGTCCGGCTGAACGGGACGCCGCTGATGACCATCACCGGCCCGGCGCACACCGAGCCGGTCGCCGCCGCCCGCCAGGTGCTGCTGCACGGCACCGCCCCGGAGGGCGTGACCGTGAAGTGGGCGGTGATCCCGGCATGAACCGCACCGGCCTGGACCCGTCGCTGGCGTTCACCGCGATGCACGGGCTGATGCCCGCGTTCGGCAGGCTGACCCGGCCGCAGTACGAGGAGTGCCGGGACGCGCTGCTGGCCGCCTGGTACGGCCAGGAGAAGATCGCGAACCTGTGGGCGTTCGCCGCCACGTGGCTGGCCGCGCACCGCTGCCAGACATGCGGGCTGGAGCTGCCCCTGGCCCCGCCGCAGGACATCGAGCCGATGTGGCACGACAAGTGCGGCCCCCCGCCGCACCTACAACCGCAAGGAGAGAGCGCTTGACATCCTCCATCGCCCTGAAGGGCGAGGATTCCCACGCTGAGCTGACGGCCCAGTATAGCGCGAGGGCCGCCGCTGCTTGGCTCTCGCAACACGGGCGGCCCTCGCCGGGTGGCATCTTCCGCGCAAGGTGTCAGCTCAGCGTGGAGGTTCGCGGTGCATCGGCTGGGCAACCCCTAGGCCCTTCCCGCGCAGCCACCGCATGCCCTGCGGCGGGTCCTCACGGACGTGCACAGTGTACCCCGGCCGCTGCGGGCACTCTCCTCCCCGCCATGAATGGCGGGGTATCCGAGCGAAAGGATTCCTGATGACCACGATGCAGGCCAAGATCACCGCCGAGTTTGAGGCGCGGGTCGCGGCGGCCGGGTGGGAATTTGTCACCGCCGCCGAGGCCGCCAACACCGGCGTCTGGTACGTGATGGACGGGCTGGTGACGCTGATCACCGTCCGGTACAGCTTCCAGGCCGGCTACGCCGGGTTCACCATCGCCGGGGACCGGGCCGGCGCCCGCGCCGCCGCCCGCACCCCGGCCGCGCACCGCCGCTGGAACCACAACACCGGCCGCAAGGGCGGCCAGTACGAATTCCACCACCTGGAGTACGCCAAGGCCGGCGAGCTGGCCGAGCTGCTCGACCTGGTGACCGAGCTGCTGCACCCGACCGCCGTCCAGACCTACCCGGAACGGGCGGGGGAGGGGGCGAACCGTGGCTGACTACCTGCAACGCGACGACGGCACCGGCGCCCACCTGCCCCCGGTACGCCGCACCCCCGGCCAGCACGTGAGCGGCGCCGATGGGGCGATGGTGCTGGACTGGCTGCACCGGGAGCGGGTGTTCGGGCTGGCCGCCGACGTCACCGTGGACACCGCCCGCGAGCACCCGGGCCGGGTCTGCTACACGCCGGACGGGGCCTGCTGGGTCCGGTACGCGGGAGAGGGCACCTGGCTGGCGGGGGACTCCGCCGACGCGGAGATGCGCCTCGCGCACGACCGGCGCCGCCCGGTGCGGACCCGCATCGACCCGGACGCCATCGAAGCCGGCGACACCGTGACCTACCTGGCGGTGGAGGGCCGCCGCGAGTACACCGGCCGCGCCGAGTACGGCACCGCCGGCGCGCTGCACGTCACCCGCGACCGGCTCACCTGGACCGTCGAGTGGGACCGGCTCACCGGCCACACCCCCCAGGGGGCGGGCCGTGCTGTCTAACCCGAACGGCGCCGACTGGGTGCCGCTGTACGGCGCGGCCCCGGCGCCGCGCCCCCACACGGGCGGGCTGTACGCCCGGCTCACCACCGCCGACCCCGACAGGAGACCTGCCTGATGTTCTACTGTGAACCGGCCTGGCACGACGGCGACAAGGCCGTCCCCGCCGCCGTCGTGATCCGGCCACTCGAAACCAGCCACGCCGACCCGGGGTTCGCCTCCTGCGAGCGCGACGAGCACATCGGCCGCGCCCTCAAGACCGTCCTGGCCCGCAACCCCGGCGGCGTCCGCGTCCGCGACGTGACCGGCCGGATGTCCGCGTGATGACCGTGGCGCCGCACCCGTGGCCGGAATTCGAAGCCAACGAGCGGCCCCTGCTGCGGCTGCTGCACGTCGCGTCGGTGTGCCTGTGCTACGAGCTGCCCCGCGACGCCGACCCCGACCACCAGATGCGGCTGACCCGGGTCACCGTCCACCTGGACGACCGGGGCGAGCTGGACGACGACCAGAAAGGGTCGGTCACTGAATGGGCGATGGGCCGGTTCGGGCTGCCCGGCCAGGCGGTGCACCTGATCAGCAACGGGAGGGAACATGTCTGAACGGTTCGCGCACGAGCACAACTACCAGGGGCAGACGCTGCGGCACGCCCACCCCGGCGGCCGGGAACCGCACGGCTACTACGGCCACCCCGAGGACCGGGTGCCTGACGGGGCGATCGACCACAGCGGGTGCCTGCTGGCCACCTGGTCGCACCGCACCCACAACCACGAGGGCGTGCCGGGGGCGTGGCTGTTCGGCACCGAGCTGGCCGGGGGCCTGTTCACCTACGGGCCGCTGATCTGCGCGGGCACCATCCGCCCGGAGGGGCACGCCGCCGACCTGGGCGCGGCCCGGGACGCCGCGCTGCGTTACTCGCGGGTGACGGGGCTGATCGTGGTGGTGACCGAGCACCCGAAGTCGATGCACATCCTGGCCGCCTACGAGGAGGGCGAGGGGATCAGCCTGGACCGGGCGGCGGCGGTGTCCCGGGGCGGATACGCCGCCGCCCCGGACGGTAACGGTTAACATGTTCACGGAGAGAGAGGAGCACGAGCCGTGACGACCACACCACAAGAGGCACGCGCGCAGGCCGCCGGGTACGCCTGGGGACAGGAAGACGCCTCCGGCATCCCCACCGCGATCTCGCCGCTGCGGCCGGGGGAGCGGGGCGACTGGACGTTCGCGCTGGCCTACGCCGGCGCCCGCGCCGCCTACAACGAGAACCGGCGCGGCATGCTGCCGTCCGTCCGGGCCGCCTACGCGTCCTGGCAGGCGACCGGCGGCGTGTCCATCGACCGGGACCCGGTGCCGGCGCGGGCCGCCCCGGCGCGGCTGGCGGAGGCGGTCGTGCTGGACGCCATCGGCGCCTGGCGGACCCAGCTCGCCGGCGCGGCCGGCGCGGCGGCGGACGGCACCGTCCCGTTCGTGGAGCTGCCCGACCTGATCGTCACCGCGCTGCGGCACGCCGGGCTGCTGGACGTGCTGCGGACGGACGGGTCCGCCGGGGACCCCGCGCAAGCGGCCTACGAGGCGTTCATGGCCTCCGCCGGGCTGCCCGTCACCCCGGAGTCGTTCGGGGACTGGCGCGGCATGGACGCCGGCGAGCAGGCCAACTGGCTGGCCGCCGCCCGCGCCGTCGCCGCGACGCTGTGGAGCCGGCTCCGCGAGCAGGCGGGGGTGCGGCCCGGTGACGACGAGCCGTGGGACGGCGGCGACGTGATCCCGGTGCTGGGCGGCTGGCTGCGCGACGCCGCCATCGACACCGCCGCGCCCGTGGAGGTGCCCGGTGACTAGCAAGGACGGAAGGAGCCGGCGATGACCGGGGATGAGCTGGCCGCCCTCGGCGCGGCCGGGCTGGCGCTGTGGGCGTCGGCCACCGCGACTGACGGGATAGCCGGGCGGCTGCACGCCGGCGGCGGGCCGGCCGCCGCGTCCGAGGCGGCCCGCCTGTACCAGGTGATCCTGATGGCCAAGCGGGCGGTGGCCATGCTCGAAGACCAGCACCTGGCCTTGCAGGAGGAGGCCGGGCAGGCGCCGGGGCACAACCCGCACGCCGTGCTGCACCTGCCGTCCTACGTGCTGTCCGACCGGGCGGCGGCCGAGGCCCGCGCCTACACCGACCGGGGGTTCACGGTGGCGCCGCTGCCGGCGGACGGCCGGGACCACACGGTCGGGG
>Ga0126381_100006739_pt1 | contig 12736 bp, 12 predicted proteins | sample PanSoiMetPlot_28_FD_96465 | JGI IMG/M metagenome (GOLD analysis project Ga0126381, IMG submission 96465) | Tropical forest soil microbial communities from Panama - MetaG Plot_28 | ecosystem: Environmental > Terrestrial > Soil > Tropical forest > Bulk soil | place: Panama | collected 2016-02-17
CAAGGCGGCCGCCGAGGCGGAAGCGCAGATCGCGCAGCAGGACGATGCCAGATGCAAAAGTTACGGAAGGCCTGGCTCTCCGGCCTACATTGATTGCCGCACATCTTTAAAAAATGATCGCGCTGATATGAAGAAATGAACATGTCGCCTGCGGTGCGTGAGATTCTCTGTGAATTTTCCTCAGCCTAGGCACGCTAGCGCCCCGAGGGTGTAGGATAGTCAGGTCTCACGAGCTGGACGATGAGATTGCCGGAGAGGTCCTCAGGCTCGGTAACAGTAATAGACCGATAATAAAGGCGATCCTCCGGGATCGATGGCGTCATATTCGACCGCGCGTTCAGTATGACTATTTGTGTGCGACTAGGATGCTTTGTCCTTTTCCCGGGGAGATTGATACTTCGCGGAATCCATAATCTTTCGTCATTTCGACTATGAAGCGCTCATGATAGGCGACGGCGGCCTCAGGATACTGCTCATTTTCGATATACGCGCTGCCGCGCCGGTGCCGGAACGTCCACCGCCGACCCAGCTCCACATGCTCGATGCAGAAAAACGTCATATACATGACCCCGTCCGTCCGAAGGATGCGATAAGTCTCCCCCATATATTCTGTAACTTCTTGTTCGAGAAGATGCGAATAGAGTGAGACCGAATACACAAAATCCTTGCTCTGTGGCTCCGCTATGACGAACTTGGAAGTGCTTCCTCCTCGAACGTGCGACGCAGTCGGCGAATACGTCGTGCTCTTATGCGGAGAAAGGACGAACTGAAAACGCTCCTCGGGAAAGTTTCGGCAGCAATATTCGATCATCTCACGATCGATGTCGACGCCGAGATACGTGCCCTCGAACCAATCACCTTTCAACGGCCATGCTATACGTCCGCATCCACAACCAAGCTCCACCACGTCGGATCTGTAATTACAATATTGGTGAGAAAAGAAGTTCAGCCAGAACCCGCTGCCCATTTCGAGGAAGTGGACATGGTTATTGAGGATACGATTCTCGACTCCGATGCGAATGCGAAGATGATTTGGTGGCAGGTGACGCAACTCGGGAAACGGGAGCGACAGTACGCTTGAAACGGTATTACCAGCTATTTTGACAAACGGATTATAGCTAGCTTTTCCGACTGAAGGGACAAATCTGCGGAACGTGCGCTCGAACCTGGAATACGACATCATCGCCTCCGCCGATACTGGTGTTTGGGTGCTCACACGTAGTTGCATGATCTTTTGAACCAGTATGCTCAGACGCCCGTCACTGAGAGGATTCACAAATCGCCGTGAAATCTGCGCCGATGAGGAAGATCGCTCGTGTTCGATCGGCATCAAATACGTCATGTATCGAATGTTCGACTAATTGCCATGCGTTCAACATCCGCCCTGCTTGTGTCCGTTTGCGGTGTCGCCTATCAATAGATCCTCACGACTGCCGGATCAGCTTGCTCCGCGAAGTCAGCTTCATCGAAGCAGGTGAACCCAATTGAGCTGGACCAGCAACCATTGACCGTCAACCCCCATCTCGATGTGGCGAGCGGTTTTGACCCATTTGAGCATTTCATATAACATTCTATAGATCTAAGACACCCGTGCCAGGCGTCGGGACAGTTGCACCTGGAAAGTCGCACTTGGACGCCCCCCGACCGCGTCTCCCTTATCAAGGGGCGCTCACCGCGCGTCAAGGGGCGAGTTCCCCATGGACCGTGCGCGGGCTCTTGCTAGTGTGACGATACCGGATTGGCTTCGCGTTCGACGCGACAACTGTTTGAGGTAGGGATGCGCTTCCCATCCAAAAGAATACATTCGATCGACACTTTTTTCGATGCCTACACCGAAGAGCTGCGACGCGCGGCGGCGACTGTTTCTCGCGAGAAGCTCATTGCAGCCGAAAGTATTATATCCGCGGCTATCGATCGAGGTGCCAATATTTTTGTTAGTGGGAACGGTGGTTCAGCGGCGATCTCCAATCATCTGGCTTGCGACCACGCAAAGGGCATCCAGACGGACACCAGTCTGCGACCACGCGTCCAGTCGCTTGCTGCAAATGTTGAGCTGATCACTGCGGTCGCCAATGATATAAGCTACGACGACGTTTTCGCTTTCCAAATGGCGACTTTCGCGCAGCCGGGCGATCTGCTAATCACCATCAGCTCCTCGGGCAATTCCGAGAATATCGTGCGTGCCATCCAGTGGGCTCGCGAGCACGCGGTGAAGACGATCGCGATGACCGGCTTCAATGGCGGCCGTTCGGCGCAGCTCAGCGACGTCAATCTTCATGTGGAGTCTGAAAACTACGGAATAGTCGAAGATATCCATCAATCTCTGATGCATACACTCGCACAGTTCATTCGCCAATCACACATGCCGGAAGAATTGATATTGGCGCGAAAGTTTTAGTCAGGCCGGGTGTGTTAGCTCGGCGCAGTACTTCGACAGCGCAGGGAGTCATGGACAGGAGCAAGGCTTGGCCGTCGAGCAAGCGGTTATCGTCGCTGGTGGCAAAGGCGTGCGCCTCGCAAAGCTTGCGGAGACGCGTCCCAAGGCATTAGTTGAAATCGCCGGCCGACCGTTGATCGAGCATCAGATCTTGGTTGCGAAGCGTTACGGCATCCGCCGGCTTTTATTGCTGACGGGCCATCTGGGAGGTGTGTTGCCGGAGCACCTCGGCAATGGTGAACGTTTCGGCATTGAAATTGCCTATAGGCACGAAGACCGCCCGCTTGGCACTGCCGGTGCGCTGAAAGCCGCCGAGGCGTTGCTGGACGAGGAGTTTTTCGTCTTTTATGGCGATATCATCTTTGATCTGGATCTCGATCGACTCGCTGCCTTTCATCGAAAACAAGGAACCATTGCCACGCTGGTGGTGCATCCGAACGACCATCCGCAGGACGGCGACGTCGTCGAGGTAGATTGCGATAGCCGAATCATCGCCTTTCATACGAAGCAGCGCCCACCCGGAACTATTGTTCCCAATCTGGTCAATGCAGGTATCTATTTGCTGTCGCGAGAAATCATCTTGCTGGTGCCGAACGGTGAGTTCGCCGATTTTGGTTTGGACGTGTTTCCCCAGATGCTGCGCACAGGACATGCCCTGAGCGCTTACAATACACCGGAATACGCATGTGATGCCGGAACCATTGATCGCGTGGCGGCAGTGGGGCGCGACGTTCTGAGCGGGAAGGTGGCTCGCCGCAATCTGTCGCGTCCGCAGAAGGCTGTCTTTCTCGATCGTGATGGAGTCCTCATCGAGGAGAAAGGCGAGCGCGTCACCTTCGATCTCGTTCAACTGCTACCCCGCACGATAAAGGCGCTTTCGCGACTAAATCATTCCGACTTTTTGTCGCTGGTGGTCACCAACCAGTCGGGCATCGCCAAGGGCTTCCTAAGCGAATCGGATGTCGCTCGGACGCACAACGGTATCGATACGATGCTGGGTGAAGAACACTGCTATGTCCATAGCTACTTCATCTGCCCGCACCATCCGGAGGGGGGATTCCCGGGCGAACGATCTGAATTGAAGATTGTCTGTAACTGTCGCAAGCCGTTGCCTGGAATGTTGCTGCGTGCGGCGCAACAGCTGAATATTGATCTGGGTGCCTCGTTCATGGTGGGAGACCGCACGGTGGATCTAGCTGCCGGCCACAGTGCCGGCGTTTGTGTCATCGGTGTGCGCACGGGTTACGGCTGCGCCGATGGCCTCATGACGGTGGAGCCCGATTTTCTTTGCGATGACCTGCTTTCAGCAACTATGCTGATTCTTCAACATCAGAGCTTTCTCGATCCCGCCGCCCGCCTTGCTAAACAGATTGCAACCAGCGGCGCGACCATGGTCGCCGTGGGCGGCCTCTCACAGACGGGAAAATCAGTGTTTGCCCACCTAGTGAGGTGGCAATTGCGACGCCACGGTCGCGGTGCAGAAATCCTGCATCTTGACGATTTCCTGCGGCCAAAGGCAGAGCGCAAGGCCCTCCCGCGAGTTGGCGATCGCTATGACACGCCGGCGATCGCAGCCGCCCTCGCGGGAGCATCGCGCCGAACCGATACAACTTTGATCGCGGAAGGGGTCCCCGCTCTTGCATTGCCGGCAGTCCGCGACCCGGCCGACCGGCGTATCTATGTCGCGATCGACGAGGCACTGCGTCGCGATCGATTCCTGGCGCTCTATCGCGACCGCGGTTATGACGAGCGCCAAGCTCAAGCGCTTTATGACGAACGCGATGTGGAGGAGCGCGCGACCATCTCCGCCTCTTCCGTCTACGCAGATATGACCGTGACAAACGAGTTATAAGAACAATGATTGGGACTCGCACACCTTATCGGCTGAGCTTTGTTGGCGGAGGAACCGACCTGCCAGCTTTCTGTAATGAGGAACCTGGTGTCGTAATCAACGTCACCATTGCCAAATATGTGTATTTTTTCCTGCATCCCTACTACGACGAGACCAAACATCTCATAAAATATTCGAGGACGGAACTGGTTGAGAGCATCGAAGCGATCCAACATCCCTTGGTGCGCTGTGCGCTCAAACGCGTCGATCTGCCGGGGCTCGACATCAATGCCATTGCAGATATCCCCGCCGGCACGGGCTTGGGCTCATCGTCATCCTTTGCCGTCGGGCTGCTCCACGCGCTCTATGCTCAGGCTGGAAAATTCGTGAGCAAGGAGCAACTGGCGTCAGAAGCCTCTCACATCGAGATGGTCGAATTGGGAGAGCCAATCGGCAAGCAGGACCAGTATGCGGCCGCCTACGGGGGCTTCAACAAGATCACCTTTCTGCCCACGGGCATGGTCAAGGTGGAGCCGATTCCACTGAGCCGAGACGCCATCGACCAATTTCGCCGACACATCATGATCTTTTATACCGGCCAGTCGCGCAACGCGCGCACCGTACTGCGGGATCAAATGAAATACCTGACTAGTATGGCTGAGAAGCGGCTGTATCTGCGCTCAATGCGGGATTTGACGGACCCCTTCCTCGCCGCTCTTATATGCGGCGACATGCGAACGTGCGGCGAAATTCTGCATGAGAGCTGGCAAAAGAAGAAAGAGCTGGCCGACGGCATTTCGAACGAATCCATCGACCGCTACTACGAAACGGCGCTCGCGACTGGAGCTATTGGTGGCAAGCTGCTCGGTGCCGGTGGAGGGGGCTTCCTGCTGTTTATCGTCGATCTGGATAAACGCGAGAGTCTACGTCGCGCCATGGCGCCTTTGAAAGAGTTGGACTGCAATTTCGATTTCTTTGGCAGTAGCATCATATTCGTCGAAGGCGGCAATGTGGGCTCCTAAAGACTATCTATGCGCGGAGCGTGATGGCCTCGCCCGGCGTGGCGGCAATCTTTCTGTAGGCAGCATAGCCATCGCACTGCACGATGCCGCGATAGCCCTCGAGCAGCTTGAGTCCGTGGACCGCACCGCGCCCGGGAGCGTAGCTGAAGGCGATGGCGGGCGGGTCGGTCCTGCCCCAGGGTCGATCATCTCGGGCGACGGCCCAGAAGTACCCCTGCTTGGTGCGACCACGGCCGGGATCGAGCACCGGCGCCACCGTCTCATCAACCGCGATCTTGCCGGAGGCCAGGATGAGTTCGCGCAGGCGAACATAGACCGGCTTGAGCTCGGCGGCCGCATAGCCCGCCCAGACCATGCGCGTGAGGTCGAGGCCTTGGGCGGCCAGCATCTGGGCTTGCCGGTAGAGCGGCAGGTGCCAAGCGTATTTGGCGACCAGCACAGAGGCCACCATCGCCTCGGTTGGCAGCCCTTGATCACCCGTTCAATCAGCCGTTCAGGCGCTGGCGCCTGCACCACCGCCTGCTCACAGGCCCGGCAGGCATATTTGGGGCGGTGTGTCACGATCACCCGATACTGCGCCGGGATCACGTCGAGCCGCTGCGAGGTCTCCTCGCCGATCACATGCATGGGCGCCTGGCAGCAGGAGCACTTGGTGTCGTCGGGCTCGATCGTCACATGGACGCGCGGCAAATGAGCGGGAAGCGCCCCGCGGTTGACTCGGCGCCTCTCAGCGTGAGCGCGAGCCCCAGCCGGGTCTCGCTTGTCGTCGTCAGTCTCGCTGGCGGCAATCGCCTGCCCGATATCCTCAAACGCCAGATGCAGCTGGTCCGGATCGAGCTTCTCCGAGCGGCGGCCAAATTGCGCGCGCTGCAATTGGCGCAGCAACAGCTGCTGCGGCGTCAACCCGTGCCGCCGTGCAACTGCTGACACCTTCTCGCCGCTCTCGTAGCTTTCGGCGAGGATCTGGGCCTTCTGCTCCGCCGTCCAGGTGCGGCGCCGACCGGCCCCCGTAAACACCTCCAGCCGGCGCACCGGCTCCGGCTTAGATTTGTGCAAAAGCTCTGTGTCCGACACGTGTCTAACCCGCTCGACTCAGCGGGCAGACATTCGCCGATCAGCTCCCGGAGTGGAACGTGCAGTACCCGAGCCTCTGCTGCGTGTCATCCCAGTCGTCATGGTGCGCGGTTAGGCTTGGGCCTCGTGCACTTTGTGTACGATCGATGGATGTGGAAGATGAGCGATGAGCGCGTGCACGCGACGACCGGCCGCGATTTGTTCGCGCCGGCTTGCGCCCGGACGACTGCTCACAGCTAAGCTAGGGCAAGCACTCCAGGGTCGGCTGATCGAGCTATCTGGCAAGTGTCCGCCGCCCGCCGCGAGCGGCAAGAAGCCTCTGCGCTCTGATGAAGACCACCTCGCGCCAATGGCCGAGCGACCAGGCCAGTTGCATCGCTATAGCCGCGTAGCCAGCGCCCGCGGCGCAGACATCTTTTTGTCTGATACCGAGCACGAGGCCATAGAAAAGACAAGCTAACAACCATGCCACGGCGGGTAGCGCTAGGGGCCAATAGAGCGGCGCGAGACACCCCAGGATCGCGATGGGCGCGATGGACGGCAGGATAAAGTGCCGGATGTGCCTTCTGCCGCCATGGCGGGAAAACGTGTGAGCTCGCCCGCGACCGTGCTTAACGTACTGCCGAAACAATGAAATCGCGCTATTCCGGGGAAAGTATGTAATGACCAAGTCATCCGCCAGCCAAATCCTGCCGCCGCTCTTGATCAGTCGGCGGTCAAACTCGGCATCCTCATTGAATTTCAAATTCTCATCGTAACCCCCGAGTTTGCAGAACCATGCCAGATCAAAAATTGCGTGATGGCCATGTTCCACCCACCCGCCGCGGTTTGGCAGCCGGTGCGCCGAGCCGCCCGTACCGAGGAACGAGTTCTGCGCGGCGGCTGCGGCGCGCTCAAAGCAGGTATTGCCGCGAGTGAACATAGGCGTGACAACCGACGTCGCTCCCGTTTCAATCGCCTTCGCCACCAGGCGGGACGCATAGCGCTTCGGGTACCCGGCATGCGCATCGAGCCTTACGAGCCAAGCCCGCCCCTGCCCGAAATGTTCGACCGCGCTATTAATGGAGGCACTGGTCGTTAAGCGCTCATTCGATGGTAGCACATGGACGCGAGGATCTCCGGCAGCAATGCGCTCGACAATAGCGACGGTATCATCCGAACTGCCCCCATCCGCGACGACAATGAGTGCGTCGCTGCAACGCCGGTCCTCTTGTAGGGCAGCAAGCACACGCTCGATGTGCTCTGCTTCGTTCAGAGTAGGGATCACGATTAGTACATCTGCGCCTGTCGTGACCTCGGATCGCCGCATCGCCGCGCGTTGGTCAGTGAGGGATTTCGTAACCATCTGGGCGATCCTCCATAATGCCAAGAATTGGAGCTATCCATCAACTACGAACGTTGCTCCAGCAATTGTGGGTGTCTCTGCAAATAACGTACCGTGTTACGGACGCCCTGCTCGATTGAAACCCGCGGCTGCCAACCGAGCGCCTTCAGCTTAGCGGTATCAAGATGCACGAAGGGCGAGTCGCCGAGCCAACCTCGCTCGCCGCCCGTTGTCCGGTATTGGACATCCTTCAGACCGAGCTCGTCGATAATGATGTCCACCAGATCCAGCACAGTCATAAACTCGTCGTGGCCAAGGTTGAAAATGTTTTTGCGCTCTTCGGCATGTTGCACGCCATAAAAAATGCCTTTAACGCCATCGATCACATCGAGGTACGACTTACGTTGCTTTCCATCTCCCAGAATTTCGAGCAGGTGGGGATTAGCTTTAAACTTTTTCAGAAAATCAAATATGACGCCGTGCGTATACCGTTCCCCAATCCATGACACAAAGCGGAAGATGTAGCATGTAATGCCAAAGTATTCGCAGTAGGCTTGTACCATGGCCTCGCCGGCGAGCTTGCTCGCGCCGTAAAGGCTGGTCTGGAGCGGTGCGTAGCTCTCAGGCGTTGGAAAAACATCCGGTTCGCCATAGACCGTCGCGCTGCTGGCGAAGACGATATGTCGAATGTCGTTGGCGCGCATCGCTTCTATGACGTTCCACGTAGCAATGGTGTTTTGCTCGAGGTCAATTCGCGTCAGTTGGATGCCGCCGCGCACATCGGCATTCGCCTGCAGGTGAAAAACAAAATCGCAGCCCGCCATTTCTCTTCGCAGCCGGTCATAATCGAGCACGTCGGCGCGCACCACCCTGACGATGGGGTTCCCAGCATGATGGCTGATGAATTGTGGCCGGCCGGTGCTGAAGTTGTCATAAATCGTCACGTTCGCCCTGTCTCCTACAAGCTTGTCGACTATGTGGCTCCCGATAAAGCCCGCTCCGCCAGTTACGAACGCCCGCTTCACAGCGCCCTCCCGGCCTCGATCCAATGAAATGTCTCGTCGCAATAGATTGCTTCGCAAGGACCAACCACCGCCGTTGTCGCCACGGTCAGCAATATCATTTCCTCGGCTCTGCTGATGGAGCAGCAGTCAAATGCATAGGAGATTCCTGGGCTTCCTTCATTTCGTCGTGGGGCTCAATTCCGCGTCCACAGGGATGCAAGAGTCTGGAGAGCTCCGCGGCTAACGGATGATGGGCGGATTTGCCAGCCCTTCGCCACGGCGCGAGCCGACGGAGGCGGGCCTTGACTGCAAGTCGTAGAAGCACAGCCGCCCGGGGGTTTGTCAGCGCGATGCGCAAGGAACCCAGCCAGTCCCTACTCTTCAGGGCATTGAGCAGCCATTCGAAAGCCAATGCAGTCTCGATCGACCGGATGCTCGCATTGATCGCAGCAACAAGGTGCCGGTCAGACTTGGATACTTGGGCGAGGAACCGTCGATTGGCTGCTTCGAGCGCTACGAGCACGCTCTCGTTGAGGCGGTGAGATATAGATGAACTGTGCTTTCGATAGAAATAGAAAGGTAGAGGGTAAACCCGCATGGTCTTGCCCGAGTGCAGAAGCCGCAACACGAGATCGTAGTCCTCGCCGATCTTCAGCGTTTCATCGTAACGGGCGGTTGGACCGCTCAGGATCGATGTTCGGAACAGCGGCTTCAGATATCCCAGCCCCGGTCCTGATCCGTGGAGTTGGTTGAGCCGAATATAGTCGACAATTTCGACCCAGAACGGGATCCGCGCCCACTGACCGGCGAGCAGGAGGCGAGGGGGCCGGGAGCCGTCCGAGTCGAACTCGACGAGATTGTCGGCGACCATATCGGCGCGGTCCCGGCGCGCTGCCTCGACCAGTCGCGCAAGCCGCTCTGGATGCATGAGGTCGTCGCTGTCCATGATGGCGATCCACTCGCCCCTTGCCATCGCCAGCGCCCGGTTACGCGCGGCGGCGGGACCTCCGTTCCGGTCGCTACGCACTATGCGAATACGGTGATCTTCCGCCGCCAATCCAACTACTACCCTTACGCTATCATCGGTTGAGGCGTCATCGGAGACGATGATCTCGAGGTCGCGAAGGCTCTGTCTTTGAGCCGACGTGATCGCCTCGGCCAGATGTGCAGCGCCGTTGTAGTTGGCCACGATGACGCTGACGCTCGGCGTAGAAATCGCGTGCTCGGGCAGGTTGGGCGCCTTCATCGAGCAATCCGGTCGTGAGTCGGGATTTCGTGGTTGGCCGCGCCTATGGATTTGCCGCCACGGGTTCCCGAGAATTCCGCGAACAGACTGGCAAACAATCCAAATGACCAGCCAGCCTGCATGATGATGTGCGCGACGCCGCCGGTCTCGTTGCGATGCGCCGCCCCCCCACTGCCGACCATCAAGTTTTGCGCTGCTGCCGCTGCCCGCTGGAAGCAGGTGCGGCCTTCCGTGTGCATCGTGACCATGACGGAATTCGCGCGGGTTCGAGCCTGGACCTGGAGCAAATGCTCGCAATAGCGGTCAGGATAGCTGGCATGCGCATCGATCCTGATCAGGAATTGGGCGCCGTCGCCATATTTTCGCACCGCGCCGTTCACGGCCGCAGCAATGCGCTTCGGGTCGTCCATCACCACGACGCGGCGGTCGACTTTTGAGAGCCGTCTCGCGATCTCAAGCGTGCGGTCCGTGCTACCTCCGTCGGCAATGACGATTTTCAAATTGAGCCTATCACCCTCCGCCAGCAGCCGAGTAACCACCTTCTCGATGTGCTTCGCTTCGTTGAGGCATGGGATAACGACGAGGACCGGCCCGAGGATGTCTTGGTGTCGCGCAACCATGCTGTGAGGCTCCAGCCTCATGACGCAAGACGTGCGCGGCGTGAAGAAACCTGGCCGCCATGAGCTGAAGGCCGGCATAGGGCCTCCACGAGCTCCCGGCAGTCCGAGCGGCTGCTGACCAGTTCGCTGCGTGGAAGTGCCTCGACGGTCTGTACGAGCTTGAAATAGCTCTCATGGTCGAGACGCTGGAAGAAATCGATAAGCTTGGGTTCGAGAGGCTCGTCCAGAACTACGCCGATGCCCCGTTTCGTCAGCCAGCGGCCAGTTTCGACCGCCGCCGACGCTATGGGGACGGAACCATAGAGGCTGCCCTCATAGATCCGATTGGGCAGTAGCCAGCTTGAATTCTGGTTCTGGCCGCTCTCGTAATACTCGACTGCCCAATTGAAATGTACGTCGCCATAGACGGCAGCCAACTCGGCAGGATTGCGGTAGGGACCGGCGAAATGGACGTGGGGCAGGTCCGTTATCGCCGCCTCAAAATCATGGAATATAGCGGCGGATGGCCGTCCTCGGATAACGATGTCCAGTCCTCCGTCAGCCGCCCGGGCGAGCGAACTCAGAATATCGAAGCTCTTTCGAGAGCGGATCATACCGAACCAGCCGATACGCCAGGGCGGACCCGGCGGCGGCCTTACAGAAGGGGCCCCGGTTTCTCTTTCCCCGATCATCGGGACTTTGTTTTCCACAAGTCTAATCGGTGACGGAAAGCCTCGCGGAGCGAAATAGTTGCGAATGAACGCTGGCGAACTGGTCAGCAGTAGATCCACGTCGCGCCAAAGCTTCGATTCGAGCGACCTGAATAGCCTCCCGTGGAGGCGGTTTGACAGTAGCATGCGGTGGATGTCGAGGCACTCATACACGACCGTGGCCTGGGGAGCGTAGCGCTTTCCCGCGCGGATCGCCAGCACTAGCATCTCGAGGTTGCGCGCCAGGATCACGTTCGCGTGGCATATGTGCTCGGCCATGCCGCCAAGCCTGACCAAGGCACCAACCACTGACAGCATTCGCCTCCCCAGCATGCCATCGGCGGTTTGTCCGAGGTCGATTGGACGGAGCCCCTCCACCGCGTTTGGCGCCTCGGCGCTCCGTCGGAACCCGATCAGCGTGACGGCAGCTCCGCCCGCCACGAGCATGCGCACCCGACGATGCACCGACGGATCTGAAAGATCATGCACAAAGTAGACGATCTTGGCGATCATCGCCGGATCCGGGTCAACGCTGTAGAGCCGAAGCATTCCCACATTCAAGTGGAGCAACCGCAGACTATCATTTTTTGCCAACGAGATACAAGGCAACGTAACATTATAGAACGTTATATCCCAGGATTTTGGCGCTCATGCTTGCAGCAATAACAATGACATGAAGATGGTATGTACCGGGCCGGGGCCTGTGTTATGTTAACCGGGGCGGCAGCCGGCGAGAGACTGAGAAGGAACTCGGTTATGACCGACAGAAACGCCGTGGTGTTCGGCGGAGCCGGGTTCATCGGATGCCATTGCCTGCAACGTCTCGCGGCGAGCGGACATTACGCCCGCCTCTACAGCGTGGACATCGCCGAACCGCGATTTACCGTTCCCGGGATTCGTTATGTGAATTTCGACATCCGCAAGCCAATCCCCGCGCAGCTGTGTGGGGAAGGCTCATTCGATATCTTCAATTTCGCCGCCGTCCACACGACTCCTGGTCACGAGGATTGGGAATACTACTGGACCAACGTCCACGGCGCGACCAATGTTTGCAAGTTTGCGTCCGATGTCGGCGCTGACTATCTGCTCTTCACTAGCACCATGATGGTCTATGGTCCAACCGAGGCCCCCAAGGACGAGGACTCCCTCTTGGAGCCGGTCAATGCCTACGGCCGCTCGAAAATCCTCGCCGAGGGCATCCACCGCCTATGGCAATCGGAGCGTCCGGACACGCGGCGGCTGACGATCGTGCGGCCAGGCGTCGTTTACGGGCTGGCGGAACGCGGCAATTTCACCCGCCTGTCCCGGGCCCTTAAGGGACGCCGCTTCGTCTATCCCGGCCGAACTGACACGGTCAAGGCGTGCGGCTATATCGACGATCTCATCTCATCGATCACTCAGATGAAAGAGCGCAACGAGGATATGTTCCTTTATAACTTCTGCCATCCGGACCGCTACACGAGCGCGGACATCTGTGCCACCTTTTCGA
>Ga0126381_100006740_pt1 | contig 12736 bp, 10 predicted proteins | sample PanSoiMetPlot_28_FD_96465 | JGI IMG/M metagenome (GOLD analysis project Ga0126381, IMG submission 96465) | Tropical forest soil microbial communities from Panama - MetaG Plot_28 | ecosystem: Environmental > Terrestrial > Soil > Tropical forest > Bulk soil | place: Panama | collected 2016-02-17
CGACTATAAGCTGCACGTCCGGCATCTCAAGGCGCTCGGCCTGACTATCAGCCTCGACGTCGGCTACCGGCTGTCCCCGCGCGGCCGCGCGTACCTGGCCCGAATCGGAGCGGCCGGCGCCTGAGAGAACCTCGCCGGCATGCAGCCGCCCCCCAGCCTTAGCGCACGGCCGACACCGGTGTCGCGTCGCCCTCGGCGCGCACAGCGCGGCGCGCAAGCAGGTAGTAGACGACGCCCCCGACGAAAAGTCCGATGAACACACTGAAATCCGATCCACTCGTGCGAGTCGACAATGGGCCGATCGAGGCCAGCGTGCCGCCGCTCGACGCATTCAGCCAGAGGTAGGCGCATACGCCGCCAACGACTTGCGCGATAACGGCCGGCCAGTGCACGCCACCGTTCCGGAAATACCGGCCGCTGCTTCGCTCGTTGAGCAGCGAATCGTGGTCATAACGGTCCCGCCGCAGCCAGCTGTCGACCAGATAGATCGCGCACCATGGGCCGAGCCACAGGATTATGTACAGCAGGAATCCGGTGAGCAGCCCGAAGAAGTTGTTGGAGAACACGGCGTAGCCAGCGAACGCGGCGCAGACCAGCGTGTCGACGGCGACACAGTGCAGCCTTGTCAGGCGCGGGATGAGGCTCTGCAGGGTCACGCCCGAGGAGTACAGGTCAAGGGTGTTGATCGCGAACAGCTGCAGTATCGCGAAGATGAGGAACGGCACGACGAACCAGGTCGAGAATCCGGCGACCAGGCCGGTCGGCGAGTCCGCCGCGGCCGGCACCGCTGTCCCGACGGCGGCACCGAGTATCTCGAGCAGCGCCGAAGGGATCGCCGCGCCGAGCGTCACTGCCACGACGATCCGCTTCCTGTCGGTGTTGCGCGGCAGGTACCTGGAGTAGTCGTTCCCGTTCTCAGAAAAGCCGAGACCGCCCGCCGCGATGACCAGGGCGAGGAATACGAACAGCTGACCCCAGCCGGCGCCGTGCGATACGACATGCAGGTTCGCCTTGGTCGCGGTAAGCCCGGCGAGCACCGCGAACAGGACCACGAACGGGATTGCCAGCCAGCGGAGCACCTTCAGCACGGCAGCGTGCCCGAGGGTCGGCAAGACCGCCTGGATGGCGACGGCCAGGATGATGAAGATGATCTTCGCTGCGGTGCCTGCAGTAAACCCAGCCTTCGTCGTCAGCACGATCGCCGCGAAGACGATGAACGCGATGCCCTCGATCTCGAAGCCAACCTGGGTCACCCAGTTGAAAAACGACGGGAGCTTGTTGCCGCGCGGCCCGAACGGAGCCCTGCTGATGGCGAAGGTAGTGGTTCCTGCCTGCGGGCCCTGGACGCTGGCCAGGCCCGTCAGCACGTAGGAGATGTTGCCGAGGAGGGTGATCACGACAGCCTGCGCGAACGACAAGCCAAGGAACACAACAGCGATAGCGCCGTAATAGACGAACTCCACATTCCAGACTGCGCCGGCCCACATCCAGAACAGCCCGCTTGGCTTGCCCCAGCGGTCGCCGAGCGGCACGTGCTCGATACCGCGTCGCTCGACCGTAGTCACGGACGGTGCGGTGCCACCGCCCAGCGCTTCTGAACTGGCCGAACTCGCCACGTGGGGGCCTTTCTGCTTGAGTGCGTGCTATCAGATCACTGGGGAGCATGCCATGCCCGCCGAGCCAGGACCCCCTGAGGTCCCGATGACCAGCGAGGAGGACATCCGCCGGGCCACCGTCGGCCCGGTGGTCTTCCGCGATGCGCCGATCGTACTCGTCGCCTACGACCCGGGGTGGCCGGCGATGTTTGACCGCGAGGCCGGCCGGATCCGTGCCGCGTTGGACAGACTAGCGATCCGTGTCGAGCACGTCGGCTCGACCTCCGTGCCGGGACTCGCCGCCAAGCCGATCATCGACATCGTGCTGGCCGTCCCCGATTCAGCGGACGAGGCTGCGTATGTGCCGGCCCTGGAGGGGGCGGGCTATGTGCTGCATAACCGCGAGCCTGGCTGGTTTGAGCACCGCATGTTCAAGGGCCCCGACGTTGACGTCAACCTGCACGTGTTCAGCGCCGCTGAAGCCGAGATCGATCGGATGGTCTTGTTCCGCGACTGGCTCCGCAGCCACGACGACGATCGAGACGCCTACCTGTGTGTGAAGCGAGACCTGGCGCAGCGCACCTGGCGGCACGTCGCGCACTACGCCGACGCCAAGACCGCCATCGTGCAGGAGATCATGGCCCGTGCGACCGGGACTAGTTGACCTTGCGGTCCAGTCCCGTCCAGTACGGCTCACGCAGCCGGAACTTCTGCAGCTTGCCAGTCGCCGTGCGGGCTAGCGCGTCCCGGATCTCGACCGACGTCGGGCACTTGAAGTGCGCAAGCCGGGACCGGCAGTGCTCGATCAACTCCGCCTCGGTGGCACCGTCCGCGGTTCGCAGCACGACCAGGGCCTTGACAGTCTCACCCCACTTGGCGTCCGGCACGCCGATGACCGCGGCCTCGGCGACCGCCGGGTGCTGGTACAGGCAGTCCTCGACCTCAATCGAGCTGACGTTCTCTCCGCCGGTGATGATCACGTCCTTCTTGCGGTCGGAGATCACCAGGTAATCGCCGTCCTCCAGGTGCCCGCCGTCGCCGGTGTGGAACCAGCCGTCAGCGAGAGCCTTCGCAGTCTCTTCCGGCTGCTCCCAGTAGCCCTCGAACACGTGGTTCGACCTCGCGAGGACCTCGCCCTCTGGATCGATCTCGATCTCCACGCCCATGGCCGGCACGCCGGCCCGCGACTGCAGCCGGGAGCGCTCGGCCGACGGCAGCGCGTCCCATTCCGGCACGGCCCGGTTGATGGTCAGCAGCGGCGCGGTCTCGGTGAGGCCGTAGATCTGGATGAACTCCCAGCCCAGCTCCTGCTCGACCCGCTCGATGGTCTTCGAAGGCGGCGGCGCCCCGGCCACGACGATCCGCATGGTGCCCGCGCCCGGCACGTCCCGCCCCTCGGCTCGCCGGTCGGACGCCGCCGTCAGGATCGCGGCGACCACGGCGGGGGCCCCGCAAAGCAGCGTGACGCCGTGTGATTCGATCCGGCGCAGGATCTCCTCGCCGTCGATCTTCCGGACGACCACCTGCGGAACGCCCATGCCGGTGACGGCGTACGGCATGCCCCAGCCGTTGCAGTGGAACATCGGCAGCGTGTGCATGAACACGTCCCGGTCATTGACCGCCGTGTGCCAGCCGAAGACCGCCGCGTTCAGCCAGCAGTTCCGGTGCGTCAGCTGCACGCCCTTCGGCCGGGCAGTCGTGCCGCTGGTGTAGTTGATGCTCGCCGTCGCGTCCTCGTCGGCCTCCCAGTCGGCCGGCTGCGCGCCATCCGCAGCGGCAGCGAAGAGGCCGGCGTCGGCGGCGCCGTCAAGAACGATCTTGTGCTTGGCGCTGATGCCGCGCAGGCTGTCCTCCGACTCCGGGTCGACCAGCAGAACAGATGATCCTGAGTGGTCGACGATGTAGCTGATCTCGTCGGCGTTCAGCCGGTAGTTCACCGGCACCAGGATTCGGCCGTAGGCGCTGACGCCGAAGTAGGAGATGAGGAATTTGGCTGCATTGGGGCTGACGAGTGCTACCCGCTCCCCGTGGTCGACGCCCATGGCATCGAGCCCCAGCGCCATGCCCCGGGCCCGGCTTTCCAGCTCCCGGTAGGTCAGCGCGCCGAGCGAGCCAACCGCGTCCGGCTCATCGAAAACGGCGGTCCGGTGCCCGTAGACGGCCGCTGCGCGGCTGAGGTAGTCCCCGATCGTGAGCGGCACCTTCATGACGTCTTCCTCTCGCCAGGCTTGAGCAGACACACTCTTGCCTTCATATCAGGACACTCGGCACCCGGCACAAGCCACCGGGACCCGTCTGCCGGCCTGCGGCAGCGGAATCATCGTGCCCGTTCCGCCTGGTGCGCTCGCATCGGTCATGATGGAGCAATGGATCTCCCCGTGATGCCGCCCGTCGCCCCGATGCTGGCCAAATCGGTCAAGGAGGTCCCGGTTGGCGCGCTGAGCTACGAGCCGAAGTGGGACGGCTTCCGGTCGGTCGTCTTCCGAGACGGCGCTGAGGTGGAGATCGGGAGCCGGAACGAGCGGCCGATGACCAGGTATTTCCCCGAGGTTGTCGAAGCCCTGCTGGCCAGCCTGCCGGAGCAGTGCGTCGTCGACGGCGAGATCGTCATTCCTGCCGCGAACGGGAGCAGGCTGGACTTCGAGGCGCTGCTGCAGCGCATTCACCCGGCGGACAGCCGGGTGCGGCTGCTAGCGAAGCAGACGCCCGCGTCGTTCGTGGCGTTCGACCTGCTCGCGCTCGGCAACGAGGACTACACGGGGCAGCCGTTCGAGCGGCGCCGGGCGCTGCTTGAGGAGGCGCTGGCTGACGCGGCGCCGCCGGTGTATGTGACGCCGGCTACGCGGGACCGCGACACGGCCCTGCGCTGGTTCAGCCAGTTCGAGGGTGCGGGCCTGGACGGCGTCGTCGCTAAGCCGCTCGCCGGCACCTACCAGCCGGATAAGCGGGTCATGTTCAAGATCAAGCACGAGCGGACCGCCGATTGTGTCGTGGCCGGGTACCGGGTGCACAAGAGCGGTCCGGACGCGATCGGCTCGCTGCTGCTCGGGCTCTACGACTCGGCTGGCCGCCTCGCTAGCGTGGGGGTGGTCGGCGCGTTCCCGATGGCGATGCGACGCAAGCTGTTCGCCGAGGTCCAGCCACTCGTGACGAGTTTCGCGGGCCACCCGTGGAACTGGGGCGGCGAGCCAGCGCCCGGCCTCGGCGGGCCGCCCGCCGAGGCGGGAACCGATGCCGAGGCGGCGGGCGAGGGGCGAGTGTCGCGCGCCCGGCATCCGCGGGAGGCCGAAGGCAGCCGGTGGAATGCGGGCAAGGACCTGTCGTTCGTCCCGCTGCAGCCCGAGCGGGTTGCCGAGGTCAGGTACGAGCACATGGAAGGCACCCGGTTCCGGCACACCGCGCAGTGGGTGCGGTGGCGTCCTGACCGTGACCCGGCGTCCTGCGGCTTCGACCAGCTCGAGGAGCCCGTGCACTACAACCTTGCTGAGGTCCTGACGGCTGGCCGCACACCCCGCCCGCAGTAACAGCGCGCCTTCCGCTCACCCCGGCCGGCACGCGCCTCCGCGCTGATGCTGTTGTCTGGTCTTACCGGACGATCAGGTAGATCACGACACCCAGAACGACTAGCACGACCACGGCCGGCCCGAGCCGCTTGTAGATCGCGCCGCCGGCCACGCTCATCAGGTCGAGCGGAGCAGGCTCCGCGTCACGCGCGGCGCGGCCAGCCGCCTCGAGGTTGCCGGCCAACGGCGCGCTGCCAGCCTCCTCAGCACCGCCAGCCGCTGCCCCGCTGGCGCTCGCGGCGGCGGCGCCGGCGACCGCAGGGCTACCGGCGGCGGCCGCCGGGCTCGGCGCGGCTGCGGCGACTGGGGTCTGGCTCGCCGGCGAGGCCGCCGCAACTGAGGCGGAGCCCGCCGAGCCGGGCATTGTCGGTGCCGCGGCCCACCGCCCGTCGGCGCCGCCGGAACCACCGCCGAGCCTGCCCTCAAGGCACTGCACGAACTGGCCGAGCAGCTTCGCGGACACCTCTTTGATCATGCCGCTGCCGAACTGGGCGATCCGGCCCGCGATTGTCAGGTCGGTAGTCACGGTGACCCGGGTGCTCTCGCCGTCTGGCAGCAGCTGCGCGGAGATCACGGCAGTCGCGTTGCCATTGCCCCGCGAGTCGCGCCCGCGCGCATCGATGACGGCCCGGTGCGTCTCCTCGTCCTTCTCGGCGAACCGCGCAGTGCCCGAGTACTCGGCCGTCACCGGGCCGACCTTGATCCTCACCTTGCCGGTGTAGATGCCGTCGTTCACGCCGGTCAGCTGCGCGCCGGGCATGCACGGGGCGATCATCTCGAGGTCGGTCAGCACCTCCCACGCCTCCCCGATGGGCACGCCGACGGTGAACTCGTTGTCCAGTTTCATGATCATCCTCCGGGGGGCGGGCGTAGCGCGATCCTACCCATGGAGGTAACGGGCCCGCGGCGCGCTTGTCCTGTCAGGCGCACCGCGTGCCGTGCGTCACACCCGGGCCGTGTCCTTGCGGAACCGCCAGATCGCACCCCCCGCGAAAATAATCAGCCAGGCCAGCACGTTGACCGCCCAGGTCCAGTCCACGCCGTTGCCGAGCAGCGGCGTATGCACGAGCTGGTTGAGCCCGTACAGGGGCGTCCACTTAGCAACGTCCTGGACTGCCAAGGGGTACTGGCTGACCGGAATGAACAGCCCGCCGGCGAAGGACAGCAGCGCCAGGATCAGGCCAATGAGTTGCATGACGTTCTCGGCCGGCAGCAGGTAACCGAGGAACAGCCCGAACGCCGCGAACAGCAGCGAGCCGATCCACACCGAGAACCCGGTGCCGAACCAGAGGCCCACGGACATCGACGCCTTGCCCGTGACCGCGCCGACGATGTACACCGCAGCCACCGAAGTAGCCCCGAGCACGAGCGCCGTCAGCACCTTGATGACGATGTACGCCACCGGACTCAGCGGCGTCAGCCGCAGCTGCCGGCTCCAGCCCTGAGACCGTTCGATCGAGACCATGGCGCCGCCGAACGTGGTCGCGAGCACAGCACCGTAGAGCGCCAGGCTGATCATGACGAATGCCGCCACGTTGCCGTGCCCGGCCCGCTGGGTGTCGTACGCCTGATTCAGGCCGAAGAGCAGGAAGAACACGATCGGCAGCGCGACCGAGATAATGACGGTGCGCCGGTTGCGGGTCAGCCGGCGAACCTCCAGTTTCAGCACGGTGAGGTTGAAACCGCCAAGGCCAGGCACCCGGCGGCCGGCGACATCGGTGGCGAGACTCGGGTTGGTCATCGGGAGGCTCCTGTAGTGGTGACGCCGGACTCGGTGTCGCCGGTCAGCGCGATGAATGCGTCTTCGATGCCACGGGCGGTGATCTCGAGGTCTCTGGCGGCTGTTTGCGTCAGCAGGTATCGCGCCGTGGCGTCACTGTCGGTGGACTGCACAAACACCGTTTCGCCGCGAACCTCGACTGTCTCCGCTCCCGGCATGTTTGCCAGCAGCGCTTCGGTCGCGCCCGGCAGGGTGGCCCGGACTGTCCGGCCTACCGACATCGCCTTGATCTCGGCAGACGTGCCGTCTGCCACGATCTGACCATGGCGCAGCAGCACGATCCTGTCTGCGTAGTCGTCGGCTTCCTCAAGGTAATGGGTGGCGAACAGCACTGTCCGGCCTTGCTCTGCGTCCTTACGGATCGTCGCCCAGAAGCCGCGCCGACCCTCGACGTCCATGCCGGTGGTGGGCTCGTCGAGTATCAGCAACTCGGGGTTGGACAGCAGCGCCAGCGCGAATCGCAGTCGCTGCTGCTCGCCGCCTGAGCACTTGCCTACCCTGCGGTCGGCGATGTCGGTGATGCCGGCCTGGCGCAGCACGGTGCCCAGATCCTGGCTGCCCGCAAACAGGCTGGCCATGTACTCCACCGTTTCGGCGACCGTAAGGTCACGCAGCAGACCGCCGGTCTGCATGACCGCGGAGACCAGCCCGCGGCTGATCGCCTGCCGCGGCTCCATCCCGTACACCGTCACCTGGCCGGCGTCGGCCTGGGACAGGCCCAGGATGATATCGATCGTGGATGTCTTGCCGGCGCCGTTCGGGCCGAGGATGGCCACGATCTCGCCGGAGGTCAGCTGGAGATTCACACCGTTGACCGCGTGCACGTGGCCGAAGTGCTTGTGCACTCCGCTCAGCTCCACGGCCAGCGGCGCCGTTCGGGCCGAGGGGGTTACACCGGACGTACTCGTGTGTGTCATGCCTCTAGTCTCCCGGCTGGGATCGACACACAGGTAAACGCCTTGTCATTACCTGGCCATTACAGCTGTCATACCCAGCACTGAGTGACGGCGGTGAACGAGATGCCCCTTGCTCGCCCAGGGCCGGACTGCCGCCGGCAGCGGACCAGGCGCAAGGATGCGGCTGGCCAGGCTGACGGCGCTTCGCGTTAGCCGCCGAGAGGGCGGAGAAAGCCGGGCGGAACGATGACGTCGTCGCTGGTCAGATCGTGGACCGACGACCGGGCAAGCCCGAGCAATGCCGAGTCAATCCCGTTCCGGAGAATGTCGAGGACGTTCTCGACGCCTGCCTGACCGTTGGCCGCGAGGCCCCACAGGTAAGCCCGGCCGATCATGACCGCGCGGGCGCCGAGGGCCAGCGCCTTGACGACGTCACTGCCTCGCCGCACTCCGCCGTCGAGCAGCACCTCGACCTGGCTGCCGACCGCATCCGCGACCGCCGGCAGGGCCCGGATCGTGGCAGGCGTGCCATCCAGGTTGTTGCCGCCGTGGTTGGACACCGAGATCGCGGTCACGCCCGCGTCGACGGCGCGCTTGGCGTCGTCGACCCGGCAGACGCCCTTGAGCAGGAAGACCCCGCCCCACTGCTCGCGCAGCCACGCGACGTCGTCCCAGCTCGGATGCGGTGTCTGCATCCAGGTGCCGTACGCGCCGAAGAAGGTCGGGGCCGGCCCGTCCAGAGGTGCCATGTTCGGCACGGTCAGCTCCGGCAGCCTGCCAGTGCGGGCATACCGCAGGAGCCAGCGCGGCCGGATTATTGCCTCCGGAGCGTGCTGCAGCATGGTGCGCAGGTCGAGGCGATCCGGGATCTGCGGGCTGCCCCAGTCGGTTGAGTGCGAGAACGTCCAGTCCGTGGTGAGGATGAGCCCCACCGCGCCGGCCTTGCGCGCCCGCTCGAGCCTGGCCAGGATGTCCTCGCGGCTGCCGGACCAGTAGATCTGGAACAACGTCTGCGGGTTCGCAGCGACCACGTCCTCGACGGGCTTACTCCCGAACGAGCTCAGGCCCATCGCGGTGCCGCGGACGGCCGCGGCCCTCGCGACGGCGATCTCGCCATCCGGGTGCACAAAACCCCCCGCGCCAGTCGGCGAGATGATCACCGGCATCGAAATCTGCTGACCGAGCACGGTCGTAGCCAGGTCCCGCTCGGCGGGGTTGCCGGCCACGTGCGGCGCGAAACCGAGCTCGGCGAACGCCGCGACATTGTCCTCCCGAGTCTGGCCGCGTTCGGCCCCGGCGATCAGCCGTCGGTATACCGATGCGGGCAGCCGCTTGCGAGCGCGGCGCTGGGCCACCGCCACAGACTCGAACCAGGAATTAGCCATCGGGTTCGCTCCCTTCGGATGGCGGCCGGCTGAGGCGGAGCGGCCGCCAGGAAATAGCAGGCCGGACCGGCCGCAGCGTCCGCTCGCGCGCGCAGCCCGCCCAGACGCCGGCTCCGTAGCAGACGTTATCGGCGACGTGCGCGAGCGCGAACCGGACGGGATCCAGGTCCGGCTTGCGCTGGCGATAGGCATGGAGGGCCGGGCCGGCGAGCAGCGACGCAGCAGCTGCGCGGCGGCCGAAGCGCCCTGCGCGCGTGCGGCCGCCGGGCGCCGCCAGCTTCGCGGCCAGCAGCGGCGCGGCGAACTGGGTCGCGTACCGGCCGACGCCGAGCCACGTCTGGGTGACCGCGGTGAGGGTGGCGGCGGGTGCGCCGTCCGCCGGAATCCCGGCCCGGCGGAGCAGCGCCATGAGGTCCAGGCAGCCGCCGGTTGCCGCGGCCAGGGCGAGCAGCGGCTTACGGGCGAGCAGCGCAGCCGTCGCGGCCGCGGGCCACGGCTGTAGCACGAGCGGCGCCATGTTCGCGGGGTGGCGGCACGCCAGCGGGGCTGCGGAGGTGCCGTAGCTGAACCGTCTGGCCAGCACGCTCGGCCAGCCGGGCGGGCCCTCGTGCGGGACCTGGACCGTCGGCTCGTACCGGATCCGCCAGCCGGCCTCGTGCAGCCGCCAGACCAGGTCCACGTCCTCTCCGTAGCGCAGCGCGGGATCGAATACCTCGCCGTCGGCCTCGACGCCGTCGAGCGCGGCACGCCGGACGAGTAGCGCAGCGGTCGGCACGTAGGAGACCCGGCTGCCGGGCGCCACCCTGGCCGGGCGGCCGCCCAGATCGAGACTGCCGCACGCGGCCGCGTACCTGGCCGCGGCCGTCGGCCGGGCGGCCGGGCTGGGCGTGACGACGCGCGGCGCCGCGGCACCGACAAGCGGGTCGGTCAGGTGCGCGGCAAGGGCCTCGATCCAGCCCGGCGGCGGCACGCAGTCGCTGTCAAGGAATGCCACGAGTTCCGAGCGGACCGCGGCCAGGCCGGTGTTGCGCGCGGCGGCCGGGCCGCCATTGCTAGCTCGCCGGCACAGCGTCGCCCGGTGACGCGTGGCGACGCCTGCGACCGAACGTGGATCGGCTGACCCGTCGTCGACGACCACCACGGGGTACTCGCCGCCTAGCGCGGCCAGGCAGCGCTCGAGCATCGTGGTGCGGTCCCGGACCGGGACGATCACGGTCACCGACAGCGCAGCGCGAGTCGCGGACGCGCAGTCCGACGGCGGGACCGGATGTGCCAGGCCGGCGTCGGTGAGTCGCCGGGCCAGCACGCCCGCCTGAGCTGAGCGCACCGGCCCGGCCTGGAGTTCGGCGAGCGCCCGGTGCCCCGCCGGCGTCAGCCGCAGCACCCTGGCCGGCGATCCACCGAACAGGCTGCCGTCGCTGAGCTTCTTAGTGTCCGCGTCCAGTTCTACGCCGAACCCGGCCGGAAGCGGCGTTTTCGCGGCCGACGACGCCCGATCGGCCGGTCCGCACCGCCCGGCCGCCACGCCCGCGCTCAGTTCGGGACTGCCCGCCCGTGCCGCCGCGGCGGCCTGCGCGTCACTCAAAGGGCCAGCCCGCCGTCTGCTGCCACCACTGCGCCGGTCATGGCGCTGCTGCCTGGCCCGGCGAGGAACGCGAGCACGGCCGCGACCTCACCGGGCTCGACCAGCCTGCCCATCGGCTGGCTGCCCTCGAAATCGGTGGCGCTGGTCAGGCCGTACAACCGGGCGCTCTCGTCCAAGATGGGGGTCGCAGTGGAGCCAGGGCTGACCGCGTTCGCGGTTACGCCCGTGTCGCCCAGTTCTACTCCGAGCGCCCGGATCAGGCCTGCGACGCCAGACTTGGCCGCGCAGTAAGCCGCGAGCATCGGCAGGCCGCGCGTCGCCGCGGCGGACGCGACGGCCAGGAACCGCCCGCTGCGAGGCGCCGGTCGGCGCAGTAGCGCTGGCATGGCTGCCCGGGCGAGGTTGAGCACGCCGCCGAGGTCGATGTCGAGCACGGCCTGCTCCTGGTCCAGCGGAACGTCCCACTGCCGTAGCCCGCCCGCGATGACGCCGGCACAGGCGATCGCCGCGTCGAGGCCGCCCCACCGTGCCTCGGCGCTGGCCACCGCCGACGCAAGGGCGCCGGCGTCCCGCACGTCGGCGACGAAACCGGCCACCCGGCCGGGGTCGCCGGCCACGGCACCGGCATCCGCCACGACCGCGGCTAGCTCGGCCTCGGTGGCCAGCCCGTACGGCACGACCGGGTCATCCGCCGCCAGGTCTACGGCGAGAACGCGCCAGCCGTCAGCGGCGAGCAAGTGGACGGTTGCCGCGCCAATCCCCCGGCCTGCCCCGGTGATCAGGGCGACCCGGCCTGCCGGGCTGGGCTCGCTCACGCGGCTACCCCGCAGCCGCGGGCACAAAGCCCGCCAGCGGATTCTGGTCGCACGCGTGCGCGGGCGCGGCCATCCGGCCGGTCGGCGGCCGGCCCGGCTCCAGCGTCTCCGTCGGGCGCGGGCCAATCGACACCGGCACCGGCTCGCTCCGGCGCCGAGCGCTGCTCCCCCGGTGCGTGCTGGCCGTCCGGTGCGAGTGGTCCCCGGCAGGGCGCGGCGCGGTGGCCGCATCCACCACGGCCAGCGCCTCCTGGCCGAACCCGCGAACGCACTCCGGATCAGGACCATCCAGCGGCAGCCCGGTGAAGAACTTCGCCGCCATGCAGCCGCCCTGGCACGCGTCGAACGCCCCGCACGAGGCGCACGCTCCGCCGGACTGCGGCCGCCGCAATTCGGCGAACAGTGACGACTCCCGCCACACGGAAGCGAACCCGCCCGGCGACCTGACGTTCCCTGCCAGGAAGGCGTCGTGAATGGCGAACGGGCAGGCGTACACGTCGCCGATCGGGTCGATCAGGCACACCACCCGGCCGGCCCCGCACATGTTGAGCCCGGGCAGGCCCTGCCCGTACCCGGACAGATGGAAGAACGAGTCGCCGGTCAGCACGTTCTCGCCGTGCGCGAGCAGCCAGTAGTACAGGTCGCGCTGCTGCGCGGCGGTCGGGTGCAGCGAATCCCAGACGTCCGCGCCACGTCCCGACGGCCGCAGCCGGGTGATTCGCAGCTGCGCGCCCACCGAGTCTGCGAGAGCCTTGAGCGCGTCGAGCTGGCCCACGTTCTGGCGGGTCATCACCACAGAGATCTTGAAGCCGGCGAAGCCGGCCGCGGCGAGATTGCGCATCGCCCGCAGGGCGGTCTCATACGAGCCGGCGCCGCGGACCGCGTCGTTGACTTCCGCGGTAGCGCCGTCCAGCGAGATCTGCACGTCAACGTAGTCACTCGCGGCCAGCCGCCTGGCGATCTCTTGCGTGATCTTCACGCCGTTAGTGGAGAACTTGACGCCGACGTGGTGGGCGGTGGCGTAGTCCACCAGCTCCCAGAAGTCCGGCCGGACCGTCGGCTCGCCGCCGCCGATGTTGACGTAGAACACCTGCATCCGCTCGAGCTCGTCGATGAC
>Ga0126381_100006741_pt1 | contig 12736 bp, 22 predicted proteins | sample PanSoiMetPlot_28_FD_96465 | JGI IMG/M metagenome (GOLD analysis project Ga0126381, IMG submission 96465) | Tropical forest soil microbial communities from Panama - MetaG Plot_28 | ecosystem: Environmental > Terrestrial > Soil > Tropical forest > Bulk soil | place: Panama | collected 2016-02-17
AACCCGCCGCCCGAGCGATCGCGACCGCATCGGTTTCCAGCCCGCCCGTCCAGAAGTGTTGCGCTGAGATGATGTCGGTGTCGGTTGCGGGATCCAGAAGAATCGTTGTCGGACAGTTCGTCCAAGCGTATTCGCGCAGCCTCGCCAGCGAATTGATCTCCGGCTTCAACGCAAGCGATTGCGTCAGGGCGGCCCTTGCCTGTCGAGATCGCCTTTAAAAAGGCCGAAAGCCGCAGCGAGCCACAGATGCAACCCACCTCACTGGGCGCTCCGTGAAAAGACTGTGAATATCGGACTGCGACGCGCCGGTTTTCCTGAGGAATAAGATCGCCCCTTCGCGTGCAAGACTGACCCCACCTTCCCTCCCCCGCGCGGGGGAGGGAAGGTGGGGGCCGAGGAACGGCCGCCTGCTACGGTCGCAGCGTCAACATGCGGAGGTTGGAATGCGGATCCTTCACGCAAGCTGTCTATGCGGCGGCATCAAGTTCGAGATTGACGGCACGCTTGTGGCACCGAGCAACTGCCATCGTGTCCCGCAAACAACAGGCGACAAATCCCGATGCTCACGACCACGTTATGCGAGGCTGGGCGTGGTGGTATCAATGCATGTCTCCGGCAAGCCGCCACGACGCGCAGCAGGCTTTCGAGCGAGCGCTGGAGGACCGACCAGCATTCTATAGAGACGAGGATTGGGCTGGCCACGATCCTGGTTTCCAATATCGCAGACGGCTGGAGCAGCGACGCCGAACGCGACTTGGCGCTTGCCGAGGAATTGGTGCTCGAAGCACCTTCAGCAAGGCCTCGACGATTCACGCCGCTGTCGATCCGCATCTTTCACCAAATTAACCACATCCCAATAGAGTTTTGTTCTTCATCGGGTCCGGAGGGCGTTTTGGGAAGCCCGCAAGTACCAAGAGGGAGAGCCCGTGCATTTAACCAATTTTGAGTCCGCCCGTGTCCAACTGGCGATCGAGGGATCTATCGCTGCACTCGGCACAGTGGGGATCGCGTTGCGCGTGCGGCGCAACTTCGAAATCTATGCCGACATCCGCCGCACCCATGGCGACATGCACCTGAACCAAGCGTTTGACCCGACAGAGACCCGTTTCGGCCCCGACGACTTTTGGCTGCTCGCCGAGAACCACGATGGCAAGGCGATCGCCACCTATTGCCTGCGTCGATTTTTCGTTGAGGATTTCTATGATTTGATTCGGTCCCAGACGCTGTGGTTCTCTAACAGGTCCGTCCTCGTCGATCCGGATTTTGTGTTCGAACGCGCAATTTCACCTTTCGGTGGCGAGATCTCGCATGGCGGCGGACTTTGGGTGCGGGCGGATTATCGCGGGAGCTCCAGATTGGCGATGATCATGCCGCGTTTCGCTCGGGCGGTCGCTCTACGCATGCGGCTGTTTGACCACGACAGCGGCATGATTCGCGACGATCCCAGGGACCGGACGGATGTCGCCGACCGCAAGGCGACATTCATGGGGAGACGGGTCTACGGGTTTGCCCGCGTCCATCGCCTGGTGGACGGGTGGTTTCCACCTGAGGCTCGCCGAGCCGTTGTACACCTCTGTCATTCGACAAGAGCTGAGGCGGTCGGCTCCCTGCTGGAGCCGGGCACGGCACCGGAGGGGCTACCGCGCCTCGAGCTCGGGAAGAGGTCTCTCATTGATCAACACGACCAACTGGTCGACGCGTTGCCCATCCGCGGCAAGGGGCAGAAGCAAGCGCGTATATGAGTAGCGGATGTTATTTTCAAGATGACTAATCAGATGATAGGTCGGTGCGCCGGTTGTGGCGACCCCCCAATAGTCCTCGATTGCTTCGTCACGCATCGAGCCCGCCGGCATTTCGCTGAGGGTCCTATTCGCATAGTTGCCCCCATAGGAGTTGACTGCTCCCCACAGGCGAAATCGATAACTCTCCGGATTGGAGGGGCGGGTATCCACGATGTGCGCGCGCCCCCGGGCAATGTTCAACAGTTGAAGGGGATCAAGTGAATTGCTTGATGGTAGACGCCAGCCGGAGCGCGCGTTATGCCAACTGCGCAGTAACTGGTCGAGCCACTCATCCCTCGGCGAGATAGCATCGAGCGGCACGGATACTTTCCGGGGCTGATCGCCCGCCTGCGCCCTACAAGCCAATCCGTCCAACGCCGAAGCAGCGGCGGCCCGCTCCCGCATCGGCAACTTTTCTTGGGGTGTATGACCTCGACTGCCGACGGCCGACGAACCCCGGGATTGCCGTTCCACCAAATTGACTGGACCCGGACGCTGATCGAGTGCGGCCTCCACGCGTTTTAGCCCTTCTATCACACTGTTGCAGATCTCATATCGCTCGGGGCTGCCGGCTTTGCCCAGGAAGCCGATGATCAGCCGCCCGGGCGAGTGACCAGCGATCTCGTAAAATGCGGCAAAGGCCGCCAGATGATGGACCGTGGTCGGTTCGAATTTGATCAGCAGCGCATGACGGATCGGCGTTACTTGGACGAAACCTAATTTTTGTATGGCGTACCCAACAACGTCGAAATCGCTCGTGGGGCAGCCGAGGCGCTGTGCGAGATATGCAGGGTATGCCGGCAGCGCCTCCCCGCGGTCATCGAAGATGACGCCGACCATCGCTTCTTCTTGAGGTTTCAACTGCTCCTACTCCTGAACATACCCCCGTAACCCGCTGTAGCGCCCAACAGTTGTTTACTATAAATTTGTCACAGCATATTGTCAACTTACGAAGATCATTTCTAGGTGTTCGTCAAAGGCTTTGCAGGGTAACCGGATAGCTGGGAACCGAGGTCGCTCGTAGGCTGGCGCGATGGCCGAAATCTCCTATCGCCGCCATCGCTTTCCACCGTCGCGATAGCTCAGCGTGAAGCGCAGATAGAGCCAGACCGTGCTGGATGATCACCGGTTGGGTACTGAAATTCGGACCGGTCATCGCGCGACGGCTAAGCCGGTACCGTCCCCGGCTTAGCAATCGCTGGCACCTCGACGAAATGGTGGTGCGGATCGCCGGCGAGCGGATGTATCTGTGGCGCGCCGCCGCTCGAGTATCGCGGCGACGCTGAACCAGCATGTCGAGGACCTCGCCTTCGTGGTCGACGCTGCGACTGATGTGCAAGCTACTCAAGAAGCAAGGCTTCGCACCCAAGTTGCCGGTCACCGACAAGCTACGCTCCTACACGCGCGCGTTCCGGCGTCCGCGACTGACCTGCCCGCACGAGCGGGGCTGCGGAAGAACAATCGAGCCGAAAACTCGCATCAAGCGGTGCGACGGTGAGGCTTGATACCGCGTCCTTGTGCTGGCGCATGGGGCCCCGAGGGAAGTACATCGCTCCTAACATTCTGAGTGTCGAAGGGGCGAAGCTTGAGTCTATCGATGATCAGACGATGAAATGGCCTCGTGCACCGAAAGGGTTACAGCGGGCGCAGGCGGATCGGGCGGCCCCAAGTTGCATTGACGAGAGAATTGCCGGGGCTGAGCGCTGGGTCTGGCCGACCCTTGGGTGGGACCGAAGACAAGATTGCGCCCGGCCCAGGCGGCACAGATGGATCCCAAAAGACCTGCAAGGAGAACCGCGGCGTGGCGCCATGAAGCGACATTGATCGCCGCGAACGACGCGTCCTTTTGTTCGCCTACGCTGAGGAAGAGATCCTTCGGCGGCAAACTCACAGGGACATAGCCGAAAATCCGCGTGACCCCGTCGACCCCGGTCGCTTCCTCCCATCCGGCCTCTCCGCCTTCCATGATCCTCTCATGGGACGCCCTCATGTTTTTGCCGACGAATTCTTCGGGAGACGGAAGTCGTGCTATGATGTTGCCGTCGCGATCGGCGACTAATTTCGATGATGTCCGGGATAGTCCGGCTTCCTTGAGGTGATCGGAGAGCCAAGCTAAGTCGAGCCCCGCAAATATGACGCCGGCGGGAGATCCGGTATCATCCGTAATTTGGAGAGCGAAGTTGATCATTTTTTGGCCGTCCGCGGGATTGATCCAATGGTTCCCGAGGATCAGTCCATCGTGAGCCACAGCTCGCGTGAAAAACGACTGGTCTCCGACGGAGGCGGGCGCTGGCCCGCTCGCACAATAAATCCGGCCGTGCAGATCCGCCGCCGCGAGCAGCGCGTAATTCGGATATCGAGAGATCAGCTTCGCAAGCAAACTGGAACAAGTCTCCGGTTGGCGAAGTCTGACGGCGTCCATTTGGGCGATCGCCAGCAACAATTGTCGAGCGCCTTCGCGTAGCTCGCCTATATCTGCGGCGAGCTGCCGAACTCGATCAGCGACGCTGTTGTAAATCCCCACCTGCCGATCGCTTCGCAAGTCGAGTTCGAGGTAGGCTTGGCTTGCCAGCAATGGAAGAACGATGAGGCCGGCCAAGAGCGATAAACTCAGCGTTCGGCCGATCCGGCTTTCGCGGTGTTGAGTCGGTTCGATTTCCGCTCTCGTGGCCCGCCAGCTCACGCGAGGCAGCTCGGCAGGCCGGCTTATTCCGGGAGTCCGGCCCGCTCTCAGCTCCGTACTCTCGGCGAATCGGAGTGTCGGAAAAGGGATTACGGCCGTTGAGCCGGTCCAGGAAACGTCAGGAGCTGCGCTCCAAAATCTCAGCCCGCGTCGTTGGCGTGCCGGCTTGGCTGGATGCTGCGCCGCCTCCGAGACGGCACCGATCAGAAGCGCCTCGGCCTCCTCGAGGACGGTTTCCAGTTCTGCGGGTTCGATCTCGTCCGAACGCCTGCGGGCATCGCCGACCAGCGTGATCGCCTGCCAAATATTGAGCAGAAATCCGTCCCTCTCCTCATTATCGCTAGGCATCGTAACCACCCATCGAGGGTGAGGCTCGTCCTCGTTGGAATTCTATAATATCCTGCCGAATCCAAAGAGTCAAAAAGGCGTCATTCAGCGTACTTCTTCACATTTATTTAAATATTTGAGCGAATTTTATGAAGACTTCTTCATATATTCTTACCATGAGACTCGCGTCTCTCGCCTGAGAGGCCGACGAGGCCCCCACCACGGCTTTTTGGCTGGCTTTGCCGAGGTGCCCGACGCTGGTTTCGGTGCGACGGCTGCGGCAGGCGCGCGCTGCGAAACTGTACGCCGGGCACGGCGCCCTCTTCGCCTGTCGGCTCTGTCATGGCCTCGCCTATGCGAGCCAGTCGGAGATCCGGCGGCACCGCGCGATCACCCGAGTGTAGAAACTCCGCATGCAGCTCGGGGGCCGCCGGAACCTCCTCGACCCGCTCCCTGGCAAGCCGCGGCTGATGCACCGGCGGGCCTATGGCCGCCTGCGAGACGCGGCGATTGCGGCGGAGGAACGCATGCTCGACCTCGATCTCCACTGGCTGCGCACCCGCTATGAGGTCACATTGTGTCTGCCGTGAGCCTGACCCTTTGGCGAGTGCGCCGATGGGTCCCGACGGTATATTCCGGGGGGCCACGGGTGAGGGCGGGCGGACGGTGGCGTCCTCGGCTCGGTGGTCTCGGAGCGAGCGGGCGCGCCTGTGCTGACATCGCCGCCAAGGCTACACCGCTCCCGAAGGGGAGATGGAAAGCGTATTTATGTGCAACCGCGATGGGAAGTAGGCGGTCTCCTTCCAGCTAATGGTAGTCCCGACTGCGCGGACCCGGATGGAGTAGGTTGCTGGCGGGGACCACCGCCAACGTGACGAGAGCGGCGCCTGATAACCTGAAAAACCAGCGGCGCCCTTGGTTAGGATATAAAGTGCGGGCTCCGCAACCAGCGACTCTCGTCGGCGGGCGTGAGCGGCTCCGGCCCGCAGAGCCAATCCAAGACGCGCAGCCTCGCCGTGGTAATCGGGTAATCCAAGCGATCGAGCGCCTGAGAGAGGAGACTATGATAGACATGTCTTATTCTAGCACGGCGAGCATCCGCTGACACAAAACAACGACTAACGTGTCCGCACCGGAGGCGCCGCCTAGTCTGCTAACGTTTGGCTTAACTCGGTTCCCGCAGCTTCGGCACAAGACGATCGGGCCGCGCTCGGGTTTCACGACGTTACCGAGCGCGTTGCGTGATCGGTTTCCCAGCTTTGGATTTCAGGCACGCAGCAAGCTGCGCTGCCGGCATTTGCAGCAGGGCGAAATCGAGGCTCCAGTAAATCAGTAAATGAGTTAGGTGCCTCAGAAGCTGGTGAGATCAGAGCTGATCATGGGGCCGTTCAGCCAGCTGCGTGCTCTCCGTGGTTTCTTCCTCCGGAGCCCTGGGCAGTAGGCGACGACCAACGTATCGCGGATGACCCTCCTAAGACGACAGCTCCCGAGAGGAGCTTATATTGCCGGCGTTCTGCACAAGATCCTTCAATACGTTGGACAAAACCATTTCCGCTTTTGCTAATATCTCTGGAATATCAGCTATGTTAGAACATTCTTGTGCCTTTTCAATTAAGTTCATTGCCTCCCAAATGGCAAGTAATGGATCTTCAGTGCAAGACATGTATCTTTCCCTTCCGCCTAAGCAGCAACCCGCCTGGAAGTCCACCTTCGATTATTTGTAAATATAGTCAGGATATCGTCCGGCATTCGTCCGATATGCATCCGAGGAAAGATATCACAACTACGACTGCATTCTCTATTTTTAAGGAAAACCTTGCGAACAATTTAGCCAAATTTCTAACCGGAGGTATCTATCGGGCGTGGAGCGCAGGGGAACGCTCAGGTATCGGGATCCTCGGCGAGGTCATTGGATTGGGTTATGAGGCGACGAGCATCGAGGGGGTAAAGTCTGTCACAAATAGGTGATCTAATCCGGCCGTGAGTACTTACGACATCGCCAACTTCGGCCAGAAATTCGATAGCATCTTGTTCCGTATCAAAAAGGACAACTCCGCCCAACCGCGTACGAACGATTTGATCCTCTCGGGTCATATAGAACTTGCCGTTAGGGGAGCGGTGGACCTCGAAATATGTAAAAGCTGCGTTCATTCGTGATTTGTACCTTTGTACCTGTGTCGCTGAGGTAAGGTTACCGTCATGTGGTTTATGCTCCGTTAATCAAGATGGAAACAGGAATTAGCCGACTGCGCATGGCTGCTGCTCTATTTATCGCGCTGCTAGTACCAGTGTGAGTCGCCGAGGGCAAACAACCCGACGATTGCGGTTATTTCGTGAACCGGCTCAACGACACTGGCAGTTGGGTGGGCGTTTCAGCCCCATGCTTCTACGAGCTGCAGGCCTTCCCGTGGTCCGGGCGGGCGCCCTGTGCCTTTGCCTCCGCCTCCGACATATAGCTGCCTTGCTTGGTCTTGCCGTACCAGCGAGTGCCAGGGCAGTGATACACCTTGCTCGCAGTATTGACCCAAACCTGACCGGCGCCTCCGCCGGGGCTCGGAGTGGTGCGCGGGCTCGTCGATGTCGTGGGCGTGGGAGGCGTGGCGCCGGGGCTGGCTGTAGCCGCGGCGGTACCCCACGATTGGACGCCGCCATGACCTCGGCAGGCGCCGGACCGCTTTGTGCCGGTGAAGGCCGTGCCGTCCTTGCAGGTCGCTGTGACTGTATTCGTATCTTGCGCCTGGCTCGCGCCTATTGGCAGGAAGAGGCCTGCAATCAGGACGAAAGAAAGGAGAGATTTGCGCATCAGAACTGCTCCTATGAACGACCGCGGCCGTCTATATCGAGCTCGGGGAATGCTTTGCGCAACCTGTGACGCTCGCGCTCGCGTCGCTCGTCAGCAGGTGTGAGGGGTTCCGGTCCGCAGATCCAATCCAGGACCCGCAGCCTCGCTAACGTGATCAGGTAATCCAAGCGATCGAGCGCTCGAGCAAAGAGACTTTTATAGGACATTCCGTATTCTAGCACAGCAAGTACCGTACCGCTCTCACGCCGATCGAGGACCGGGCCCGCACCGATAGCATCGAAGCTACCAATGACGACGCCGCGGAAGCCGGTCGCTTCTTTGACACGCGATTTGGTTAGATAGCACCGTTCATCTTAACTTCAAACATGGGTGGCGCATAATGCCCCAAGTACGGGTCAAGCCGACAATTGGCCGTAGCCACGCGGCAACAGTAGTGGCCCAATCCAGACGGTCGCAACTTCTCCGATCCGAGCAGTCCAGAAGGTCCATAGCATCCATTCACACCGGTTTGCTGTTTCGCACGGCGTTTGCGATCTGTTGCTTGCGGACCAGGAACCTGCGTTGCACGTTGCATCGATTGGGCAACGAGCGATGATCACGATCTGGTAGTTTTCATACAATGATCCTGCCCCCGGAAATCGAGGAAACTTCGCATCATGGCCGATGAACGCTACGAACTAGAACAACTATTTAGACTAATGGCCATCGAATTTTTGATAACGAACATGCTCTCCGGCCAATACCTTGCTTCGTCCGATCCAGTTTCAACTGCTAACGAACATCGTGATCGGCTAAGACGGCTGCTTAGCGAGATTTCTCTCCCCCCTCTTGGTGACGCCGCTAGATCGGAATTAGTAGTTGGAGGCTTTGGAGATGCAATTGATCGACTTTTGGAAAATGCCGGACAGATGACACGTCTAAGGCTAAATAGCGAGCTAAGCCCGGACCTGGGCCTGCATCGATCGAGCATGGACGGTTGGGATACCTGCGTACCCCCACGGTAGGGACGGCGGTGCGTTGAGCAGCCGCTGGCCCTCCGCCGGCGCGGCGCTGAGGCTGATCGTCAAGCGGATCAAACGCGCCCGCGCCGCCGCCGGTCTTCCAATATTCAGTATAGACATTTATGAGACATCACCCTAGAAGGCTAGGTACGAAGGGTGTTAACGGACGCAAGTTGAGTGACGCTCGACCTCTCGAACACTGCATCACGGTTGATATCGGCCGCGAGACCCTTGGCCCCTTCCTTGGCGAAGGGCACCGCAGTTGCCTTGCCGTTGCCCCAGCCCGGGCCACTCGATCCCGATCCTGAAACGAGCGCCACTTTGCCCCTGAGCCGATCACCCATGCCTTCCTCCTTTGTCCGTCAGGAGGAGTTTACCTCGGTGCGAGCCACGGCTTATTTTGGCAGGCCGGTTTGCGTGCTCGTCCCCTCGGATCGCCAAGTCAGCATGAAAAAGGTCGCTGCAACGCTTGGGGGCAAGACCGCGAAGATGATGGCTGCAGACGATTGGAGCACCAGACGGGTTACCGGGTCGGCGCCGTCAGTCCGTTCGGTCAGAAACATAGACTTCCGACGATCATCGAACCGGAGGTGCTTTGGGCGCCCTACGAGTATGTCAGCGGCGGCAGGGTGTGGAGCTTCGGCTAAGCCCAGAAGCGGTACAACGGGCAACAGGGGCGGTCGTGGCAACGGTGCGCCTCCGGCGAGAGGCGGCGACCGTCGACCAAACGAAAGCGCTGTGGCGGAGGGTCGTGACTGATGAAACATGAACGCGAGCGCACGATGGCCGATCGACCGTCGCTCCCAGAACTGCGCTTCGCTGAAACCCCGGCGACGTCACGCCACCGTTATTACGGGCGACCGGTTCTGCGACATGGAGGCGGGACGAGACGACCTCCCGCCAGTGTTGTTACTGCATGGCATCGACGCCAGCTCGCTGCACTGGCGCTATCAGCTGGCCGGCCTCGCCGATCGCTTCCGGCTAATCGCGTGGAATCCCCCGGCTATCTGTTGAGCGACAATCTGCGGGCCGAACGCCGAGCTGCCGTGATTATTCCGATGCGCTCGATGACCTGCTGTCGGCGCTCGGGATCGAGGGGTTCGACATCGTCGGCAACTCGTTCGGTACGCGCGTCGCGTAATGCTTTGCCTATCATCGCCCCGGGCGGGTCAGGCGCGCGGTGTTCACCGGCACCAGCATCCCTCACAGTACGTCATCCGAGGACCGCATGCAGAGCGTAGAGGCGCGAGCGCGCATGATCGAACGCGGCGGCTATGGTTTCGGGGAACGGGTCAGCGGCACTGCTCGGTTCGGCCGCCACGGCTGATACTTTGGCTTTGGTGCAGCAAACGCTTCGCGCGACCAACCTCGCCTGCTTCATGCGGGCAGCGCGCTTTATTGCTGAGGCCGAGATGCCGCCGCTCGCTGCCGGGCTTACGATGCCCTCGCTAATGGTTCAGCGCGAGGAATACCGCGGTGTTCACATGTGGAAATTTCCCTCACCGACCCTAAGTTTCGGAGGAATGTTTGCTTATAAAATTGCAAATTGTAGCGTCAGCCGCCGTGAGGATTGACGTGGTCGGAACCGTCGGCATGTCGAAGGGACAAATCACCCGAGTACGCGGCCAGATTATCAGTTGGTATCAGGGCGAGCTTGTACCGCCACTGTCCCATGATCCTTTTAGCTTTCTGGTCTTTATTCCGTGCAGCGATAGCTACAAAAAATCCGCCTTGGCGGAAGCGGCAACGGCGCTAGATGAGTTCTGGCGCAAGCACTGGCAATGGACGATTGGAATCATCGTCGCCGCGTTGGGCCTCTTGCGGTTGTTGAGGTAATCAGGGGCACGGGGATGTGGCGGATCGTCTATATCCGGAACTTGTAGCTGTGCGCCAAGTCCTGCAACGTCCCACCCGCGCGCCGTCTGTGCCTGGACCATGTCGGCGCAAGACAGAAATGTCACCGCCTGTGCAAAGTTGAAATGACACCCGGCCGCCCGGATGGTCTCACTCGGCCGCAGTTGCTGCCAGAAGATTGCGCGATTGGTGCCAAGCCTACAACGAAGGCCCCGTTATCGCCGGTTCTCCGATTTGGGGCTATTGGTAAACAAGTAGCCCAGCGCGCAGCGGGGGGTCGCCTTCCTCGACGTGACTCCGCTGGCCGTCGCTGGAATGCTGGCTAGGGCGGCGCTGAGAACCCCGACGCCGCCGACCCCAAGGCGCTGTTCATGGGAAACATGTTTATGGGTTTGCCCGCGTGCACTCGCTGGTTAAAGGGTGGTTTCCGCCAGAGGCTCGGCGAGCCGTTATCCACCTCTGCCATTCTGCGAGAGCCGAGGCGGTGGACTCGCTGGCAGTGCCGGCCTCGGTCCTCGATGGACTACGTTTCCTTGAACTCCGGAAGAGGCCTCTCGTTAATCAACACCATCAAATGGTCGACCCGCGGACCGTCAGCGGCGAAGGGGAGAAGCAAGCGCGCATATGAATACGGGGTCTTTTTCTCGATGTAAGTGATCAGCTGGTAAGTCGGAACCCCCGTAGTTGCAACCTCCCAATAGTCCTCAATTGCCTCGTCGCGCATTAGGCCGGGCGGCATTTCACAGAGACACTTGTTCGTATTTCCGCCGCGATAAGAATTGACTGTTCCCCAAACGCGAAATCGATATCGCTCGGGGTCGGGGTCATGAGTATCCACTATGTGTGCACGACCCCGGGCGATATTCAACAGTTCAAGTGTATTCAGCGACTGGGTTGAGGGTAAACGCCACCCGGAACGGGCTTTGCGCCAACCCTTCAGTGACCGGCTAAACCATCGGTCTCTCGACGAGATGGAATCCAGCGTCCGCCACAGTCGCTTGGAGTGATCGCTCCCGTCCGCTCTAACCGCGAGCCCGCTCGCTACCAAACCAGCCGCGATCGGCTTGCTTTTTGGGATGCGCGCTCTATCGCCATGATCCCGCTGAAGCGCTGTCTCCAGCCGCCTCAGCCCTTCAATAACGTTGTTAAAAATCTCGTATCGATCAGGGCTGCGGGCTTTGCCCGGGGTGGCCAGGATAAGGCGCTTGGGAACGCGTCCGGCGACTTCGTAAAAGGCTGCGATAGCCGCCACGTGATCCACCGTGGAAGGGTCAAACCTGATGAGCAGCGCGTCCCGAATGGGCACTACGTGGACGACCCTAGTCTCTGCACGGCGTAGGCAACAAGATCGTTTTCCCCGCAGGTTGATCGAGCCGAGCCGCGAGATACAAAGGATGGGCGGGGAGCGAATCTCCGGCGTCGTCGAAGATGACACCAGTATTAGCAGCGTCTTGGATACCCACTGTTTATTACTCCTGCGCGACTCAGCATGACGAGATCAGCCCTATTTATCATAAAATTAAGGCAGAGCTATGTCGAGCGACCGAACGGTGACCTACCATTGTTTTTCAAAATTATCGTCAAATTTTATATAATCTTAAATTAACACGTAATGATAACGCATCTTTAGCTTTATTGAAGTATAGACGGATACTGTATCGTCGGTTGCGTTGCTGCTTCGAATGGACGCGTCGTGTGCGAGTTAGCAGCTTGCTCGTAATCAGGTGTGCAATGACACTCATATATGCAATATCGATTGCAATGTTAGCACAGATGTTCATTTATAGCGGCCTGACCTTCATGGCAGGGAAGTTGTTACCAGAGATCTTGAGTCCAATTTACCATCTGATGCCGACAGCCAATTATCGAGTCTTATTTTGTACCATGACGGTGATGTTCGCTGGAAACTATTTCTTCCAACGTTTGTATACCATGCAACCTGTGCTGATTGCAGGAATTATTTCTACAGTTGTTGGAATATTGATTGTAAACGCAGGTGGTTTGATTATCGAGCAAAAAATGCCAAATAATGCATTAATCATAGGAGTCACAATACTTATCACTGGAGCGGTTGTATGTGTCTACGCGCGTAGTCGGCTGTGAGCGCGTCCACCCGCGCTTCGCCTTCGACGCGGCAAGCCCCCGCTGTTTCCAACCGCGCCAATTCGCTGCTATGTGTGCGGAACCGGCGACGCGCGATGAGCGATCCGTACGCTCCGCTCATGTCCTAAGTACCCGGTTTTACGCACCTATTTTCATGTTGTGATAGGCTTATTGAAAGCCGCAG
>Ga0126381_100006742_pt1 | contig 12732 bp, 12 predicted proteins | sample PanSoiMetPlot_28_FD_96465 | JGI IMG/M metagenome (GOLD analysis project Ga0126381, IMG submission 96465) | Tropical forest soil microbial communities from Panama - MetaG Plot_28 | ecosystem: Environmental > Terrestrial > Soil > Tropical forest > Bulk soil | place: Panama | collected 2016-02-17
ACATGCGCGATGATGGCGATATTGCGTAGCTTCATGTTACTTAAGCGTGGCTCATAACTAAGCGTGGCCCATTACCTGAGCGTGGCTCATTACCTAAGCGTGGCTCATTACTTGAGCGTGGCTCAACTTAAGCGTGGCTCAAGCGTGGCTCAAAACCAACCACGGGCCCCCTAGGGGCCCGCGGTGCTCCGTATATAGCCACCACCCCGAATGACGCAATGCCGACACTCGCATTGTTAGGTTGTCGACAATTTGGCCCCGGAACGCTGGCGAAATGTGACGATTTTTGAATCGTGAGGTCCAAAAGTCGGCCACTCCTCTTGCCTCGCGACGCATGCGAGGCGACCATGGCCCAGTTGGGAGATGGCGAGGTCCCGTGCGCAGCTCGATCGAAGTCCGCAACAAACGCCGGGTCTTGTGCGCCTTCCCGCGCTACACGCCCTCCTTCGGCACCTTTAACCATGCCTATCGGCTGATACCGGGCGTGCGCGCCTTCATGCCGCCGCAGGGCCTGCTGCTCATCGCGGCCTATATGCCCGAATCCTGGGAGGTTCGCTTCATCGACGAGAACATTCGACCGGTTACCGACGGCGAGTTCGCCTGGGCCGACGTTGTCCTGATCAGCGGCATGCATATCCAGGCGCCGCAGATCCGTGACATTGATCGCCGTGCTAAGGCGGCCGGCAAGGTCACGGTCTTGGGTGGGCCCTCGGTCTCAGCTGCGCCCGAGATGTATCCGGATATCGACTATCTGCATATCGGCGAACTCGGCGACGGCACCGATGCGCTTATCGCACGACTTGATGCGAGCGCCGCCGCACCGCCGGCGCAAGTGTGCTTCACCACGCAGGAACGGCTGCCGCTCGCCGACTTCCCGATACCCGCTTATGATCTGATCCGGCTGCGAAGTTATCTGCTGTGCACGCTGCAGTTCTCCAGCGGCTGTCCGTATCGTTGCGAGTTCTGCGACATACCGGGCCTCTACGGCCGTCAGCCGCGGCTCAAGACGCCGCAGCAGATCACCGCCGAGCTCGATGCGATGCGGCGCCAGAGCGGGCATCCAACGACCGTCTACTTTGTCGACGACAACTTCATCGGCAACCGCAAAGCGACGCGCGAGATGTTGCCGCATCTCGTCGAATGGCAGAAGCAGAACGACTATCCGATGCTCTTCGTCTGCGAGGCGACGCTCAACATCGCCAAGCAGACCGGGATCCTCGAGCTGATGCGCGAAGCCCAGTTCGTCAGTGTGTTCGTCGGCATCGAGACGCCGGAAGCCGATGCCCTTAAGGCCATGCGCAAGGAGCAGAATGTCGCCCTGCCGATGATCGAGTCAATCAAGACGCTCAACAGCTATGGCCTGGAGATCACCTCGGGCATCATCCTTGGGCTCGACACCGATTCCGACGACACCGAGAGCCGGCTCAGGGATTTCATCGATCTGTCGAAAATCCCGATGCTCACCATCAACCTGCTGCAGGCCCTGCCGAAGACGCCGCTTTGGGATCGCCTTGCGCGCGAGCGGCGGCTCGACGACGACCCTGCGCGGGAGAGCAACGTGCGCTTCCTGCGGCCCTACGACGAGGTCGTGGCAACCTGGCGCCGCTCGATCGCCTACGCCTACGACCCCGAGCGATTGTTCGAGCGCTTCCTGCATCAGGTCGATGCCACCTATGTGAACCGCAAGGTGGTGCCGGCCGGCGGCAAGCTCACTTTCGCAAATCTGAGCCGGGCGGCGCGGATGGCGTTTCGCGTGCTGGTTGACGTGGTCATCCTGTCGGACTATCGCCGCGCGTACCTGCGCGCGGCCCGTCACGCCCTCAAGCGCGGGCAGTACGACGCGGTCATGGGTATCGCCTTCATCGCCCACCACCTCATCACATTCACCCGGGAGGCGCAGCGCGGCGAGCAGAACGCATCGTTCTACTCGCAGGCGCGCAAGGACCGCGCGGAAATGGCGCCGGCCCGCAAATCCGCCTAGGCGCGAGGCCCCATCAGGCCGCGCCCGAAGGTCGGCTCCAGGGACCCCAGGTCGCGCCCTTGGGCAGTGCGTCGCGCAGCATCAGCATCTCGCCGATCGTCTCCGAGGTGACAAGACCGACGAGGAGGCCTTGCGGGTCCACAACCGCGACCGCGGGGGCCGACCTGTCCTGCAGCAGGCGCAGCGCGTCGTCGAGACAGCGGCGATGGCCGACCGTCGGCACGGCCGGGCTCATGACGTCGGCCACGCGGGCGTTGGGCCCGAGCTGCCTGACGGCGCGAATGAGGTCGCCGCGGCCGAGCAGGCCGACCGGCTTGCCGGCGGCGTCGACCACCGGGAACTCGCTTTGGCTCGTGCGCAGCAGCGTCTCGACCGCCTCGTCCACATGCGCCTCAGGGGTCAGCCGCGCGATCTGCGTCATCATCGCATTGGTGACCGGAACGCCCTGCGCCATCGCCCGCAGCGACGCCATGTGGGCCTCCGAGGAAGCCGCAAGATAGACGAAGATGGCAATGAAGATCAGGATGGGATTGCCGAACAGCCCGATGAAGCCGAGCAGGAAGGCCGCGCCCTGGCCGACCGCGGCCGCGATCTCGGTTGCACGGGTGTGGCCGAAGTGGCTAGCCAGCAGCGCGCGCAACACGCGCCCGCCGTCCATCGGAAACGCCGGGATCATGTTGAAGACCGCGAGAAACAGATTCACGGTCGCCAATCGATCGAGCATGGAGTTGCGCGCATTGTCGACGCCCGCGAGCGCGGCGGGATCGAGATGCGCGCCGGCAAACAGCGCGAGAGCAAGCGCGATGACGACATTTACCGCTGGGCCTGCGATCGCTATCAGAAATTCTTGGCGCGGCTCCTCGGGGATGCGCTCGAGGCGCGCCACCCCGCCGATCGGCAGCAACGTCACGTCGGGCGTCGCCACCCCGAACGCGCGCGCCGTGAAGATGTGCCCGAACTCGTGCGCGAGCACGCAGGTGAACAGCAGCACCATGAAGAGAAGGCCGGTCCAGGCCTCCGGCGCGCCCCCCGATGCGAGATCGGCCAGGAAGATCCAGCCCAGGAACAACAGGAACGTGACATGCACGCGAACCGCCGTCCCGGCGATCCTGCCGATGTTCAATGACCAACGCATGCAACCCTCGTGCGGGCGCAAGCCCGATGCCCGATAGGTAGTGATCGCCTCAGGGCTTTGCGAGTGGCGGGCGCGGCGCGATCCGTGGCACAATCGTACGGGTTGACAACAGTGAGGCATCCATCATGCGACAGAAGCTGACCGGTGAGGCGCGCAAGGCGGCGCTCGCGGGGCTCGCCGGTTGGAGCGAGGTCGCGGGTCGTGACGCGATCACCAAGAAATTCGTCTTCCGCGATTTCAACGCGGCCTTCGGCTTCATGACGCGGGCCGCGCTCGTCGCCGAGAAGCTCGACCATCATCCCGAATGGTTCAATGTCTACAAGAATGTGGAGGTCACGCTCTCCACCCATGACGCAGGCGGCGTGACCGAGCTCGACATCAAGCTCGCCGAGGCGATGGATCGGCTAGCCGCCTAGGGGCGCACGATCACTTTGCCCATGGCTTTCCGTTCGGTGATGGTCTTGAGGGCCTGGGCGGTCTCGGCGAGCGGATAGACCGCGTGGATGTGGCAGGAGAGCTTGCCGGCGGCGCACCAGTGCGTGAGCTCGGCGAGGCCAGCCCGATAGGCTTGCGGGTTCTCCCTGACGAAGATGCCCCAATTGACACCAAGCACACCGCTGCCCTTGAGCAGCATCAGGTTGAGCGGCAGCTTGGGTATCTCGCCCGCCGCAAAGCCCACCACCAGGTGCCGTCCCTCCCACGCAATGGCGCGCAAGGCCGCCTCGCTGAAAGGCCCGCCGACGGGATCGTAGACGACATCGATTCCGTGCTCGCCGCCGAGCCGCTTGAGGGCGTCCCTGAGATCCTCGGCCGCGTAGTTCACCACCTCGTCAGCGCCGTGGCTGCGCGCGAAGGCGAGCTTCTCATCGCTCGAGGCACAGGCGATGACGCGCGCGCCCATTTGCTTGCCGAGCTCGACTGCCGCAAGCCCGACGCCGCCCGAGGCGCCGAGCACCGCCAGGGTCTCTCCGGCCTTGAGGGCGGCCCGGTCCTTGAGGGCGTGGTAGGTCGTCCCATAAGTTATGTTGATGCCGGCGGCGCGCTCGAAATCGAGATCGGCGGTGAGCTTGACGAGCTTCTCGGCCGGCACCGCCGCCTGCTCGCGCGTGCCCCCGAACGTCGTATAGCCGAGCACGCGGTCGCCGGGCGCGAGCCCGTCAACGCCGGAACCGACATTTTCGATCACGCCGGCGAACTCGCCGCCGGGCGAAAACGGCAGCGGCGGTTTGGTCTGATATTTTCCGGCAATGATCAGCGTGTCGTAGAAATTGAGCCCGACCGCCTTGATCCGCACCACCGCCTCCCCGGCTTGCGCGGTCGGGGCCGGCAGATCGGCGAGCACCAGATCATCGGGTGCGCCCAGGCGCGTGCAGAGGATGGCTTTCAAGGATTGGCCATGGACAAAGGAGCCTCTGGTCTCCTAACACAGCGGCGGCGACCGCGAATAGGACACTTGGCGGCAAAAATGTACAATGATCGTGCTGTGGTCCGGCGAATGGCAGCGAGCCGTCGCCTTCACATTGCCGAAATCGTAAAGGATTCCATGGCCTTTCGGGGCCTTCGAGCGATGGCCGCGGCGGCCAAAGCAGCGGAAGGGACGATGCTCATGATTCGTGCGATTGAACTTTGCGCGCTTCGGGCGGCCGCGCCGCTCGTCCTGGCGGCAATGCTCGCGGGCGCTTCCGCCGCCTTTGCGCAGGCGCCCGCCGCAACCAAGCCCGTGACCACGGCGAAGCCCACGGCCCAGACCGCCGCCGCGACACCCGGCGACGCGCAACCGACCCTGCTCGGCCAGTACGGGGACTGGGGCGCCTACGCGGCGACACCTGGCGGCCGCAAGGTGTGCTTCTCGATTGCCAAGCCGAAATCGTCGCAGACCAATCCGGTCGGCCGCAACCGTGACCAGGCCTGGCTGTTCGTCTCCAATCGGCCGGCCGAGAATGTGCGCAACGAGGTTTCGGTGATCATCGGCTATCCGTTCAAACCCTCGACCGACGCGACCGCCGAGATCGGCAGCGACAAGTTTGCCATGTACACCTTGAACGACGGCGCCTGGATCAAGAACGTCGCCGAGGAGGCCCGCATGGTTGAGGCCATGCGCAAGGGTAGCGACGTGACCGTCAAGGGCGTCTCTGGCCGCGGTACTGAATCCACCGACCAATATTCGCTCAAGGGCTTGAGCCAGGCTCTCGACCGCGCCGCGCAGGAGTGCAAATAGCCGCCGGCGGCGCCGTCCCGCTCCGTTTTGCCCATTCTGCACAAGCAGGCGGCATGCCGGCGGCTGCGAGCCTTGCGTGGCACTGCAGGTTCAGCCGGATCATCGTGTGCCCTCGAGCCCGGGTTCCGCTGCGCAAGGCGTCGCGGGCGCGCGCTATTTACCGCGCTTGAGCTCCTGATAAATCTCGCTGACAAAGCGATCGGCGCTCGTGCCGGCGCCAGCCGTCAACAGCCCGCCCGGGACCTTCGAGTCGTAAGGGCCGGTCACATGCGCGGCCAGTACCTCCTGCTGGGTCTTCCCCTGAGCGATCAATTGTTGAACGCTCCCTTGCACCGCAAGAATCATGTCGCGATAGGGGATGAGATCGGCGCGGTTGATGATCGTGCCATGGCCTGGGACCAGCCGGGTATCAGCCCCCGCCATCTTCATGGTGGCATCGAGCGCTTCCAGCATGCCCTTGAGCGAGCCGCCATTGTTGATGTCGATGAAGGGATAGCCGAAGTTGCGGTAGTAGTCGCCGATCATCATCACGTTCGCCTGCTCGAACAGGATCGAGGTGTCGCCGCCCGTATGCGCGGCCCGGATCGGGATGAGATCGACCCGCTCCCCGTTCATGTGCAGCTTCACCGGGGCCCCGAGCCCATAGGTCACGACCGGATATCCGGCCGGGTCGAAGGCCGCCGCCGTATTGCCGTTGACCGGACGCGGATTGATCATCTGGTCGCGCAGCTCCTCGCGCGCGAAGATGGTGGCGCCGAGCTTGGCGAACATCGCATTGCCGGCGGTATGGTCGCGGTGGATGTGTGTGTTGACCAGAAAGCGAATCGGCTCCGCGCTGATGCGGCGGACCGCCGCCAACACCTTGTCGCCGAGCGGCGCGTATTGGGCATCGACCATGAACACGCCATCCGGACCGGCGAGCACGCCGATGCGCCCGCCGGCAGCGTCCTCGTGCGCCGGATCGAGCCCGGCCGACCCGGAGAGCATGTAAAGGTTGGGTGCGATCTTGTCAGTTCTGATCTCGATCGAATTGTAGTCGATGGCTTGCGCCAAGGCCCCCGAGGGCAACGCTACGGCAAAGGCGGCCAACAACAGCGACGCGGTTCTCATGGGCGGAGCTCCTCCAGGATCATGCATTCATGGGCGACAAGGTTATCGGCTCGCCACCGCGGAATCGAGGTCGGGCGCAAGGGCATCGCCATGCCTGCCGGTTCCGTCCTACTATGGCGCCATGATCCGGGTCGGTATCGGCGGGTGGGTCTTCAAGCCCTGGCGCGGCACCTTCTATCCGAAGGGCTTGGCGCAGGCGCGCGAACTCGAACATGCGAGCCGCGTGCTGACAACGATCGAGATCAACGGGACCTTCTACGGCAGCCAGAAGCCCGAGAGCTTTCGGCGCTGGGCCGCCGAGACACCCGATGATTTCGTGTTCTCGGTCAAGGGGCCGCGCTTCACCACGCATCGTGCGGTGCTGGCGGAAGCCGGTTCCTCGATCGAGCGCTTCTTTGCCAGCGGTGTGCTGGAGCTCAAGGCGAAGCTCGGCCCGGTGCTCTGGCAATTCCCGCCCTTCAAGACCTTCGAGCCGCAGGACCTGGCGGCGTTTCTGGCGCTGCTGCCGCAGCGCCTCGAAGGCCGCCCCATCCGCCATGTCGTCGAGGTCCGTCACCCGAGCTTTTGCGCTCCGGAATTTGTCGCGCTCATGCGCGAGCACGCGGTGGCAATTGCCGGGATCGAATCCGACAAGTACACGCTGATCGCCGATGCGACCAGCGATTTCGTCTATCTGCGCTTGCAGAAGACCTCCGAAGACATCGCAACCGGCTATTCCAAACGCGATCTGGAGAGTTGGGCCAAGCGCGCACGTGTGTATGCAGAGGGCGGCGCGCCGTCCGATCTGAAAACCCTTGCGCCAGCGCCCGCCAAATCGAAGCGCGACGTATTCGTCTACATGATCTCGGGTGCCAAGGTGCGGGCGCCCGCCGCCGCGCACGCTCTGTTGGCGCAGCTGAAGTGACAGTCCTCTCGCGTCACCGTCCGCCAAAGCGGACGGCCTGGTCATCGTTGGCGCGTCGATAATGAACCAGCGCCAGCGCGTACTGGGTCGTGCCCCGCTTGCGCGGGGCTCGACAGCTTGCGATTGCGACCTTACTTCCCGGCCTTGTCCAGGATCGCGACTCCGTAGGGATCAATGCCGACACCCGTCACCGTGGCGACTTGGGCTTTCTTCTGCAGGTCGATCACGAAGGCGGTGCCGGTCAGGTTGGTGGCGGAGGCCTTGATGGTGTTGTTGCCGCCGGCGACGACCGCGTAGTGCCCGTCGGCGGTGATGGCCACGCCCTTTGGCCGCGCCGGCTCGTTGTCGGGGCGGGTGAGCGCGATGCGGGCCACCTCGGCGCCTGCCTTCTTGGCGATCGCCATCTCGGCGTCGACGATCGACACGTTGTTGGTGCGGAAATTGGCGACCACGATGTACTTGCCGTCAGGCGTCCAGGCGACCGCGAACGGCTGGCCGAGCGCCTTGGGGTCGTCGGTTCCGACCTGCACGCGGGCGGCTTCCGCTCCCGGCTTGCCCTGGCGCGCAAGGTCGACGTCGATGATCGAGATCGTGTTGCCTTCGACGTCGTCTTCCAGGTTGCTTTCGCGCGAGGTGACGGCAATCAATTTGCCGTTCGGGCTTGCCGCGATGCCGAATGGACCGGATTGGACCGGAATGCGCGGCGCGATCTCGACCACCGGCTCGCCCTTGAGGGCGCGCTCCAAGTCCATCACGGCGACGTCCTCGGTGCCGGCATTGCCGGAGAACAGATAGGACTTGCCGTCGCTGCCCTTGCCGATCGCCAGCGATTCCGGATCCGGCCAGCAGCCGAATTCCTTCGAGGGTGCCAGGTGCGGAAGGGCCGGCGGCGGGCCGCTCTTCCAAGGCACGTCATAGGGCGCGCAATTGGGACTGAGTTGCCGAATGCCCTCGCCTTTCACCGGCATCTGAATTTGCCCGACAAACGCGCCGGTCTTGGGATCGATGATGGTGATGCGGTTCGAGCCGTCCTCGCTGAGCCAGCCCTCGGACGCGCTGGTGAGCAGCAGGTCGGGCTTGTTGAGCGCCAGCACGCCGACGCCACCGAACCAGCCGCCGTCCATCACCCGCAGGACCGCCTTGTCGGAATTGTCCGACGATTTCTGCAGCATCTTGCTCACGTCGAGGACCGATACGCTGGCGCGGCCGCCGTGTTGGAGGAATTCCGAGTTGGACACCTGTCCATGGTGGTTCATCACATAGGCGAGCTTGCGGTCGGCGCTGAGCACGATATTGGCGGGGTCGCCGAGCAGCATGCCGTCGAGGCGCTTGGGGCCTACCCAATTGCGGCTGATGATGGCGTTGCCGGTGTTGTTGTTGGCGGGCTTCAGCGCGGCGCCGAGATCGATCGCATAGATGCGCGGATCGCGCCGGCCGGTGACGAAGGCATAGGGCCCCGCCGCAAGCGCGTCGGTCGCCACCGCGACAAGGCATAGACCCAACAATGAGACACGCAGACGCATCGAAGTTCCTCCCGGCTTGGTTATGAGATATTTGCTGCGGCTTTCCCCGGAGGGTGGTCCCGCAGGACCTACGGGGTCACCCGAAGATGCCTTTTTGGAACTTTGCTGGCAAGGTGGCCTGGTGCCGTGCGCGCGGGAGTTGCCATGGGAGCGAGACATCGGGGCGCGTGCGTGCAAGAACTGGATCGACTCCCCATCTGTGCTACAACGGCCCGAACTGATCTAGACAGATGACGCCAGCATCCGCTTCCGCCCCAGCGGCGACCGCCGCGCCCGCTATCGCGGCCTTCATCGAGAAGGCGCCGCTCGAGCGCTATGTGCCGCCGGCGCGGCCCTCGCTCGTCGGTTTCTCGCGTCCGGGGCTCCTCGATGCGCTTGCCGCCATCGGGGTGCCGGACGGTAAGCGCAAGATGCGGATGCGGCAGATTTGGAGCTGGCTCTATCTGCGCGGCGCGCGCAGCTTCGACGAGATGACCAACCTGTCGAAGGAGCTGCGCGCGCTCCTCGATGCACGCTTCACGCTCGAGCGTCCCGAGGTGGTCGCCGAGCAGATTTCGGTCGACGGCACCCGCAAATGGCTGCTGCGGTTGCCGAGCGAATCCGGCGGAGCGCCGCACGAGGTCGAATGCGTCTACATCCCGGACACCGACCGTGGCACCCTGTGCCTGTCGAGCCAGGTCGGCTGCACGCTCAACTGCACGTTCTGCCACACCGGTACGCAGCGCCTGGTGCGCAACCTGACGGCAGGCGAAATCGTCGGCCAGATCATGATGGCGCGCGACCGGCTCGGTGATTGGGTTGCGGGCGCCGGCACCGAAGGCCGCCGCCTGGTGACCAACATCGTCATGATGGGCATGGGCGAGCCGCTCTACAATTTCGAGGCCGTGCGCGATGCGCTCGCGGTGGTGGCCGACAACGAGGGCATCGGAATTTCCAGGCGGCGGATCACACTCTCGACCTCGGGCGTGGTCCCTGAGATCACACGCGCTGGCCGCGAGATCGGCTGCATGTTGGCTGTCTCGCTGCACGCCGTCACCGACGCGTTGCGTAACACGCTGGTCCCGCTCAACCGCAAATATCCGATCAAGCTGCTGCTGGAGGCCTGCCGCAACTATCCGGGGCTCTCTAATGCCAGGCGCATCACCTTCGAATATGTGATGCTCAAGGGCGTCAACGACTCCCTTGCGGACGCGCATGCGCTGGTGAAGCTCGTGCGCAACATCCCGGCCAAGATCAATCTCATTCCGTTCAATCCCTGGCCCGGCAGCCGCTACGAGTGCTCGGACTGGGACGTGATCGAGAAATTTTCCGAGGTGGTTTTTGCGGCCGGCTACGCGTCGCCGGTGCGCACCCCGCGCGGGCGCGACATCCTGGCGGCGTGCGGTCAGCTCAAGAGCGCGAGCGAGAAGCTCACGGCACGCGAGCGGCTGGCGCTGCGCGCCATGGCCATGACCGATGACGACTGAGGGGGGAAGCTGATGCATGCATCGTCACGGCGGAATTGGGGCAGTAGAGCGTTGCGCCTGTTGGGCCTGCTCGCCCTGGCGGCGACGCTGGCCGGCTGCGGCCGCTGCGGCGACGGGCCGTGGACGCAAAGCCAGATCGGCGCCTGCCACAGCGATCCGCCGCGGCAGAGCTAAGTGTCCGCAGCAATCGATGAGGCCGCGGCCCCGGCCGGAAGCATGAGCCGCACCGGGCTCGTGATCGCGCTGGCGCTTGCGGTCGCGGTCGGCTTGCTGTTCGGGCTCCTTCCCGACCTTGATCTCGCCCTCGAGCGGCCGTTCTACGATCCGGCCTGGGCCTCGATCGGCGGCTTCCTGGCGGCCTACAATCCGCTGCTCAACCGGTTGCGCGATCTCGCACGCGTGATCTCTGCGCTGCTGGTTGCACCGGCGATCCTGGCGGTTCTCGGCAAGCTCGTCGCGCCACGCTGGCGCATGCTCATTCCGGGCCGCGCCGCCGTGCTGCTGATCTCGACCCTTGCGCTCGGGCCCGGCGTCCTCACCAATCTGGTCCTCAAGGACCACTGGGGCCGTCCGCGCCCCCTCGACGTGACCGCGTTCGCGGGCGATCTGCAATTCATGCCCTGGTGGGACCCGCGCGGCGATTGCCCCACCAATTGCGCCTTCGTGGCCGGCGAGCCCTCGGGGGCGTTCTGGACGCTGGCGCCCGCGGCGCTGGCGCCGCCGGCCTGGCGGGGCGCCGCGACCGCGGCGGCGCTCGTGTTCGGCGCGGCTGTCGGGCTCATCCGGATGGTCGGCGGCGGTCACTTCTTCTCCGACGTGGCGTTCGCCGGCGTGTTCACTTTCCTGGTCATTTGGGGCACCCATGGCCTGCTGTTCCGCTGGCCGGCGACGCGCACCAGCGACCGGACGATCGAGCGCTGGCTCGAGCGGCTCGCGCGGCCCTGGCGTGCGCCACAGGCCAAGCCCCTCGAGCTGCCGGCCGCCGCCGCGGAAGAGGACTGAGCCGTGCACGCGTTTGCGTGCCGCGCGTCGCCGTGCATGATTGCGGAATGTCCGGGGCCTCGGGGCGGAAGGACGATGCAATGGCAGGACGGGAACAGACGCTGCAGCGCGTGCTGCAGATGCGCATCCGGGTGCTCGGTGACAGCCGGCAGTTGCTGGCGCTGATGCAGAGCGCGATGCCGTTCTACCAGGCGCTCGGCGGCAAGCGCTTCCGCTTGCTGCGCAACGTCGACGACCCGGCGCAGCTCCTGGTAGAGATCGAGTATGAGGCCCACGCGGGCATCGAGCTCAATCGCCAGAAAGTGGCGAGCGACCCCATGGTGCGCAGCTTCCTGCAAGGCTGGCGCACCATGCTGGCCGGCAGCGCCGAGGTCGATGTGTATGAGGACCTGGGGAATAGGGGCGGCTCCGCGCCGTGAATAGGCAATGCCCAAGGGCGATGTGAAGAAGGTGGTGCTCGCCTATTCGGGCGGCCTCGATACCTCCATCATCCTCAAGTGGCTGCAGCAGACCTATGGCTGCGAGGTCGTCACCTTCACGGCCGATCTCGGGCAGGGCGAGGAGCTCGAGCCGGCCCGCGCCAAGGCGCTGCTGCTCGGCATCAAGCCGGAGAATGTCTTCATCGAGGATCTGCGCGAGGAGTTCGTGCGCGACTATGTGTTCCCGATGTTCCGCGCGAATGCGCTCTACGAGGGGCAGTATTTGCTCGGCACCTCGATCGCGCGGCCCCTGATCGCCAAGAAGCAGATCGAGATCGCCGAGAAGGTCGGCGCCGATGCCGTGGCGCATGGGGCGACCGGCAAGGGCAACGACCAGGTACGCTTCGAACTCACCTACTACGCGCTCAAGCCCGACGTGAAGGTGATCGCACCGTGGCGCGAATGGGACCTGGCCTCGCGCACCAAGCTCCTCGAGTTCGCCGAGCAGCACCAGATTCCAATCGCCAAGGACAAGCGCGGCGAAGCGCCGTTCTCGGTCGACGCCAACCTGCTGCACGCCTCCTCGGAAGGCAAAGTGCTGGAAGACCCGGCCCAGGAGGTGCCGGGCTATGTCTATTCGCGCACCGTCGATCCCGAGGAAGCGCCTGACCGGCCGAGCCTCATCTCGGTCGCCTTCGAGCGGGGCGATGCGGTCGGCGTCGACGGCGAAAAGCTCTCGCCCGCGGCCCTGCTGGCGCGCCTCAACGATCTCGGCCGCCGCAACGGCATCGGCCGGCTCGACCTCGTGGAGAACCGTTTCGTCGGCATGAAATCGCGCGGCATGTATGAGACGCCCGGCGGCACGATCCTGCATGCCGCCCACCGCGGCATCGAGCAGATCACGCTCGACCGCGGCGCCGCGCATCTCAAGGACGAGCTGATGCCGAAATATGCCGAACTCCTCTACAACGGCT
>Ga0126381_100006743_pt1 | contig 12731 bp, 9 predicted proteins | sample PanSoiMetPlot_28_FD_96465 | JGI IMG/M metagenome (GOLD analysis project Ga0126381, IMG submission 96465) | Tropical forest soil microbial communities from Panama - MetaG Plot_28 | ecosystem: Environmental > Terrestrial > Soil > Tropical forest > Bulk soil | place: Panama | collected 2016-02-17
CGCTGGCCCCGGCGACCAGGTTCGGGTACTACATCTATCCCGGGGCCCTGCTGGCCTGGCTGCTCGTGGCGATGGCCGGCCACCGCCAGGTCCGGCCCGAGCCCGTCCGCGCGCCGGCCGTGGCCGACACTTCCTAGGTCAGGCTGGGCGCGGATAGGTCTGGCCGGTCGTGATGCCCGGTTCGGCTCGCGGTCAGGTGCCCTTATTCGGGTTGTCCGGGCCGTTGAAGGCCCCGGTGTCACTGCAGATGTTCGTGCTGCCGTTGATCCCGCCGTAAGACGACCTGCTCAGGTGCCCGGCTGAGGTTGACCCTGAGCTTGGTGTGGGCGACGCGGACGAGCTCGGCGGCGGGGAGCCGGCCGTCGTCGAGGAGCCGTTGAGCCCGTTGAAGGTCGATCCGATGATCAGGTCGATGGTGCCCGGCGTGAGCCCCGGCACCCGCTGCACGTGCACCGAGCTGAGCTTGGCCTTGAGCGTGTTCACCATGGGCATTTCGGCCTGTGTGGAGTACTCGATGATGCTGTCGGTGTAGGCCGAGTTGGTGGCGTTGGTGGTGCCGACCACGTGGAAGCCGCTGCTGGTCAGGTCGCTGGCCGCCTGTCCGGCCGCGCCCTGGAGGCCGTTGCCGTTGAGCACCTCGACCTGGACCTTGCTCGGGCTGACGGTGGTACCGAGCGTGGTGGGGGACTTGCCCTTCTTCGTCTTGGGTATCGAGGTGTCGTGCTCGATCGCGTGGAAAAGCTCGCCCGCCGCGGGCTGCGACCACACCACGCGGTTGGGGTTGGCCGGATCCGGTCCGTTGGGCACCGTGATGAACCGCACCGACTTGGTGGTCAGCGTGCGCAGGTTCTCAGCCAGCGAGACCATGTCGCTCAGTGAGAGCCCCTGGTCCACGGTCAGGGCCTTGGCCGCGTCCCGCAGCACCGAGTACATCCGGGGGTAGTTGCTGAGCAGGCCGCCGGTCTTCACTTCCTGCATGAGCCCGGCCATCAGGTACTGCTGGCGCTGGATCCGCTGCAGGTCGGAGCCCTCGCCGACGTAGCGCTCGCGCCAGAAGGCCAGCGCCTCGAATCCCTTGACGTGATGCTCGCCCCTGCCCAGGTTCAGGCCGGACTTCGGGTCGTGAATGGACTTGGGCAGGCAGACGTTCACCCCGCCGATGTCGTTGATGACGTTGATGAATCCGGAGAACGTGAGCCCGACGTAATGGTCGATCCGGATCCCGGTCTCCTGCTCGACCGTCTTCCACAGGCACAGCGGGCCGCCGATGGCGAAGGTGGAGTTGAGCATCTCATTGCCCGACTGCGCCGGCTGCCCCTGGTAGCCGTGCTTGGCGTCGGCCTTGCAGGCCAGGATCGGGACCTCGCTGTCGCGCGGCAGGCTCACCACCACCGCGCCCTGGTGATGCGGTCTGATGTGCACGATCAGCATGGTGTCCGAGCGCTGGCCCTGGACGTACTTGCCGAACTTCTGGTTGTTGCCGGCCCGGCTGTCCGACCCGACGAGCAGGATGTTCTCCGACGCGTCGTAGGCGGGCGGGCGGTGGCCGCCCAGACCGGCGGTGCTGAACGTCTCGATGCTGTGCAGCGTGCCCAGGTAGGCCGCGTAGGCGACGAGTGAGGTGCCGGTCACCAGCACAGTCGTGATGACCGCGATCCAGCCGACGATCCGACGGCGGCGCGAGCCGTGTCCGCGCCGCCCGCGCGGCTCATATCCGCCCGGGTCGTCGTCATAGTCGTCGTAGCGGCTCATTGGTCTCCAGCGCCTCACTGGCTGGCATCCAGGCGTACAAGCTCGGGGGCTGCGTGCACGCTATCGTATGCGGTCGCGGCGGGATCGGGGTTTGGCGGGGACAAAGCCAAACAGCCGCCGGGCCATCCCCCGGCCTCAGCTCCAGTGACTTCTTCCGCCCATGTCATACGACGATCACAACCCCTCAGTAGTTCCCCTTATGGTGGGGTACGTGCGTCGTGTACTCCGCCGATCGCGCCAGCCTGCCGGCTCGGGACCTCCGGAGGAGGAGCCCCGCAGGCTGGCCGACACGCGTCCGCTGACGGAGGACAGCCCGCCGGCCGCGGACGCCCGGGGAGTCAGTGACGGGTCACCGCAGGCGATGACCGACGAGCCGTGGACTACGGCGGAGGGGGCGCCGTGGGATAGGGCGGACCCGCCGCCGGCGGCTTCGGGCCAGGCTACGGCCACTGATGAGCCGGCTGAGCCGACCGGGACACGGGAAGCGGGCTCGGCGCAGCGGACCGCCGAGCCCGGCGTCACCACCGAGCCCGGCACCACGGGCAAGCCCGCCCCGGCTACATCGTGGCTGGGCCGCCATGCCGCCGCTCCGGTCACCACCCGGATCGCCCGCCGGGCCGGCGCGGTCACACGCCGCCCGGCAGCGGCGGCGCGCCGCGTCACTGCCCCGCTATCGCGGAGCGGCCGGGGATTCACCCGGCTGACCCTGCTGCCCCCGCTGCTGGTCATCGCGTGGCTCCTGCCTGCTATACCGCTGCTGCTCGCCGGGAGCTTCGCGGTTTCCCCCATGCTCGTGATCTCTATCCCGCTGGCGTTGCTTCTAATCATCATCGTCCTGCGGCGGGTGCCCAACCGCTGGCCGGCCAGTGCCCAGGCCCGGTCGGGCCTGGGTGACCGAGCGCCGTGGTGGTCGGTGCTCGGCACCGTCGCGGTGGCCGGCGGATTCGCCGCGTGGCAGATGCTGGAGAAGTCCCAGTCGCTCGTCGTGGCCGGCGACCAGGGCACATCGCTGCAGTTCGGCTACTGGATCGCACGCCATGGGTCGGCCTCCATCCCGGCATCGGCGGCGGCATTCGGCGGTGCGCACCCGGGTCTCAGCTTCGCCAGCGTCGGGTTCGCCCAGCACGGTGAATCGCTGTCCCCGCAGTTCCTGGCCGGGCTGCCGAGCGTGCTCGCGGCCGCCGTATGGGCAGGCGGGATTCACGCCGCGCTGCTGGTGCCGCCGGTGCTCGGCGCCCTGGCGGTGATCACGTTCGCGGGACTGGCCGGCAGGCTGTGCGGCCCGCGGTGGGCGCCCGCGGCCGCGATCGTGCTGGCCCTGGCCCTCCCCCAGCAGTACACGAGCCGCGCTCCGTTCGCCGAGCCACTGCTTCAGATCCTGCTCTTCGGCGGGCTGTGCCTGCTCATCGACTCGCTGGGCGCTCCCGGCCGGGCGTCCGGTCCGCGGACACGATGGTGGCGGACCGGCCCGAGCCCGGCCATCGTGCTGGCCGCACTCAGCGGGCTGTCTCTCGGCCTGACCGCCGCGGTCCAGGTGGGCGGGCTGACCGACGTGCTGCCGGTCATCGTGATCATCGGGATCTTGTTCGCCTCCGGGAAGCCGCAGTGGCTGCCGCTTGGCATCGGGCTGGTCGTGGGGGTCGGGTACGGGCTGGCCGCCGGCTATCTGCTCGCGCGGCCCTATCTTGACGGGCTGGCGCCCTGGATGCGCACGTTCGGGATCATCGCCGCCGGGGTGACGGCGGCCACTGTGGCCGGCGTGCTGCTGACGCGGGTGGGGCTGGTGCGCCACGCGGCGAAGCACGTGCTGGCGGCGCGGCCGCTGCGCTGGGTGCCGGACGCGGCGGCGGGGCTGGTCGTCCTGGCCGCGGTCGGCTTCGCCGTCCGGCCGTACGTGCAGACCGTGCGCGCGCACTCCGGCCCTTCGGTGATCGCGTATGTCGGCTACCTGCAGCGGGCCGCGGGCCTGCCGCTCGACCCGAAGCGGCTGTACGCGGAGGACACGCTGTACTGGGTGATCTGGTATATCGGCCTGCCCGCCGTGCTGCTCGCCGTGTTCGGGCTCGCGCTGCTCACCCGGCGGCTGCTGCGCGCGCTCATTACCTGGAATGACCCGTTCAGCGTGGCCCGGATGTGGGCTCTGCCGCTGCTGATAATCGGCTGGGTGACCGTCAGCGTCCTGTGGCGGCCCGGAACCGTCCCGGACCAGCCGTGGGCCAGCCGTCGCCTGGTGCCTGTCGTGCTGCCCGGCCTGATCCTGCTCGCGGTGTGGGCGGCGGCCTGGCTGACCGCCCGGACGGGCACGCGCGGCGCGGGCAGGATCGCGTCGTCCGTGGTGGCGGTGTTGTGCCTGGGCGCCCTGCTGCTGCCCACCGCGCTGACCACCTTCGGCGTCGGTGTCTCGCCTGCCGGACGGGCTGAGCCAAGGTCAGCGGCGGGCGGCCTGGCCTTCCAGCGGACCGGCCAGGGCGAGATCACCGCGGCGAAGAAGCTGTGTACCGCGATCGGGTCCGGTGCGTCGGTGGTGATCGTGGATCAGCGGGTCGGGAACGGCTTCACCCAGCTCATCCGGGGCCAGTGTGACACCCCTACCGCACGGATGGACCGGCCCACGCCGCTGTCCGTGCAACAGCTGATGGTCGGGATCCGGCAGGCCCGGCGGCGCCCCGTGGTGCTCGGCTCGGCCCAGGCCCAGGTGGCCGCGTTCGGTGCGCCACGTGAGGTAGTCAACCTGGTCACCAGGCAGGACGCGCACACGCTGACCAGGCCGCCGACGGCCACCTGGCCGATCCGGTACACGATCTGGATGTCGCAGCCCTAAGGAGCATGTCCGCCCCGGCGTCGGCTGCGAGCGGGGAGCGCGTGCGTAGGCTGCGGGGTGTGCGATTTCGTGACTTCCGGCTGGAACGGTATTTCGCCGAGTGGGAGTTCAGCGCGAAGATCCTGCTCGGCAGCAGCGACCCCGAGTCGATGCGCCTGCCCGAGTTGCTCGCGCTGGCCGACGAGGACGGCCGCCGCCGCTGGGAAGAACTGTGGCTCGGTTACACCGAGTCGGCCGGGCTGCCCGCGCTGCGCGAGGCGGTGGCGGGCCAGTTCGCCGGGTGCGAGCCCGCGGACGTCCTGGTGTTCAGCGCCCCGGAGGAAGCGATCTTCCACGTCGCCGCGGCCGTGCTCGAGCCCGGTGACCACATGGTGGGTGTCACGCCGGCTTACCAGTCGTCGTATGAGATCCCGCGCTCGGTGGGCGCCGAGGTCACGCTCGTGCCGCTGCGCGAGGACCGCGGCTGGACCCTGGACACCGACGAGCTCGCGGCCGCCCTCACCGCGCGCACCAGGTTGATCTACATCAACTTCCCGCACAACCCGACCGGCGCCATGCTGAGCGCCGAAGGACTGCTGCGCGTGGTCGAGCTGGCCGACTCGTGCGGCGCCTACCTGTTCAGCGATGAGGTGTACCGCGGCCTGGAGCTTGATCCCGCGGACCGGCTGCCGGCCGCGGCCGACCTGCATCCGCGGGCCATCAGCCTGGGCGGCCTGTCCAAGGCCTACGGCCTGCCTGGGGTGCGGCTGGGCTGGACCGTGTGCCGCGACGCCCGCCTGAACCGGCAGATGCAGGCGGCCAAGGACTTCACCACGATCTGCGCCTCGGCGCCGAGCGAGGTGCTCGCGCTGATCGCCGTCCGGGCGGCCGATCGTCTCATCGGCCGGGCGCTGGACGGCATCACCCGCAATCTCGGCCTGGTCGATGAGTTCGTGCGCCGGCGGGCAGGCGCAGTGCGCTGGGTGCGCCCGCGGGGCGGCAGCATCGGCTTCCCCGAGCTGTTGATCGACATGCCGGTGGCCGCGTTCTGCGAGCGGCTGGTCCGGGAGCGCGGCGTCCTGCTGATACCGGGAAGCATGTTCGAGGTCGAGACCAATCACTTCAGGATCGGGCTGGGCCGGGCCAGCCTGCCGACCGGGCTCACGGCGCTGGGAAACTTCATGGACGAACTGGACCGCGGGCCGGGTAGCGGTGCGGCGCCGTGACGTGCGGTCGCGCGGATAGAACGAGGTCACGGATCAGGCCGGTAGCGGGCCGGGCGGGTGGCCGAAGCCCGGGTGGGCTGATTTGCCTGCGACGCCGCGACGAACTAAAGTGTCTACGCACTCGACGCGGGGTGGAGCAGTTCGGTAGCTCGCTGGGCTCATAACCCAGAGGTCGCGGGTTCAAATCCCGCCCCCGCTACCAGGAAGTGGCACGCCAGAGGCCCGGAGGATACGTCCCCGGGCCTTTGCCATGCCCGCCAGCAGGCGGTTTGTAAACGGATTTGTAAACGAGCCGCCTGTCACGCCGCCTCGCCCTCGTCCCCGGAGCCGCTTTGCTCGCTCATGTCGACGGATGCGAGCGAGCCGCCGACGATCAGTTCGGCGAGCACGTTGGCCACCTGGCGGTCGGCAGCCAGGTCGGTCTGCACGTACTGCTTCATGGCGAATGCAACATCGGCGTGACCGATCCGCGCACTGAGTGCTTTCCAATCGATCTTCTCCTCCCGCCCAGCTGTCGCATAGCTGTGCCGCACGTCGTGAAGGTCGATGTCAGGAAGGCCAGCCGACCTGGACAGTCGCTTGAACCGGCGGGTGATCGTATCGGGGTGCGGCGGCTTGCCAGTCTCCCAGCAGAACAGCAGACCGGACTCCTGGTAGTCGGGACCGAACGCGGCCCGCTCCCCATCGAGCATCGCGACGTGGACGCTGAGCGCGGCGAGAGTGAACGGGTCGAGCGCGAGGATTCGCTGCGCGTTCTCGGTCTTGCCGTCCGACTCGATGACCCGGCCGTCAACGACGACTCGGGTCACGGCGATCGAGAGGGTTCCCGCTTCAAGGTCGAGTCCGTCGCGGCGAGCCCCGGCGAGTTCGCAGCGGCGCATGCCAGAGGTGGCCTCCAGTACCCACAGCGCGTAGAACCGGTCGCGCCGGGCCAGGTTGAGGAAGGTCCGGAGCCGAACGACGGTCCAGACGGTGCGCCCCTTGCGGGGAAGGACCGGGGCGTGCGCGTCCTTGACCACGTTCCGGTGCGCCCACTTCCAGGCCACGAAGTCTTCCCACGCGCGGTGAAGCATCCGGTGCGCGTTGATTACTGTCTTTTCGGCCAGGCCAGCAGATGCGAATTGCGGGAAACGCCCGGACCGGTAACGGCGCAGTGCCGCCCGGGCGGCATGGATTGTGACGCCGCACGACTCGGCGAGCACCTTGGCCTTGACGTCTGGCTCCCCCTTCCAGCGCTCGTACATGCGAAGGTTGCCGGAACCTCGACGGCGGCCTTCGGCGAGAAGCCTGACGTACAGCGCGTCGATGACCGCACCATCAATGTCCTGCAGCACGCGCTGGCCTATGTGCGGGATGACGTAGTAGTCGGTGTAGTCCCGCCAGTTCTGCCACATCGAGGGTTTAACCGCATGCCGTATCCGGTCCGGCCAGTCGTTCAGCGCTTCCTCGACTTTGCGCTTCGACGGAGTCACCCGACTGCCTTCCTAATATTCCTTCATGGCGGCCCGGCACATCCGCCACGCTTCGCGCTCGCAGTCGATCCGCTGCCGTTCGCCTGCCTACGTGCGCCAGTGAGTGGATCGGGGTCGATATCGAACAGGTACGACCACTTCTTGCCACGCTTATAGACGTGCCCCTTCATGCCGCCTCAGCCTCCGTCTTGATGAACTCGCGCAGGCGGGCGACCACGACGTACACACGCCGCCCGAGGGCGCTAGCCGGGATCAGGCAGCGTAAGCGCTGTAATCTTAACGGCGTGACCGAGGCGCTTCCCCGGGACTGGTGGACCACCCGCGACGTCGCTACCTTCCTCAACGTCGCACCCTCGACCATCCGCGCCTACGTTGCCCGGCACCAGATGCCCAGAGCTGACCGGCGCATCGGCCGGGAGCCGGTCTGGCGGCCCGCCACCATCCGTAAGTGGCACAAGCAACGCCCCCGCAGAAGCGCGAGGACATGACGGCGATGTAGCCGTAGCCAGTGCGCTCGTGGTCCGGCAACAGATCCGCGACATATGTCCGCGAACTGATGCGCGATGGATCCGGCGCAACCTAGTCCGGCAGCGGCCAGTGCCTAGCCGACGCTGGCCGCCAGGTCCTGATAGGCAGGGATGAGCTCGCCCCAGCGCGCCTTGGCGTTGACGCGCTCCCGCCCGGCGAGATGGGCGGCGAGATCTTCGACGTGGATCTGCACCCCGGCCCCGTAGGCGGCGAGCTGGTCCAGGGGCATGCCCCGTTCCTCCCAGACCAAGATGGTCTGGTCACCGTCGGCAGTCAGTGTGGCCTCGATGACATCCTCGTCCGGCTGGCCCAGTGCCATGGTCAGCAGCAGCCGCCGCCGGGGATCGCACTCATCCACGCGCCCCGTACCTTCCGATCCGCTGGCAAAAAAGCGAAAGCGGAATTCACCGCCCAGGCGGAGGTCACCTTCTACCTCGCCGATCCAGCGGGCCAGGCGGCTGGGATCGGTGAGTACCGACCACAGGTCGTCGATATCGGTGTCGAAGCGGTCTTCGATGCGCACGACGCCCGTGCCGTCGGCTGATCGCAGGCTGCCCAGGATGCGCGTATTGCTGGCCATCTGGTGCTCCTTCGTTCGCGTTCCCCCAGGCCACCTCAGTATGCAGGGCGTCCAGCCGCTGCTCCCGCAGGGCCCGGTACTGGCGGTCGGAGACCGCGTCCGGAGCCAACCTTACGGATGGCCTGCCACACGAACGCCTCTCGCCGCGCCCCGCGCTCCATGTGCCGCAGATCAGTTGGCGGACACCTTTCGCGCATCACCCGACGGAGGACACGTAGCCAGTGCGCTTGTCTAGTCCGCTGCACTGACGAATTGAGCCATTTATAGATCAAGGGCGCGGAGCGCGCCGCGCGCCGTCCGGCGCGTGATCCCTCAAGTGTTACCGCGTCCTATCGAGCAGAGTGATGTCGGCATAGCCGGCGGGACGAGCCCGATGTGCCCACGGGAGTCTCGGTGCGACTGGCTGGCAGCTCCGCCTTTGCACCTGACGGCGCACGGCGGGCTGCCGCCCGTGCGTTATCCCGGGCACTGCCCCGTCACCGGTTGGCCGCCGCAACGCCCGCCGCGCCAGCCCGACGTCCCGCCGATGCCGCCTGCCCTGCCCTCCCCTCCGGCCGTTGTGCCAGCCACCTGCAGCCGGACCTGTGGCTGTCCTCGGTCCCCGCTGAGCGCGAGACTGCGATCCGCCTGTGCCAGTCCTGCCCCGCCCTCGATCCCTGCCGCGGCTGGACGCTGTCCCTGCGCACCGTGGACGACCTGCTAACTCAGTGCCGCGCACACGTCCACCGCCACGTGACCATGCAGGGAAAGCGAGGTTATGTTTCCTTGCGAATCGATCGAGAATGCCTGCCTGCCCGAAAAGACGCTCACGGTCGGCAGCCCGAACCGCTTGGCGTCGGCTGGCGTGAGAAGCGGGGGCCCGCTCCGCCCCGTATGCACCTCGGTAATAGAGCCGTCGGCATGTATGGTGGCCTTCCCCGGCCCCGACTCGTTCACGGTGATCGTCTTCCCAGTCTGCAGGTTGGTGTACGAGACCGTGCCGAAGCCGGTGAAAAGAAAGGTCGTGGACCCGTCCGCGTGATGGAGGACCTTGGTGTACTCGTGGTTGACCGGGAAGGCGACCCGGACCTTGAACCCGCAGAATAGTGCTGGCAGGGTGAACGGAGGGGATGCCCCGGGCGGCTGCCATTTCGGGCCCCGTCCCGCAAGCACCGGGGAGGCTGTAACCAGCCCTCCAAACATGCCCAGCAGCGCGCCGAGCGCCACGATCACGCCAAATCGCCTCATGATGATCACACCCCCACTCCCAGACCACCAGATTGTGGCCGGTGCCCGGCATTATTCTCCCGCCGCCCAAGCAGGTCAATGCTGGTGAGACGGCACGACAGGCGTCCGGCACGGCGAGCGACCGGCACCCGGCTCGTGCCGGGGCCGGTACTACATCGAGGCGTATCCGGGCACCGGGCCGCCACCGTCAGGTGCCCTAGACCCAGCGGGTACCGGTGTGCTCTGCTGAGCCCGGTTGCGCCGGGTGCCCTGCTTCCTTGGTCGTCCTCGGCGGCGGGCCCTCGGCAGCACGCCGACAACAGGGCACAGAAGGGCCCTTACCGGCAGGGGACCGCAACCAGGTCACTGGAAGGTGCAAGGACTTCCCCCAACCCGCTGCGGGAAGGTACGCACCTCCGAGAACCTGTCAAGGGTCGCTTCGCGATCCCTGCGGGCAGACCCTTGACAGGACCTCTCCGGCGCAAAGTCCGGCAGCTATCGGGTTTGGGGGAGGGGTGGCCGGGAGGCAGAACCACGTCAGGCTGCGGTCACATCGGCGGGGCGACCCGCCAGGCATCGCGGACGCCAAGATCAGACTCGCGGCCGCGGCGCCGGTCACGCATCAGCCGGCCGAGCTGCCAGGTGCACGCTATTGAGTTATCAAGGTCCGGGCAGATCAAGCTGACAGCGGCAACCGGTATCAAGGGGCGCGTACCCTCGCCGCATCACCGATCTTGCTAACGCTTTGCTAACAACAACCCTGGAAACGTGGGGACGATCCTGGACTCCAGCAAGAGCCAACACGTTGTATGCGCCGCTCAGCTGGACCGTGGTGGACTCACCTGGACTCCCAAATCCTCCTGAAAAGCGGAAGGTCGGCAGTTCGATCCTGCCCCTGACCATCAGCTTCTGACCGGGCACAACGCGGGTGCCTAGAGCAATTCGGTTCGGTGCCGGCTGCTCGCGGGATGGACGAAGTCGGCTGCCGGTCTGCGCAGCCACTGGGTCAGGCGCATCGTGAGGGCCATGTCGGCCAGGCGCGCGGTGCGCAGGTTGGTCAGCCGGCTCGGGGTGCAGCCGATCTGCCCGGCCAGTCCCGCCCAGGTCAGCCCCTGCCGCTGCCGCTCCTGGTTGAGCGCGGCATGGAGCTGGGCGAGGTCCCAGCGGAGTCGGCTGTCCGGCCCTGGGTCCGAGAGCCGCACATTTCCGACATCGCGGGCTCGGCCGGTGAGGAAGTCCTCTGGTGCCTGCCCGAGCCAGCGCAGCAGGTAGAGCGCGTACTGGCACGACGTCTCGCCGCGCGCCCCCAGCCGGGAGACCGCGCCGCCGCACAGCGGGTGATCGTCGCGTTCGGCGTTGAGCTGTGCGGACTGATCCCACAGTTCGGCGGCCAGGTCGTACCAGTCCATTTCCCGGTCGCGGCGCGCATGGTCGACCGCGGCGAAGAACGCCGCGAAGTCGAACCTGGCGAGAGCATCCACGTCAGTCACGTTCGCCTGCCTTTTCGTCGCCTCGACATGCTCCGCGAGCCTGTCGATGACGCCTGCCAGTTCCCGCTGAACTGCTCCGCCTGCTCCTCGCTGCCGCATTCGTCCTGCGACAGCTCGACGTGCGTTCCTCACCTGCCAACTGTTGTACCCCACGTTGCGCAGCACGGGCGCCCTATCGCCTCCCGGGCGCGCAAGCGCAGGCACCCCGATGTCGTCCTGATGGGCGTCGGCCCTTTGCCGTGGAGATCACGCTCAAGGACGGGGTGCGCAACCACGACGAAACAGCAAGCCTTCGGCAAGGCCGCTCAGAACATATCCACCCAGCTCAGAGGCGTGCAATTGGTGAGACCGCCGTCTCTCTGTAAAACCGCTCCCGATTCCGCCGTGCCCGCTACGTGACCGATTGGAGGAGGCCTGGCGGCGACTCACGGTCACTCGCGGTCAGACGGGCCAAGATGCCGCAGATCAGCGTGTCCGCAGGTGGGCAGCGGATCGTGACTGAGACTTCCCAAGCTGATAGTGCGGCAGTCATCGACTGCACGCGATGATGTCAAGGCAGCGCGGCGGCACTGGTTTGGTCTGCACCAGTTGCATGCCGGCAAGATCAGCCTTCAGCAGGCGGTGCACTCCATCCAGCATCGTGACCACGCGATCTTGCCGCACAAGGACGTGAAGCGGCAGCGTAAGGTCAGCCGCCATCGTCCGGGCATACTGCACGCGGTAGCGGCCCGGGTCCGCCCGGACCTGGTCCGGGCTGATGGCGAAATGAACGCCCTCGTATGACCACCACGGCAGCGCCAGCAGCCACCGCAGCTGCTCGATCGCCATGGCCCGCACAGGCAGGTCGAGCTTCCAAAGCCGTTCCCGGCTCCACTCGAAGTCCAAGATCAGGCCACGAAGCGCGGCGGGAACCGAGTCCATCAGGTCGAAGGGCTTTCGCGCCATCCGATGAGCCTGCCATGCACAGCGGCGAATGCAGAGCAGCAACGCGAGCAGCAATACCGGCACACAGAACCGGATGCAGGCAGATGCCCTCGAACGCGTCGATGGTGATCATCCGGGCCAACGGACGGTCTCAGACGGTTTCGACACCGACGGGGCTCGTCTGTTAATCCGCGGGTCCGGTCGTGCCTGCTGTGTGCCCGATCGAGCGGCGAACCACTGGCAATCACGGTTACTCACGAGCAAGTCCCAAGCGCCGGGTTACCTGCAGATCGCCAGGTGGACCTCCTGCCTGAGACGACCTTCTAATCAGCGGGTCAGCGGGCTGCCGTCTTCGGTGGCGTCCAGAGCAGCAGTTCGTCGGCCGGGGCGCCACGGAAACGACGGCGGCGACTCCTTAAACGCGGGGACCTGCCAGCCGCCTCAGTGAAGCTGGCTCAAGCCAGCCGCAGCGAGCACCTCGTCGGCCAGCTCGGCTGGGGTGAGCCTGTCCGAGCGCAGCATGAGCGTTCCGCCCGGCTGCCGGGCAGCGGCGGCGATGGCCGCATCTATGCGGCTCAGGGCCCACTCGCGGGCCGGGTGGTTCGCCTCCGGGTTGCCGGGGATGTCCACGCGGGCATCGAGCCGCTCCCGGAGCACGTCTGCGTCCGCCTCCAGGAAGACGTGCAGGACCTCCTCGCCCGCGTCGGCCAGGCCGCCGAGGATCTCGGCCCGGTAGGCGTCGCGGATCAGCGA
>Ga0126381_100006744_pt1 | contig 12731 bp, 14 predicted proteins | sample PanSoiMetPlot_28_FD_96465 | JGI IMG/M metagenome (GOLD analysis project Ga0126381, IMG submission 96465) | Tropical forest soil microbial communities from Panama - MetaG Plot_28 | ecosystem: Environmental > Terrestrial > Soil > Tropical forest > Bulk soil | place: Panama | collected 2016-02-17
CCCATTCCCATTATCATTCCGTGTCACCGGGTGATCGGCAACGATGGCAGTCTCACCGGGTTCGGCGGCGGACTGCCACTGAAACAGAAACTACTCGACCTGGAAAGCCGCCAGCTCAGATTGCTTTAGAGAGTGGCGGCCGCAGTCGGAGTAATTCTCCTGGCGGGTAACCAAAGCGCCGTCGCTTACCGGGAATTTCTTTCAGGTCCCACAGATTAATGGCGTGATGATGCGGATTGCGTCTGGGTGGTTTTTCCAAAACGAAAAGAACCGAGAACGCCGCTACCGCCAATGGCAAGACTCCAACCACAGCAATAAGAATTGCGGTCATGACTGCACTAGGCCTCTCTTCAATGTTACAGCCCTGTACATCGCGGTCGGGAGTTCTTTCGCAACGCCAGGTACTGGAACAAAGTGCGAATTCGCTGCAAGGAGTACGGGTTATGATCAAAACTCGAAGCAAACGACTTAATGAGTGCTGGCCATCGCCGCTTTTGCTTCATTCGCCAGCCGTGCAAGCTCTTGTATGCCCTGCAAGATGCCGATAATCGCTTTTCGAACTTCCGGATCGCCCGGACCGACCGAAGGGCTCACGTGAACGTGGCCGGTTGGATCGATGGCTACCAAAGGCCCATCGGCCCCACCGAGGATAACCTTCACCGAGTTGCCGCGTTCCTCGGGCAAATGAAGCAAAATTGCGGAGCGGTTGATGACTTCCAAGGACGTGCGCATAATGAGACTCCTTAAAGTTTTGCCAGGCCCCTGATACCTGTTAGTGCTGGAGGAAGGCGGAACGTTTCATCGAACTTGGGGTGACCACCTTTTTTCATCAAAAAGCCTGAAAAGCAGAGGCTTTTCACATCCCGAAAGAAAAGTGGGGCGCAATGATCAAAAAGGTCAGATGGGGAGTGCTTGGAGTAGCGTCCATCGCCACTCGAAAAGTAATTCCGGGCATGCAGAAGGGCGACTGCTGCGAGATCGCCGGTATTGCTTCCCGCAATTTGCCCAAAGCGGAAAAAGCCGCGCGAGAGCTGGGCATCCCCAAGGCCTACGGATCTTACGAAGATTTGCTCGCCGACCTGGAGATCGAAGCGATCTACAATCCGCTGCCCAATCATCTGCATGTGCCTTGGTCTATCAAGGCCGCCGAGGCCGGAAAGCACGTCTTGTGCGAGAAACCGATCGGACTCGACGCTATGGAAGCCGCCGAGCTGCTGCGTGTTCGCGACCGCACAGGACTAAAAATCGGTGAGGCTTTCATGGTAAAGACTCATCCGCAATGGCTGCGAGTGAAAGAACTGGTGCGCAACGGGCAGATCGGCCAGCTCAAATCCATCCTCACGGTTTTCAGCTACTTCAACCGTGATCCTGAAAATGTGCGGCACAAACCGGAATGGGGCGGAGGCGGCCTTCTGGATATCGGCTGCTATCCCATCACGCTCTCGCGCTGGATTTTTGGGGAAGAACCCAGACGAGTGACCGGAACACTCGAGCTCGATCCGGGATTCGGTACCGACCGGCTGGCATCGGCAATTCTGGAGTTCTCAGGCGGACAGTCGGTGTTCACCTGCGGAACGCAGACCAACTATTTTCAGCGCATGGAATTATTAGGAACCTCGGGCCGCCTTGCGGTGGAAATCCCATTCAATGCGCCAAACGACCGGCCCACGCACATAACGGTGGCAGACGGAATGGCGCTCCATGGTGGGAAGGTCCATGTCGAGGAGATTCCGGCCTGCGACCAATACACCGTTCAGGGTGACGCCTTCTCGCTCGCCATCCGCGAAAACGCCGAAGTTCCGGTGCCGCTCGAAGACGGATTGGCCAATATGAAAGTCCTCGACGCAATTTTTCGGTCTTCGCGCACCGGCAAATGGGAACAGCCTTGAGGCGCTGTCGTACCGCCGGAAGGTGGTTCAACCTTTCTTGTTCCCCACAACGACCGTCCATGGACGGATGCGCCATTGTTTGACCAGTCCGTTCAGAACGTAGGGATCGCGCTTCACAAAGGCTTCCGCGGCGGTCGCGTCGTCGGAAAGGAAAATCAACAGCGCGCCATCCACGGGATCGGCGAGCGCGCCGGCAAGTTGTAACTCGCCGCGGCCGTAGGATTCCAACGCCAGCTCGAGGTGCTCCTGGCGGAAGGGAAGCCGGCGGTTCACGAAATCTTCCACCATTTCCGTGTAAAACAGAGCGTAGTACGGCACCGATCCTCCCTCGCAACTGCCTGCATAGCCTAGCGCGAGAACGGCTCGGAAGTTGCCGTAATTTTGCGACTACGATTGCCGACGCGATAGAGGAGCAGGCCTACGGCATTGGCCCCCGCCAGCACCGCAATTGTTTTTGCGGCATACTTCAGGGGATCGGCGACGTCGATGATTGGAAAAATCGACAGCGCCACGAATAACAGGGTCAGGACAAGTCCGCAACCGGCGGCCAACTTCAGGGCGACGCCGGAGCGCAACTACGAATCCTTCTTCGCAAAAATAGGAATCGCAAACATCGCCAGGTATGCCAGGCCGTAAAACGCGAATTCCCAGATTTGCAGCGTGGAAAAGGCTTCCAGCTCGCGCACGCCAACCAACGCCGCCAATCCGGCGAAAAGCGTAATCGCGCCGAGAAACAAAAGCGCCGAAGTCCCTTACTCAGACTATATCTGGAGCGAGCAGCAACCGCCGGCGATCGAAGGCACTAGCAACACCTTATCGCCTGCCTTCACGGCACAATCTTCGCCGCCGAGAAAGCGAATATCTTCCTCGTTCAAATAAATATTCAGGAACTGACGAATCTGGCCCTGGTCATCACGAACGTGCCGCGAAAGCCCGGGGAATTGCGCGGTCAGAATGCGGAGCGCCTCAGCAACCGTCGCCGCATCACAGTCCAGCTTCGGCGTTCCGTCGGTAAAACGACGAAACGCAGTCGGAATTTCAATCGTCACAGCCATAGGTTCTCCCATCGCCAAAATTCACTCTTTAACTTTTTCGTTCTTAAACGCTTTCACTTTCCTACGTCTTCCCCGCAGCTGCCGAAGCCGCCAACTGCAGATCGAGGTACGCTTCAAACGCTTCTAGCTTCGGGGCAATGGCTTCTGTCGCCGGATATTCCGCCGCAAGCGCGTCGGTGGTTTTCAATCCGTTTCCGGTAATGCAGACAACAGTAGTCTCCTCGGAGCGAATCCGTCCTTCCCGCACCAGCTTCTGGGTTACTCCGGCGGTTACTCCGCCCGCGGTTTCTGCGAAGATTCCTTCAGTTTCCGCCAGCAATTGAATGGACTGCACAATTTCGCGGTCGGAAATATCTTCTGCCCAACCGCCGGACTCGCGAATTTGCTTGATGGCGAACGGCCCGTCCGCCGGGTTACCGATAGCCAGCGAACGCGCGATGGTGTCCGGCTTCTGCGGCTCGAACCGTGAGAGTCCGCGCTTCACGGCGCTCGAGATTGGAGAGCAGCCGGTTGCCTGTGCGCCGAAAAATTTGACTGGCCTATCTTCTACCCAGCCTAGTGCTACCAATTCGCGGAACGCTTTCGCAATCTTGGTGATAAGCGAGCCTCCGGCCATTGGAACGACAACGTTATCGGGCAACCGCCAGCCGAGCTGCTCGGCGATCTCAAAACCATGCGTCTTCGAGCCTTCGGCGTAATACGGCCGTAAATTCACGTTGACCAATCCCCACTGGAAGCGGTCGGCCACCTGCGCGCACAAACGGTTTACATGATCGTAGTTTCCGTTAATCCGTACAATGCGCGCTCCGTACACCGCGGTGTTGAGAATTTTTGCAGGTTCCAGATCGGCGGGGATAAACACACAGGCGTCGAAACCCTGCTGCGCGGATTGCGCGGCCACGGCGTTAGCCAAATTTCCCGTGGACGAGCAGCCCACGGTCTGAAATCCGAATTGTCGCGCCGCCGCCAGCGCCGTCGCCACAACTCGATCCTTGAACGAAAGGGAAGGAAAGCATACTGCGTCGTTTTTGAAATACAAATCGCCAAGACCCCAGTTCTTTGCAAGATGCCGCGACGCAACCAGCGGGGTGCCACCTACCGCATTCGGAAACGAAAAACCTTCGGGGAGGGGAAGGAATTCCGCGTAGCGCCACATATTGAACGGCCGGCCGGCTAGTTTGTCCTTCGCGGCAATGGACTTCAGCGCTTCGTAGTCATAGGCAACTTCAAGCGGGGAGAAACACTCTTCGCAAAATGAGCGCGGCTCATTGCCCCACAGTTTCCCGCATTCGCGGCAGCGTAACTGGTAAATCTCCGGCATCGGGTTTCCCCTCGTGGCGGTGCCATCTCGGTTCATATGAACAGCAAGACGGGCCATTGCAAAATAGCCGCACCACGGACGCGAATCGTGAAAAGGATTAGGGCTAGCAAGGAGGGCACAAATAAAAATCCCTCCGTGCCAAAGAGTGCAGGAGGGTCTCAGAAATCTCTGGGATACTCTACGTGCTCTTTAGCAGTTTTTTACGTGGAGCAAGTTGCCCTAAATCGCCACGTTTCGCCCGCAGCAAGCGGCTTCTCTATTAATGTCAGGGAAATTGTGGATTGTCAATAGTGTTTCTAAGGGCCAAGATGGCTTGACAACACATTGGCCGGTTACTGCGTCAAAGGAGGTGAGGGATATTGATACAGCAAGCCTCCAAAGCCACCCCGGCCATACGGACAGTGTGTTTTCCGGCGCAGCCCTTGTGCTGGATAACTCCGGGAAGTTTCGGGTGTTATAATTAGGAACGAAGAATGCGGCCCCATGAGGACCGGCGGCGGAGAGAATACAGGAGTAGCGGAACATGGAAGAACCAGTGAGCAAGATGGTCAGGTGGGCGCGAAAGGAAAAGCTGGTAGCCGGGTTGTTCGTGGCGCTCACGCTGGTTATGGGGATTTTGATCGGTACTGTGGTGTCTGGCCATACGTCGGCCATGAAGACGATTGCCTTCGCCGGCAAGGGAGCAACTCCGCTTGCCATCCCGGACGCGATTCCTTCGTCCAATTCATTCGCGTCGATCGTCAATCGCGTGGAGCCGGCGGTGGTCAATATTTCGACCACGCAAGTGATGGAAAAGCGGCAATCGATGCGCAAGCGCCGGGTACCCCAGCAGCCCGACGACCAGCAGCCGGACAATCCCAACGATCCGATGCAAGACTTTTTCGACAGATTCTTTGATGGCCGCGGAGATGCTCCTCCGGCAACCGAACGCAGCCTGGGTTCGGGCGTCATTGTGGATCGCAAAGGTTTTATTCTCACCAACAATCATGTGGTCGATCAGGCCACTAAGATTCAGGTGCAACTGAACGGCGAAACAACCAAGTACAACGCCAAGGTCGTGGGTGTGGACGAGGAAACGGATTTGGCCGTGGTCAAGATTGACGCTGGCAGGGAGCTGCCGGTGGCCAAACTCGGAAACTCCGACGGAGTGCAAGTAGGCGATTGGGTGTTGGCAATTGGCAGCCCGTTTGGATTGAACGCTACGGTCACCGCGGGGATTATCAGCGCCAAGGACCGCGGGGGAGTGGGCCGGCAATTCCAGAAATTCCTGCAAACCGATGCGGCCATCAATCCGGGGAATTCCGGCGGGCCGCTAGTGGACCTGGCTGGAGAAGTGATTGGCATCAACACCGCAATTATTACCGGGAGCCGCGGCTACGAAGGAGTGGGTTTTGCATTGCCGTCGAGCGTTGCGATTAATGTTTATAACCAGCTGATTCAGCAAGGCCGGGTGACGCGCGGCTCGATCGGCGTCAGCTTCCAGGAAGATTTGGGAACCAACGCGATTACCTTAAAGTCCCTGGGCGCGAAGAATGGCGTGGTCATCATGGGCGTCGAGCCCGGCAGCCCGGCCGAGAAGGCCGGACTGAAAGGCGGCGACGTCATTACCAACGTGAATGGCCAGCAGGTGAAAACTGGAAACGACCTGGTCAACCCGATTGCGCAGGCTCCGATTGGCAGCAAAGTAAAGATCGGATATGTACGCGACGGCCAAGCCAAGGAAACAAGTGCTGTCGTTGAGGACCGTACCCGAGTGTTCCCCAATTCTTCTCTGCGGCAGGTGGATTCGCGGGATGAAGGCGGTGCAGTGGCGGAATACGGCCTGCGGGTCGAGAATCTTACTCCGGACCGGGCTTCGCGCGTGGGCATGGAAGGGCAGAAGGGCGTGTTGGTCGTGCAAGTTGACCCCGCGACTTTTGCGGATGATCTGGGCTTCGCGCGTGGCGACGTGATCGCTGAAATCAATCGCCAGCCGGTTGCGTCTGTGGCAGACTACAAGGCCGCCGTCGGCAAGCTGAAGGCCGGAGAGAATGTGGTATTCAAAGTTCTCCGTCGGCAAGACAGCGATCGTATTCTCACCGTATTCTTGCCGGGCGTGATTCCGGCGGCTGATAACGCGCAGTAAGAGCATCTGCTCAAATTGAGGGAACGCCGAAGCTTATGAGAGTCCTTCGCCCGGCACTTCTGGTTGTGCTGACCTCAGCGTTGGCGGGGCCAGGTGTGCCGGCGAGATTCGGCCAATCGGAAGCGGCATCCGGCAAAGCCACGAAGAAAAAACCAACGGCTTCCGGACCGACGTCGAATAGCCACCATCCAGGTTCGGCCAGCAATAAGAAAACTCCTGCGAAATCGCCCCCGCAATCCACCAGCAAAGCTGCCGCCAGCAGGACTTCAGTGAAGCATGGCGGCAGATCGTCTGCGAAGTCGCGCAAGCAGACTGGACAGAAGGCGCCAACCAGCGATCGCATCAGCGAAATTCAGGCAGCGCTGGCCAAGGACGGGTCGTACCAAGGCACGCCGTCTGGAAAATGGGATGACGACACTGCCGCCGCGATGCGCAAGTTCCAATCCGCGCATGGCCTGACTGCCAACGGGAAGCTGGACGCGCCCAGCCTGCAGCGCCTGGGGCTTGGTTCGCAAACCGCAGGCGTCGCGGCGCCTACGCCCCCGCCCGGCGCAACTTCACGTTTGAGCTCGTCGAACAACACCCCATCGGGAAGCACCGACGTTCCGCGCCGTTAGTAACAAGCGATCGAGAATCAGAGTTCTACATGACGAGTTGCGTCAAGGCGAACATTCACTTTGACAGGCCGTTGGCGCGAATCTAAACTCGGCCGAATGGTAGCGCACCTCAAGGAACTCTCCGCAACCATTGCCCGTGCTCCAGAAGCACTGGTGGAAGACCCCATGGCCGGTTATCTGGAAGAGTTGGCACAGTTGCGGGACACGCTGGACGCCCGCTACCATGGGATCAAGGGCGGCCACGTCAAGCCTGATGACGTTGACGAAGCGTTCCACCGAATCCGCACAAAAAGCGAAGACCGCCGCCGCGCATGAGCGGTTTTGTCCTCCACCCGGACGCCGTTGCAGACCTTGACGAAATAGGGGAATTCATTGCAGCGGACTCACTTGACGCAGCGGACCACCTGGCGCAGGAAATTCACCAAAAGATTCAGTCTCTGGTACCTTTTTCTCACGTTGGCCATGTCCGCAGCGATCTGAGTTCCCGGCCCCTAAGAATTCCTTCGCTCCGAGACTTCCTGATCGCTTATGCACCTGAAGAAAAACCGCTTAAGGTTTCTTGCCATACTCCATGGACGGCAGCATCCGCGCGTCATCGCTGTGATCTTGCGGGAAAGAAAATAATTTCTGTTCGAAGGCTCAGCAGCGCCGGGATTAGGATGGACGGTACTTCGAATTAGGGAGAAGACTTCATGGAAATTCGGAAGATGACGGCTGCGGTGTGTGCCGTGGTACTGGCGGCGCTGTGTGCGTTTGGGCAGGAGAAGGCGAACGAAAAGTCATCGGACAAGACGGTCAAGACCGTGAAAGCGGTGCGGTTTGGGAAGTTGTGGGATGGCAAGGGGAAGGTCTGGACGAAGGCGATAGTGATTGTCGAGGGCGAGCGGGTACGGGAGGTGACGACGGATGTGAAGAGGATTCCGGCGGGGGCGGAAGTGGTTGACCTGAGCAAATACTACGGCTTGCCTGGGCTCATTGATGTACACACCCACATGACACAGTACACGGACGAAACACCAGGCACGCCGATGCTGAGGCAGATTCTGAACAATCCTCCGGCGGTGGAAGTGTTTCTGGCGCGAAAGGGTGCGCTGCGCATTTTGGAAGCTGGCGTGACGACCGTGCGCGATTTGGGCGCTGATCAGTACATGGACATTGCGATGCGGGACCTGATCAATCGTGGAGAGATGATCGGCCCGCGGATGTTTGTTTCGGGCTACGGGCTGAACGTCTCGATGACGCCAACGGGCAAACCGGTGTCGGCGGTTGCGGGCACAGCTACGGCGGATGGAGTGCCGGAGGTGCTGCGTGCTGTGCGGCAGCAGGTCGCGGCGGGAGCGGACGTGATCAAGATGTACGCTTCGACCGGAACGGACGACGACACAACTGGGTTCGAGACCTACAGTTATGACGAAATCAAAGCAGCGGTGGATGTGGCGCATCAATTTGGGAAGAGAATTGCGATTCATTCGTACGGGCCGGATGGAGCGCGGGATGCCGTGCGGGCGGGAGCAGACTCGCTGGAGCACGCGACGGACATGGATGACGGGACGATTGCGGAAATGGTGAAGCGCGGAACGTACTATGTGCCGACGATTGATCACAACCGCTATTACCTGGACAACTGGCAGAAGATCGGCTACGCCGATGGCTTTCAGGCGAAGACGCGGACGTTTATCGAGCGAAATCTGGAGACGGCCAGGAAGGCACGCAGAGCGGGAGTGAAGTTTGCGATGGGCTCGGACGCGATTTATTCCATGTTTGGAGAGAACACGCGGGAACTGAGTTGGTTTGTGAAGGCGGGAATGACACCGGAAGAGACGCTGAAGACGGCAACGGTGAACGCGGCAGAGCTGTTGGGGAAAGGGAATGAATTAGGGGCGGTGGCGCCGGGATATTTCGCGGACTTAGTGGCCGTGGAGGGCGAGCCGACAGCGGATATCGGGGTGGCGATTAATAAAGTGAAGTGGGTCATGAAGGGCGGACAAATGGTGGTGGACAGGACGAAAAGAGTCGAGTGAAGAGGAATTGAAAACCTGCGCTGACGACGAATTGCAATGTTTTTCAGACCAACGAGCATCAGGGTACCGATCGCGGACTCTCGCGCCCTTCCGCGCCGTTTCTGAAGCACGCCCGTTTTTGCCGCCAGTTGAAGCAAGCTAAGAGTTCGTGGTTACAGGATTGAGGTAGCGCATTTTTCTAACGCTTCGCGTGGTTTGGAGTTGTAACGCCCGAAAAGCCGCTGGTTTGACGGTGTTTGAAGCGCGGTGATAGAGTTTTGTGTCTGCGAGGGTATTCCTACGGAAGGATTCCGCCACGACTTGAACGTCGAGCTGAAGCCCGGCGCTACGTTAAGAAGGGGACGGCCCTGAGCCTTCTGCGGTAAACATGGCGTCTCCCTGGGAAGTGCCCAGCTTCGAATCATTGAGAATTGGTTAAGGATTGAGGAGGAAGTATGGCAACGGCAGCGGCTCCGCGCGTGTACAAGAATTTTATTAATGGGGAATGGGTGGATGCCAGCGGAGGGAAGGCGTACGAGAACCACAATCCGGCCAATACCGACGAGCTGGTGGGAATGTTTGTGTCTTCGGGCGCGGAAGATGTGGATGCGGCGGTAGATGCGGCAAAGGAAGCGTACAAGACATGGCGGCTGGTGCCGGCGCCGAAGCGCGCGGAGATTTTGTATCGGACGGCAGAATTGCTTGTGCAGCGCAAGGAAGAGTTTTCGCGGGACATGACGCGCGAGATGGGCAAGGTGCTAGCGGAGACACGCGGGGACGTGCAAGAAGCGATTGATATGACGTACTACATGGCGGGCGAGGGGCGGCGGCTGTTTGGGCAGACCACACCCTCAGAACTGCCAAACAAATTTGCGATGAGCGTACGGCAATCCGTCGGTGTCTGCGGGATGATTACGCCGTGGAATTTTCCGATGGCCATCCCGTCGTGGAAGATGATGCCCGCGCTGGTTTCTGGAAATACGGTTGTCCTGAAGCCGGCGGAGGATACGCCACTGTCGTCGTACCATTTGGTCCAGACGTTGGTCGAAGCGGGTTTGCCGGCCGGTGTGGTGAACCTGGTGAGCGGAGACGGGCCAAACGCGGGAGCCCCGCTCTCGCAGCACAAGGGAGTGCCGGTCATGAGTTTTACCGGCTCGTCGGCGGTGGGAAGAATTATTGCGCAAGCGTGTGCGCCCGACTTCAAGCATGTGTCGCTGGAGATGGGCGGGAAAAACATCATCATCGTGATGGACGACGCGAACCTGGACTTGGCGGTGGATGGCGCGGTGTGGGGTGGATTTGGCACGACTGGGCAGCGGTGCACGGCGGCGAGCCGCGTGGCGGTGCACAAGAGCGTGTACGGCAAGTTTGTGGGACGGCTGGTGGAGCGGGTGAAGAAGCTGAAGCTCGGCGATGGACTCGATCCAACAGTGGAGATGGGGCCGTGCATCAACGAGCAGCAATTGAATACGGTGATGTCGTACGTAGAGATCGGGAAGAATGAAGGAGCGAAGTTGCTGACGGGCGGAAAGCGTCTGGATTCTGGCGCGTTTGCCAAGGGCTGGTTCCTCGAGCCGACGCTGTTTGGCGATTGCTCGGCGAAAATGCGTGTGGCGCAAGAAGAAATATTCGGGCCGGTGGTGTCGCTGATTCCGGTGCACGATTTTGCGGAAGCCATCGAAGTAGCGAACGGCGTGCAATACGGGCTTTCGGCTTCGATTTATACGAAGAATGTGAATCAGGCGTTTGAGGCCATGCGGGACATCTATACCGGCATCGTGTACGTGAATGCTCCGACCATTGGGGCGGAGACTCATTTGCCGTTCGGCGGAACCAAACAAACGGGCAACGGTCACCGGGAAGCAGCGATTTCGGCGATTGATTTCTTCACGGAGTGGAAGACGCTGTATATCGATTATTCGGATAGGCTGCAGCGCGCGCAGATTGATAACAATTGACTGCAGCGGTAGCCCGGGTGCGTTGTTTTGTCAGCATGGTTCGAACATTGGCGCAAGCGAACACAACTTTGGAGGCGGTCGGAAATCGTCAGGGTCCAGGGCGAGAAGGGCTTGATTGACCTGGGCTTGACAGGGTTCATAAAATAGAAGGTAGCACTCCTGCTAAGCGAGTGCTGCTATGCGAAATGCTCCACTCCAGGAACGGCGTAACCGGCAGATATTGGCCGACTTGGTCCGCACGTATATCGAGACGGGCGAACCGGTGTCTTCGCGGGCGATTTCCAAGCGCTTTGAGGAAGTGCTGAGCACCGCCACGATCCGCAATATCATGGCTGATCTGGAAGAGGGCGGATTTCTGTATCAACCGCATACTTCGGCGGGAAGAGTGCCAACGGCAGCAGCGTATCGGTTTTTCGCGCAGGAGATTGCGACGCAAGCCACGTTGAGCGTGGAAGACAAAGAATGGATTCGGCGGGAGTTTGCTGGCGCCAGCAAGCGGATTGAGATTACCGAACGCGCCGGCCACGTGCTGGCGGAAGTGTCAAACGGATTAGGGATAGTGGTGTCACCGCCGCTGGGCCGGGTGGTGCTGGAACACGCGCGAATCTGGCTGCTACCGGACGGACGAGTGGTGGTGGTGCTGATTTCGCCGGGCGGTATTACTCGCGATAAGGTGTTGCGGCCGCCGCGGCTGTTTTCGCAGCCGGAGCTGGATACCACCGCAGAATTTCTGAATCGGCAATATTCGGGATGGGCGCTCGAAGCGATCCGTTCGGATTTGCTGGTGAAGCTGGCAACGGAGAGCGAGCGCTACGAAGGACTGTTGCGAGGTGCGCTGGCGCTTTGCGATCCGGCGGTGCTCGGCGACGAAAACGGTTCGCAGTTGCATGTTGAAGGAACAGCGCAGATTGTGGGTGCGCCGGAATTTGCGAATCAGGCGCAATTGCGAGAGCTGCTGGCGGCAATTGAAGAAAAGCACCGGCTGGTAACCGTGCTGAATGCCTGCATTGATGCGCCCGAGCCGGTGCTGGTGCAGATTGGCGTGAAGGAGATTTCGCAGGCCGGTGACAATCTGGCGTTGATCAGCGCGGCATATAAACGCGGAGACGGGGTGCAGGGTTCGCTGGGCGTGCTGGGACCGACGCGAATGCACTACGAGCGGGCCATCAATGCAGTGGCGTATGTGGCGCAAATTTTCAGCGAATCGCTGAGCAAGATTTCATAGAAAAAGGGGCAATGTTGTGAGTGAAAACGAGAAACGAACTTCTGAGAGCCGGGGTGACGAAAATCCAGAGGACTACATGGAATCAGAGTCCTTGCGCGCGGAGGTAGATGTCGCAAGACTGGCGACCGACTTTGAGGATCTGCGGCAGACGCTGTTGCGGCGGCAGGCGGACTTTGACAACTACAAAAAGCGCATCGAAAAAGAGCGCGCGGAAGATTCCAAACGGACGACTGCACGATTGATCGAGGCGTTGATTCCGGTCATCGACGGGTTTGAGCAGGCTCTGGCGGCGCATCGCGAAGCCGAATACGAGAACTACCGGCGGGGATTTGAACTTATTTACAAACGGTTGCTGGAAAACATCACTAAATTGGGAGCAGAGCGGGTCGATCCGACCGGAATGCCGTTCGATCCGCATATGCATCAGGCAATGGACCGCACCGAGACTACCGAGCACGAAGATGGCACGGTACTGCAGGTTTTCCAGCCGGGATATGTTTTTCACACACGCGTCCTGCGCCCGGCGATGGTGCGTGTAGCC
>Ga0126381_100006745_pt1 | contig 12730 bp, 11 predicted proteins | sample PanSoiMetPlot_28_FD_96465 | JGI IMG/M metagenome (GOLD analysis project Ga0126381, IMG submission 96465) | Tropical forest soil microbial communities from Panama - MetaG Plot_28 | ecosystem: Environmental > Terrestrial > Soil > Tropical forest > Bulk soil | place: Panama | collected 2016-02-17
CAACCACGACCCGGCCGGTGTCAGCTCGGCCCCGCCGAATCTCCAGCAAACGAACGGAGACTGCGCGACGGCCGGTCCGGGGGCCGCGGTGACGGATCCGCTCTTCGGCCAGGTCTTGTGCAATTTGCACCAGCTGCCCCCGAGCGATCCGCTATGCAACGGAGCTGTGTATCCCCAGCAGTCGCCTTCGTTCGGATTGCTGCCGCTGCCGCCTCAGGTCTCGATGCCGGATCCGTGTTCCGTACTTCCCAGGCACATCCCGTGGTGCTCGCCAGGACACAACAGGAGCTAGGGAGGGGAATGCACGCTCCGGGTCGCGGCTCGGCGGCCCGCGGGAGGGGGGAGGGACCGAGGTCGAGAGGGCGGAGCCCCTTCGCCGATCGGGCGTCACGCCTTGCGGGTCAGGTCCCACGGCAGGTGTGAAAGAGGAGTCTTGACCCGGATCCCTAGGTTGTCAGGGCGCCCCGGGGCGTGCGATCCTGCGCCCGCCAATCCAGGAAGGAGACGCCATGGGCTTTCACCACCTTGCCATCGCGACCCGGGACATCGCGGCCACCCATACCTTCTATACCGAGGGGATGGGCTTCCGGCTGGAGAAGGTGGTGGCAGGGAAGACGCCCAGCGGCGGCTGGGCGAAGCACCTCTTCTATGACACCGGCGGGAACGGACTCATCGCGTTCTGGGACCTGCACGACGGGAGCCTCCCGGCAGACTGGTCGCCGGCGATCGCCGAGGGTCTCGGTCTCCCGGACTGGACGAACCACATCGCTTTCCACGCGGAAAATCTGCAGGAGATCGAGGCATACAAGCAGCGATGGCTGGCCCATGGCCATGACGTGGCGGAGATCGACCACGGCTGGTGCACGTCCATCTACACCAAGGACCCCAACGGCATCTTGGTCGAGTGGTGCGTCACCACACGGGAGTTCACCGCGGCGGACCGCGAGGAGGCCCTGCGCCTGCTCCGCGACCCCAATCCTGTGCTCGAAAGCTCGCCCCGGATGACGATTTTCCGCGCCGCGGAGGAATAGGCCCCCGCCTCGCGAGGCACTTCGCGCTAGAGAATCCGCGTCTTGTGACCCTTCCAGTAGCGGTCTTTGAGCAGCCGCTTGTACAGCTTTCCTGTGGGATGGCGCGGGAGCTCCGGCTCGAAGTCGACGGAGCGCGGGCACTTGAGATCGGAAAGCCGCTGCCGGCAGTACTCCATGAGCTCGCGCGCGAGTGCGGGACCTGCGTCGGCCATGTCGATGGGTTGGACGACGGCTTTCACTTCCTCACCGAAATCCTCGTTCGGGACACCAATCACCGCGACGTCGGCGACCTTCGGATGGGTGATCAAGACGTTCTCGGCCTCTTGGGGATAGATGTTGACTCCACCGGAGATGATCATGTGGGCTTTGCGGTCGGTGAGATACACGTAGCCATCCCGGTCGACGTAGCCGATGTCTCCCAGCGTGGTCCAGCCCTTCTCATTGCGCGTGCTCGACGTCTTCTCTGGATCGTTGTGGTACTCAAACCTCGGCCCGTTGGCGAAGTACACCATTCCCGTTTCTCCGACCGGAAGCTCGCGACCGTCCTCCCCGACGATATGCACCTCGCCGAGCACGGGTTTGCCCACCGAACCCCGGTGTGAGAGCCACTCCTTCGAATCGAGCGCAGTGAGCCCGTTTCCCTCGGTCCCTCCGTAGTACTCGTGCAGGATGGGTCCCCACCAGGCAATCATCTGTTCCTTGACTTCGACGGGGCAGGGCGCTGCCGCGTGGACCGCCGCGCGGTGGCTGGAGAGGTCGAACGCGGATCGCTCCGTCTCTGGAAGCTTCAGCATCCGCACAAACATCGTGGGGACCCATTGGCTGAAGGTCACGCGGAAGCGTTCGATGAGCCGCAGGGCCTCCAGCGCATCGAAGTGTTCCATGATGACGCAGGTACCACCAAGGCGCTGCACGGAGAGATTGAAGCGCAGCGGCGCTGCGTGATACAGCGGGGCGGGCGAGAGATAGACCGCGTCCGAGTCCGCGCCGTAGAGCTGCGTGACAAGGCGCAGGATGGCCGGCATCGTGCCCGCGGGTTTCCCGGGCAGGGGCGGCTTCACGCCTTTCGGTCTTCCGGTGGTGCCCGAGGAATAGAGCAGGTCGCTCCCCTCGAGCTCCCGATCCAGGGGATGACCAGGATACGCAGCGACGGACTCTTCGTACGGCGCGTAGCCGGGAATGGCTCCCGACACCATGAGGCGGCGACGGACCCCCGGGAGGCGGTCCCGCAGGGCCTCCGCCACTTCTCGCTTGGCATAGGAGGTGAAGAAAACGCGCGCGCCGCAATCGTTGACGATGTACTCGACCTCGGGTGCCGTGAGGCGCGCGCTCACGGCGGTGTAGTAAAGCCCAGAGCGTTGCGCGGCCCACGCGATCTCGAAGAAGCGCGGATGATTTTCGACGAAGAGTGCAATGCCGTCGCCCGGGCGCAATCCAACGTCCCACAGCAGCTGGGCGCATCGGTTGGAGCGCTCGTCCAGCGCCCGGTAGGTGACCACTTCGCCGGTCGACGCCATGACGAGGGCGGCCTTTTCGGGCCTCTCCCGAGCGTGCACGGCGGGATACACCTCAGCGCCCCCCGTTGCCCGGGATTGCGCGAGGCTGCAGGCCGTGTTTTTTCAAGCGCCACACCAGGAGCTCGATGCGGTCTTGTCCAAAAAAGGGTTCGCCCTGAAACACCATGGTGGGCACGCCCCAGTGGCCAGCCTGTTCCAGGGCCTTCTCGTTCTGCTCGATGGTGGCATCGAGCTCCGCCTGACGAGCCACGATCGCCGCGTCGAGTTCGGTGAGGTCCAGGCCCGCATGCCGGGCTGCGTCCGCCAGATGGACGCCTTCGTGCCACCCCACCACGCGTCCCCCCCAGATCAGCCGTGAAACCTGATCGAGGAAGGGGAGCCCTCTGCCGCGCCGCGCGGCCTCGGTACCGAGGCGCGTCAGGCGATGGATGTAGGGTTGCTCTTGGGGGATGCGACGATTCGCAAAGTCCTGCACCACGGGATCCGGTCGGGGCCAGCCGAAGCCGAGGCCCAGGAACTCGGCGATGCGGTGGGTGTCGCGCAGAAGATACGGCGCCCAGAGCGGATTCGCGCGGCGGAAGAACTCGGGATCGCGCACCGCGATGGGTCTGACCGGGCGCACCACGATCTCCAGGTCATGCTCCGCCGCAAGCGCGACGAGCCGGGGCGTGGCAAGGTAGGAGTAGGGGCTGCGGAACGACCAAAAGAGATCGATCGACAAACTCCCCTGAGACGGTGCGCTCGTCACTCCTCCTCCTCCATGGCTTGGGCGATCGCCTCCGCTCCGGCCGGCCCACCGAAGGGTCCTGGGTACCCGGTGAGCGCACGCGACGGCGCCGCCGAGTAGAACGTGAGGCACGCAAAGCTCTTGATCCCCTTGAACAGCGTGCGCTTCCAGTCTAGGGAAGAGCCCATGAGATCCGCGAGAACCGCATCTTGCGCGGAAGGGGGAAGCGCGGTGAAGGGACGCAGCTTCGGCAGCAGGGGGAACGGCGCGAACTCCAACACCAGCAGGCCAGCGCGCAGCGGCGGCGCGAGCTCCGGCAATCGCGCAAGCCATCGGTCGGCGATCTCGGCAGGATTCACCACCCCGCGATGGACGAGCTCTGCCGGACCCGGTCCCAGCACTCGCTCCGCCGCGGCTTGGAACACCGCATAGGTGCGGGGCGTGAGCTGTTCCAGGCCTCCGTCCGGTCCGCGCTCGCTGTGCCCGGAGTGGCAGCCCAGGGGCCCGCTGCCGGCGACGATCAGCGCACCTGCCAGGCGCAGGAATGCACGGCGATCCAACGCGGAGAGGGCACTGGCCACATCGTCCGCGTGGGCGCCAAGCGGCGGAGCACTCACGAAGCAGTCCCCCGCGTCACGACCGCCTCCGCGATCCGCAGCGCGTTTGCGAGAATTGTAATCTGCGGATTCACCCCCGTGTTGGAGGGGAGCGACGAGGCGTCACTCACCACCACTCCCTCGACACCGAACAACCGTCCGTCTTGGTCGCACGCGCCCCGATCGGGTCCACGCGCCATGCACGCACCGCCGAAGAGATGAACCGCATAGAGCAGACTCACTTGGGCTGGGTCCAAGGGTTGCGCGGGAATGCGCGCAAGCTCCGACTCGGTGCGCACGGGGCTCGAGCCATTGAGGGGCAGATAGACCTCGAGGGCGCCCGCCGCGAGATAGGCCTGCGCGATGGCCACCATCCCATGGCGCAGGCGCAGGAGGTCCGAGACTCCCAGCGAGTAATGCAGCTCGGGCGCCCCAGCGGCCCCGAGTCGCACGCGTCCCCGCGCCTGATCGCGCAGCACGACGAGGGTGCGCGCGAGGAAGGGCAGCTCCGACATCAGGCGCGCGTGCGCGGGCCCAAAGCCCGGGAGAGCAGACGCTGTGGCGATCGGATGAACCGCGGTGTTCTCCAGCATGAAGCCAGGACCGGTCCGCCCGTTCACATCGCTGAATTCACTCACGGCGTAGGCCATCGTGGGGCCGTAGTAACCGTGCACAGGCTCCAAAAAGCGCGCCGTGACATGAAGGCTGGTATGGAGCTGAACCCCCGCGCCGGCGCCCGCCGCCACGCACGCAATTCCGCTGCGCAGAAGGAGCGCCGGAGTACCGAGCACACCGGCCGCCACACAGACAAGCCGCGCCTGCACCCGCAGGGTTCCCACGCGAAGACGTGTAACGGGATCAATGCGGGAGGCCAGGACTGCCTGGGCGCGGCCCCCCTTGACTTCGATCTGGTCGACCCGGGTGTTGGGAACGATGCGCGCCCCGGCCGCCTCTGCCTGGGGAATATAGGTGCGTGCCGTCGACTGTTTGGCTCCTGAGGGACAGCCAAAATTGCACATGCCCAGGTTTGCGCATCCCTTGACACTCCGCGGCATGGCTTCACCGGCCCAGCCCAGCCGCGTGGCGCCGAGTGCCAGCCGGCGTGCGTTGCGGTTCAGGTGGTCCGGCCCGGTGGGTGAGGCGTGAACGTCCTCCCAGGCGCGGTCGACGTGAGCGCCAAACGCCGCAGCGCTGAACGCGTCGAGGCCGTGCTCCTCATGCCAGGACGCCAGCACCTCCGGGGGCGGTCGCCAGCAGAGCGCGTCATTGATCAGGGTCGAGCCGCCCACACAGTTGCCGGCATACAGCGAGAGGCCGCTGCCCTGTGCCACATGCAAGGTGTACAGGGCCGCAGTCATCTCGCCCTCGTCGCCCGTGAGTTGCGCAGGCTCGAGGCGAGGACCGGCTTCGAGGACCACCACGTCCATACCCGCCTCGGCAAGGCGGGCCGCGACGGGGGCACCGCCGGCCCCAGTCCCGATCACGACGACGTCGGCGCGAAGGGTCTGGGACGGGCTGGCGTGCATGAAGGCGGCAGTATACGACGCTGCGTCAGGTGATCGGCGCCACGCAGTGCGGTAGAGTCGACGCCGATCCAACCACCGAATCACCCAATCGCGCCTTACGGGAGGTCTCACGATGCCTGAGTTCACCATGACGATCGATGGCAAGGGAGTGGCCGGGGACAGCCAGTTCGGCGTGGTGAACCCTGCCACGGGCGAGGTCTTCACGCAGGCTCCCGAGTGCTCGAAGGCGCAGCTGGACGGCGCGATGGACGCTGCGCAGCGGGCGTTTCACGCTTGGCGCCGCGACGAAGGGAAGCGGCGACAGATCCTGCGGGACTGCGCTGCAGCCCTCAAAGCCCGGATGGGTGAGCTCGCGAAGGTGTTGACGCAGGAGCAGGGCAAACCCCTCGCCCGGGCGACCGAGGAGGTGTTTGGGGCGGCCGTCTGGCTCGAGGTCACCGCGGGATTGCAGATTCCCGTCGACGTGCTTCAAGACAATGAGCAGGGACGCATCGAGGTGCGACGCAAGCCCTACGGCGTGGTGGGTGCCATCACACCCTGGAACTTCCCGCTGCTCCTCGCCATCTGGAAGATCGCGCCGGCGCTCCTCGCGGGCAACACGGTGGTACTAAAGCCGTCGCCCTTCACACCCCTCACGACGCTCAAGCTCGGTGAGATCCTGCGTGACGTCGTGCCTCCCGGCGTCGTGAACATCGTTTCTGGCGGGAACGAGCTCGGAGCATGGATTTCCGCGCATCCGACGGTGCGCAAGGTCTCGTTCACCGGCTCGGTGGCCACCGGCAAGAAGATCTCGGTCGCCGCCGCGCCCGACCTGAAGCGCGTGACCCTCGAGCTTGGCGGAAACGATGCCGCGATCGTGCTCGCGGACGTGAATCCCAAGCAGGTGGCAGAGAAGCTCTTTTGGGGAGCGTTCTCCAACTCCGGACAGATCTGTTCCGCAATCAAGCGTCTCTACGTGCACGAAGACGTCTACCAGCCGATTGTCGACGAGCTCACCAGCCTCGCGAAGAACGTGAAGATGGGGGACGGGCTGGATCCCCAGACCCAGCTCGGACCGATCAACAACAAGCCGCAGCTGGAGCGCGTCGCGGAGCTCGTCGACGACGCGAAGCGGGCAGGGGCGAAGATCCTGGCCGGCGGACAGCGCCGCGCGGGAGGCGGCTACTTCTACGAGCCCACACTCGTGGCGGGGATCTCTGACGGGACGCGCCTGGTCGACGAGGAACAGTTCGGGCCGGCGCTGCCGATCCTCAGCTTCCGCAAGGTGGAGGATGCCATCGAGCGGGCGAATGCCACGCACTTCGGGCTCTCGGGCTCGGTGTGGACCCGTGACCTCGAGCGGGGAAAGGCGTTGGCGTCGGAACTGGAGTGCGGGACGGGTTGGGTAAACCAGCATCTCGCGATCGTGCCTTTCGCTCCGTTTGGCGGATCGAAGTGGTCGGGCATCGGCTACGAGAACGGCCCCTACGGGCTTGCGGCCTTCACGGAGCTCCAGGTGATCAACAGCGCGAAGGCCTGAGGGTTCGCGTCCCCCTGCGCTAGGTGTCGCCCGGGAAGACCTGATCGATCCGGGCCTCGAGCTCGGGGGGGATGCGCACGCCCGAGGCCTTGGCGTTCTCGTCGATCTGTTCGACGCGCGTCGCGCCGACGATCACGCTCGAGACGTTGCGGCCGCGCAGGCACCACGCCAGCGCCAGCTGCGCGAGGCTCACGTCGAGTTCCTTGGCGATCGGTCGCAAGGCCTCCACGCGCTCCAGCACTTCAGGGCGAAGGAACGCTTCCATGAAGCCGCTGCGTTCCTTGTCCGCGGCGCGCGTCCCCGACGGGCGCTTTCCGGGCGAATACTTTCCGGTGAGGACCCCCTGCGCCAGAGGGCTCCAGACCACCTGGCCGAGCCCCTCCCGTTCACAGACCGGGATCACCTCGCGCTCGATGCGACGGCGCAACATCGAATACTGGGGTTGGTTCGAGATCGGCCGGAAGGCGTGCCGCTGATCCGCGACGCGGCACGCGTCGATGATCTCCGAGGCACGCCACTCCGAGACCCCCCAATACAAGAGCTTCCCCTGGCGCACGAGGTCGGCGTAGGCGTGTACCGTTTCTTCGATGGGTGTTGTGGGGTCTGCGCGATGACACTGATGGAGGTCCACGTAGTCGGTGCCGAGACGCCGAAGCGACGCCTCGACGCTCTCGAACAGATGCTTGCGGGACAGTCCGCGATCGTTTGGCCGCTCGGACATGGGGAAGAACGCCTTGGTCGCGATCACCACATAAGGCCTCGGGATTCCCTGCAGTGACTCGCGCAGAGCCTCTTCCGCCGCGCCGCGCGCGTAGACGTCGGCGGTGTCAAAGAAGTTGATGCCCAGGTCGTAGGCCCTGCGCACCACCGCCCGTGTCGCGTTGGTGTCGACGCTCGATCCGAAGGTGAGCCAGGAACCGAGGGAGACCTCCGAGACGCGGAGCCCGCTTTTGCCGAGGTTGCGATACTCCATGCCGGGTACTTTAACGGATCTCCGACGGGCTGGGCCGGCTTCGCAGCGCAGGAGCGAAGCCGTTGCGTGGCATCTGCCGCGCTGCGGCAGGGCATCGCGCGCCCCCCCGGAGCACGGGGACTGCGCGGGGACCGGCCCTCCAGATCCGCGCTAGGATCGCGCGCCAATGTTCGGCTTCCTTGCGCCCACCCGCGCCGACTGGCTGCCGCGCGTCCTTCGACAGCCCGACGAAGTGCTGCTCGATCATGCGCACTGCGAGCAGAAGGCCGCCGGCGCGGCTGTGTCGCTGCTGTTTCGCGCGGCGGGCCATCCCTCTTTTCTCGAGCCTCTTTCGCTACTTGCCTCCGAAGAGCTCGAGCACTTTCGCGCGGTCCTCGGAGTCCTGGCAAAACGGGGAATCGGCTTTCGACGCCAGCGACCGAGCCCCTACGCGGGGCGCTTGCTGCGCGCCGCGCGCAGCTTCGAGCCGGCGCGGCTGGTGGATGAACTCCTGTGCTGCTCCCTGATCGAGGCGAGGAGCTGCGAGCGATTCCGCATCCTCTCCGACGCACTTCCGGATCGAGAGCTCGCCCAGTTCTATCGAGGGCTTCTCGCGGCAGAGGCCAGGCACCACGGAGTCTACGTTGATCTCGCGGCGGAGCTCATGCCACGTCTGGAGGTCCGTGCTCGCCTGCGGGAGCTCGCGGTGCACGAGGCGCACGTCCTGACGGAGATGCCGGCCCTCCCGCGACTCCATACCTAGGGTCGGAACCTCCTGCGGTCCGACCGTCCCCGGCGGTGCGCACGAAGCGACGTCCCGCAATCGCGGCGCAGACCGGACCGCTGACGATCAGCAGCGCGGGCAGGAGATTGTGAAGGTTCAGCAGGTCCCACATCGATTGCACGCCGGAGATCGAGTGCGCGAAATAGGTGATCACCGCCACGCCAGGAATTGTGCCCAGGGCGGTGCCCGCCGCATAGGCGAGGAAGCGCATGCGCGTCGGCCCGAACACCCAGTTCAGCGTGGGAAGGAGGGGGAGGAAGAGGCGTGCCAGAAACACCGTCCGGAAGGCATTTCGTGCCGCATGCTCGTCGAGTGCACGCAGTCGTCCGTAGCGCAGGAGGAAACTCGACTGCAGGGCGTCGCGAAGAAAGTAACGGGCGAGGCAAAAGGTCAGCGACGCCCCGATGACGGTCGCGGTCCAGCCGTAGAGAAAACCTCGAAAGGGTCCAAAGAGCACTCCCCCGGCAGCGATCACCAGGGTCTCTGGCAGGTGAAGGAGCATGCAGAGAACGCAGGTGGAGATGAAGACCAGCACGCCCCGAGGCCCGTGCGCGGCAACCCGGGTGCGCAGCGAGTCCAGGTTCATCGAGGCATGCAGACTGAAGCGGTGGTGCAGCCAGAAGAGCCCGGCGACGAAAAACACGAAGAGCAGCGGGCGCAGCCAGCGGCGAATCGGCGGAACCCAAGTGCTCATGGACGCGCTGCAGTATTCCAAAGGAGGATCGGGCCGAAAAGACGCAGGCCTTCCCGTTGACGTGAGGCCTGCCTCGGGGGCAAAGTCCGGCTGCGGCGCGGGGGGCGGTGGACTGGATGCTCAGCTCGAAAGGAGGATGGGATGGAGATCGTGACGCAGCGCGTACAGATGCCGGTGGCCGGCGCAGGCCAGATGGGTGGCTACCTCGCAAGGCCCAAGGACGCAACGCCCCGTCCGGCGGTGCTCGTCTACATGGAGATCTTCGGCATCAACCCTCACATTCGCGACGTGACCGAGCGCGTGGCCCGAGAGGGCTATGTGGCCCTCGCACCGGACTACTTTCATCGCACGGGCCCGGGCGTGGAGTACGGCTACGACGCGGCGGGGATGGAGGCCGGAATCAAGCTCCTCTCGGGGCTCACCGCCGAGGGCATGATCGCCGATGCCCGTGCCGCGATCGCCTGGCTCCGCCAGCAGCCCGCGGTGCGGGGCGATCGAATCGGCGCCATGGGCTTCTGCATTGGCGGCCACATGACGTATCTCACGGCGTGTGAGACCGACGTGCGGGCGGCCGCCTCCTTCTACGGAGGCGGGATCGCGGCACCCGCGGGCCCGGGCGGGGCGCCCTCCACGATCAGCCGAACCCCGAAGATCCGCGGCAAGATCCTTTGCCTCTTTGGCGGAAAGGACGCCCACATTCCGCTTTCGCAGGTGGATGCGGTTCGGGAGGTGCTAAAGAAGGCGGGCACGAAGCACGAGGTCGTGGTGTACGAGACCGCGGACCACGGCTTTTTCTGCGATCAGCGTGCGAGCTACCAGCGGGAGGCAGCCGAAGACTCCTGGCGCCGCGTGAAGGCGCTCTTCGCCGAGGAGCTCGCACGCTAAAGAACGTCTATCGGCTTCCCGTGAGCTCGAAACGGATAGGGATCGAGAGGCGACCGTGGACGATGGGAAGGTCGATCACGGTCGCCACCGCATGTTGTGCAGCGTCGTCGAGGAGCGCCACGCCGGAGGACTGGGCCAGGCGCACGCCCTGTGTCCGACCTTGCTCGGTGACCTCGAACTCGACGATGGCGGCGCCGCTGACATCGCGCCAGCGTGCGAGGGGCGGATAGGAAAGATTCTCCTCGATCCGTCGTCGGATCTCCTCAAGCCGGGCGTCGAGGCCCGGTCCGTGCGCAATCGCATCGACGCCGACTTTGCCGCTCCGTCCTTGGGGCGGCGCCGCAGCCACTTCATCGGCTTGCAGGTTTCCCGCTGCACCGAGAGTGGCGAGGAGTCCGACCCCGACAAGTCCAAAGACCCCGGAACGCCTCATGGCTTTGCTCGAATGGTCACGCCCATGACGAAGTAACGCTGGGGCGACGGGTAAAATCCGATATCGCTTGGAGTGACCGGAGGCGTCGGGAAGGAGAAGCGCCCCGCGAATTCGCTGTATTGGCGATTGAACAGGTTCTTGATCGCAAAGGTTACCTGCAGACGCAGCCTTTCACTAAAGGCATAGGGACGAAAGCCAGCCACAAGGTCGTAGACTGCAAATTTCGGGAGCTTTGGCAAGGAGTTCGCGAAATCGTTCGCAACGTAGCGGCTGCCCACGATGTTTGCGTTCATTCCGATATCGAAATCATAGGGGAGCTTTACGACAAAGCCCGCCGTGCCCCGGTGAACCGGTGTGATCGGTACCCGATTTCCGTCCAGGTTGGTGAACGGATCAAAGACGATTCTGGTGTCGTCCAGCGTGTAGCTCCCATAGACCTCGAGCCAGTCCCATGGCCGGACCGAGAGCGCGGTCTCGATCCCTCGATGGCGGGTACGGTCGATGTTCTCGTTCTGGACACCGAGTCCGCCATCCACACTTGAATCGATGATGATCTCGTTGTGCACTTCCATGAGATAGAGCGCAACTCCGGCGGTCACGCGCGGGCTTCGCCACTTAAGGCCAGCCTCGTAGGTGTCGGATGTCTGCGGCTTGAGCGATAGATTCTCAGCGAACACGCCGGCGTATTCGGTCAGGCTCGGAAAGCGGAAGCCCCGCGCGTACGAGACGTACGCCGAAGCGGGCTCTGAGATTCGGTACGTGAGAGCTGCCTTAGGACTCCACTCGTGGGGGCGGGGAAAGGCGCTCGTGGGGGGCGAGGTCTCCTCAATGGAGTCGCTCGCCTTGTCGTAGCGCACACCTGCGCTGAGCAGGAGATCCGGAGTCAGGTTGAGCTCCTCCTGCCCGTAGAGCGCCCACGCTTCGCGCGAGCTTCGCGAGTCCGAGGGACTAGGAGGCGAACCCATTTCGCTAAAGATGCTGTTGAGCGATGCATCGTCTCGACGCAGATCCGTTCCAAAGATGAAGCGGTTTCTGAGTTCGAAAAGAGGAGCATCGACTTGGACCTGGGTGTTTAGCCCGTAGGCTTGTTGGTCGAGGTCGCCCGAGAAGACAAAGGTCGGGTCGCCCAGGGCCGAGGAGTCGTGTTTGTGCCAGGTATACGGTGAAAACGTGACCAGCAGATTGTCGATCGGCGTCACCTCGAGGGTCATGCTCGCAAAACGAACCGTCGCGTCGTCGAAGTTCTGGTTGTTGCTGGGGTCTGCAGCCTGGGGTCCAAGACCACAGAATGTCCGAGGGATTTTCTGAGCGATGATTTGGGCGATGTCGGAGAGGGTGCAGGGTTCGATCTGGGCCTCAGTCAAGGCTCCAGGAATCTGACTCTCGTAGGCCTGATAGCCCCCTGAAAAGGAGAGCGCGATGCGGTCGGTGAAAGCGTAGCGGAAGCTCGATTCGATATCCCGCGAGCGGAACTCGGCCCGGTCCCGGTAGTCATTCGAGCTGTCATAGTCCGCGAAGAGAGAGGCGCTGAGCGGTCCATCCGTCCCGCCCGCGTGAATGCTCTGCTCCACGGTGTGATGGCTGCCGCCGATGTTGCCGTAGCCCCCATAGACGGTGTGGGAGGAGAACTCCGGCTTGCCCTCGCCGCCCCGCGTAAAGATCTGAATCGTGCCGCCGGTGGCGTTGTCCCCATAGAGAGCGCTCACCGGTCCGCGCACGATCTCCACGCGCTCGATGTCGTTGAGCTCGATGAGCGCCCAATCCGTCGTGGCGGTATTGGGTTCGTTGGTGCGGCGGCCGTCCACCAAGACGAGCATGCTCGAGCCCCCGCCACTCCCGTTCGAGAAGCCCCGAGCCTCGACGGTGTAGCCCGTCGGGCCCGACGTCGTGTTGGTGACCATGATCCCCGCCTCTCGGCGCAAGAGCTCGGGCAGATCGCGCGCGGCGCTCTGTTCAATCATGGTCCGATCGATCACCGTGACATTGCCCGGGCTTTCGAGCACCGTGCGTGAGGCGCGGGTCGCGGTCACCGTGGCTTCCCCCACCGAGTGCGGTTGATCCGCGGG
>Ga0126381_100006746_pt1 | contig 12730 bp, 10 predicted proteins | sample PanSoiMetPlot_28_FD_96465 | JGI IMG/M metagenome (GOLD analysis project Ga0126381, IMG submission 96465) | Tropical forest soil microbial communities from Panama - MetaG Plot_28 | ecosystem: Environmental > Terrestrial > Soil > Tropical forest > Bulk soil | place: Panama | collected 2016-02-17
CGCTCCCGGTGCAGATCAACGGCAAGAAGCGCGCCGAAGTCACCGTGCCGCGCGACGCCGGCAATGCCGATATCGAAGCTGCGGTGCTGGCGCTCGACGCGGTGCAAAAGGCGCTCGACGGCCAGAAGCCCAAGAAGGTCATCGTCGTGCCGAAGCGCATCGTGAATGTCGTGGCGTGAATTGTTTGCTCGTCATGCCCGGGCTTGACCCGGGCATCCATTGGGCCGCAACGCTGCATGGATTGCCGGGTCAAGCCCGGCAATGACGAAGGGAGGAGTGCCGCGCCTAGCTCATGGTCGCCATCAAGCCTTCAGAAGTCGACGCCTTCATTGCCCGGCCCGATGCGGCGCGGCCGGTGGTGCTGGTGTTCGGCCCGGATGCGGGTCTCGTCAGCGAGCGCGTCAATGCGCTGATCAAGGGCGCGGTCGACGATCCGAACGATCCGTTCGCGCTGGCGCGGCTCGACGGCGAGGCGCTCGCTGCCGAGCCGTCGCGGCTGGTCGAGGAGGCGCAGACCATTCCGCTGTTCGGCGGCAAGCGCGCGGTGTGGGTCAAGGCCGGCAGCCGCAACATCGCGCCGGCGGTCGAGCCACTGCTGGCGCTGCGCGACAACGGCTGCCGCGTCGTGATCGAGGCCGGCGACCTCAAGCGCAACGCGCCGCTGCGCGCTGTGTGCGAGCGCGCCAAGAACGCGGCGGCGCTGCCGTGCTATGCCGACGACGAGCGGGCGCGAACCCGGCTGATCGACGACGAAATGCGGGCGGCCGGGCTGACGCTGGCGCCGGATGCGCGCGCCATGCTGGTGCCGCTCCTTGGCGGCGACCGCGCCGCCTCGCGCAGCGAGATCAACAAGCTCGCGCTCTACGCGCGCGGCGAGAAGCAGGTGACGGTCGAGGACGTCGCCGCGGTCGTCTCGGACGCCTCGGAGCTGGCGATCGACGCGATCGTCGACGCGGCGTTTAGCGGCAAGCCTTCGGAGCTGGAAACCCAGCTCGGCAAGGCACGCACCGCCGGTACGTCGCTCGGCTCGATCTTCTTTGCCGCGCAGCGCCAGCTCGCGCAGCTGCACAAGTGGCGCACCGCGATCGAAGCCGGCGAAAATTTTTCCGTCGACAGCGCGCTGCCGCCGGCACAGTTCCGGCGCAAAGACGCGGTGAGGGCGGCGCTCAATCTGTGGACCGCGCGGCGTCTGCTCGCCGCGATGATCGAGCTTGCTGAAGCCGTTCTGGAATCGCGGCGCACCGCCGACCTGGCCGACACCATCGCCGAGCGCGCGCTCTTATCGATCGCCGTCAAAGGGCGGCGCAGCGGCGAGTAATACGCGTCATTGCGAGGAGCGAAGCGACGAAGCAATCCAGAGTCGGTGCACTCGGCCCCTGAATTGCTTCGCTCGGCTCGCAATGACAAATCGAGACTTACTGCGGCTTGATGCCGAGCGATTTGATGACCGGCCACCACTTGTCGATCTCGGCCTTTTCGTAGGTCGCAAGCGCCGCGGGGTTTTGCTGGTCGGCCGGGAAAATGACCTGGCCGAGCGCCTCTAGCTTCTGCCGCACGCCGGGGTCGGCGAGCGCGGTCTTGACCGCGGCATTGAGCTTATCGACGACGGGTTTCGGCGTGCCCTTGGTGGTCCACAGGCCATGCCAGAACGGCAGGCTGACGCCGGGCGCGCCGGCTTCGATCAGGGTGGGCGTTTGGTCCGATTTCGGCCAACGCTGCTCGCCGACGATCGCGTAGGCTTTCATCTTGCCGGCCTGCACGTAAGGCAGCGTCGATGAGGCTTCGAGACACGAGATGTCGATCTGGCCGCCGAGCAGATCCTGGATCGCCGGCCCGGCGCCGCGATACGGCACGTATTGGAAGCTGACGCCGATGGCCTTGGCGAACGACACGGCGGCCAGATGCGCGGCGCTGCCGGTGCCCACCGTGCCGAACGTGACCGGCGATTGTTGCGCCTTCAGCCAGGCGATCAGCTCGCTTGCGTTCTTGGGCGGCAAAGCTTCCTTGCCGAGGATCCACAACGGCGAATAGGCCAACAGCGAAATCGGCTGCAGATCCTTCTGCACGTCGTAATCGAGCGCATAGATCGCCGGCGAGCCGATGTGGCTGGTCCAGTTGCCGATGCCGATGGTGTAGCCATCGGCGGCGGCATGAACCACGCGGCCGGATGCAATCGTGCCGGAGGCGCCGCTGACCGTCTCGACCGCGATGGCCTGGCCCAGCGTCCGTCCCATCGCATCGGCCAGAAGCCGCGCCAGCGCGTCGGTCGGCCCGCCGGGCGGGAATCCCACCAGCAGGGTGATCGGGCGTGATGGATAGGTCTGGGCCTGCGCGCCGGCGGCGCCGCACAAGCTCGCGATCAAGGCCAGCGCGAACGTAAGTCTGTGCATGAACGCTCCCTCCTTCGCCCCCTTGTCTTTCCGGGAACCAACGATGACATGCACAATGCCCGGCGAAAAGGTCAGCAACGCTGTCACGCTGCCGCAGCGTTGCGCTCCACAACCCGTCTCCACCGCCGATTGACGCCGGCCACGACAGCCCTGTAACCATCCGAAAATGTTTGGACTTTTCGAGCGATTCCTGAAGCCGACGGCGACGCCGGAGCGACCCGAACCGCCATCCGCGCTGATCCCCTTCCTGTGGCACTTTGCCCGCCAGGCGAAGTGGCTGTTCGCGGCTTTGTTCGTGGTCGAGCTCCTGGTCGCGCTTAGCGACAGCGCGGTGCCCTGGTTCATGGGCCGCGTCGTCACCATGGTGACCAAGCTGCCGCCCGAGCGCTTTCTCGCCGAAGGCTGGCCGTGGCTCGCCGGCATGGCGGTCGTGGTGCTGCTGGTGCGCCCGGCAGTGACCTTGACGCGCTACCTGATCACCAACCAGGCCATCGCCGCCCCGTTCACCGGACTGATCCGCTGGCAGGCGCACTGGCATGTGGTGCGCCAGAGCTGGGCGTTCTTTCAGAACGATTTTGCCGGCCGCATCTCCAACCGCGTGATGCAGACCGGGCCTTCGGTCCGCTCGACGCTGACCGCCACGATCACCACGGTCTGGTACATCTGCGTGTACGGCGCCTCGGCGATTTTGCTCACGGCCAGCGCCGATCGCTGGCTGGCGGTGCCGATCCTGCTGTGGTTTTCCGGCTATGCGGCGCTGCTGGTCTTTTTCGTGCCGCGCATGCGCGAGCGTTCGAAAGAGAGCTCGATCGCGCGCTCGACGCTGATGGGCCGCATCGTCGACAGCTACACCAATATCGTCACGGTGAAGCTGTTTGCCCGCGCCCGCGAGGAAGACGAATACGTGCGCAACGCGGTCGACCGCCACGTCGGGCTGTTTTTGGCGTCGCAGCGGCTGCTTACGGCGTTCGGGGCGCTGCTCGACGTGCTCAACGCGCTGTTGATCGCCGGCTCCGGCGCGCTGGCGCTGCTGCTGTGGCGCTGCGGCGCCGTCGAGGTCGGCGCCATTGCCATGGTGCTGCCGCTCAGCCTGCAGCTCACCAACATGTCGCGGCAGATCGCCATGCGCATCACCGAGATCTTCGAGGATATCGGCGTGGTGCAAGAAGGCATGATCACCATCGCGCAGCCGCTGCAGCTGCCCGACGCTGCGGATGCGCGGCCGCTCGCGGTGCGCTCAGGCCGCATCGAATTCAGGAACGTCAGCTTCGGTTACGGCCGCGCAGTGGGCGTGCTGCAGAATTTCAACCTCACCATCGCGCCCGGCGAGAAGATCGGGCTGGTCGGCCGTTCCGGCGCCGGCAAGTCGACCGTGGTCAATCTGCTGCTGCGCTTCTTTCAGCTCGAAGACGGCGCCATCCTGATCGACGGCCAGGACGTTTCCAGCCTCACCCAGGAATCGCTGCGCGCGCAGATCTCGGTGGTCACGCAGGACACTTCGCTGCTGCACCGCTCGATCCGCGCCAATATCCGCTACGGCCGCCCGGACGCCAGCGAGGAGGAGATCGTCCGCGCCGCCAAACTCGCCCACGCCGAGGAATTCATCCTCGAGCTCGAGGATTGGCAGGGCCGCCGCGGCTACGACGCCCATGTGGGCGAGCGCGGCGTCAAGCTCTCGGGCGGCCAGCGCCAGCGCGTCGCCATCGCGCGGGTCATTCTCAAGGATGCGCCGATCCTGGTGTTCGACGAGGCGACCTCGGCGCTGGACAGCGAGGTCGAGGCGGCGATCCAATCGAGCCTCGGCACGCTGATGGGCGGCAAGACCGTGATCGCCATCGCGCACCGGCTCTCCACCATCGCCCAGATGGATCGCCTAGTCGTGCTCGAGCACGGCCGCATCATCGAGCAGGGCAGCCATCGCGAACTGATCGCTAAAGATGGCCACTACGCCGCGCTGTGGCGCCGCCAGGCCGGCGGCTTCCTCGACGCCGCCGACATGGAAGCGGCGGAATAGGCCTAGCCGTCATTGCGAGGAGCCCGAAGGGCGACGAAGCAATCCAGGAGTCGGTGCACCCCGCCCCTGGATTGCTTCGCTTCGCTCGCAATGACGATCGCGCCTTACAGTTTGAACAGCCGCGCCGCGTTGCCGTGGGCGATGCACTCGCGGTCGGCGGCGCTCACCGGCAGCTGCTCCAGGAAAGCGCGGCCCTTGGCCATCGAGCCGTACGGATAATCGACCGAGAACATGATGCGTTCGACGCCGACCTCGAGCAGCAGATCGAGAAACGTCGCCGGGAAGAAAAATCCGCCGAACGTGTAGTGCACGTTCTGCCGCAGATAATCGCCGAGCGAACGCTTCAGCTTGGTCAGCGGCTGCGCAAAATTGATGTCCATCCGCGGCAGCATGAACGGCAGGCCTTCGCCAAGGTGGCCGACCACGACCTGCAATTTGGGAAAGCGGTCGAACACGCCGCCGAGAATGAGCCGGATGACGTGGACGGCGGTCTCGATGTGCCAGCCCCAGCCCGGGCCGGACAGCATCCAGCTCACCTCCGGCGCCAGGCCGCCGTATGAGGCGTCGATGACGGCTTTCGGCGGCCGCGTCGGGTGCAGATAGATCGGCACGTCGAGCGCTTGGGCGCATTCCAGAATCGGCCAATAGAACTTATCGTCGAGGTAGCGGCCGCGATTGTGGCCGTTGACGATGGCGCCCTTGAAACCGGCGCGGACGCGATGCTGCAGTTCCTCGGCGGCTTTTTCGGAGGCCGCGGTCGGCAGCGCCGCAAGGCCGGCAAAGCGGGTCGGGTGGCGTTTGATCACGTCGACCAGAAAATCGTTGCCCGCCCGCGCCACCGCCAGCGCTTCGGCCGCTTCCAGTTGCTCGGTGCCGGGATATTGCAGCGACAATAGCTGCACATCGATGCCGGCCGCATCCATCTCGGCGGCGCGCTTGTCGCCAACCTCGGACAGTTTGTCGAAAAGCTTGGCGCCGCGCGGACCGGCCTTCGCCTGCTCCTTGAACTCGCGTCCGGGGCCGTCGAAAAATTCCGGATGGGCAAAATGTTCTTCGACCGTGATGGTTCGCATATTCGCTCCGCTGCCGGCTGAATTTTCCGGCCGCACCCTAGCGCGGCGGGCGGACAAGGCAATGCCGCCACAGTCCGGCGCGCTTGTCGGATTGAAAACCATCACCTGCGCGGAGATGTGGATAGCGTCCAAGGGGGATGACAAACCGCGCTGCCGCGGCTAATCGCACACTATGTCCTATCCCTTTTTCCGGCTTGGCCGGTCGGCCACCGGGCTCGGCCTGTTTGCCGTCAAGAAGATCAAGCGCGGCGGCTACATTGCCACCTACCGGGGCCCGCGCCTTCTCAACGAGGAAGCCGACCGCCGCGAAGCGCGCGGCGCGCGCTACATGTTCGTGCTGAACAGCAAGTGGAGCATCGACGGCTCGCCGCGCTCCAACGTGGCGCGCTACATCAACCATTCGTGCTGGCCCAATGCGACGCCGATCATTGGCGGCGGCAAGATCGTGATCCGGGCGCTGCGCACCATCTCGCCGGGCGAGGAAATCACCTACCATTACGGTGAAGAGTATCTGGCCTATTTCATGGAGGAGGCCGGCGGCTGCCAGTGCGCCGGTTGCCGTATCCGCCAGGCAGCACGCCGCGACAAGCGGCCGTCGGCGCGTAAACGCGGCCGCTAATCCGTTGCGGGCTCCGTGCTGGCGGCTGTGCGCCGGCTAATTCCGCGCCGCTGCATACGGGTAGACGATATTTCCGGTCTTGTATTTCGGCGGCCACAGGACAGGCTGCACCTTGCCGGTGCGGAACTGGTCGAGATCGTTGGCGGCGACGTTCTGGAACTGCGTGAACAGCGTGCGCGGCTCGGCCCACTCGCCATCCTTGCCGTAGGCGACGTCGCCGACCACGGTCTGGAACGTGTGGCCGTGCATGTACTCGGCAAGCTGCTTGTGATCGAGGCTCTTGGTGCCTTCGACTGCCTGCGCCAGCACCTGGCCGGCGGCGTAACCGAACGGCACGAACGCGTAGCCGAGCGGATCGATCTGCTGGCCCTTGGCCTTGTCGCGGTAGCGCGCCAGGACGTCGGCAACGCCGGGGAAATTGAAGGTCGCCGCCGGCACGAAGCTTTCCATGATGACGATGCCGTCGAGCAGCGGACCGAGCTGCATTTTGATCGGCGTGATCAGAAGCCCGATCATGGTGCCGCCGAACATTTTCGGCTTCAGCCCGATCTCCTGGGCGGCGCGCACGATGCCGACGGTGTCGGGCGGATAGGCGGCGACGAACACCACCTCGGGATTCGCGGCCTGCACCGCGCGCATCACCGGAGCGAAGTCGGTCGTGCTCGGCGGATAGCTCTGGTCGTAGACGATACGAAAGCCGCGAGCCTTGGCGTTTTCGCGCGCGCCGTCGACCGAGGTTTTGGAGAACTCGGCGTCGGCGGCGACGAGCGCCACGGTCTGCGGCTTCGGCTGCTGGGCGGCGGCGAGATCGAAGAACCCTTCGGAGAATGCCTTCACGCCGGCCGGCCCGACCGTCACCATGGAAAAATAGCGCGAATAGTTGAAGTGCCGGTTCACCCCGATCGCCAGGATGCTGATGGTCGTCATGTTGTGATCCATGATGACCGGCATCGCCGGCGCCGCCATGTTGGTGGCATACGGCCCGAGCAGCAGGTCGACTTTATCGATGCTGATCAACTTGGTGTAGATGTTCGGCACGTTCGCCGGATTGCTCTGGTCGTCGTAATAGACGAGCTGCACCGGCCGGCCGAGCAGGCCGCCATGGGCGTTGACGTCGTCGCGCCACAGCTCGAGCGCGATGATGAGCTGCTTGCCGTTCTGCGCCACCGCCCCGGTCAGCGCCATGCTGAAGCCGACCTTGATGGGTTCGGCGGCGCCGGCCGGCGTGCGGGCCAGCAAGGCCGAGAGCGGAGTTGCCGCGAGACCTGCGACCACGGTGCGGCGAGTCTTCGGCATGGCGTCCTCCCTCGTTGATTTGCCCCGCGCTTGTTCGTTGATCTGCCTGCGCGGGTCAGTGATGCATCTCGTCCGGCGGCATGATGCCCCAGAGATTAGACGCCGACGGGTCCTTGGCCCACACTTTCGGCCGCTGCGGATTGTCGCGATGCCACGGCCGCGGCTCGAAATAGCCGAGCTCCTCGTTCATGCGGTCGAGCTCGGCGAAGGTCTCGGTGATCATGCCGTTCGGCGCGCGGTGGTAGGCGAAAAGATTGTGGCCGATGCCGTGACGGCCCGGGCCCCAGAGCAGCTTGTAGCCATGACGGCTGAGGAAGTCGCAGGCCGTCTGCATGTGCGCCCAGTCGCGCAGCTCGAAGGCGGTGTGGAAGTGGCGGTTCGAGCCGGTCTGCATCAGGTTGATGGTGTGATGATCGGGGCCGCAGCGCAGGAATGAGAAGAAGTCGCCCATCCAGTCGGACTCGCGGAAGCCGAGCACGTCGCAATAGAATTTGGTCGTATGCTTCACGTCGGTGACGTGGAAAGCGACATGGCCGAGCTTGTGCGGCACGATGCCCTTCTCGGTGAATTTCTGGTGCGAAAAGGCATCGCGCTTGAACACCTCCATGATGGTGCCCTTCGGATCGGCGAACACCAGCATGTCGGCGATCGACGGCTCCGGGTCTTTCTTGCGTTCGGTCTTGATGCCGTGGCCGGCGACCTGCTTCTCGAACGCGCCGAGATCGGCGTCGGGAGAAATCTGAAAGCCGACGCGTGTGCATTGGGCGATGGCGCCGCGGCGCAGCACCACCGAATGATGGTCTACCGTGGAGGCGAGAAAGACCGCGTCTTTTTCCTTGGCCGCGACGGTCAGGCCGAGAACCTCAGTGTAATATTCCGTCTGCTTGTCGAGATCGGGCGTCTCGTAGCTGGCATGCGCGATCTTGCTGACGCGGATCATGGGGTACTCCTACTTCTCGGATTTTTTGGCACGCGGTAGCGCGCCGACGACGTCGACCATCTTGGCGACGTCGTATTCGCCAAAGCCCATGGCGACGAAGCGATCGTACAAGGCCGCCGCGCAATCGAGCATCGGCGTCGCGACGCCGAAGCTGTCGGCCATGTCGCCGATCATCTCGAAATAATGCTGCAGCTGCGGTACCGTGCCTTGCGCCGGTGTAAAGCGCCGCTCCGCCATCCACGGCGCGCGGATGCCGAACTGCGTCGAGCCGCCGCTGCCGCCGGCGATCGCCTTGATCATCAGCGGCACGTCGACGCCGGCCTTGAGGCCGAGCGCCATCGCCTCCGCAGTCGCGGCGATGTTGAGCGCCACCATGAGGTTGTTGACCAGCTTGACCCGGCTGGCGGCGCCGAACTTGCCGAAATAGAGGCAGGTTTCGGCGAACGCCGCAACCACCGGCTCGATCGTCTTGCAGGCAGCGGCGTCGCCGGCGAGATAGATGACGCCCTTGCGGGCCTGCACCATGCCGGGCGTGCCGGACACTTCGCCGTCGATGAAGGCGGCGCCCTTTTGGGCCAGCACGGCGACCTGGCGTTCCTTGTCCGGTACCGGATGCGAGCCGAGCTCGACCACGATCTGGCCGCGCCTCGCGGTATTGACGAGGCCGCGCGGGCCCTGCACCGCATCGTCGAGCGCTTCGGTCGAGGGCAGGCACGAGAACACGATGTCGGCCTGAGCACCGACCTCGGCCGCCGAACCCGCCGGCACGCCGCCGATCTTTTGGAATTCGGCGAGCGACGAGCGGCGAAAGCCGACCACGCGGCGGCCGCTCTTGATCAGATGTTCGGAAATCGGCAGCCCGATCCTCCCCACGCCGACAAAACCGATGGTCTCCATGAGCGTTTCCCCTGCCCCGCTATGCCAGGTCGATGGTCCGATCGGAGAAATTGACGCGCAAGCCCAGCATGCCTTCCATCACGGTCCATTCCTTCAGTTCGAAGGTGCGCAGGCCGTTTTTGAAGAACGGGTCGCCTTCGGCGATGGCGCGCGCTTGCGCGGCGCTCGCCGCGCGCAAAATAGTCAGTCCTTCGCCCTGCGGCTGACGCTCCGGATCGGCGAGCGGCCCCGATGCAAAGATGACGCCGCGCTTCTCCAGATCGATCATGTAGTCGAGATGCGCGGCGAGCACCGGCCGCAGCTGTTCGGGCGCGACCTGCGGCTTTGACAGCACCACGAAAAACTTCTTGCGCAGCATTTTCTGCATCAGCGCCGCTGCTCGCGCGTCGTCGGTCATGGGTTCTGCTCCCAGGCGCGCCGCATCGCAGCTGGCTCAGATCAGCCGCGAATTGACCGGAAGTCCCAAAAAGTGCCGGCCGACTGCCTCGTAGATCGAGAATTGCGACTGCGCCTGCTGCGACACCGCGTGCATGTCGCGGAACCGGCGTTCGAACGGGTTGCTCTCGAAGATCGCGGTGGCGCCGGCGGCGAGATACGCATTCTCGACGATTTGGCGCGCCTGCTGGGTGGCATGGATGCATCCCATGCGCAGGCGCACGCGCTGATCGAGCGAGATCGCGCCGGCCTGCGCGGCTTGCCAAATCTCGCCAAGCGCGTCGTAGAAGAACGAGCGCGCCGCGGCGAGCGACGACTGCGCGACGCCGACCTGCGACTGGATGACGGCGTTGTCGCGCAGCACAGTGGTCTGGCCCATCGGCGTCTTGCCTTGCGCCAGCGTGCAGAACGCATCGAGCGTAGTGCGTGCGAGGCCGAGTGCGATGGCCGGGAAGCTGCAGCCGAACAGCTGATAGATCGTGAACGCATAGAGCGGACCGTGTTCGTGCCGATCCGTCGGATTGAGCGCGTGATAGGCGACAGCGCGCTCCTCCGGCACGAACACGTCGGTGAACGAATAGGTGTCGCTGCCGGTGCCGCGCAGCCCGATCACGTGCCAGACATCCTTGATGGTCGCGGCTTCGCGCGGCAGCACCAGTGTCCGCTGCACCGGTTTACCGTCGGCATCCTGGCGCGGCTCGCCGTCTTTCTCATAGATGATGCAATGCGCGGCGAGCCAGGTGGCGTGCCGGCTGCCGCTGGCGAACGGCCACACGCCGCTGACCCGGAAGCCGCCCTTGTCGACGATGGCCTTGCCGTTGCCCGACGGACCCCAGGCCAACAGGCCGCGCGGATTCTTTTTGAAGATCTCCTCGGCCACGTTCGGATTCATGGCTTTGGAGATGGTCGAGCAGACCGACGTCTGGCCGATGCACCATGCGGTCGAGGCGTCGGCCTTGGCGATCTCCTCGATCGCCTGCACGTATTCGACGGGCGAGAGTTCTTCGCCGCCGAGCGAGCGTGGCACCAGCATACGGAACAGCCGCGCCTCGTGCAGCGCGTCGACCAGATCGGGCGGCAGGTCGCGCTCCGCTTCGATGCGCGGCGCCGCTTCGAGGATCATCGGCGCCAGCGCCCGGGCATTGGCGACGCAATCGACTTTCACCCGATCATCCATCCCGACAGGCTCCGCACGCGGTCCGGCGCGACCTTCAGCCGGTCCACCATTCTTACCTATCGCGCCGCAGGCGGTCCATCCGGTGCCATTTATCCGGTGCCTGGCCGGGCCTCGCTGCCGTGCATGCGACGAACTATACTTGCGCGGCCGGGGCGTTGCCGAAGGCTCTGACTGCGGGGAGAGGGACATGCGGCTTTATCGCGCGACAACGGTGTTCGGTGGTGCGCTGATCGTTGCGGCCGCCCTCATGTCGCGATCCATCACGCCGGCGGCGGCACAGCAGGCGACCGACAGGTCCCCGCCGATGGACGAGCTGCAAAGGGCGGACCAAATCTACCAATTCAAGAAGGCGGCGGTGAGCGGCGCCGAGCGCGGCCGCGAGATTTTCTATTACAAGTGCTGGTTCTGCCACAACGAATTCACCAAGGACGTGCCGAAGCTCGAGGGTCTGTTTACACACGCGACGCTGTGGTCCGGCCAGCTGGTCACCGACGACACGGTGAAGAACCAAATCCGCAACGGCAGCGCCGACATGGCGGCTTACAAATACGCGCTGAGCGAAGACGATCTGAACGACCTGGTCGCCTTCCTGCGCGAGAAATGCTGCTGGAATTCCGACGCGCCGCCGCTCAATCCGGCGTATCGGGCCAGCGCGGTCCCGGCACCGGGAGCGGCGCAGAGCGACCGGCTGCGCGGCGGCCCACACGGCATCGTCAAATCCGCCGAGGGCTATCTCCTCGAAGGCATGATGGTGCAGCTGATCGCCAAGAACAACACGATCCGGACCACGGTGTTTACCGACGGCGACGGCCGCTACGAATTTCCGCAGCTGGTATCCGGCGCCTACACGCTGCACATCGCGCAGCCGCGCGAGTTTTTCGCCTACGCGCGCGACGGCGTCGATATCGACGGCGCCACGGCGCTGCCGGACATCGTGCTCAAGCGCATCGCCAAGTCCGACGTGTTGCCTCCGTCTGCGGAAATCGCCGCGCAGATGACCGGGTCGGAATGGCTGATGAGCCTGTCCGGCAGCGGCGCCGAAAAGCGGCTGCTCACCGTCAATTGCAACTGGTGCCATTCCTATCAGCAGATTTTCCGCAACCGTTACGACGAGGCCGGCTGGTCGAAAATCCTGCACCGCATGATCCACGGCGCCGGCTCGCCGCTGATCAACGTCAACAGCCGCGGCCGCTTCTCCGACGCCGACGAAGCGCGGCTGGCACATTGGCTGGCGAGCGTGCGCGGTCCGCAATCGCCGGACCCCGCCTTCATCGCGCTGCCGCGGCCGCAGGGCCGCGCCACCCATGTGGTCATAACCGAATACGAATTGCCGCGGCTCGAGCCCGCGACCCACGACGTGTCGGGCGATGCCAGCGGCAACATCTGGTACTCGACGCACCGCAGCTCGTATGTGGGCCGGCTCGATCCGCGCACCGGCCAGGTCACCGAATTCCACGTGCCACCGCCACAGCCGGGCGCGCTGCCCGGCACGCATTGGATTCATGTCGACAAGGACGGCATCGTCTGGGGCTCGGAGAACTGGGCGCACAACATCTGGCGGCTCGACCCGCGCACCGGCGCGTTCAAGCGCATTCCCTGGCAGGTCAAGGAAACGCTCAACTCGCCGATGGGCGGCAACTATGCGCTCGATCCCGATGGCTACATCTGGAAGACGCGCAACAGCAAGGTCAGCAAGGTCGACGCGCTGACCGGCGCCGAAGTGTACGGCGTCATCACCAAAAAATTCCCCGGCACCTATGGCAGCGCGATCAGTGCCGACGGCCGCTATTTCGGCGGCGGCGCCTGGCCGCGCGACGGCGTGGTCATCGCCGACACCAAGAGCGGCGAGATCTGGGAGCCGGACACCAGCGCCAACTCCGGCCCGGCGC
>Ga0126381_100006747_pt1 | contig 12728 bp, 9 predicted proteins | sample PanSoiMetPlot_28_FD_96465 | JGI IMG/M metagenome (GOLD analysis project Ga0126381, IMG submission 96465) | Tropical forest soil microbial communities from Panama - MetaG Plot_28 | ecosystem: Environmental > Terrestrial > Soil > Tropical forest > Bulk soil | place: Panama | collected 2016-02-17
ACCAGTCGTGCCCAGAATCGTTGAACCCCGATCGCGCCCGTAGTACTTCATGCCCTGGCAGCTCTTACCTTCCCAAGAAATCATCCTGTCTCCATACTCGAAGCTGGTCATCAATGTGTCATAGAATTGCCAGTCGTCCTGGAAATGATACCGTCCGCCCGACGCGGTTACGCTTTTCGGATAGTCGACACCCAGCGCCCAACGACAGACATCCACCTCATGCGTGGCATTGTTTAGGGTTTCGCCCGTGCCATAGATACGCAGCCAATGCCAGTTGTAGGGGTGCACATTATCCTTGTAGGCCCGGCGGGGTGCAGGACCTTGCCACAGGTCCCAATTTAGCCGTGGCGGCACGGGAACGACCTTGCCCACTCCCATAGACTTACGTACATTGCTATACCAGGCCTTAGCAAAGTACGGCCTGCCTATGAGACCACCGTGGATCTTCTCCACGATTTCTATGGTATGAGGAGAAGATCGCTGTTGCGTGCCCATCTGCACGAGCTTTCCGTACTTCTTCTGGGCCTCAACCAGCATCTGCCCCTCGGCCGGATTGTGGCTGCAGGGTTTTTCCACATAGACGTGTTTGCCCGCCTGCAATCCAGCAATCGCCATAGGAGTATGCCAATGATCCGGCGTGGCAATGGTGATGGCATCCACATCCTTCTGTTCGAGAATCTTGCGAAAATCCGTATTGGTCATGGGTGCCGCGCTCATTTCCTGCTGCACACTGGCAGCGAACTTGGCCAAAATCTTCTCATCCACGTCGCAGACGTGGGTGATGGTTGCCGCAGGACGATTGGCTTTCAGCGCCGAAAGGTGAGCGTAAGCGCGCCCATTCAAACCAATAACCGCGAAATTAACCCTTTCGTTGGCGCCGAGAATCTGGCCGTAGCTTTTGGCCGTAGAACTTGCGGCCACTCCCGCAGCGCTCACGGCCAGTACATCTAGGAACTCACGTCTTGTAATCATCATTTACCTCCTCGATAGTCGACCGCCTCGCTCGTCGTCCAGTCGACAAAAAAGCCCACGTGCATGAGCTCTAACTTTGCCTTCGTCGCCCGAAAGAAACTCTGCTAGCTGATTTCACTGGTGTCGTGGACAGCAACCCAGTGCGTGCAAGTTTCTCAACCGCAAAGCGTAGACCGCTGATCGGGCGGGATGGACGGCGGCCGCGCATCTGCTCATCCATAATGGTATCCCACCTGAGCTAACAACAGTTAGCCGCCCTCACCCCAGCCGAACCTACTCACTTTCGCAAACCATACTTGGTGCCGCTAGGGCCGCCACACCAGGTTCAACTTGCGATCGAGGAATGTAGCTAGGCGTTCGGCTTCCTCCTCGGCGGCCCTCCGCACCCCTGCCGGAACTGTGCTGAAGGGAGCGAGGATGACCTCGAGACGATTGCCTTTGAACTCATGCCGCCAGATCCCCCGCATGAAGCCATTCACCAACAGCACAGGGGAAATCCAGCCTTGGGACCGATAGACACGGCTTCGCAGGTTATCGGGCAAGAGGTGCTCGGCGTGGCGCGAAGCCCCAATCACGTATTGGTCGAAGGCCGGTAGTAGGCGAACGGAGCGAATCGGTTCAAAATCGCGAGCTTTGCGCACATCCGCGGTGATCATCCAAGCCGGCTCACCGTCTACCTCAACCGGGGATACGTCGCCGCCGAGCATGTCGAGCCATCGACGCGCGCCAGCGATGCCGCCAGCGCCCCACCAGCGGGCTAGGTCATGGTAGGTCGCTGGTCCATAGGCCGCAAGGAAGCGGCGCGCAACCGTCGCGGTTGCCGCTTCCGCACTCGGCTGCTGCGTTATACCGAGCCAACTGTTGGGTCGAGTAAAGCGAACCCGTTGTCCGACGCTCGGTCCGAAGCACAAATTGCCGGTGAACGCGGCTGGCTTTAGAATGGTGCCCCAACTGCTCTCGGCAAGTTTGGCGGCCAATGCCCGGGACCCGGTGAGTTCTTGCACCTTCTGCGCAAGCTCTTCTCGAGTCATCACGCATCCATCCAGTGCAGTAGCGATCGCTTCAGTGAGGCGGTCCAGTTCCCCCAGTGTCAGCCCAAACCTGCGCCAGATCGCGGGTTTACGATATCGATCGCTGGTACTGAGCGCGGCGTGCCAGAGTGGCAACTCGGAAGCCGGAAGCAAATGCAGTGTTCCCCGCATTGCCCAGGTCTTAACTAAACTGCGACGCTTCCAGAGTGCGCGCTGGACCGCTCCACGGTCCAGTTCTTCAACCCTGGCCCATAATGTCAGTACGGCTGAGGACAGCACTTGAGCATGTAACCCGCAGAGCCGGCTTGCCACTTGAAGCATGCTGCCGGCCGGCATGCGGCGGTCCAGGTGATGTCGCCGAGAACGCCATGCTGCAACCTGCAACCAAGCGAGCTTTAGCATGCGCTCGGACTCCATACTGCGACTTGCATATCGGGATTCATGATGCTTCCGTCGAGACAGGCGTGAATCCCTCCCCGACTGGTCGGCTCCCGACGAATTGAGGAGAGAAAGCAGCGCTTCGCCTTTACTGCTGCGCTGGTGCTGACGCTTGTTAATGACCGTAGGCGCCGGTCTCGAGCGAAACTTTACCCCGAAACATGCGGTAAACAATAACGAAATAGGTGACGGCCAGCAACATGCCGAAGATCCACCATATCAGTCCAACCTGCAGCGTATGGGGCCCTGAAAGCGCATTTTGAATCGTGATATCACGGCTAGGGTCGTTAGTGGAGGGCAATAGACGAGGATAGAGCGCAACCGCTGCGCCCGCCAACATAAATGCGAGATAACTAGCCGAGCAGGCAAAGGCCTTACGGTCTTGCCGCCTGCGCGAACCGTACACAATGCCAGAGAGCGAAGCTAGCACAATGAGAGGGATGATCCAGAGGACAGGATGGGAGCGGTAGTTCGAAAGAGCGTCCGGTCGGGCAATGATGGAGGCGATCAAGCTAACAACGGTAACTCCGAAGAGCACGAGCGACAGCAAACTGGCGACGGCTCTCGATCGCTCTTGCAGATCGCCTTCCGTCTTGACTGCGAGATAGAGAGCGCCATGAACTTCGAGCGCCACCAGGGCCACGACGCCGCCCACCACCGTGTACCAGTCGAGAATTCCCGGACGAGGCCCCACACGCCAATCTGTCCACAGCGGAAGAAAGAAGTACCCGTCAGCGCCGAGCGGGACACCACGAATCACATTCGCCAGTGCGGCGCCGTAAAACACGGTCAAAAGGAGGCTCGAGAAAAAAAATAGACCATCGAAGAACGCCCGCCATACTGCCAACTGCAAGTGCATGCGCAGTTCGATGCTAAGGCCACGAAGTATGAGCAGCCAGAGCACGATCATCAGCGCTAAATAAAAGCCACTGAATGCCGAGGCATAGAGCAGAGGAAAGGCAAAATAAAGTGTCCCGCCTCCGGCCAGCAGCCAGACTTCATTGCCGTCCCACACCGGTCCAATGGACCGGAGGATCAGCTGCCGCTCTTGTTCGGTGCGTCCAAGAAAAATGTGCAGCATGCCGACGCCTAGGTCGAAACCGTCCAAAACGACATAGGCGACGATCATGATGGCGACTAGCCAGAACCAGACGAATCCCATGGGGGTCCTCAACCGACCGTAAGCGGTGGACTGACTGCGACCAACCGAGTGCTTTCAGGCCCTCTTTGAATAATTCGATAGACGAGCAGAATAAACAAGATCGATAGCACCGTGTACATGCCCATGAAGCCTATCAAAGTAAACAGCCCGTTACCGGCCGAAACATATTTGGAATATCCCTCCGAGGTGCGAATCAGTCCGTAGGCCAGCCATGGCTGGCGTCCGATTTCCGCCGTCATCCAACCCGCTGTGTTGGCGATATAAGGGAGGGGAAAGCTCAGCATCAGAGGCCAAAGCGCCCAGCGGGAACGAAAAAGTCTCGCTCGCCACAACAGAAAACCCGCTATCAGCATGATCAGAACAAAGTACGTGCCCAGACCCGCCATTAGGTGATAGCTATAAAAAAGAAGCGGAAGCGGTTCGGGCCATTGATCACGAGGTACGCGGTCCAGTCCCTGAACTTCGGCTTCGGTCGTGCCATAGATTAGAAAGCTAAGAACGTTATTGACGACCAACGGATTGTCGATGGTCTGCTGCTCGTAGTTAGGCTGACCGAGCAGAATAATGCCGGCTCCCCGCTGGGAATTGAACAGGCCCTCCATGCCCGCCACGGCGGCTGGTTGGTGCTTGGCCAAATAACGGCCTTGCAGGTCGCCGGTGGGAAAAACCTGTGTAATCGACGAGATTAGGCCGGCCACAACCCCGACTTGGAGGAAGATCTTGCCGAATTCAGAGAATTGATCTTCGAGGACGTAGAACGCGCCGACCGCGCACATGACGAACGAGCCGGTGATCACAGCACCAGACATATTGTGAGCATATTCCAGCCACGCCCATGGGTTCATTAGCAAGGCCCAAAAGCTTGTCACTTCATACATTCCGCTAGGCAGTACACAAAAGGCCACCGGATGCTGCATCCAAGCATTGGTCACGATGATGAAGAAACCTGAGATCCAAGAACCCAAGAAGACCAAAAACGCCGAAGCCCAGTGGGCGAACGGTGAAAGACGTCTCTCGCCATAAAGAAATAAGCCCAGGAAAGCCGATTCCAGAAAGAAGGAAAAGACACCTTCCATGGCCAGCGGTTGGCCGATCACGCCGCCTGTGGTTCGTGCAAACTGCGACCAATTGGTGCCAAACTGAAATTCCATGGGAATTCCGGTTACTACACCGAGGAGAAAATTGACGGCGAAAATTCTCGCCCAAAAGCGAGCGGCTTGGTTGTAGCGCTCATCCCGGCGCACGAGGGCAATCGTTTTGAGAGCTACGATGAGAAGTGCCAGCCCCATGGTCAATTGCGGAAACAAATAATGGTAGGTCACGGTGAAAGCAAAGTGAATTCGGTGGAGTAGTAGGGCGGTCATGGGGCTAACTATAAATAGAAGCTGAAGATATGTCTGCGCTCTCGATCACAAGCCAGATCGCGTAGACTCATTCCCATTTTATTCTCCAACCGATCGCGACCCCGACGAGATTGGGATCATCATGCGGCCCCGGTTCACGAGTGCAAGTAATTCATGGCGTTAGGCCATTGGTCATTTCATCGTGACCCATTACACTGACTAGGTCCACTGTTCAACTTCCAGGTGGTTTCTATTTTGGGGATTGAATGAGATTCGCCAGGATAGTGTTCTTGCTCGCCGGAATCTGGGGAGTGTTGGTGGTTACACCACTACTGTTCATCTTTGACCTGATCGGCAGGCAAGATCCGCCACCGATCACTCATCCAGGATTCTACTACGGCTTCGCCACCACTACCCTGGCCTGGCAAATCGCATTTTTTATCATTGCCCGCGAGCCCAGTCGGCTTCGGCCCCTAATGCTGGCTTCCGTCCTCGAGAAGTTCGGTTATGGCGCCACCCTAATCGTACTGTTCGTCGAAAGACGCATCCGGGGCGGGGACTTGGCTTTCGCCTGTGTGGATTTGCTCTTCGGTGTGCTGTTTATTCTCGCCTACCAGAAAACTCCAGTGGTTGAGGTCCAGCATTGAGAGAGGATCTACTGTCGAGCCTTCCGCACTATTGAAGCAAATACTGTTTCACGAACATCACCGTCGCATAGAACTGGTAATCGACGTTTTTCTTCTTTCGAAAACCGTGGCCTTCATCGGCTGCGACAAGCCACCAAACCGGCGCGCCGTTTTTTCGAACCATTTCGACCATCTGTTCTGACTCGCTGACCGGCACGCGGGGATCGTTCTTTCCGGCAATTACGAATAAGGGCTTAGTAATGTTCTTGGCGTGGTTGTAAGGCGCGATCCGTCCCAGAAACTCTCGCATCTTAGGATCGCGCTCATCCCCGTATTCCACTCGCCGCAGGTCCTGGCGATAGCCCGACGTGCGTTCTAAGAAGGTCACCAGGTTCGAGGGACCCACGACATCAACCGAGCAGCGGATGCGGTCGTTATAGTTCGTCGCTACTTCGAGTGTCATAAACCCACCGTAACTGCCGCCCGTGACCATGACTCGCTGGGAATCCAAATCCGGTTGGGTTTGAATCCAATCTAGCAGCGTGGCTATATCCTTATAGGAGCCTTCGCGCAGAGGACCGTTATCCAGGGCGAGAAAGGTCTTCCCGTAGCCGGTCGACCCACGGACGTTCGGAAAGATCATCGCCACCCCTTGCTCGTTGATGTAATAGTTCGAACGGCCCAGGAATGCCGGCCGAAATTGGCCCTCAGGACCTCCGTGAATACTAATGATCACCGGATGTTTGCCAGTGAACTTGGCTGGCGGAGAATACAAGAAACCGCTGATAGAGCGTCCATCCCAACTATTCCAATGGATCAGTCGGGGCTCGGCCAGACTTGTTGTGTTCATACCGCCGCTCTCGCTGAAGGTCCAACGCTCCAGGGTCGCGTTTTGGATGTCGAAAGAGTAGACGTCGGAGCTGGACCTCGCCGACGATACCGTAAATCCCAAATTGCGGCTGTCTTTATGCCACGACACTCCGGAGATTACTCCCTTAGGGAGCGACGGCAGCGACTTCTCTTTGCGCGTGGCGGTGTCGAGGACACGCAAACGGCCAAAACCGTCTTCATTGGCAACAAATGCGATCAAACGCCCGTCTTCGGACAAATCAAATTCATCGACGTCCCAAGCGATGTCGCTGGTCAGGTAGGAATAGGTTTTCGCGCCAAGATCAAAGTACGCAAGCCGGTGAAAGTCTGAATCCTTATCGGTAGTAAGGTAAACGCCCTTTCCATCTTTGCTGAAAACACCGGAGGCGTAGTGCACGCTGGCCGCGCCCTTGGGTGTGAGCAAGGTTTTTGCCCCTGAATTTGCATCCATCAGCCACAGATAGCTCTCTTCCGAGGAGATCTCGTTCAGCACGAGAAGCTGCTTCCCATCCGCTGACCAGTCGAGCGCCCGCCAGCCTCCGCCTTCGAGCGCGGCCAGCATGTGGTCGCTTGTCGGATCAGCCGGATTCATCACCCACAGATCGACATCGTTGCCGTTGCGTCGGGTCGAACCATAAGCGATTCGACCTCCAACATGTGCCCAGACCATTCCCGTGTTGCGGGACTTTCCATCGCTGAGCAAAGTGATTTCTCCACTCTCCACGTCGTAGCGATCGAGCTGGTAGAACTCTCCGCCTCCGACATCTTTTGTAAAAATGAAGGAATCTCCCCGAACCGGCTCGAAACGTGCCTGCGTCACAGCGTCCGCAAAGAATGTCAGTTGAGTGCGAGCGCCACCCGGCATCTTTACCAGATGTATTTCGGGAACATCGCCGAATCGCGTCGAGATCAACATTTCGCGTCGCAATGGATGCCAGCCAGCCAAGCCGGCGGAACGAAATTCGCTGTATCGGGCGACTGTTTCGGCCAGTGAACTGGGAACGGGGGGAACGCCCTGGACGACTAGGTTCTCATTCGGGCGGACAACGCCTTCCTCGGAGAATAGAAAAAGCGCCAGTGATAAAGCGAGAGCCAGCGGAAGCGCAACACGCAATGCCTTCATGGTAGATGCCGGTTAGGAAAAATCCTGGTCAGAAAGCGGGGCCTAACCCGCACCTGCGGGTCAGCTCCGAAGTGCATCATAGCAGGGGAGCGCGCACCATCCCAGTGTCCGCCAATTGAATGGTGATCGAAGCCAGCTGGAGCGTGAAGTATTCGACAAACTTCCAGCCGAGACTCTCAGAGCGACCCATTCAGACTGCATAGCAAGATGACAAGCACCATCCCGGTAAAAACCACATACATCATGTCTCGCTCTTCGAAAAAACCGAAGATGGAAAAGGCCACGCGGGCGACGGGCGTGGCAATCAGCAGAACCAGGCCAAGTTGAATAATTGCCCGGCCCTGAAGCTCGATCACACGATGCGCGATGCCTCGCAGTCCTCGTAGTTCGGGCACTGCCTGGTGAAAGAGGTGGTAATTTGGCACCTCCGATCCGTGGCGACGTAAATAGATTGCACCCCCAATGACCACCACCAGAGCAGACATGCCCACCCCGACACGCAGGAGATTGCCCACAATCTCTTCGACTCTGCGATCCGTCCATGGCGTGCGCGGCGAAATGTTACGACCTCACTAACAGCGCTTGGTAAATCATTTCCACTCCCAAGAGCACAATCACGACACTGAAGACCATGCGGAGCCATTTGGTTTCAGCCTGGGTAAGAATTCGGGCGCCCAACAAAGAGCCCGCCAAGACTCCCAACATGACCGGCATGGCCAAGCCGGGCTCGATATAACCACGACCCAAATAGATCCCTGCGCTTGCAGCCGCAGTCACTCCAATCATGAAATTACTAGTGGTGGTCGAAACCTTAAAGGGAATCTTCATGGCTCGATCCATGGCCAATACCTTCGCCGCGCCCGATCCGATCCCTAACAGTCCAGATAGGACGCCGGCGCCAAACATCAGACTGAAGCCGGTGGGAACATTTTGCACGTTGTATGTCCTTGATCCGCCCAAATCCGGAAAGCTGCCATTCATTCGCAAGCGCGTGGCCAGTGGATCTGGAGGAAGCCGCCTTTCGCGCTGGCTACGAGGTTTACGCGCAAGATACGCCGAGAGGATCAGAACCACGCCGAAGATGACGGCGATGACCTTCGCAGGCGCGGTCGCGGTCAAGAAGGCTCCTACCAGCGCGCCTAGGGTGGTCGCGATCTCCAGAAACATACCGATTCGGATGTTAGTGAACCCTTCCTTGACGTAAGCTGCGGCTGCGCCGGAAGAAGTAGCAATGACCGAAACCAACGAAGCTCCGATCGCGTAGCGAATATCCACCTTGAACAGAATGGTGAGGAAGGGCACCAGAATGACGCCACCACCTAATCCCGTCAGTGAGCCGATCAATCCCGCCAGGAACGAGCCAACCCAGACCAAAGCCGTAAACTCAAAGACATTCATGCCTTCGTGCGCACTCCCGTCGCTTTCCTCGAATCCTCTCCGCGGCTCCTCGTCTGGATCATTTGCCCGCTTTCAAATGCAATCCTCGGACTTCTGAATACATTAAAACTTGGACTGGCTTGGGTACGTCCGCTGCTTGCCTTGACGCGGTTCCCGCTCGCCGCATGGCAAGCGTTCATCTGCATTCGGCAACAATGAGGGTAATGTCGTCCTGCTGTTCGTGCGGGCTAAACTTTTCGACTTCCTCGACAATCAGGCGCTGCAGGTGGTCGCAAGACTGCTCGCGATTGGTTTCTAAAATTTCGATCAAGCGACCTTCTCCGAACTCCTGTTCCGCCTCATTGAATGATTCGGTAATTCCATCGGTATAGAGAACCAGCAAGTCGCCGGGAAAGAGCTGACGTTCTTCGAGCGAGCAGTCCCATTCCGGAAAGAGCCCCAGCACGGTCGAGGTAGAGTCCAGGCGTTCCAGACCCGCGCCACGGCGGAGGAGAAGCGCGGGATAGTGCCCACAGTTGGCGTAACGAAAACGTCTCGCTTCATCTTCGTATTCAGCAAAGAATAGAGTGGCGTAGGCGTTGTCGGTCGTGTTTTCGTAGAAAAGTTGATTGACCGAGCGTAAGAATCGCCGCGGCTCGTCCCAAGCAATGGCACTCTGGCTTCGCAAGTTGGCTTGCAAATTGGCCATCAAGAGAGCGGCTCCGATTCCCTTACCCGAAGTGTCGCCGATGACCAATCCTAAGCGGCCTCCGCCTAGATCCAAGAAATCATAATAGTCACCTCCCACTTGCCGGGCTTGAATACACAGTCCGGTGTAGTGCAAGGTTTTGAGCCCTGGCAGTTTTTGCGGAAACAATCGCGCCTGCACCTGTTTGGCAATTTCCAATTCTTGGGCGGTGCGTCGCTCGGCCTCCAGTCTTTGCGCTGCCGCCCGCCGCTGGGCTTCCACCTCGCGAACAAAGTCATCTCGTCCGACCAGGGAAAAGCAATTCCCGTCCAAGTCATCAAAGCGAGTAAAAATTCCGCCCCACAGTGTAGTCTGGGGAGGATGATGGAAACGTACTCCGCGCTTGCGCCACTCCTCGAATTTGGAAACTACATCTTCGGTCACCAGCACGGCATGTTTGGAGCGACCAATCAGCTTGTAGTCTTCCGAATTGCGCTTGGGCGCAATCAGGGCCAGCACCGTGTTGCCATCCGGAGGCGCGACCGCCACCCAGCGTCCCCCTGATTCATAGTTCTCGTCCACTACCACTGCGAATCCCAGACGATCTACATAGAACTCCAGGCTCCGGTCCTGATCGCGCACAAAGATATTCACGCACAGGATGCGCAGATACGGGTCTTGTCGGTCCAGGCGAATGGATTCAGGTCTTGCGGGGAATGAGGCCATTCGAGCGATTATATGTCGGCGTGGGCTCATCCCCACGGCTTGGGCGGCGGGCGGGCAACTGGGACGCGAAACTTTGGCAGGCGAGGAAATCGCACGGCAAGAGCGAAACACAGGCAAAATGGCGCATGGAAAGCAGTTTTGGCGCTAGCGAAAGTTTCTTACCAACATAATGTTGGAATCGACATACTCGCTTTGGACGTAGGTCAGCGATCGCCCGTCCGGTGCCAGACTTAACCCCCATCCTGGCTCTTTTTCCAAGGTCCAAATGTGAAAAGTCTTCCCGCTGCGAAATTCCAAGAAGTCGATGCTGGGGCGCTTGAATTCACCACAGCGCAAGAAATAAATTCCTTCTCGACTTACCGCCCAATTCGGCCAGCCTTTGCCATCCAGGTCTTCGACTACTTCGGTCTCGCGTCCTCCCTCTATGGGCAAGCGCCAGATGCCACCTTTTTCGTACTTGCTGTAGTAGAGGAAGCGCTCGTCGGGCGACTCAACTGCGGAAATGCCACCGTCCTGAGTAAGCTTCATTGCCACGCCGCCCGAGAACGGGATCTTCCATACCTGGAAAGGTTCCCTGCCCTGTTTCGAGGAGAAATAAAGCCAATGGCCATTGCGTGACCAACTTGGCGACAAATTATCGGCTCCTCGTATGGTGCGCAGAAGGTGAGGCGTGCCGCCGGGAACCTCGGCGATATAGATTTCACTTCGTTCCTGGGGATGAAATTCAAACGCGATATAGTGTCCATTCGGGGACCACCGGGCGCGTCCGGCGGTTTGGTGTAAAGAAGTAACCTGTTGGCAATCGAAACCACTCGTGTCACACGTCCAAATGTCCCAAAATCCCAAACGGTCTGACTCAAAGGCGACCTTTTTGCCATCCGGAGACAGGTCCGGGCGCATCTTGTCCCCTTTTTCCACAATGAAAGGCGAGGGTGGCCGCTCGTAATGCGTGGCATTCCGCAGCGGGAGCCGCCAAAGATTGAACTTGGAAACCCCCTCCTCGTACACCAACGTGTTCCCCTTGGCTGATATCGATGGCCACGCGGCTTCAGCGAACGGGCCAGCCACCGGACGGGGCAGACCACCAGTCACAGACACGCGCCATAGCGCCTTTACCATTCCCCGGCCGGAAGAGAAAACTAGCTCTCGACCATCGGCGGTCCATGCCGGAGGTCCCATGATGGGCTGATTGTAGAAGGTCAAACGTTTGGCGGCACCACCGCCAGAGGGAATGACAAAGACGTCGTTCGAAACCCCCGCGATCGAAGAGCGTACGAATGCGACTTGCGAACCGTCGGGGGAAAATGCCGGCTCGTGGTCAGCCGATCCTGCAGGAGGTAAAGTGAGCGCGCGGGTAGTGGAATCGGCAAGCCACAGGAGAGAAATCCATGAGCGGGGCGAATCGGCAGCGCTACTTTCGGGAAAAGCCAGAGATTTCCCACTGGGAGACCAGGTAAGACCACCCCCCATCGAAGCAGCGCCCTGGTAAATGTGACGCTCTGTGCCGCCCAGAGCTGGCACAATCACGATCGAGAAACGGTGGTCAAAATATCTAGTCAGTGCAATCTGTCGACTGTCCGGAGACCAGCTGGGGCAACAATCACCAGGATCATGGGTAAGCTGAACGGGATTTTCACCCCCGACCAACGCCGTATAAATTCCCGTGTTTCGGGCGCCATTGCTTTGACGAAAGGCTACTAAGCTGCCGTCGGGGGAGAATGCTGGCGTAGCCTGAAAACCTCGCAAACCGACCAGCGGCACTACTTCGAGCAGCGACACCGATCGATCTGACCTCGAGCGGTACCACACTCCCACTACACTCACGATGACCAGGACCAAGGCGGCTCCCCCGCCGAGTTGGCCCCAACGATGGCGTTCGGCCTTCCGCCCTTTGCGACTGCCCAAATCCGGGACTTCGGTCCCGACCGGAGGCGCCAGTTCAGGCAGAGAAGCGATGAAGCGATACCCACGCTTGGCAATGGTCTCGATGTAGAGCGGCTTATCGGCTGAATCGCCCAAGGCTTCCCGCAGCCTGGCCACGCCGCTATTCAATCCGTGATCAAAATCGACAAACGTGTCTGCTGGCCAGAGCTTGCCTCGTAGTTCGTCCCGCGTGACCAACTCGCCCGGTCTTTCAAGTAAGAGGGAGAGGATACGAAAGGGCTGCTCTTGCAGCTTGATCCGTCGCCCGTCTCGGCGCAATTCACCGATCCGCAGGTCAGCCTCATAGGGGCCGAAACGCACTACCGACGAAGCCGAGGCAGGTTTTGCCATCTGCTCACTGCACGATTGGACGTCCATCCGTCGCTGAGGTTAGTGCGGGCATCACGAAGTCACTCCAACCCTCGCGTGATCTCCCTCAAAACTCCAGT
>Ga0126381_100006748_pt1 | contig 12728 bp, 12 predicted proteins | sample PanSoiMetPlot_28_FD_96465 | JGI IMG/M metagenome (GOLD analysis project Ga0126381, IMG submission 96465) | Tropical forest soil microbial communities from Panama - MetaG Plot_28 | ecosystem: Environmental > Terrestrial > Soil > Tropical forest > Bulk soil | place: Panama | collected 2016-02-17
CTCTTGTGGATCTTTGGCGGACGGCAGTCGGCACGCACGGTCCATTTTATCTGCGCATTCTCGCTCCTCGCATTCGTGATTGTGCATCTGCTGATGGTTCTGGTCTCAGGCGTCTGGAACAATTTCCGTTCAATGATTACCGGCTGGTACGACATCGGGGAACACCATGGCTGATCTTGCGAAGCTCGGGCGTCGCGGTTTCCTCACGCGGGTTGGCGGTAGCATCGGCACGCTGATGTTGGCGGGATGCGACGACCGGCTGTCTGAAAATCCTGACGTCGTACGGATTCTCGATGGCGCCGAGGCGGTTTCGCGTTTCGTGCAGAAGGCCGTGACCAGCAAAACGGCGTTGGCGCGCGAGTACACCGAAGCTGAGATCTCGCGAGACTTCCGCGCCAATGGTACGACGGAGCCAAGCGATCCGGATTACCAGAGCCTCGCGCGGAACGGTTTTGCAGATTGGCGTCTGGTCGTCGGCGGCCTCGTCGTTAGGCCCGGAAGCTTTTCGCTCGCCGAGCTCAAAGAGATGCCGTCTCGTATGCAAATCACGCGGCACGACTGCGTCGAGGGCTGGAGCTGCATCGGCAAGTGGAAGGGGGTGCGCCTCGGGGCATTACTGGATCGGGTCGGACCGCATCCCGAGGCGCGTTACATTATGTTCTTCTGCGCCGATGTGATGGACCTCTCCGGTACCAAATACTACGAAAGCATCGATCTCGACGGTGCGTATCACGCGCAGACCATTCTCGCCTACGAAATGAACGATCTGGCGCTTCCTATCGCGCATGGCGCGCCGTTGCGCCTGCGCGACGAGCGCCAACTCGGTTACAAGATGGCGAAATACATCATGAGCATTGAGCTGGTTGCCGACTTCACCCAAATTGGCAACGGGAGCGGCGGCTATTGGGAAGATCAGGGCTATGAATGGTGGGCCGGGATTTGAGGCTGTGCCGTTGACTGGAAGAGCTCTGCGAGCTGGCAACAGTTTCAGCTGGGTGCTTGCGGCGTTCTTCGGCCTGGCTGCGCTCTCCGGATGCGTGCGGAACTCGGTTGTCGGCTCCGTCTCGGTGCCGCCGATCCCAACAGGTGAGGCGCGAGTTTGGTTCTATCGGCTCTATATTCCTTCCGAAACACTCAATATGACGCAAGTGTCGATGAATGGCGTTTACGCCGGATATGCGCAATTAGGCGGCGCCTTCTATCGCGACGTTCCTCCTGGGGTCTATCATATCGATGTCGAGAGTTACGGTAGGGATTTCAATCAGTCGACAAACGTCGCGTTGGCCGCCGGTCAGGAGGCCTACATCAGGGTCGACTCGTTGCGCAGCTGGGCGACCGACTACGGAATGGGGAGGACGATCGGACGAGACACATTTTATGCCCGGCTGATCCTGCCCCAGATCGCGCACGTCGAGATCGCGCAGAGCTTCTTTGACGGCGGCGGCTGAGGGACGGATTTTTCATCTATCCTTCGACATGCGCCTTTAGCCGCGCCAGCGCCTCGTCCCACTGCCGGGATACCTGGTCGAGATAATTGCGCACCTCCTCGATCGGCTGCGGCTCGAGCGCAAACAAGCTTTCGCGCCCGACGCGCACGCTCCGCACGAGCCCCGCATGTGCCAAGACGCGAAGGTGCTTCGACACTGCCTGCCGCGAGAGATTGGTGCCCGCGGTCAGGCGAGAGATGGACTGCGGCATGCCGCTGCAGAGTCTGGTGAGGACCGCTAGTCGCGTTTCATCGCCGAGCGCGGCAAACACCAATGCCCGCGTTTTCAGTTCATCAAGCTGGCTATGACGTTCGTTCGACATGCCCCCGGATGTTTTGCATCTGCTCGGTCCAGCCGCTGTCGTTCATGCGGAAGGCTTCGAGCCGGCGCTTCTCCGGGAGTTTGTCGAAACCCGATTCGACGACGCGCAACAACGTCCCCGTCGGGATGCTCTGCAACGTGAACTCGACCAGGGTCGGCGGCTCACCGGAATAATCCTCGTTCGGGTCGATCGCATAGGGATCCCACGTGAACGAGAATAGCCGCTCTGGCTCCATTTTCTGTACGACGGCTTCCCATCGAATGTGCTCATAACCGGGATAGGTTATCTGTCCACGCGAAACCTGCCCCGGCACGAATGGCCCATCGAGCCGGACGCGGAACCATGTGCCAAACTCATGATAATCGGTCAGCGTTCGCCAGACGCGCGAGATCGGGGCCTTCAGCTCGATGGTCTTTTCGATACGATCACTCATGCGCAACCTCCTGGTTGCTCATTGATTTAATCGCCTCGATGATCAAGCGCAACCTTTTTGTTGCCCTTTTTATCGGGGCAGATCAGCCTCGCGACGCGGGCCAATGACGTCCGAAAACCGCCGGAATCGGTCGCGAGTCTCCTTATATTGCTGCCATGCAACTGGATCCTGCCACCTGCTTCCGAGCCTTGCTCGCGCGCGATGCGCGCTACGACGGGCGGTTCTTTACATGCGTGAGGACCACCGGCGTCTACTGTCGCTCGATTTGCCCGGCGCGACACCCGAAATTCGCGAACTGCATCTTTGTGCCTTCCGCAGCGGCGGCCCAGGAAGCGGGCTTTCGCCCATGCCTGCGCTGCCGTCCGGAAAGCTCGCCCGACCTCGGAGCGTGGCGCGGAACATCGGCCACCGTGTCGCGCGCGCTCGCGTTGATCGAAGGTGGAGCGCTTGATGAAAGCAGAGTTGAAGCGCTGGCCGTTCGTCTCGGAATGGGCCGGCATCAATTGCGCCGCTTATTCAAGCAGCATCTTGGAGCCGCACCAATCACCGTCGCGCAGACCCGGCCCGTGCTGCTGGCGAAGCAGCTTATTCATCAGACCAGGCTATCGCTGACCGAAATTGCGCTGGCGAGCGGTTTTGGCAGCGTGCGGCGGTTCAATGAGACATTCCAGCAGCTCTATAACCGCCCGCCGAGCGCGTTGCGCCGCGGCAAGGGGCTGACACCTTCCGGGGCTTCAGCCGGGGCGCCGACGATCGCTCTGTTGCTCCCATATCGTCCTCCCTACGATTGGGAGACAATTATCGGGTTTCTCGGCGCCCGTGCGATACCAGGTGTCGAGACCGTCGCCGACGGCCTCTACCGCCGGGTCATCCAAATCGCGGACGCGATCGGTTGGATCGAGGTCGCGCATAAGCCGGCGCAATCGGGGCTGCTGACGACCGTTTCTTTCAATCGCCTCGATGCGCTGCCGGCGATCATCGCGCGCATTCGGCGCGTATTCGATCTCGCCGCCGACCCGATGGCGATTACAGCCGCGCTGAGCCAGGACCCGGTTCTGGCGCCATGTGTCGCGGCGCGGCCGGGATTGCGGGTGCCGGGCGGGTGGGACGGCTTTGAGATTGCGGTCCGCGCGGTGCTCGGGCAACAGATCACCGTCGCCGCCGCACGGCGCCTTGCGGGCAAGCTGGCGGCCTCGTTTGGCGATACCGTGGCCGACGGCACTGCCCCGGCGGGGTTGACCCACGCATTTCCACGACCCGAGCAGGTCGACGCGGAGGGGGTTGGGTTGCTTGGCATGCCTAGGGCGCGCGCCGCCAGTATCGCCGGGTTGGCACGCGCCGTTTACGGCGATCCCCAGCTATTCGATCCGCGACAGGATCTCGCAAACGCCATTGCACGGCTGGTCGAGTTGCCGGGCATTGGCGAATGGACCGCCCAATACATCGCAATGCGCGGCCTCAACGAGAACGACGCCTTTCCTGCCGCGGATATCGGACTGATCCGCGCCTTCGCCGACCTGACCGGAAAACGGCCCACCGCCGCCGAGCTCCTCGCGCGCGCCGAGGGGTGGCGACCGTGGCGCGCCTACGCCGCACTCCATCTCTGGACCGCCGATGCCGCACGGACGCTTGCGCGAGCCGCATGAGGAGATCGCCAATGTTGTTGCAGTTCACCCACCGCCCCTCGCCACTCGGAGCGATGCTATTGGCCTGGGACGAAGGCCGGCAGCTGCGCGCGCTAGAATTCGTTGACTGCGAGGCGCGCCTCATGGGACTGCTCCGGCGCCAATATGGGAGCTACGAGCTTTGTTCCGCCTCCCCGCCGATGGCAATCGTAGATCCCCTCGACGCCTATTTCGCCGGTGCAATCGGGAACCTCGATGAAATCACCGTGGCTACTGGTGGGACCGAGTTTCAAAGACAGGTTTGGGCTGCCCTGCGCACGATCGGGCCGGGCGAGACGACCAGTTATGGCCAATTGGCTCAACGGCTCGGCAGGCCCGCGGCGAGTCGCGCCGTAGGGCTGGCGAACGGCGCCAACCCGGTCGCGATTGTCGTGCCGTGCCATCGCGTCATCGGAGCGAACGGCGCACTTACCGGCTATGGCGGCGGTCTCGGCCGCAAACAGTGGCTGCTCGACCATGAACGACGGTTTGCCGGTCGTGGACGCTCGCCTCAATATAGACCGGGTACCAATCGCGATGTGCGGGTGCAGTAAGCCTCGTATTCGGCGCCGAACTGCGCGCGCAGTAGCCTTTCTTCCGCGCGGATGCGTGCGACGAGAGGCGGGATAAGGAGCGCTGCGAGGAGGACGCCGACCCAGGACCGAAAAGCGAGGCCCCAGCCGAGCGTCATGATCAGCAATCCGAGATAGCTCGGGTTGCGGACGACACCAAAGACGCCATCGGTGACCAAAGTGTGCCCAGGCTGGATCGCGACCAAACCGCTGAAGCGATTGCCGAGCAAAAATACCGGCCAGAGGCGCAGAGCACCGCCGCCGGCAAACAAAGCAACGCCGAGCCAGCGGATGGCCTCCCCATCCATAGTCCAGAACCCGATCCGGTCGGTATAGGCGGGCAGGTACGCGTCCAGGAGCCCAATCAGCCCGAAGACGATGAGGACCCAGCGATTGCCCCGATCTTCGCGTATCCCAGGGCTCAGATTCCCGCGACTGAAGAGCGCGACGACCGTCATTAAAATCGCGACGAGCGCCAATGCCCACAGCGCCGGATGTGCGAAAAAAGCAGCAAACCCGGCCATGCCGAGAACGGGGAGCGCAAGATAGACAATCGTCCCGGCAATGCTGAGGAATGCTAATCTAAGCGTCGTCCTCACCACGGCCCCCGCCCCGGGTCAGCGAAATAATCGCGCGGCGTCGTGCCGAGTGCCTTGCGGAACATCGCCGTGAACGCGCTGGCGCTCGCATAACCGAGGCGCCGTGACACCGAGCCGATATCCCGCCCTTGCGCGAGCCGCACGAGCGCCTCGGCGAGACGGGCCTGATGCCGCCAGTCGACAAAACGCAAGCCGGTCTCGCTCGCAAACAACCGCGCCAATGTGCGACTGCTGGCGCCGGCGATTTCCGACCACTCTTCCAACGTCTCAGATCGACCCGGGTCCTGCAAAAGCGCTGTGCATATGGTTCGTAAACGCTTGTCGCGCGGCATCGGTACGTGCAGCGGCTGCGCGTCGAGCGTCCGTATCTCATCGAGGATGAGGGCCGCGACATGACCGATGCGCCCGCTCTCATCGTAATCGAGTGGTGCGGCAACGATCTCCGACACCAATTCGCGCAGCAGCGGCGACATGCGAATGACTTTGCAGTTGGTCCCGAGAAATTTCGCAGCGTCGGGGTCGATATAGACGCCACGCATCGCGACAGATCCCGACATGCGGATCATGTGGAGCATCCCTCCGGGGACCCACAATGCGCGATGCGGCGGCACAACCCAGGTGCCCTGCGCTGTCGTCACCGTCATTACTCCGGAAGCAGCCCAGGTCAGCTGCGCGCGGGGATGGGTGTGGAGTTCGGTGCAGAAGCCGTCGGCGAACTGCTTTGCCATGCCGGCGATCGGGCGCGGCGTATCTTGGTAATCCGCGGGGTCGGTGCTCTTCATTTTGTCCGTTTTGCGATAATAGCTGTCCGGACGCATCCCTTCGGACGAGCTTAACATAGTCCTCGCAGAGCGAAATTAACGGAGAGCGCATGGCTACGTCGCGCCGCGTCATCGGCTTCATCAATATCGGGCACGCGATCGACCACATGTTCATGCTGATCTTCCCAACGGCCGTACTTGGGATGCAGGCCGATTTCGCGCGCCCATACGGCGAGCTGATCGCGCTGGCGCTCGGCGGGTTCATCGCCTTCGGCGCGGGATCCGTGCCCGCGGGTTGGCTCGGCGACCGGTGGAGCCGCCGTAACATGATGGCGATCTTCTTTCTCGGCATCGGCATCGCGACGATCGCGACCGGCTTTGCCGGGACGATCTGGCAGCTCGCCGCCGGTCTCGCTGTAATCGGGCTGTTCGCGTCGATCTATCATCCCGTCGGGACCGCGATGCTGGTCAGCCACGCTGCACGTGTCGGCCGAGAGATTGGCGTCAACGGTGTGTGGGGAAATCTCGGCGTGGCTTTCGCGGCGCTCGTCACCGGCGCCATCACGCAGTGGCTCGGCTGGCGATGTGCCTTCATCCTCCCGGAGGCGGTCGGCCTCGGGACCGGCGCAGCGTTTCTTGCGCTCGTTCCTGCCGAGGCGAACCTCGCCAAAGGTAGTGCCGTTCGAGATATCCGATTGCCGCGCGCCGTGATTATCCGCGCATTCGCGGTACTCGCGCTGGTCACATTGGCGGGCGGGGTCGTGTTCAATGCGACGACGGTCGCGTTTCCGAAGGTGATTGATGAGCGTCTTCCGCAACTCACGGGGTCGACCTTTGGTGTCGGACTACTGGTTTGCGCGGTCTATATCGTGGGGGCGATGTCGCAGCTCGTCATGGGCCGGCTTATCGACCGTCATCCTCTGAAGGTCGGTTTCATGGCGGTCGCCCTCTTCCAGGGACCGCTACTTTTGGCGACGGCTTATGCGGGCGGTTGGGCGATGATCGCTGTTGCCGCCTGTCTCATCTTCAGCCTTTTCGGCCAGATAACCTTCAATGACGGCATGGTGGCGCGATACGCGGACCCGCCATGGCGGGCGCGGGTGTTCGCGTTGCGCTATCTGTTATCCTTTGGCGTCAGTGCCGCGGCGATCCCTCTGGTCGCGTTCATGCACGAGCATGGCGGTTTTAAGCTGCTTTTCGAAATCCTGGCGATCTTCGGGCTGCTGGTCCTGTTCGGCGCGATATTCTTTCCGTATCGCCGGGACGAGCTGACGCCGATAAGCGCCGCGCCGCAAGCCGCCGAATAGCTCAGCCGACAGAGCCGTCCGCCGCCCGCCGCAAGACCATCCCCGGCGTCGCGCCGGTGTGCCGCGCGTCTTCGACGACCACGATCCCGTTAACAAGCACCGTCGTGCGAGGCCCGGTCGGGTACTGGTGCGGGTCGCCATACGTCGCGCGGTCGGTAAAATCGGCCGGATCGAAGATCGCGATATCGGCCCGGTACCCATCCTGGAGCAGGCCGCGGTCGCGCAGACGCAATGCGCGCGCGGTCGCTCCTGTCATCTTGTGGATCGCTCGCTCGAGCGGCAGAACCTGCTGCTCGTGGACATAGCGGCCGATAATGCGCGGAAAGGTGCCGTAGAAGCGCGGATGTGGCATGCCCTGCGCCACAACGCCATAATCGGCGACGCAATTGCCGTCGGAGCCGACCAAAGCCGACGGCGAGCGCACAATCTCGCGAACATCCTCTTCGGCGATCGACGTGATCAGAACCCGCGTCGCGCCCTTATCCTCGATTAGAAAATCGCAGAGGAGGTCGAGCGGATCCAAGCTACGTGCCGCAGCGAGCGCGGCGATCGTTTCTCCGGCATGCTGCGGCAGATGCGGCGACACTGAGATCTGCACGCAGTCCCAAGCTGGAATGCGGCCCCAATTATTGAGCCCATCACGGTCGATCTCATCGCGGATCCTTGCGCGAACCTCGGGGAGCGCGAGACGCGCCAGCATCGCCTCGAACCCGCCGACCTGCACCCAGGGCGGCAACAAGTTCTTCAGCGGGTTGGCTCCTGCGGTATAAGGGTAGGAATCGCAATCGACGTCGCAGCCCTCAGCCCGCGCCGCCTCGATCATTGCGAGGATCTTCGCCGCCTTTCCCCAATTGTCGATACCGGAGCATTTCAAATGCACGATCTCGACATGGACGCCGCAGGCACGCGCGAAATCAATCGCTTCGCCGACCCCGTCGAGCACCTTGTTCGACTCGTCGCGGACATGCGTGAAGTAAGCCGCATTATGGCGCTTCAGCACCGCACCGAAGGCGCGTAACTCGGACGGCTCGGCAAAGCTCCCGGGCGGAGTGAACAGGCCCGACGACATGCCGAGTGCGCCGGCTGCAAGCCCCTCCTCCAGCAACGCGATCATCTCTGCAAGGTCCGCCGGACGTGGCGCGCGATCCTCGAGCCCCATCACCATCAACCGCAACGTGTTGTGACCGACCAGCATGCCCGTGTTGACTGCGACCGCAGGAAACGTATCGAGATACTCGGGAAAGCGCATCTCGCGGAACGGCAGCCACGGCGCCCCGCCACTCAAATAATCGGCGAGCAATTGTGCCTTTCCTGGCAGCACCGGCGCGACCGAGAACCCGCAATGGCCGATGATTTCGGTCGTCACACCCTGACGCACCTTGCTCTCGGCCTTAGGGTTGATAGGCAGCGTAAAGTCCGAATGGGTCTTGATATCGATAAAGCCGGGCGCGACCGCGAGACCATAGGCGTCGATGACCTTGCCCGCTGCTGTCGAGAGGGATCTACCGACCGCGGCGATCACCCCGTCGCGAATGGCGACATCTCCGATTTCGCCGGACCGTCCGCTGCCGTCGATCAACGTCCCGCTGCGGACCAGGATGTCCCAGCTCATCGCGCTCTCCTCGGCCAACAGTGGATTCGGCCCGCACTGTAAGCCATCACCGTTTCTTGTCCGTAGCACGGGTCGCCGAGAGCAACGAAGATTTCTTGCATCCTAGCTGTTCTGGTTCGTCGCCGAGAGCCTGCGGAGGGAAAATTACAGCTGGCCTGCCTCGAGATAAGAGGAGCAGGATCGGGACCAGAACAAATCCGAGCAGCACGAGTGGAATTACGAGTACCGAGGACAGGATATCCCGAACAAGCCGCGCCATTTTCAATTATAGGCAGCACTTCAGAGGGTTATCTACGCTATAACGTGTTAACCCCTTTTGCTCGCGGTGGCTGAAAGTGTTAGCCGTAAGCGGCCAGGCGAGCGAGTAGTATGGGTTGAGCGGGACGCTCAAGCCACCCTACGTCGTCCGCTACGCCCCGCGCGCCTTCCTTATCGCGCCCATCACGCGCCGGGGGGTGATGGGGGTTTCGTTGACTTCGATACCTCCTGGGGCGCCGATCGCGGAGAGCGCGTCGCGCACGGCGTTAGCGATTGCCGCAGGTGGGGCGACGGCGCCGCCCTCGCCCATGCCTTTCATGCCGTATTCGGTGTGCGGCGTCGGTGTGTGAAGGTGTCCGATCTTGATCGCCGGCATTTCCACTGCACCGGGTAATAGGTAATCGGCGAGTGTGCCGGCGAGCGGCTGGCCCGTCTCGTCGTAAGGGATCTCTTCGTACAGCGCGGTGCCGATGCCTTGCACGACGCCGCCCCTGATCTGGCCTTCGACGAGCAGCGGGTTCACCATCGTGCCGCAATCCTCGGCAACCGCATAATCGAGGAGCTCGACAAACCCAGTCTCTGGGTCAACCGCGACGACGGCACCGTGCGTCGCATAGGAGAAGACGCCGGTGCTGATCGCTGGCTCGTAGGTCGCGGTCGCATCGAGCAGCGGATCGACCCCGGCGGGCAGCCCGTCCATCCGCAAATACGCGACTTTGGCAATCTCGGCGATCGACACCGAGCCCTGCGGGCCCGATACGACCCCATCGGCACAGCGGACTTCCGCCACATCGCATTGCAGCAGATGAGCGCCGATGCGGCAGAGCTTGTCGCGCAACATGCGGCTTGCGCGCGCCACCGCGCCGCCCGACATGACCATGCTGCGCGACGCAAATGTGCCGAACCCGAAAGCGGTGCTTTCGGTGTCGCCGTGCCGCACCGAGATCCGTGCCGGGTCGATGCCGAGCTCCTCGGCAGCGACCTGCGAAAGCACCGTCTCGAGCCCCTGCCCGTGTGATTGGATACCCACCATCAAGACGACGCTGCCATCCGTCAATACACGCGCCGTGCAGCTCTCGTAGCCGGGAATGATCGACGCGCCACGGGCCGCGAACTCCGCTGCGCCGTGCGCGGTCTGCTCGGCAAAAGTGGCAAAGCCGATGCCGATCACCCTCCCGTCGGGTTCGCCACGTCGCTGGCGCGAACGAATGGCGGGTGTATCGAGCAGCTCGGCGCAAAGCCTCACGCTTTCCGGGTAGTTGCCATTGTCGAGTCGCAGGCCGCCGATCGTCGTGAACGGCATCTCTTCGGGCCGCACCAAATTGAGCGCGCGCACCTCGTTCGGCTCACGCCCGACGGCGCGGGCAATCTCGTCGATCAGACGCTCGATCGCAAAGCACGCTCCCGGGCGGCCGACTCCGCGGTAGGGTCCGAGCGGTGTCTTGTTGGTTGCAACGGTGTAGTGCCGGGCGCGGTAATTGGGGATCGTGTACGGACCCGGCAATGCACGTGCCACCATGCCGGCCTCGTGGTAGGGCCCCTGCGGCCACAATCCATAAGCGCCGGCATCGACGATGATCTCCGCATCGACGCCGAGAATGCGGCCCTGCCGGTCGGCATAGGCGGTCACATTGTAGTGATGGTCGCGCGTATGCGCCGTCGTCAGCAGATGCTCATTGCGGTCCTCGATCCAGCGGACTGGATGGTCGAGCTCCAGCGCCAATGCAGTGAGGATGATTTCTTCCGGATAGAGGCGAGCCTTGGGCCCAAACCCACCGCCAACATCGGGCGCGATGACGCGGATGCGACGCTCTTCGAGATCGAGGATCTCGGCCAGCGCCACGCGCACCGTATGCGGCGTCTGCGTCGACGCGAGAACCACGACTTCGTCGAGGCGATGGTCACGATAGGCGAGAACCCCGCGGCATTCGAGCGGCGCTCCCGACTGCCGCTGCATGCGGAATTGGCGGGTTACCGTGACATCGGCGGCGCGCGCCGCCGCTTCGACGTCGCCGCCCTCAAGGGCATGCTCGATATAAAGATTGTCGCCCCACTGCTCATGAACGGGGTGGCGGCTGCCGCGCATATCGCGCGGCGGGTCGATGACCGGCTCCAATACCGCGAAATCGACCATTACGGCTGCAGCGAGGTCTTCCGCTTCGCCACGCGACGGCGCGATGCACGCGGCGATTGCTTCGCCGACATAGCGGACTTTGTCAGTGGCGAGCGGCGGCCAGGGCGGTGATTTGGCGCCCGTCGAATGCGAAGTGACGCGGATCGGCTTGACCCGCGGCAGATCCGCGGCTGTAAAGACGAGGCCGCGCGCTTCCGGTGGAATGGAAATCGATTTTACCCGGGCATGCGCATGCGGACTGCGGACAAACGCGACATCCATCGTGCCGGGCAGTTTGACATCCGAGACGAACTGGCCGCGGCCATGGAGGTGGCGTTCATCCTCCCGGCGCAGTAATGAAGCGCCGACACCGCGAATGTCGTCAGGCATTGGATGTCTCCCTCGCGATCTCCTCGGCAGCCGCGGCGATCGCAGTGACGATATTGGTATATCCGGTACAGCGGCAGATATTGCCGGCGAGACCGTCGCGGATCTCGCGTTCCGAGCCGGCGCGCCGTCGCAGGATCAAATCGCGCGCAGTGATCAGCATTGCCGGCGTGCAGAACCCGCACTGCAATGCGTGATGCTGGTGGAAGCTGCGGCGCAGTGCATCCATCACCGCGTCTTCAGCAAAGCCCTCGATCGTCTCGACGCTGCGCTCGTCGCAAGCCGCAGCGAGCATCAAACACGAGCGCGCCAGTTCACCATCGACGAGGACCGTGCAGGCCCCACAGACGCCGTGCTCGCAGCCAAGATGCGTGCCGGTCAGATTGCGGCGCTCGCGCAGAAAATCGGCGAGTGACAATCGCGGCGGCACATCATCGGCGACGGCCTTGCCGTTGATCGTTACATGCACCGCAGTCATTGCAGCACCTGGCTGGCCGCTCGCGTTGCGGCGACCGTATGCAGATTGCGCTGGAACTCGTCGAAATGCCGGTCAGTCGCACGATCGAGATCCGCCCTAACGGCGTCTCCTACGTCGCCGCGACGGCCCTCTCCGATCAGCCGCGAGGTTTCCATAAGCACGAGCGGCGCGCCATTCGCCACGCCGAGGGCGAGCCGTGCATGACCGCGACCAGAGTCGGCGACGGCGACCGCGAGGGCGTTTGCAAACTCGCCCGACTTGCGGCAGAGCTTCAGATAGCCCCAGCGAGCGTTGGCAGACATTTTCGGAATACGTACGCTTTCGATGATTTCGTTCGAAGCGAGTTTGGTTTCGAAAATCCCGGTCGTGAATTCGGCGCACTTTACGGACCGCCGGCCATTCGGGCCGCAAAGGACGACGTCGGCATCGAGTGCCGTCAGCACCGCGGGCCATTCGGCCGCCGGGTCCGACAGCGCCAGGCTTCCGCCGATCGTGCCGCGGTTGCGGATCGCTCGATATGCGAGGCTTGCGGCCACTTTGGGCATCAGCCCACGCGACGGGTCAGGGATTTTTCCGTCCTCGATAGCAGCATGGGTAACGCACGCTCCAATCGTCACTGCTTCGGCCTCATCTGCGATCGCGGTCAGTTCCGGCAATCGAGCAATGTCGATTAGTTGTCCGGGCGAGGCGACCCGCAGGTTCATCATTGCCAGTAGTGATTGGCCACCGGCGATA